>Ga0209712_10001319_pt1 | contig 21317 bp, 14 predicted proteins | sample ArcOceMetagenome_FD_187443 | JGI IMG/M metagenome (GOLD analysis project Ga0209712, IMG submission 187443) | Marine eukaryotic phytoplankton communities from Arctic Ocean - Arctic Ocean - Greenland ARC118M Metagenome (SPAdes) (version 2) | ecosystem: Environmental > Aquatic > Marine > Oceanic...
AGTAATCGACGGGTTCGCCTTTGTCCATCTATCCATGGGTCACCGACTCCGGGCTTAGTAATCGACGGGTTCGCCATTGTCCATCTATCGATGGGCCACCGAAGGATTGGCACAAACCGATCATCAACTCAAAGACGAGGCAGTCTCACCCAGTAACAACCCTTGCCACTATGTACCGATTGAATAGTATCTCTCACATCTAATTGTATTCGCGGATCAACAAGCGCCACCAGAGCCCATCTATCGACGGTCCATCGACGGAGGGACAGCAGAATGACGCACAGACTGATGCTTACATCTCTGTCCACTCATAATCGAGCCATCGACGGAGACGGACAGACTGATACTTACATTTTCTTCACTCAATCTCCATAAATTCTTTGATCCTTCGGGTTCACTTGCCATCAGCACATGCTCATAAATTTCCAACTCGCGAACAACAGAAGTCAAAGGGCAACATGAGTCAATTAACTGACACCTCCAGCGACTCTGAGTGCGACGAAGATAAGTCAAATGGCGCCATTTGTAACACGAGCGACTCTGACAGCGACGATGATGAAACCACTTTAGTAAACCTCGGTCGAAACCCCGGAGAGGAGGGAGGGGAGTTTTCTCAGTCAGGGGGTAATCCATCCAAAAGTCAGATTAGCAGTAGCCCCCACAACAGACCGAGACAACCCATACCTGAACCCATACCTGTTATGATGACGAATGAACACATTCCAGATGATCTTCTTACGTCCTTTGAATGCAGCATAATGGCGTCACGTCTTCCACTTCTTTGCCTTGTGACTCCGACAAGGAATAACAAAAACACTAATATAACCATGATATCTCCAAATGTGAACATGCGCCTAGTCGAATGGCAGAGGATCACCAGCAAGAATTCCACCAGCCTCATCAAAACTTATATCAACATGGACGAAAATTTGGTGAATCCGCTTGGTGGTGCTGTAACAGCAACGTTCTTCTCGTTTGAATTTGGTCATATGAAAGGAGAGTCCTTGCCGAAACCCGTGAAATTGAGTCCCTGTTGGTCCTTGAAACCATCCGAACAAACGAGCGGAGTAATGAAGAGAATTGATGAGAAATATGCGGCACGACATGTCACCATTGCTAACGTGTATAAAGGTCTGACATGGTTGACCAAAAAAACAACACCTGTTGAGGCAATGGAGACGAGTGTAGAGGAAGCGTTGAAACTATACATTAATGCTATCAACGGGATCCCAATCAACGGCACCATTGAAGAACTGAAGGTATTTTATGACGACCATGAATGGAACGTGGATCCCCGCGGGGACGAGGATTCATCTTCTACCCCCCTTCGCGCGGATCTTATTGAAAACATGAGTAAAGCAAACCTTCGTCGAATTATTCAGGAGAAGCTACCTTATCAAACCGGGATTGCTATTGGAATCGTAGACGGCGTTCACAGGGCAACCACCATGTATTTTGCTCCACTTGGCATTCTGCCAGAAGAGGCACATGTTGGTTTCGACGAACTTCAGGAAATGAAACTTTTTGTTCGTTCGTTAGAATCTTCTTCCAACGATGGCAGGCTGATAAAGAATGAAGCGAAACGGCAGAAAAAAAGAAGCCGACTGGTCGACATTGACACAATTGTAACCCTCAAATGCAGGCTGCCTAGGGAGCCCGAAAAAGCGTTCGACCAGCAATTCTGCACTGCCATGTTGTGTATATCCGCAGCTTTGCAACAAGTTGGATCTCGTTCGCAACCTCACACTTTGAAAGAGGCTATTCATCACATTATGTCCCACATTATGGTAGATTTCGATGCCCGGAAAGACTTCAGTGCCGGTTATCTGTTCAAGTCCAACCCAGACGAATGTTGGCTAACGAAAGCATGGACGGAAGATTTCGGTTGGTCGAAGGAACCTTCTTATAAAGATCTGCGTGCAAAATCAGTTGCCTTTTTAGAAAAAACAGATGTGTCGCAAGAAGCAATCGCTAGCGTCATGGGCCATCTTGATCTTTCCCATACCGCTTCCTCGTGCCAAGATGCCCGTTTAGGCGGCAACTACATAAAGTGCTGGATCCATGATTGCTCTAATTGGTTAAAACGCTCCCTCGAAGATTTTCTTTCGAATAAAATCGAACTTCTAAACAGCATGGCGTCTGGGTTTGGGACTGCCTTACACCGTCTGGTTTCACTTGAAGCCGCGGAGTGGAATTCCCTGTTCAAAAGTAAAGATGACGGGAAGAAGAAGAAGAATGAGACAGAGTGCTATTCAATGATCCCTTGCTTTTCCAAAGGGGCTACCATTGACAAGCGACTCTTGAAAAATTATGCCGAGCCACATTTCATGAATTATATCAGGTCTACAATGATTCAGAGGAACAAGTTGATGAGTCAACAGGCTGTCGAGTTTATCTGGATTGCTTTTTGGTGTTGCCTAGATTCCAACACGCAAATCCTGATCAAACATACAGTTTCCGCCAACTCTGTGGATGAGGAGTGTTTCCCTCAAGAGTATGATCGTGGAACAGCACAAGAACACATGCAGAGGAGGCTCACCGGCCTCGTGAATGTGGTTTCCTGCTCTGTACGTGCTAGCCATCACGCATGGAAGAAAGGGATGCCAATGGATCGTAAGGGCCGTCAGAAATGGAACGGAATGTGCGACACCGGGCTGGTGGCTTCGCTCTTGGGTGACGCTGTTTCGGAATGCATAAAGTTCTTTTCACGAATTGGACTCCATCCCGCCTTTCCTGAGTTGTTGTCTTACGATCGGTCCGAGGCCATGACGCGTATATGTGATGAAGGTAGTGCGTGGAAACCCATTCAAGAGTACTCCACATCTCTGTTTTGGTTTTACGTGTATTCATTCCTAGCGCATATTGCGCTACCTTGCAATAGGGAACCTGAAATTTTTCAGGAGTACCTAAAATCGCGGTTCAGAGTCGGCACAGAAGAAGATCCCATCGATATCAGCTCACTAGACGTACGGAGAAAATTCATCGAGACCAACACAATTGGAGGCGAGGGGTCGTCCGACTTGCGAGGTGTCGGAGACAAAACAATCGTGGCACTCGTGCAGACCACTTATGTCACCCATAGCATTGATAAGTTCGTGCCAAAATTGGGACCGACGATGGAAGATAATGTTTATGAGGAAGGGGATTATTTTACATGGGATGATCTGGGGGCATGCTTTTTTGGGAAGGCAAGGCATCCAAAAAGTGGGGGGGAGGCAAAGCATCCACCGGAGTTGCTGGCTCAGAAAACGCAACAAGGAACTACGGAAGATGGACACAACATTACTAAAGACAATACGAAAGAGTCACATCGGAAAGGAGGGGGATCGTCTCTATTTACTGGGAAAGGGTCACCACCGCCCCTGAATAGGGGTAAACGGTTTGGAAACAAAGGGGGGAAAACGATCCGACCTCCTCCCCTCAAAGCAACGACGACATCAGGGCCAGCGGTAGCGTCAAAATCGTCGGCGAAAAAAAGAAAATCAGCTTCTATCACAACTGACGTCAAGAAGAAAAGGAGGAATATCCAACAAAAGACTATGAAGAACTTCGAAATGTTATCGAACATTTTGGGACATGAACAAGACGAGGGAGTCATTAGTGAGAGTGCAATGAATGTGAACCCACCGAATGATATCGAACAAGTTAAGGCCCGTTTACAGGCTTTGATTGATGATGACGTCAAATTGACGAGCCTTTGCGAGGTTTTGAAGACAGAGCGTGCTTTAAAGAGGGAAATGCTGCAGATGGATGAGGAGACGAAAGCTAAGAAGACGAAAGAGGAGACAAACCCTAAAAAGGTAAGAGCAAATCACATGCCCGCCAATCAAAATACCGGGGTTGAATATGAAGCCCACTGCCCCGATCGCACCTCTGACGAGTCCGAGTCAATTATCGCAAACACTCCTGTAGAACAGGAAGAGATAAACCGCTTTATTGACGACGGGAAACCGCACAATAATGATCCGCATCTTCATAGGGAGTTGGACAACCTTAACTTCCAAAATAATGACTCAACTGGGTACAACATCAGCGATTGTGGTCAAGAATTTGACGATGAACTACTTCAATTAGACGATGAACTTGGTGTAGGCGGCGATGATGAAGTATTGGACAACTTAAATAATCTCGGCGATGATAAGACTTTGGACTTGGGTGGTATTGATGAGGTTGTCGTTGGCGTAGAAGCACAAGGATTATTAAATAAACACACAACCGGGGATTGGTCGTGAGGGAGGATCCGGGGAAGGAGAAGGAAACGGTTAGGGTTAGGGAGAAGGAAACGCGGCTGGGGAGACGTCTTGCTAGAGAAAACGCCACATAAGAACTATTTATCTAACTACTGAACTTCATTCTCACATGGTTTCGTTTTTCAATTATCAATTATATCAAATCCCACAGGGAGTTAATGAGACACACTGCTACCACACAGGCAAACGTCAAGCAGGAGTGTCATTATTGGATGAATTTGGTCCACACAGACTCTTTTATCAATCGACAAATGCTACTAGTGGATCTGCAATTGAACCAGAGAAGCAGGTTTTTGAAATAGATGGAAGATCCACCCCATTTTCATTTCACCCACTGACCCTGAAGAAGCGCAAAAAGGTCCGCGCAAGGGCCCAATTATCCAGCGACCATATGATTCTACTAGGACTCCCCCTGATCAACGAAAACGCCAAAGATGTGACAGAAATTCGTTTCCCAAATGGTACGGTGAGCTTTGTGATGTTAGCACGTCGGAATAGCCCGTGTTCGTCTCTACGCAGACTCCATGAATATGTCATGCTCAATGGTGCTCGTTTGGATGACATCATCAGTTCACTGGCAAAAAACAGGTTCCTCTCAGATGATATGGCAGGCGGACAATACATTGTATCCGGTTATGGGAATCTTGGTAGAAACACCAAACGACATCCACCAGACCAGCCAGCTATGAGAGGCACGCTTCAAGCAGAGGAGAACATGCAAATATCCGAGATAGTCGGTGGATCATTGTCCTGTGTGGCGGACTGTGCCGACAAATACTGCGACTGGATATACCATCTAAATCGGACATTGAAGAATACAAATGTAAATTTGCAATGGCCGCCTCAGGGAAATGACTGCTTCGCGAATAATTGGATGTCAACGCAATTTGTAGTCAGGCGCTGGGGGGCTGGATTAAGAGACAACACGTGGCCTCTTGAGAACATGATCGTGTCAGCCCATGTCGATCGGGGCGACCTGGACACGATCATGCCTAGCATCTATTATATGGGTGGTAGTCACAAGGAAGGTGGCGTCGTGGCTGGCTCCGATCTTGCTTTGTTTGAAAAAGAAACAGGAGGATCTGGCGTCCAAATCAAAACATGCATTGAAGATACTGTTGTTGTCGTGTTGTCTAACAGTCGCAGACAGCTCCATGGATGCATCAAAAATAATTACGGCAGCCAGCAAAAGCAAATAGACCCGTCAGCCTGGAGCACTCGAATTATTCCATACATACCCAAGGGAGTTTTTGATTGGATGAAGCGCAATCCGAAAGCCACACCCTGGAACGAAACAAAGTAGGAGTAGTACCTAGGTAGGTAGATAATACTCCTATTGTACCAGATCTCTGTTCAGAACACTTTGCGTCTGTCCAAAGCTGATGCTATACACACGTACATAGATGTATGAGCTCATAACCCATTATAACCCCCCACCAGATAAACCACCCATCATCCAAATATCTTTTGTCATTGTGAGTCTACACATAGACATATAAGTTCCAACGCTGTCGAAAGCGATCGGAAATGTGATTTGGATGACCATAATATGTGTTGATAGATATCAGGGCTCATAATTTCCACCTTGCCTCAATATTGTTCATCATTTATTTTTCGGTGATAATACTTTTTAAAACATCGGCGGACCATCATTTATTTTGATAGAGTGCTACAGACGCTCCAAAAAGCTAACATCACATAACATGGCACGTCAGTGGGAAACAGGTGTTGATTTAATTCCTCTCGTCCGAGACCTTTGCCGTCTAATGTGCTCAGACAAATGTTTTCTCTCTGAAGCAATTGGCCATGGCGATGGCCCAATAACGAAAAAAAAGGTTTTTAAATGGATAAGGGACATATCAGTAAAAGCAACATGTGTGATGTCTCAGATGTGGTCTGCTGACAGTGTGGAGGAGTGTTTTAAATCTTTTCGATTGGGCCAGGAGGACAATATCTTCTCCCTCTTTCCGATCGCCACAAGCAAACCTCTTGATAAATGTCTAATTTTGTCCCAGGTGATAATATGGTCATGCTTAAATGAAGAATGTCAAGAGTGCCTCTTGGAGAACCTTCAGTCTGCAGAAAGAGGGACGGCGTCTATTGATGAGATGTGGGCTTGGCTACACTGCTTCACCATTGCCATTAGTAGCACGGTTCGTCACGTCCGCTCAAAAATTCTGAAAAGACAAAAAAGCAATGCCCAATTTGAATACTTCATCATTGAATACCTAATAGCAGCGACTACTATCCCCATCACGATCCGAGGATTATCCAGTCCTGACTTTGATTCTAGCCTTTCCACGAATACATCACGCACGATAAATGATTCACACGACATTTCGGACATCTCATGTGTTCGCAAGATGACCACACAGTTCTGTGATTATCTGAATCGCGAAGACCCAGCTCCAAACGAAATAGCCTTGAATGCACTCGATCTATTTAAATATGGCTCAAAGCATAGTCTCCCACTAATTGGTCCTCTCGATGTCGATTTCATATCATATGCAAAAGACTCAATTCAGCGCGAGAAAGATAAGAACAAGAACCCTAACCCTAAACAGGTTCCCGCTGAGGCTTCCTTGCCTCACCAAACGGAAAATAATAATAATACAACAGAAAAGGTCATTCCCGATACCAAGGAAGAGAATGCTAAGGAAACCAGGAAGCGCAAGAAAGAGAATACTGAGAAAGGCAAGAAGAACACCAAACAGAAGAAGATCAAACATAACAACGAAGAGAATACTGAGAAAGGCAAGAAGAACACCAAACGCAAGAAGATCAAACATAAAGACGGAGTTACCCCGGGCGCGGATGAGAAGAAGTCACAGTTAACCGAAACACTGCCCATGATTAACACATTCATTCATGACGTTACCACCGCTATCATTCAACCATATCGCCTTCAAGATGAATGGCACACCAATGAGGAAACTACTGCAAGGAAGCTATTGAAGAGGGAAGTCTCAGATTCTGAAAGGACAAACTTCAAAATGCTGGTTGTATATTTAATGATCATGGTGGATCCTAACAAGAATGGAAACCTGTGCCGGAAGGTTCTGCGACATTTTTTTTCAGAAGTAGAGGACAAGATGGGATCATCCAGAATTGACCGTGATTTTGCATCCTTCTATTGCCTAATCAAAGACACAAAATTATTTCAATTCGAACTCATGGCAAAATTCCTTGATATGGAGGTATCCACAATTGCTGCTTTAAATATTTGGGCTGTCAATTTTCAGGACCTGGATACCAAGGGACAATGCGAGTAATTGAGCAGGGACAGGACCTGGATACCAAGGGACAATGCGAGTAATTGAGCAGGGACAGATGTGACGCCAACTAGGGAAAGGAAACATGGATAAAGAACTACTCCTATGATACGAGATAGTGCCCAGCGGGGAGGCAGTTGTATGTGTTTTAGGAAATTAAACTTAATTGTAATTGATTGTGATTTATAGATTTTATTCCTCTACAGATGTGAGAAAAGGAAACGTCTATGCAACTATGATATTAGAGCCCGCCCAGCAGTAGATAGTTGGACGTGAACCAGGCGGATTGAGGTCAAAGCTAGGACCCGAGCAAGCAGTCGTCCCGAGATCACAAAACTGGCTACTACCCAATAATGCAATAATATGCCAGTAGCACTAGAAACATTTCTTCAAAAATTCTTGTAGCACCACATGCAGAGTACCGTACTTATCGGTGACTTCGTAGTTTGGCTTGATATCATAGGGGGATCCGCGATGGGGGCTTGATAATGTAGGGGGATTATCTCCCTAAACGTACCCTCTATTTAATCCCATACCTTTTAGTATGTGGCTTACCTTGTGGACGCTGCAACTGTTACTTGTTTCTAGTTGATGCTCCGTTTGCCTTTGTCGAGGGCATCGTTGGCGAAAACATTACCCAAATGTGTTCGATGGTGTGACGATGTGCTACGGCATTCACACCATAGAAATAGGTAATCTACTTTACCATAACGCTACGTATATGAATTCATTCTTGTCCTCTTGGGCTCATAATTTTATCATCCAGTAATCCCAAGGAAGAACTTCTTAGGTTATTTTAGCTAATCGCTCACCAACTGGTCTCATAATTACATCATCAATAGAAAACTGTGAAGAAAATCCGAAAATATGAGTCAAGCCAACAACTCCAATGACATTTTCCAGTTCAATGCTGTTAATGCCTGGTTATCAGCATCATTTGCCGCCAAATGTATGCTGTCTAATTCAAAACAATTTGTAACCAACGAATCAAACTTTGTCCTGGGAATGAGTACAATGAAGATGGTTGAAGCCTGGCATCAACATGTACTAACACCAATGGAAAAATATATTTCAAAGAAAGTCATATGGATGTATCTTCCTCATTTTGCAAAAGAAATCGTAAAAGATTATTTTAAATCCATTGAAGATCTGGATGAAGATGTCAATAAGGCCAAAGAGCTGAATCTTAGATTGCTGTGGAAGGCATCACAATTAATGTCAATCCAGTATAGGAGAGGCCACTTGGGTCCAAACACCCGGGGTGCAATCGAAGAATGGTTTGAATATATGGAAATTGCAATACGTTTCACCACGAGGGGTTCAGATCCTCTTACAACACAAAAATTTCAAGCCGTATGCGATGCGTTTCAGGATCTAAGTGGACAAGGGGACACGGGAAGAACAGAGTACCCCAGATTTTATCCCGACACGACTTTCATACACATCAGTTACATGACTCACTATGCTTGCCGTGAAATGACCATTTTCAGCGAAGATCACATTCAGGCGTGGGAGGCTATGTCCGGTACAATGTCTTACTATATTTTATCTCCTGGACACAAGAGCTGGTCCTTACCCGATCCGTCCCAATTCCATGTTCAAGGTTACAACAGCACCATCACTGACCCCACGATCGGAATGATGACGCTCCCAGTGTCAAATTTTCATAGACAGATCAATTATGCTGCTGTACCAAACACTTCTGATTCAATGCCAAATGTATTTTCCATTTACCGAGATCTCCTTTATCAGATACAGGAGAAGGTGCTTGATAGTGCAGGAGGAGAACAAAGCGATGCTCAAGAGTGTGACCAGATGTTGTTGTACGAGGAGCTTGTGGAAAGTACTTTGAAATCCCTTTCAAAGGCAGAAACATTATACAAACAAAACATGAAAGCAATGCGATCCTATGTGAAACGGCACTGTAGCAAGGCTGGGAAATCATATTCGCCCAGGACGCCAAACAAATTTAACAAGGATGGATTCATAATGGGATCCGAGTCCTATCACCACATTTTTGTGAAAAGAAACTACAAATTTCCCAAAAGGGTAACACCGTTTGCGCCTGAGGAAGAAGATGCAATAAGCGAAGCAGATGGATTGATTGCAATTCTTTGATGAAGCTTCACAATGAGATGAGGTTGGGGTATATAGTAAGGGTTAGGGTAAGGGTGATTAGAAGGTCATGTAAGACAGGCTCGATCCAATTGTGCGGTGAGAGAATGTTTCCGCTAGAAATAATGGACTCCGAGTCGGGTATACTGAAAAGAATCCACGGGAACAAACAACCTCATAACTAAATCATAATATTGAAAATAAAGAATTTCTATCCATTTGTCTAATTACCCTGCGCGCCTAAACAAGAAACCTTAATAGACATAGCATGGACGAGACTGTTTCATCATCAGAAATACTGGACTCCGAGTCGGTTACACTGGATACAGATGAAGGTAGTGAATATATTCCACCCAAGAAGCAAAAATATTATGATTGGTAAACACTTATATAGCAAAAATTAAGCTTTGTTCCATTCCATCCATAACATGGTTTCATATCTGATTTGTCAAAACTTTTCATCTCGTCACCTTCCATGTGGTCAGGGGGGCATCTGAAACAAATACAAACAAAATTGGAAATGACATCCATGACGAATGTCTACAGTGTCTGAGCACGAAGTTTAATGTTGACCGTAATCTTATTCTTACAGATGTTGATGCAATGAGTATCCTCATTAGCACTGACTGTCTGACATCGATTAGAAAGACTGCAATTAAATCTTTTCTTTGTCTGTTTGGAAACGAATGGACTCTCCGAGTTGGTCTGCCATTTAATCCAACGGGAACCTCACGTCAAGATGGTGTCTTTTCATGTTACGGCGACAACAAATGTCAGCACCTCCCAGGGTTTCTCCATGGAAATGAAATGTTAGTACTTTCGACGCCTGTAAAGATTGCTATGCACAAATCATGCCAGGGGAAACTGGTTGAATCTCTAAAACGGCGCAAAATCCATTTGACAAAACAGTCTGAAAGAGGCGGCATATGCTTCAATCCTAAAAGAGCCGCTAATTCACCCGGGTATGTTGACATGGTGGACGCATTACTTGAGTCATGCTTTGTGGAATCCAGCCATCTCCACCTACTCCATGTGGCTGATTTCGGCTGTAAGAAGAAAGTCCGCCCCGGGTTACCGTCTTGTCCCTTGAAAGAGTTCTTTGACAAGCTGGATGACATGAGGAAGAACGGCGTTACCGTGGAGAACTGCCAGACAGATATAGCTTTTACCATACCATTGCCTTTAAACCGCCTTGTTCAGTTTTCATTAAAGCGGAAAAGGGACCATCAATCCAGCACGACAAGTGTGACAGTGCTGAAGAGTTGTTCACTGAAAACATACCCCATTCACGCCCTACCTATGAAGAAGGGTATCATAGACGATGATAAGATTGTTGGAACCATATCACTGAAGAAATCGCCAAAAACATGGATGACATTCAAACCCATATTAGTTGGCTCTGATTTGCATGAAGATGAATTCAGCTGGAAACAAAATGCCGCCGGTTTCTACAGGAATGAAGAAGCTAGAGGAGGCGTTGAACAAATGTCAGTCAATCCAAGTATCCTCCACAGTGTAAAGGTGTACTCCGATATTATACATCCGTATAGTCAGCATAGAAAGAACTTCCCATTCAATGAGAAGACAATATTTGGAATTGGGTGTGGTAAAATTATCTCTCTGAAACGACTCTTAGAGGAGATACGCGAATCAGCAGCAACAGTTTTTGACGGTATGAAGAGAATCCCAGTACACTCTCGCATTGAAGTTTCTCTTCGCCCACCCCCTCATGAAAAACCAATCAGGCTTCAAGGCCATTACAACGACATCCTTCTTCATGTTTATCTAGCAATAGACGATCTATGCAGTGGCGAATCGTTTCATTTACAGCACAACCACAGCCACAATGACTCAATGCTGAGCCACATAATTGCTTTGGAGAAAGAGGTAAAATCATATTTACACTTTGATTCTGGACGCAAGTTCAATGAAATATACCCAAACATGCGAATGACTCATTGGCTAAGAGCACAGTTGTCTTTGATGATGATTTCTGCCGGAATGTCACCAGATTATGGATTAAAACACATCAACTCATGGGCCAAGGACAATGACAGGTTCGATCCCTTCAAACGCGTTCATCGTATGAATAGCATCATGTCCCGGATACACGATCCTTCATCAGGAGAGATTGATGAAATCTCAGAGGGTACCAGAGAGAAACTCCGATCTAAGTTGAATGGACTGAAATTCTCAGAGTGCGGCATACGTCTATTAACAACATTCGCCTCTGATCAAACCTCTAAAGACACCCCCCTTGATACATACCAAAAATTAAATTTCCGAGACAAGCATCTTCTTTCTCAATGGTTGAAATCAGAAGTCATTCCCATTTTAATAAGGTGCATGTCAAAAGAAGATGACACGGCAATTCACATCACACCAAACGAGTCAGTTTTTGACGAAACTAGATCTCCTGTTGGAATAATATCAGATGCCTGGCTGTGTCAATACACGGAAGCTTCAAATGATATGATCCCGTTGGATCCAATTGCTAGATGCATTCACAGGCTACACTCATTGGCTATCTTCTCCGACTTTGGAAGGCCACTATTCCACTCCATCATGTGTTCTTTCATAATTGGCTGCCAGGAAATAGGTTACTACAAAAACCATCAATCAGGCAAAGAAGATGCAATAACAAAGAAGGTTCAAAACTGTATTGACAAAAATGAAAATCTCACCAACAATGAGCTGCAACAGTTGTGCAAACATATCTCCATCGATCTTGGCGCAACCAATCAATCTAACTCATTCTATATTCGACACATTTGCAAATTCATTGGGCTTCCATGCAGCGGTGTTGAGTATGATGCAGCACAATATTATGGCAACGAAAGCACAAGGAAGCAAAAAAATGATCAGTTAAATGAAGTCATCAAATCTGATATGGTCAGAAGAATAGAGCAACCAAATTCAAACATAGTGAAACTATACAGGAATGCAAGCAATACAACAATCACAATCAAATCAAGATCTCGAGTCATGGAACCAGGCATCATTTCTTCAAGCTCTGCAGCGAGTTATGAAGGATATGATGTACTGAAACTGATATCAGGTATAAATGACACTTCCCAAAACAACAACAACATAAGGAATTTTTTGTGTACAAGAATAGAAAGTCATGTAGGAAACATAGACCAAGCATTCATTGAATCAGACGGACACTGCATGATAGGATTCGAGGGCATATCCTCTCTACCTAGCCTTGAATCCCGGCATAATATTCAAATCATTTTTGATGGTTCTTTCAGTTCAATGGTCAGAGCTGCCAATTTTAAGCCAAGAATCATGCTACCAATTACTTCATTGGCACTCGAAAAGGATATTACGTTCTGCGATAGCATCGCGAAGAAGATATATATGTACACATATCAGGAAAAAAAATGCATCGTATACACCCCAAACGAAGACAATTACAGACCCAAAGAAGAATGCTTCATAGTCACCCTTGGCTCGGATAATTCTTTTTCATGGACCAAGTACTCACCAATCCCTCAAAGAGGTAGGTATCAGCACACCGATAATCATGATCAGTGGCCTTTACACTGCCTAAGCAATGTTAGGACAGAGAGACATACGAACAGAGACAAAGCTCAGCGTGGGTTTGTTCATCCAAAAAAGAATGCGACGTTTACATCTGCATTGTGTGAGCTCGTAAAATCAAGGTTCGCATGTGATCCAGCCACTGCAACACCAAAAGACATAATGGTTGGCATCCATCGATTTATGGAACAACTATCCACCCTTACGAAGTATCCTACAATTTTTCACCAGAGCGTAATTGAAAACAGTGAATTGCTTCGGAGCCCACCTCGCCTCATCCTAAATCATCTGCGAGAGGGTCATCTTGCAGACTCAAAAGGAGTAACACACGAAGTGTTATGCCCCTTGATCTGCTTGAAATACAAAGTGACAATTGGTGTATTCTCGTTGATAAAAAAGAAGAAATCAACAACATTTTATGCATACGATCCAAGACTATCAGTGGTTGTATGCAAAAAAATTGTCGGGGCTTACTCTACGTTGATACACAGAAAGGGACTAATCTACATGTGGACAACAGAAACGAAGGTTTCATACTTTAGCCTGAATGGCACCAAAGACGGCACCGAAGACGCATCTTACCTTTCATCGATAAGGGGAAAATTCTTCCATGCAGATCCCATCTGCCTACAACACATGACCGAAGTTATAAAAACTGCACATAGTATGAATCTAATCATTGGGAAACAACCAGACTCACTTAGACCAGAAGAAAAGGCTTTGATGATCCTCACCACCGTTATAAATACACGAATAGAAGACTCAACCATCCAAGAAATGAAATATTTGGGTGTACCACAAAACGCAATAATTATAATCTATCCTCATGGTGGAAAAGGATATTGGGAAGGTTGCATGGTTCACCATCCGAAACAGAACCTCAGTGATACGATGGATCATTTTAATTCCATCATGGCCAACACTACTCATCCCAATGAAATCCGCATGTCATATATTGAAGGAGTGACACCTTCAGATACGGAAGAGGGATTGTTGATGCTCTTTTATGCATACATTGGCCACAGAGTAGATTCAGTAGCAACGTTTAAGGCAACCATGGAAAAGGTAAAGTCCGATGACAATCCCGATTTGAAGAATAAAATCTGCGACTGGATGTTCAATGTTCACAACAAGCCTACAGATAGAAAATATATACCAGCGTGGTTTGACATATTATGCAGTTTAGTGCACCTGTGATGATGAAATAAAAAGTAAGTAAAATTGTTTGAGATAGCAATGGAAAATTAGATGACATTCCTGATTTGAAGACCAAATCGTGACTGGCTGTCAAATGTCTATAACAAGCCTTGAAATAGAAAATATTCCCCATCGTGTTTCAAAATTTATGCAAAACCGAAAACATGTGATGATAAAATAAGAATTCAGTAACATCGTTTGACATAGGTCAATGATATGTTAAGGAAAAAAGGTCACTTAGGAAGCAGTTATAACATTCAGCAAGGCTTGAATGAAAAACGCAAAATTCAGCCCAGGTGTAAAATTGGTGTTAATATTAACATTTGCATCATGCAATCACTGAAAGAATGTTGTTTAGTTGACATAAAAGTGATATGTTAGGTCATTTGCTGTAACAAATGAAGACGAACAATAATCTGACCGGATGCTTTTTCTGGAAAATTGATTAGGAACACCATTGTTATGTTACCGGATACGAGAAACCAAACTTCACCAGGCCAAATTATATCATACATCCAATGTCGGCATCGAATCCAGATAATCGCTTACTGTTACTTCATGACCCATTTACCTTATCAATGCATAATATCTTTAGTAAATTAACACTCCATATATCTCAATAACTAGTCAATAGGTATTTTATTTTAATATGACTTTTACTAATGTGGTCATGTTACTTGATACCCAAATTACTTAATCAATAGAAAGTTCCCCTAGCAATATTAATAAATAATAATAAAACAGAAATCTTTATAGTTGATTATTTGACTATCATTGTAATCTATGCAGCGCACCAGTTGTACTATGCGATGTCGGGAATCGTAAAACCCGACGTGGGAAGGTCATTCAAACTTCCGAGGAAAGCGCAGCATGTTGTTTGTTATTGTGAAAAGGCAATTTGTTTTGTCGGATCGTTCGTTGCTGTTGTTGTTGGGAGCGCCTCCATGTGTTTGTTCATTTACTAGTTTTTTGGATGCAGAAGTTGGCGTGGTACTCTTCTCCGTGGTGACTCCGCCGCGCCCTACTCATCATTAAGGTCATCCCAACGCCTACATTTGCTAATAATGACGTCTAGCTTACAAAAAATGGCAGGAACCGTCGATCCAACAACCCTCTCCCCTCACAATGCGATTTTGCAGCCACTAGCTTGCGGAAATCCACCAATCTCCTTCCGCTCAAAATATTGGTAACAGCACCTTCTAGGCACTTCTTCGGACACACCCACCTAACCCTAACCCTAACCCATCATTAAGGTCATCCCAATGCCTACGTTTGCTAATAATGACGTCTAGCTTTCAAAAAATGGCGGGAACCGTCGATCCAACAACCCGCTCCCCTCACAATGCGATTTTGCAGCCACTAGCTCGCGGAAATCCACCAATCTCCCTCCGCTCAAATTATTGGTAACAGCACCTTCTAGGCACTTCTTTGGACACACCCACCCACGTCACTGCATCGACAACTCCGCTCAAATTATTGGCAGCAGCACCTTCTAGGCACTTCTTTGGACACACCCACCCACGTCACTGCATCGACAACTCATCGACGATTCATAAACCGTCGGCATCGTGTCAGGGTACCAACTATATCCGTCAAACATCGCTTCCGTGCAACAGCGTTGCATTCGTACCAATATTCTAAACTCCGCAGCAGCGGCGTCATCCCATCCATCAGTCCAGCAACGCCCATCACATTATCTACGGCATCCTCATCCGCGCAGCTTGATCATACGCACAATCCCGAAGTATATATCCACGATTCGCTCCACCGGCCGCATTATAAGTTCTATGATTTTGCAGCAATAAATCACGTGGTCGTAATCATGGGACGCAAGCAGTGCCCCTAATATTAGCCATCCGCAAGCCAATACTCACGCTAAATAACGCTCTTCCAACAAACTTAAAGAAGATGGTGATGAGGCCAACAGAAGCAAACACAACAATTCACCACCGTCCATCTCTATTTCACTAAAGCCCTCCAAAGCTCTTCTGGGCATACATCAGATATGGGTACACACAACTCACATCAGCATCGCAGGATCACCTTCAATTTGATAAATGCTGCAATGGATCATTTGATATTCGGCATGAAGGTCCCGCCCAATGCTGGTGGTTCCGTGAGCAGCGCATTGTGAGTGCCACTTTATTCATTCAAAGTCTTCATACATGCTTCAGAGCCCCACATTGAATGGTATATGAGAGATTCAATGAAATCATCACTTGCATTGGCTAGCTCCTTCTTTTTCTTGAGTTCTTCTTTCCGCGCTTTCATTTTCCGTTGAGCATTTTGGTGACCGCTTCTTTAGCATGTCAACCCCGTACAATTCGCTCGTTCAATACCTTCATCACACCCAGAGAAATGTAATGAGCAACTAGAATTTTCAAGGAGCAAGCATGGACTGATCATTTCTGCTAGAAATGGAGCCCAGGGTGCACGCGGGATGGGCTCAGGACGTTGGGAAAACGGATTCTCATAGATTCTCATCGCCAACTTGTCGATGCGGTCTGTCTTAGCGGAGGGAAAGATTCGAGCGTTGGAGGGAACCACTTCCCGCCAGTATTTTCAGTCAATCACTAGTCCAGTTCCACCTGGAGGCCCTAATCACATGAGTAGTTCATGTGAAATCACGTGACATGTCAATGATCAAATATACCCGGGGCAAATAAACGTTGTGTGTGTGACATCTTTCCAACTCAACACTATCGGCACTGTAGTACTTCGTGAAATCACGCGAATGTCAATGAAGTGTGTCACTATGCAAATATGCTCAGGGCAAATAAACGTTGTTTGCGTGGCATCTTCCCCACTGAACACTATCGACCCTGTAGTACATCCATTTGGAGTGTATCTTCCCGATCTAGCAATATCGTATCTTCGCTATCTGCAAGATCCTGTCTGAAGTCCTACGTACAATACGTACGTATGTAGGAATAATATTTTTCGAAAAGAGCTCGTGACGACTGGTCGGCGACTGAGTCGCCGACCAGTCGCCGACAAAGTCAACGGCGAGAACGGACGCTTCAACGACTGCGACTCCGTTTGGTATCGCGAGCAAGAAAAACAATCTACCACCGGAAAGAATAGACTGAAAAAGATTCGGTCGGACCCGATAATGTAAAACGTGCCGCTGGGCACCGCGGCGGGAGGAAAGTGCCTCCACTCCGAACTGGAATTGCGTCATCCCCTCGGAAGTCCTTACAACTTCTTCACCTGGGCCGAGCAGATCGCCGACTTCGCCCACGACGTCATCCACGCCGATAGTTCCGAAGAAGCAAACTCCGAAAAAGTGACGCTGGTGGCCAACTCCATAGGCACCATGTCCTCCCTGCAATCCATACTGGACGGGCCCGAACTATTCAACGGATGCTTCGTCATCAATCCCAACTTTCGCGAGCTTCACCCGGCCGAGGTGCCGTTCAGCAAGCTCGCCATGCCGTTGGTGCGACGGGTCCAATCGTTATTGCGCGAGAAGGGGCACGGCCTGTTCAAAACGCTGGCCACGCCGGAAACCGTCACGGAGATATTGAAGGAGCCGTACGCCGTCACTTCGGCCATCGACGATGGATTGGTCTCGGTGCTGCTGGATCCGCTTTTGACGGAGGGAGCGGACGAGGTGGTATTTGATACGTTGAGCTACTCGGCGGGACCGTTGCCGGAGCAGCAGTTGAGCTCGCGGCTATTTCCCGATGATTTGCCGGTGTGGGTAGTGTACGGAGAGGACGATCCGTGGACGCCTGCTCGGAGGGTCGAGAATTTGAGGAAGAATTGCATAAGGCCCGATGGGGTGTATGGCGAGAGTCCGGTGGAGAGGGTGGTGGCGTTGGAGGGTGCGGGGCATTGTCCTCACGATGAGGTTCCGGAAAGGGTGAATGGATTGATTTTGGAGTTTTTGGATCGATTGGAATGAATAGATTATTATGGGGTTTGATTGAATTTTGGTAGTTGTGTGAGGGCAAGGATATAGATGTGCATTCATCTCTTGGTGTACCAATGTAAATATTATTGGAGAGGGCCCCATTGATGAGAGCAAGATAAAGCGAGAGGTGATAATGTTATAAGCCCATTCAGGACAGCACATAATATTACTTTTTATCTAGAGAGAAGTAAGCTCATTTCAGGACTGCGTCAAAACTACGTCCTAGCTGAGGGTATATCCGAATTTCTCCATGAAGAGATGCACAACGGACAGGTAAATTATAATGGTGCCCCTGTAGGAGCGCTACTATCGAAAGGCTTGACGAAGGTACAACTGCAATGTGTGAGGTCTTAAATAGATTGAATTGAATAGTCTGTTGTCAGGCCAAACTCATGACAGCGTCAGATCTCATCTCATTCTGTTCATTCTGCTCACACTCTTCCATGCCAGATAGCGGGACCGTATAATCTATGAGTTGGTCAAAGCAAAACACGATAATAACATACTGAAATGTGTTCCTGCTGTGTGATCAAGTTGTGTGAAAAGTTGGGTTGGGTTGGTTACGCCGTTCTGATGTGTAAAAGGTTCTTTCTTCGTCGAAGAGCAAACCAGTTTCGTCCAGCATGAGAAGATCAGTGCTCGTGATGACCCATCCATCATCCTTCTGACCTTTTAAAGGTGTCAATTCATTAAAGATACGCGTCAAATTCTGTGAAGGATAGGACGAGAGAGAAGAGTAACATTAAATAGAAAACAAACATTATCTTATCCAGTCATGTGGGTGACTATCAAAACAAGTGATTCGCTTCCTTCTGTTTGAAGCAATACGCAATCAAGGTCATGCAATCACAGACCAGACAATCTAAAAGTAAATCTATGAGAAGTGACCATGCCTAGTGAAGTATGTCATATCAGGAGATATCATCAAGCCAGCTCCATTCGAATATCAGGCTTATTGTTTCGCTTTCCGCTACACGGTCCTGGAATGGCACCACGGGACTTGGCATATTTCCAAGCAACTTTCGGGACATCAACAATGTCCCTATCATTTTTTCCATGCTTAGAACTTCCAAAGTGAATGCAAAAAGTCTTCTTCTTTTTTAGCCCACTTTTGATACGCCTTTCTTTATCTTTGCATTCACCATTAGTCGCACCAGGTACGCCGTCGATAGTTTTGCTAAACCAACTGAAGCTGTTTTTAGGTACCAAGAAGGACTGTGGCCCAACAAGTCTTTTGTGTTTCTTATGCCCAACCGATCCGATATCAATGCATACTACCTTCATCTGTCCGGATCCTCGGAGGTCCTCGCCTTGCAAGTCCGGGCTCTCTTCCAAGTCTGTTGCATATTCAATACTGCTCAACCAAGCCAAAATCATGTACACAATTATGATGCAACCCTTCATATCGTGGGGTTATAGTTCTTCAGATGCGATGATTCTCTACAGATTATTTGATACTTTTGTTTGCGCTTGTGTCCGTCAGTTTGTTCATGGCAATTGAAAATAAAAATATGACCATGGTGAGATCAAATGCTTGTTTCAGGAACAATCTGGAAGTACATCAGTGGTGTGGCCCTCTTCTCATTTTTGTCCATACGTTGCAGCTACAGTGGGATTGGTTAAGGATGTGATGAGAACCATAACACAGAATCCGTCATAGTAGAGGGAAAACCTTTTTGCAACGTACAAGCCCACGTGTTGGTACAGGTACAGAGATGTCAGAGGTGTAGCCTGAGGTACTTGCCATGAGATGTTGGCAGCTAGCCAGGTGCTTTGGAGGAAGTTGGAACGCATATTCTCAGTTATAGCTGGAGTTGAGGTCTGATCTGAGCCCGTAGCGGTGTGATAATTGGCGAAGGTAAATTGCACTAGCTGGGGTCAAATACCTTGGATCAAAGTCCAAGTCGCGAACAGTCGTACAATATTTTCTGTCCTCACAGCTCACAGGTGGTTAGTGTTGGCAGCAAGTTGAGATTTGGCGATGGCGGGTATGGTCCGCAGCAATCGGATATCTGCTCCCTTCATTGATGCCGACTCAGTCGTCATTATTGGCGACTCAGTCGCCGACTCAGTCGCCGACTCAGTCGCCGACTCAGTCGCCGACTCAGTCGTCAGACGGCGACTCAGTCGCCCACCAGTCGCCGACCAGTCGTCGACCAGTCGCCGACTCGGCTTTTATGCGAGCTACGAAAAAGTAAAATACCGCGCTATTAATACGTACGTACGATACGTACCCACAATACGGGATCTTGCTGATGCGCGGCCCGCCATCTTTGATAAGATATTTCCACGCGCGCGCGTGCCAGACATGCTCCTGGCCTTTTTTCATGTGTCTCCAATAGATATCGTATCAGATGTATGGTAGCATCTTCACTCATGTCACCTCACGCCGGGCCCGCTCATCAGCCTTTTCTTGTGTGTCTCGTTTGTTCCGACGAAAAGATGGCAGAGGGCAGCGTGCGTACTCCCCCCCAATATGCAGGAAAAACGGAAGTAGGTTTATCCCCACTACCTAGTAACTACTAACAATTAATATCCACATCTGCAGACAGGAACCATCACTTGTCTTAAACATATGACACATAATACGATGATGACGATGTATGGTGCCAAAAAAAATTATAGAGAGACACCGTAGATGTACATTATAAGAACGCGATGTTCATATCACATCAAAGATTTCATGTTGGTGATATGCCAAAAAAAACGGAGTAAGCACTCCTCCAAATATTTTAACAAGTAATAATCCACAAAATATAAATGATTTTAAATTTCCAAATAGAGCCGCTATGCAAATGCTATGCACCTGCTATGCAAATGCTATGCAAATGCTATGCAAATGCTATGCAAATGCTATGCAAATGCTATGCAAATGCCATGCAAATGCTATGCAAATTCTATGCAAATGCCATGCAAATGCTATGCAAATGCTATGCAAATACTATGCGAATGCTATGCAAATGCTATGCAAATGCTATGCAAATGCTATGCAAATGCTATGCAAATGCTATGCAAATGCTA
>Ga0209712_10001321_pt1 | contig 21274 bp, 21 predicted proteins | sample ArcOceMetagenome_FD_187443 | JGI IMG/M metagenome (GOLD analysis project Ga0209712, IMG submission 187443) | Marine eukaryotic phytoplankton communities from Arctic Ocean - Arctic Ocean - Greenland ARC118M Metagenome (SPAdes) (version 2) | ecosystem: Environmental > Aquatic > Marine > Oceanic...
GCAAAAAGGGATGTTGAATAGAACAGTATGAGGTAAACCAATACTGCGTTTAAATAAGTGGTTAATTTAATGGTGCTTTTCATTTTAAATATCCTTGGTAATTACCCAATGGGTCAACAAGGGGTAAGTCGCAAGGATTACTAGAAAAGTTTAAATAGGCTGTATTTATTTTACTTGATTTGGACGATAACCAGAGGTTGTTTGAGGCTGCTGAGGTTCTGGTTGAGTTGGAATAATTTCTTTGCGTCGGCTTGGGCCTGAGAATTTTACCTTGTAAGTGTCGTATTCTTTGATTGATTCAAAACAATAACGTCCTAAGGCATTTTCTAACTCAGCAAGGTTGTGGTTAGTGATCATGATACAGTTTTTGTGATTAGCTAACCTTTGTCTTAATACATTACCTAACCAACTTTGGGCATTTTTCTTCAAAACACTTTCGTTAACACATACTTCATCGAGTATAAGTAAGTCTACATCGAGTAATTCTTGATTTATCTCACGAAATTTTTGTCCAACATTATCTTGAGCATTATAATCATAAGAAAAGAAGCGCATTTCTAATATTGTAGATAGTTGTCTATATAGGACCGAAATTTCATATTTTTCAATAAGTTCATGAGCAATAGCACCGGCGGTATGAGATTTTCCGCGGCCATAATCACCGTAAAAAATCATCATATGCGCTCCGCTTCTTCGCCAGTTCATATCTTCATGTGCAGCAATAAAAGATTTGGCAATGCTGACTGCTTCAATTACATCACTGCTGTCTTCAATCAGATTAGCGAAGGTCCATTTTTGATTGAGCTCAGAGCGACCTTGAATATCTTGGATGCGTTGTTTTTTGCCTTCTCGTTGTAGCTGTTTTACATCCCTATTGGCTAAAGCTTCGTATTCAGATCTAAGATCATCATAATTGGTATATTTTTCAGGAACATATTGGCGACCAAGCGCTTTACCTAATCTTTGAATTTTGTCTTTAATACTGTCCACAATTTTTATTGTTCCAATTGATAAAAAATAAAATTTATTATGCTCTTACCAAGTATAGAGCAGTTTTTTTAAGTATTCTTTTTACTATATTTAGCCACTAAATTTTTGGAGTTTTCATCAGCAAGGATACCAGCCTTAGTTTGCACTATTTGCTGACCCACCTTTTGTACATTTTTAAAACCATGAGCCAAGCGCATTTTTTTTATGTTAAATACAAACTTTTGAGTCCATTGATATTCGCTGAATTGTGATTCTGGCCTACCAAGCCAGTAAGCAATAAAATCGCCTAGCTCACTTGTTGCGTAATCATAATCAATAATACCTACTAGTTTGGCCAAATCGCTGATTAATTTTTGATTAGGGTGCCAATCAAGATGCATTGTATGCCAATTTAGATGTAATTTTGAATACTCATCCTCTTTCATTGTAGTAAGAGGCAGGATAAGGGTTTTACCATTAAAGCTATGGTTGAGTTCTACCTCGTTTTGAAAGTTCACTAAGCCTACACTTATTAACTCTTTTATTAAGCTGTTAACTTGGCGACCTAAAGTAAATTTTTCTTCTTTAGCATTTAAAATGGATAACAATGATTTGTAGTTTAATGGTGATGTTACGCCGCTAGATTGATCAGCAGTAGACTTTATACCAAGTATATACAGTATACGTGCGTCATTGCTCAAAGGCTGAATTAGAGCGGTCTGTTCTGCTTTATTTAATTGCATAAATATTCATTGGGTGACATTGGCCAATATTGGAAAACTACGCTGATTGTTCATTATTTTTAAGCCATATTTTAAGCCATTCAACTGCAGCATCTTCAGGGATTGGATGATTCAGTACGTCAATATGCAAGGCAGGGCACAAGAGTTTCGCACCAGCGTTTAGCATAATATTTTCCATTTGTATGGATGCGTGGCAGTAGGTGTCATAACTACTATCACCTAAACCAACTACTAAGAACGAATGTTTGGATAAATCTTGGGTTTTTAATTGTTCAGCAAATGGTTGGATATTGTCGGGTAAATCACCGGCACCATGAGTAGAAGTGCAAATTAACCAAGTGGCAGATTGATCTAAGTCGGATAACTGCGGTGTTAAATGAATTTCTGCGCTATGGGTATGCTTTAACAAAACTTCTTGGAGTGCGTCGGCAACATATTCACTAGCACCTAATACACTACCTACAATGATTTCAAACTTAGCCATTTATTTACTATTTAGTTTTTTTAATTTCAGCATTGTACATTGTGGTTAAGAGATCGCCACGCATAATTCCATCTCACTATCTTAGGCATGCTATTTTTATTTTCTTATCACATTGGCATGTAGTATCTCACTGATTGGGAGTTTCACTATTAAAAGCCTATATCAAACTGAAATTCTACAAATCTTTACGTTGTTGCTAATTACACGGCGTTTAATCTAATTGTTTAGAATTTTGGTTGATAGTGATAACCGTAAATATTTGCCTAGTAAGTTACTAAAAAGAATAAAAAGAATCAGAACACTCGCTGCAATTATGTCTCAATCTTCTGTAGCAGAATATTCATTATTCAATAATATTTTTTTTGATGGGTTACCTGATAATAACGCTATTAGATTATTGAGTTATATTATTAAGAATAACTATTTTCGAATGCTATTTTCCAATACAAAAAGAAGAAAATATTTTAGTGAGTAAGTCGTCAGAGCTAAACTCACCAGTGATTTCATTGAGGTGTTGTTGGGTTAAGCGCAGCTCTTCTGCGAGTAATTCTCCAGCAAGGTTTTCTTCCAATTGGTACTTACCTAAGTATAAATGTTCTGCGGCTCTGTCTATGGCATCTAGATGACGTCTACGTGCAATAAACTGTCCTTCTGAGCTAGCATTAAAACCCATACACTCCTTCAAGTGATCAGTTAAAAAGTTAAGTCCCTGTTCATTGCTAGCAGAGAGCGAAATAACTGGGTAGTCACCACTATTATCAAAACCAATAGATTCACTCGAGAGATCAATTTTATTACGGATAACACTTAACCCAATATTTTTGGGTAGCTGTTGGTAAAACTCTGGCCATATTTTTTCAGGGTGGGTTTCTGAAGACTCAGTACTGTCCAACATAAACAAAACACGGTCAGCTTGGTGAATTTCTTTCCAGGCCCTTTCAATACCTATTTTTTCTACCTTGTCCGGACTATCCCGTAAGCCTGCAGTATCAATTATATGTAAAGGCATGCCGTCTAGATGTATATGCTCTTTGAGCACATCCCGAGTTGTGCCTGCAATATCTGTGACTATGGCTGCGTCTCTTCCGGCTAATGCATTAAGTAAACTAGATTTACCGGCATTAGGTTTACCAGCAATGACGACCCGCATTCCTTCCCTGAGCAATGCCCCTTGTTTGGTTTGCTGGCGCAGTGTTTCAAATGATTGGATAATTTTCTCTAAGTCATTTTGAATTTTTCCATCACTTAAAAAATCTATTTCTTCATCGGGAAAATCAATCGCGGCCTCGACGTACATACGTAAGTGAATAACCTGCTCCACTAAAGTATGAATCTGTTGTGAAAACGCACCTTGCAGTGAACGTAATGCGCCTTTTGCTGCTTGTTCAGAGCTAGCATCAATTAAATCGGCTATGGCTTCAGCTTGTGCTAAGTCCAATTTATCATTTAAGAATGCACGTTCACTAAATTCTCCAGGCCGAGCAATACGTAGCTTTGGTATCTTCAAAATAGCGTTAAGTAACATGTCTAACACTACTTGACCGCCATGACCTTGAAGTTCAAGAACATCTTCACCGGTAAATGAGTTTGGCGCTTTAAAAAATAAGGCTATGCCCTGATCGATAAGATTATTGCTAGTGTCTGCAAAAGGTAGATATTCTGCTTTGCGTGTTTCAGGTAATTTACCCAATATCGCTTGAGCTGCTGCACTTGCTAGGTTGCCAGATATGCGGATTATCCCAACACCACCACGGCCGGGTGCAGTGGCCTGAGCAACAATAGTATCTTGTTGTGATGATAATCCTATAGCAGTCATGTTTTGTTTAGTCTCTGAAGTTTGTAAATTGTAATGGTTGTTCTAAATCAGCACTTTTTGCCAATGCCATAACTTGTTGTAAATCATCGCGTTTTTTACCGGTTACGCGAACTTGTTCTCCCTGTATTTGTGCTTGTACTTTAAGTTTGGCGTCTTTGATCATTTTTATGATTTTTTTAGCTACTGGCTGTTCTATACCTTGTTTAAAGGCAATGGCTTGTTTGTAGATTTTTCCAATATGTTGCACGTCTTTTTCTTCAAAAGCGGCGGTGTCTACACTACGCTTCACACATGTACCTCTTAGGATATCGAGCATTTGTTTGAGCTGGAAATCGTTATCGGCAGTCATAGTGACTATGCTCTCTTTTAACTCAAAATTTGCTTCAACACCTCTAAAATCGAAACGTGTGCTTAATTCTCTATTTGCGTTGTCGACAGCATTAAGTAATTCGGCTAAATCAATTTCTGAAACGATATCTAATGATGGCATTTGGATTCCTTTAATGGATGACTTTTCTTTAGTATACCGATGCCAACTCAAATTGCATGTTTGTGAGTGACAGGGCATTACCCACAAAAAAGCCCGTTTTATACGATGACTAAGTATAAAACGGGCTTTCGATGAAATTAAAAAACTACTTGGTTTTTAATCCACGCTTTTCCATTGATGCGTAAATTATTTTTGCTTGAACTAATGTAATAAGGTTACTTATCAACCAGTAAAGCACTAAACCTGCTGGGAATATAAAGAAGAACAGGCTCATAGCAACAGGCATAAACTGCATGATTTTTTGTTGCATTGGATCTGTCATCGTCATCGGTTGTAGTTTTTGTAATAGGTACATGCTGACACCAGTTAATACCGGTAATACAAAGAACGGGTCTTTTGCACTTAAATCAGTGATCCAGAATATAAAATCAGCATGTCTAAGTTCAACGCTTTCAAGCAGTACCCAATATAAAGCTAAGAAGATTGGCATTTGAAGTAGTAGAGGGAAACAGCCACCCATAGGGTTAACCTTATCCTTCTTATACATTTCCATCATGGCTTGTTGCATTTTTTGTTTATCATCGCCGAAGCGTTCTTTGAGTGCATCCATTTTGGGTTTTAGTGCACGCATCTTGGCCATAGATTCGTATTGTTTTTTGGTTAGGGGATACATTAGCCCTTTAACCACTATGGTGATCAGGATAATAGCAAAACCCCAGTTACCAACCAGGCTGTGAATAAATTGAAGGAAAGAGAAAAGTGGTTGTGAAATCATCCATAAAAAACCGTAATCAACCGTTAGATCAAGACCTCTAGCAATACCTGCCAATGTGTCCTGATCTTTAGGTCCTAGGTATAATATGCTATTAATTTGTGCTGTTTCGCCTGCTTGAATTGTCACAGATTGGCCTGTAAACCCAATGACACCATTTGTTTGCTGTAATATTCTGCTAAACAAATTGTTTTTTTCGTCTTGTGGCGGTACCCAAGCCGAAACAAAATAGTGTTCTATCATCGCCGCCCAGCCTGCAGCAGTAGTTTGTTTTAGGTCGCTATCTACCATATCGTCGAAGGGATATTTTTCGTAACGGTCTTCTTCTGTTGAATAAGCGCCGCCACGATAGATAGGCATAAACATGCTGCCTTCTTGCTCAAGCATACTTTGCTTTAATTGACCAAATTGTTGGACTTGTTTAGGGTCGCTAGTATTGTTTTTAATAACATAACTAACATCAATTTTGTGGCTGTCACGGGTAAATATAAAGTTTTTCGTAACTTGCAAGCCTTCAGGCGTTACTAAGGTAAGAGGTACGGTTAGAGTATCTCCTTCAAGCTTGTAACTATCTTTTGCAACTTCATAAGTAGGACGGCCCTTACTATCAGTACCGTCTCGTCCAATTAGTCCACTTTGAGCAATAAATAATTTATCACCACTGGGTTTTAGTAGGCTGTAAAATCCTTCAGAACCTTGTTCTATTGGAAATTTTGCTAAGTCAGCAGAAACAACATCACCACCTTTAGTATCGATACTAAGGATAAGTGTATCTGTAATTACCGATATTATTTTTCCACCGCGGTCAGAACTTGCTATCAAGTTTTGACCATCTGAACTAGGTGCTGGCACATCTTCTGAGCTAGGCATATCCAAATCAGTACTGGTTTGCTCAGAGGTTGTTAAAGGTGCTACTGGCTGAGGACCGTAATCTAATTGCCATTGTTGCCATAATAAAAAGCCGACCATAGCTAGGCCAATTAATAAAAAACTGCGTTGGGATTCCATAAAATACTCTAATTAACTACTTATTTATGTGTGTGACTTATTCGTGTCAAAACATTAAACCACGGCGACGTTACTGCTTTACTTATGACTTGATCATTTATGAGGGCATAAGTGTAAAAATCATTCTTTATTTTGTTTTTTTTCTGGCACTGGATCATAACCACCATCATTAAGCGGATGGCATTTTAGTATGCGTTTAACACTTAGCCAAGATCCTTTTATTAATCCGTGTTCAGTTATCGCGTCAATTGCATAAAAAGAGCAACTTGGATGGAACCTACATGTAGGTCCTAACATCGGGGAAAGCACTGTTTGATAGAGCTTAATTATCCCGATTGGGATTTTTCGCAGCGCGACGCTAATTTTTTCCATAATTTACTCAGCAAAGAAAATAATTCCTGATTCGAGAGTTTATCTAAACCACTTTTACCGACTACGACTATATCAATATTTGGAAATGAATGACGTTCTAAACGGAAGCTCTCGCGAATAATACGTTTAAGTCTATTCCTGTCGTGTGCATGTTTGACGCGTTTTTTAGCCAACGTAATGCCCAAACGAGGATTATCCGAAGTATTAAATCTGGCTAGTAGGGTAAGTTGTGGTGAAACAGATGGAATTGCATTACTGAAGACATATTCAAAGTGGGTGGGAGTAAGTAGCCTTAGCTCCCGAGAAAAATGATTTTCACCCACCTTGGATAATTAAGCTGATAAACGCGCACGGCCTTTAGCACGACGATTGGCTATAACCTTGCGGCCATTTTTAGTCGCCATACGGGCACGAAAACCGTGTGAACGCTTACGCTTTAAGTTGCTTGGTTGAAAAGTTCTTTTCATGACCTAGTCCCGCTATACATAAGGTTTAAACAAAATGAGCATTTATATGAGTACCACCTAGTGGTAATCACCGTGCTCAAAAATGACGCTGAATAATAGAGATCACTAAGCATCTTGTCAATCAATAACTCCAACTAATCGTATTCTATATTAACAGCGTTTTGCGGTTAGATTTTACTTATATTTGATAACTGTGAAAAATGTTCATTTTATCCACAGGCTTGGTAATAATTAAGCATTATATTTTTATTTATATTAAATATTGGCATTAAATATTGGCATTAAATATGCCGAGATATTACTACATTAATATTCTGAGCAATTACAATAAATTCTATTAAAACAATTGGATATAAGCAAAGTGAAAGTTAGTTCTAATTAATTATAAATGTATGTTGCGTTAGTAAGGTGATTAGCGAGATAATTCACAGCTAGTTTAAAGTTTAGCTTTTAACTGGCTATTTATAACACAGCTATTACTTTTCAGATTTGTCTTGTAATTTTGCCCTTATCTCATTTTGGCCTTTATTTATAAGGGTGGAGTTGTTTTTTTCGATGTCTATATGGAATCAGTGTCTCGATAGGTTGCAGCAGGATTTACCTATACAACAGTTTAGTATGTGGATAAGACCACTTCAAGCCGAACATGGCGATGCCCACATCACTCTTTTTGCACCCAATCGTTTTGTCTTAGATTGGGTTAGGGATAAATATTTTTCACAAATAAATAATTTGTTGGCAGAATTCTGCGGGGATAAAGCTCCCCAGCTACGATTTGAAGTGAAGGTTGCAAATATTGACCCCAACCGAAATTTTGGCGCAAATAGTCATCCGCCTATTGCGACACCACAGAACATACAAACAAAAAATAGTTATTCACCATCAGCGCCTCCAGTAGCTGTTTCTAATCTAGGTGTTATAGCTCCTATTGCTGCAGGGCATAAAAGTAATATTAATTTAACTTACAAATTTGATAATTTTGTTGAAGGTAAGTCAAATCAACTAGCTAGGGCAGCCTCCCAACAAGTTGCCGATAATCCCGGTGGTGCTTATAATCCACTGTTTATATATGGCGGTACTGGTTTAGGTAAGACCCATTTATTACATGCAGTTGGTAATGGCATTATGGACAAAAAGAAAAATGCCACAGTTGTTTATATGCACTCTGAACGTTTTGTCCAAGATATGGTTAAGGCTTTACAAAATAATGCGATAGAAGAATTTAAACGTTATTACCGCTCAGTTGATGCCTTACTCATTGATGACATTCAGTTTTTTGCTAATAAAGAACGTTCACAGGAAGAGTTTTTTCATACTTTTAACGCTTTATTAGAAGGTAATCAGCAAATAATCCTCACTTCTGATCGTTATCCAAAAGAGATCGTTGGTGTAGAAGATCGTTTGAAATCTCGTTTTGGTTGGGGTCTTACTATTGCCATAGAACCCCCTGAACTGGAAACGCGTGTTGCGATTCTGATGCGTAAGGCGGTCGAGAATAAAATATTTTTACCAGACGAAGTTGCTTTTTTTATCGCCAAACGTTTACGCTCAAATGTGCGAGAGCTTGAAGGCGCGTTAAATCGAGTTATTGCCAATGCCAACTTCACCGGCCGACCTATTACTATAGATTTTGTCAGAGAAGCGCTGCGTGACTTATTAGCGCTTCAAGAGAAATTAGTTACTATAGATAATATTCAAAAAACAGTAGCAGAATATTACAAAATTAAGATGGCAGATATTCTGTCTAAACGCCGCAGTCGCAGCGTTGCTCGGCCTAGGCAAATGGCGATGGCTTTGTCCAAAGAACTTACCAACCATAGTTTGCCAGAGATTGGTGATGCTTTTGGAGGACGTGACCATACCACTGTATTGCATGCTTGCCGAAAAATAGTGCAGCTAAGGGAAGAAAGTCATGATATAAAAGAAGACTATCAGAACTTAATACGCACACTATCTTCATAAAAATTCACGAGTAAAAAGATGAAATTTAGCATCAGTAGGGAAAACTTCTTACAACCACTTCAGTTGGTTTCTGGCGCAGTTGAGCGTCGCCATACACTACCTATATTATCTAATGTTTTAATCAAGGTTAGTGACAACTCACTCTGGTTAACAGGTACGGATTTAGAGGTTGAATTGATTTCTAATGTCACCCTAAGTGGCGAATTTGTTGAGGGTGAAATTACTGTACCAGCTAAAAAACTATTAGATATTTGTAGAGGCTTAAACGACGGTAGTACCATTGATTTCAGTGTCGAATCTAATAAAGCATTGTTAAAATCTGGGCGGAGTAAATACAGTCTATCAACTCTGTCGGCTGATGATTATCCAAATCTTGAGGATTGGCAGGGCGAACTTGAGTTTGAAATCCCTCAATCAGATTTAAAACGTCTCATTGATAGCACTCACTTTTGTATGGCACAGCAAGATGTTCGCTATTACCTCAATGGTATGTCTCTTGAGACAGAAGATAACCTTATTCGAACGGTTGCCACAGATGGGCACAGGTTAGCTTTGTGCCGACTAAACTATACAAATTCTACTTTACCTAACCGCCAAGTTATTATCCCAAGAAAAGGTGTTTTAGAGATAATCCGCTTGATTGAAGATAATGATAAGCTAGTTAAAGTCCAGGTTGGTTCTAATCACATCAGAATCTTCTCAACAGATTTTATTTTCACGAGTAAGCTTGTCGATGGACGTTTTCCAGATTACAGACGTGTATTGCCAAAAGATGGAGATAAAAAAATAGAGTCAAGTAAGGACGTATTGAAACATGCGTTTTCTAGAGCCTCAATTTTATCTAATGAAAAATTTAGAGGAGTGCGTTTGAACTTATCAAACGGTGAGTTGAAAATTACGGCTAACAATCCAGAGCAAGAAGAAGCAGAAGAAATCGTTGATGTTGATTACCAAGGCGATAGCTTGGAAATCGGTTTTAATGTTGCTTACTTAATTGATGTCATGAATGGCTTAAGTTGTGAAGACGTTCGTATTACTTTGGCTGATTCAAATAGCAGTGCATTGATAGAGGACTCGAAAGATGACTCAGCGTTATACGTCATAATGCCAATGCGATTGTAATTAGTTTTATAAAAGAAGTTTTCTCCCATGAAACTGGACAAGGTCCAGATCAGCCATTTCAGAAATATTGAAGATTTGTCGCTTACTGCACATAAAAGCTTGAACGTTTTCCTAGGTGAAAACGGTAGTGGTAAGTCTTCAATATTAGAGGCCTTACACTATTTAGGTTTTGCACGTTCTTTCCGCACCCAGAAACATAGAAATGTTATTAGCCATGGTCAACCTGGTTTCACTGTTTTTTGCTCGGCTATTGCTGAGGCTGGTAAACAACAACATTTTGGCATTAGTCGGTTAGCCGACGACAGCTGCAACGTTAATGTTAATGGTCAAAAGTCTAAACGTGCTACAGATTTAGTAAGCTTTTTACCGATTCAGATTTTTACTCCTCAGAGTTCAGATTTGTTACTTGGGGCACCAAAATTACGAAGGCGTTATTTAGATTGGTTGTTGTTTCACGTGGAACAATCCTTCAACTTGGATTTCCAAGTCCTTAATAGAAGCTTAAAACACCTTAACGCACTTTACAAAAGTAGCCAACCACAGCAAAACTTTGATTACTGGAATGATATCTTTTGTGAAAAAGGCGAAGTGATTAGTGCAAAAAGAGCTAGTTTGTTAGATGAGCACCTAATTCAGCTTATAAATGCAAATTTAAAAGATTTTTTACCTGAGTTTTCCTTCGAAATTTCGTATTATAGGGGATGGGAAAGAGGCCATAGTTTAAAGGATGCCCTGTTAAAAAATAAGCAGCGTGATCAAAGAAATGGCTTTGTAAGTGTCGGTCCTCATAAAGCAGATTTACGCATAAAGACCCAAGGCATAAACGCCCATGAAATTTTATCCAGAGGGCAACTCAGAATGTTAGTTGCAGGTATGCAGCTTGCTCAGACACAATACTTACATGCACAGACCGCAAAAACGTCTATCTTTTTATTAGACGACGTTGGAGCAGAATTAGATGAAGAAAAGAGAAAAGTGTTTATATCACGTTTAAACACTTCTGATACTCAATTGTTTGTTACAGCTATTGATATCAAGCAATTAGAGTTCCTAGAGAACTATAACGATAAAAAAGTGTTTCACGTGGAACATGGCCAGGTGAGAGAGGAGATTTAATCGAATGGCAGAAGAAAATGTTTATGATTCGTCGAGTATTAAAGTACTAAAAGGTCTTGATGCCGTTAGAAAAAGACCAGGTATGTACATTGGTGATACTGATGATGGGACAGGGTTACACCACATGGTGTTTGAGGTAGTAGATAATTCTATCGATGAAGCACTTGCAGGTCACTGTTCAAGTATCAACGTTAAGATACACATAGATGGTTCGGTATCTGTTAAAGATGACGGACGAGGTATTCCTACAGAGATACATGAGGAAGAAGGAGTATCAGCAGCCGAAGTTATCATGACTGTATTACACGCAGGTGGTAAGTTCGATGATAACTCTTATAAAGTATCTGGTGGTTTGCATGGTGTAGGTGTATCTGTTGTAAATGCACTGTCAAAAAAGCTAATGCTACAGGTACGTCGTTCAGGCAAACTTTACGAACAAGAATATCAACATGGTGTACCACAACAGCCTTTAGCTGTTATTGGTGAATCAGAAGCCACTGGCACAAGTTTACGTTTTTGGCCAAGTGAAGGCACTTTTACTAATGTTGAGTTTCACTATGACATTTTGGCCAAAAAGCTGCGTGAATTATCTTTTCTAAACTCAGGTGTGTGTATCATCCTTGAAGATGAGCGAGATGGTAAGACCGACAAGTTTGAATATGAAGGTGGGATAACCGCTTTCATTGAATATCTAAATCAGAACAAAACACCTGTGCATCAGAAAATTTTCTACTTTGATTCACACCGTGATGATGGTGTATCTGTTGAAGTAGCCATGCAATGGAATGATAGCTACCAAGAGAATGTCTTTTGTTTCACCAATAATATTCAACAGAAAGATGGCGGTAGTCATTTAGCTGGCTTTAGAGGCGCTTTGACAAGAACCCTTAATAACTATATGGATAAAGAAGGTCTTACAAAGAAAGCCAAAACAAGCACAAGTGGAGACGATGCTAGAGAAGGTTTAACTGCAATTATTTCAGTGAAAGTACCGGATCCTAAGTTCTCTTCACAAACTAAAGACAAGTTAGTCTCATCAGAAGTAAGACCTGCAGTAGAAACTGCTATGGGTGAAAAGCTTCAAGAGTTTTTATTAGAAAACCCTGCTGAAAGTAAAATTATTGTAGGTAAAATTATTGATGCGGCGAGAGCCAGAGACGCAGCAAGAAAAGCCCGTGAAATGACACGCAGAAAAGGCGCGTTAGATTTAGCAGGCTTACCAGGCAAACTAGCTGATTGCCAAGAAAAAGATCCAGCACTTTCAGAACTATATATAGTGGAAGGGGACTCTGCTGGCGGATCTGCCAAGCAGGGGCGTAATCGTAAAAACCAAGCCATATTGCCACTTAAGGGTAAAATCTTAAACGTTGAAAAAGCTCGCTTTGACAAAATGCTTTCCTCTCAAGAGGTAGCTACGCTAATCACTGCATTAGGTTGTGGAATAGGTCGTGACGAGTATGACCCTGAGAAGTTACGTTATCATCGGATCATTATCATGACCGATGCTGATGTGGATGGTTCGCATATTCGTACATTGTTACTGACTTTTTTCTATCGTCAAATGCCAGAAATTATAGAGCGTGGGTATATTTATATTGCTCAACCACCTCTATATAAAACCAAAAAAGGTAAACAAGAACAATATCTAAAAGATGATGATTCTTTAACTAAGTATCTTACTTCCATTGCTTTGGATAATGCCTCATTACATGTGAATGAAGATGCTCCTGCTATTTCAGGCGTTGCACTTGAAGGTCTAGTTAAACAATATCAAGAAACAGTCACTATGATTGCACGTATCAGTCGTTTGATGCCGGAAGTGATACTTAACAAGTTGGTTTATAGTCTTACGCTTGATGCTGAAGATATAAATGACGAGCAAAAGCTAACAACTTTTGCTGAGGAGTTTACTAAAGCACTTACCTTTGATGAAATTGATGGGGCGACCTATTCGTTTGAAGTACGTCATAACTCCGAAAGAAATAACTGGTTCGTTGCTATAATTATCAGAAAACATGGGATAGATACGGAGTATCGAATCGATCATGAGTTTGTTAATTCCAACGAATATAAACGCCTCAGGGCTCTTAATCAGGCTATTAATGGCATGGTTGAATCTGGTGGTTACGTTAAACGTAATGATAAAACTAAACCAGTTACATCATTTGTAGATGCATTAGATTGGTTAATGGCTGAATCTAAACGTGGTCAATATATCCAGCGTTATAAAGGATTGGGAGAGATGAACCCAATTCAACTGTGGGAAACTACTATGGATCCAGCCACACGTAGAATGCTTCAAGTGACTATTGAGGATGCTGTTGGTGCAGACCAGCTTTTCACTACCCTAATGGGTGATCAAGTTGAGCCTAGAAGAGCATTTATTGAAGAGAACGCTCTTAAAGTAGCAAACTTAGACGTTTAGTTTAAGACACAAGTATAAAAAAGGCCGCTAATTAGCGGCCTTTTTTATTTGTTTTATAAATCAATTGGTTACGAGGTTAATCGTGACTTTAGGTGAACCAAATCCATTAAAATTTATTATGAATTGAAATGTTCCTGTTTCTGTTGGAGTAAACCGAAAGTTTTCATCAGTAGTGTCGCAGTTTGATCTTACAGAATCGCCAACAATAATAATCTTATCTGACTCACTAGCGTAACCGCAGTTCATGCCTGGTGTCCAATTGGCATCGGCAAATTTAAAATCATAGGGCTGACCATCTGCAATCAATTCAATAGAAGTTGAATAGACTTGATCGGATAGCTCTACTAACTTGTATTTTTCGTCAGCTTCCCACCAAGAAAAAACACCTCTAAGGTAAAGCCCATCGTAGTTTTGTTCCTTGATAAAACTATCAATAACATTTGTTGCACAGCCACTGAGTAAACTAACTAAAATGGTTAGTGATACAAAACTTATTATTTTCATATTGGGTTAACGTCCTAAAAACATGCCAAACAAACTGCGAAACAGCTAAAGTTAATTGAGTACTGATATATCAGCACAGCACAAAAATAAACTCCTAAGCTTTGATAATAAAGTTAACCTATTTCGTTTAACTGACTCATCATCAGCCATTACCATGACATTCTCGAAAAATTCATCAATTGGTTGTCTAAGCTCAGCCAATACGACTAATGCGTTAGTGTAATCAGACTTATTAAGCATAGGTTGAATACGAGCTTCTACAGACTCTAGACTGTTCGCTAGTGCAATTTCAGCAGGCTCCTTCAATAGATCCTTATTAAAAATTAGCTCTTCATCAAGTACGTTCTTAGCTAATATATTTGCTACACGTTTGTTCGATGCAGCTAGTGCTTCGGCTGATTCTAAGGTATTGAAAGATTTAACGGCCTCAACTCTAGCTGCAAAATCTGCCGGGCGAGTAGGGCGATTAACCGCAACTGCTTGGACAACTCCAGATGCAATGCCTTGTTCTGTATACCAGGCTTTGAATCTTGCTAATATAAAATCAACTACTTTTGTTTGAAGGTTCTCAGTCTCTATCTTGTCGCCAAATGTGATTATCGATGCATCAACTAAATCAACTAGATCTAGTGGTAAAGATTTGTCTACAATTATACGTAATACACCAATTGCAGCACGACGTAAGGCAAAGGGATCTTTATCACCCTTAGGTGTTTGACCTATACCAAATATTCCAACCAAGGTATCAATTTTATCTGCTAGGGCAACACATACACTGACATCAGATGTTGGTAAGTTGTCACCAGCAAAACGCGGCATGTATTGTTCATTTTGTGCTAACGCCACAGACTCTGTTTCACCATCTAATCTAGCGTAATGCATACCCATTACGCCTTGAACATCAGGAAATTCCATTACCATGTTAGTCATCAGGTCGGTTTTACATAACAGACCAGCTCGATGTGCGCTTTCTTGATCTGTACCCAACATTACGGCAATGCCTCTAGCCATAGATGCGATACGTTCAGACTTTTCGTAAAGCGTACCTAATTGTTTCTGGAACAATATGGTCTTTAAGCTTTCAAGACGTGACTCTAATGTTTTCTTCTTATCGGTATTAAAGAAAAATTCAGCGTCGGCCAGTCTAGGACGTATCACTTTCTCGTTACCGCTTATAATGGTATCAGGGTCTTTACTTTCTATGTTGGTGATAAATATGAATCTAGACTTTAATTGGCCGTTTACATCTAACAAAGGAAAGTATTTTTGATCGTCTTTCATCGTGTAGATTAATGCTTCTTTTGGCACTGCCAAAAAAGATTCTTCAAAATTTGCCACTAAAGCAACAGGCCACTCTACCAGTGATGTGACTTCTTCCAACAACTCTTCGTTCACATCTGCAATTGCGCTTTCTTGTTTGGCTAAGGCCTGGATTTGTTGCAATATTATTGATTTACGACGACCGTGGTCAGCAATTACATAATGTTGTTCTAGTTGACTTAAATAGTTGTCTGCACAGTCAAGCTCAAAAGGGGCATCACTGTGAAATCTATGACCATTTATGAGACGTGCTGAAACAACATCTAACACTGTGCCTTGTATAAGATCGGTGCCGTACAACATAGTTACTGTATGGACTGGACGAATAAACTGAGTGGATTTTGTTCCCCAACGCATAGGCTTGGGAATCGGCAGCGCCTTTAATGCTTTCTCAACCAACGCGGCTAAAAGTTGGCTAATAGCCTGACCTTTAACTTGGGCTTTAAACAGCAGCCATTCGCCTTTGTCTGTTTTTAATCGGTCGGCTTGGTTAACTTCAATACCATTAGAACGTGCCCAACCCTGGGCTGCTTTAGTTGGCTCACCATTTTGATCAAATGCTGCTGCAACAGCGGGACCACGTTTCTCGACATCTTTATCTGCTTGGAATTCAGATAGCCCTTCAACCATAACCGCTAGTCGTCTTGGTGACGCAAACCAATTAACTTGGCTGAATGTTAGGTCGTTATCAGTAAAGCCTGCCTGAATGTTATCTCTAAACGCTAGCGCCAACTTAGCCAATGACTTTGGTGGTAGTTCTTCTGTGCCGATTTCGATTAACAAATTGTCAGATCGCATGGCTACTTCTCCTTGTTACACATTGGAAAGCCGAGAGCTTCACGTGCTTCGTAATATACTTTTGCGCATGCCTTAGACAGGGTTCTTACCCTTAATATATAACGTTGGCGCTCAGTTACAGAAATAGCGTGTCTTGCATCTAATAGATTGAATGCGTGTGAAGCTTTCATAACTTGTTCATAAGCGGGTAACGGTAAATTTGCTGCAATGAGTTTTTCACTGTCCTTTTCGCACTGATCGAAAGTGGCAAATAAGGCATCTACGTCAGCGTGTTCGAAGTTATAAGCTGATTGTTCTACTTCATTTTGGTGAAATACATCACCGTATGTCACAGTACCCATAGGCCCGTTGGTCCACACTAGGTCATATATGCTGTCTACACCTTGAATATACATCGCTAGGCGTTCTAAACCGTAGGTGATTTCACCAGTAACAGGTGCACATTCAATACCGCCAACTTGCTGAAAATAGGTAAATTGTGTAACTTCCATACCGTTCAACCAAACTTCCCAACCAAGACCCCAAGCACCTAAAGTAGGTGATTCCCAGTTATCTTCAACAAAACGAATGTCATGAACAAGTGGATCGAAGCCTAGCTCTTTTAACGAACCTAAATATAAATCTTGGATATTGTCAGGTGAGGGTTTAAGCATGACCTGAAATTGATAGTATTGCTGTAGACGATTAGGGTTTTCACCGTAACGTCCATCAGTAGGACGTCGACAAGGCTGAACGTAGGCACTGCTGATTGGTTCTGGACCAATTGACCTTAGGAACGTCATAGGATGAAACGTTCCTGCACCTACCTCCATATCTAGGGGTTGAATGATAACACAACCTTGACGCGCCCAATAATCTTGAAGCGCTAAAATTAGTCCTTGAAATGTCTTACTATCAAACTTTTGCATATGCTTTTGCATTTCCTCTGCCACACTAGGGTTTAGTGTATAAATAAACGTTAAAAAAATGTTGGCAAGTATACCTTTTGTCGAGGACTGTATGTAGGCTTAAAGGCGATTAAAACAGCTTTTAGAAGACCAAGTGGGCATTAAATGGATAAAACACGCTGTAGTTGGGTAAGTGCGGATAAGTGCTATCAAGAATATCATGACAAGGTATGGGGAAGGGCAGTCTCAGACAGCCAAGAATTGTTTGCAAAACTCTGCCTTGATGGACAGCAAGCAGGCCTAAGCTGGATTACCATATTAAAGAAACAAGCAAATTATGAAGCTGTATTTTATAATTTTGATCCAGTGAAAATATCAACTCTTACCGAAGAGGACGTCGAACGATTAATGCAAAATGCCGGAATAGTCAGAAACCGTTTAAAAATCCAATCTATTATAAAAAACGCTAAGGCATATTTACGGATAGAGACCTCTGGCATGTCATTCAGTGAATATATTTGGCAGTTTGTTGACGGTAAAACTATCATTAATACATGGTCAACAAAAGATGAAGTTCCTACTTCAAGTGTACAATCAGATAAGATGGCAAAAGATCTTAAAAAGCAGGGCTTTTCATTTGTAGGCACAACGATTTGTTATGCCTTCATGCAAGCTGTTGGTATGCTGAACGACCACACAACTGATTGTTGTTGTTATGAAAATAGCATTTTTTATGCAAAGCAATAAAAGATGTTTCTCTTGTTGGGTAGGGTTAAATTGCGAAATTTTTTAATACCGAAACATCGTTCAGTATTTGCGATTCCAACTGGGCTTCCAATTCTTCTCTTTGTAAATCTTGTTGTTTCGTTTCTCTTTTTGTTTGTATTTTTCTAGCATCATGGGTGGGCAGGTCTTTAACTTGTTCGTAGAGAGAATAAAGTCCTTTAAATTGTAGAGAAAAATCAGGCTTTTCTTTCACAGGTAAAGCCTCTAAAAGATGAAACAGCCTAATACAACCTTCTGACAAGTTACATTGCTGTTGTTCCAATGCCTTCGCAATGGTCTGAATACTTTCTGTAATATTGTCAATTCTTTGCTGCGTTTTTTGATTACGAAGATTCTGCTGTGTTTTTAGTTTAAATAAAAGCGATCCCGCATAAAAGGCAAGCCCAGCAACAAAAGATAAAGCGACAAGCATAAACACTATATTCATAATTCAAATCTATTAGTTAATCTTTAAAGTCATTAATATTTATAGCTTCAAACTGCGAATAAAGATCTGTTTGTTGCTCAGGTTCTTTAAGCTTTTCAGGTTCTTCTGTTAGTCCAAGCATGTCGCATAGTACTTTATGTCTAGCTAATGTTTGATCAACATAATGCTGGTCTTCTCTGGCAATCTTTTTGCCAAGGTCAATATTATCTAACAGCGAGGCTAAACGAGAATCTTGTTCGATAGCTTCAAGCTCTTGAGCTGGAGAAAAGTATTTAACTTTTTTAGTTACTAATTTTTTTTCTTTTGTGTCTACGATCAAGCTGACAGGCTTTTTACTACCATGTCTTGGATCTTTATTGAGCTTTTTAGAATCTTGTTGGACTGTCAATGCTTCGTTATTGCGACTTCCAGCGGGTTTTCCAAGATGTTTTTTGACTCGTTTTTCAGTCTGTTTACGCACATTGGAAGGTGTTTTGGAGATGCCAATTTTACCAACTTTACGAGATTTTTTTTGCCTAGCCATAGGTCACCTGTGTAGGGCTTAATAATGGGCGTGATTCTACCTTAGTTTTGCTGATACAGGTGTGATAACAGTGAATTTTTGACAGAAAAAAAGCGATAGTTAGACTATCGCTCTTTCGAAGATCAGAGTGTCAGCAGACACTTCTCACAATATTTGTTCATCCTAAACAGTTTAAATCCATTTTATCTTCTCTTATTACTATTTTTAACGAAGATTATTTTATTGTTATCGATCGTCCTGATACTTTATTTTTCGTCCATGCATTTCCCATAGAGACTTTTGAATGCAAAAAACAACTGATGTTGTCTTGCTACTTCCATGACAAGCAGTACGCTTGTAATTCCATGTTGTTTTTATTTGAACGAGAGAATACAGGATTAACAAAATTTTACAACTCATTTACAATTGAGATGTAATAAAGGGATCTTTTTCTGTGTATTTTTAAACGCGACTAATAATCATATGGTTATTAGTCGCAAAAAAAATAATTAATGAAGTCCAGCAACGTAGCTTGATATTACTTCAATATCTTCGTCTGTCATTCTTTTTGCAATATCAGCCATCATGCCATTTAAAGAATTAGCTCTGTCACCTGAACGAAAAGCTTTAAGTTGAGTGGCTATATAGTCTGCATGTTGTCCGCTTATGTCAGGAAAGCCAGACAAACTAGTTCCATTTCCTTTTGGCCCGTGGCAAGCGATACATGAAGTGATACCCCGTTCCAAGTCTCCTCCAACATACAGTTTGTTACCTTGTTCTACGGCATCTTCTGAAGTCTCGCTAGAGGTTCCTTCTTGGCTCGAATAATATGCGGCCAGATCAAGAATGTCTTGTTCTGATAACGCAGCAGACATACCGTTCATAATCGCATTATTTCGACCTTCTTTACCGCCTGTTTGACTGGCCAATTTAAATTCTGTTAATTGCTTAACTAAATAATTGGCATGTTGACCAGCAAGTTTAGGGTTCATAGATATTGCACTATTCCCATCTACACCATGGCATGCACCACAGGTTACAGACTTAGCCTTACCGTTTTCAGCATTACCTTGTGAAGCTGCGTTCACATTAAAACCCAAAAACAAACAAACTAGCAGACCTATATTTTTCATATTTATCTCATTAAGCAATTGATTAGCTGGCTATTCTTAAAACACTAACTGGGTATTTTACACATTTACGCCGTCAGTAAAATAAATTCATTAGATAAGTTGTGTTTTTATCTGATTTTAAGAACACTGTGATTACCCTTTTCCCTGATATAATGATCAGAGAAAAAAGAATAACCATAATTTTGCAGAATTTTCAGGAGTAGATGTGAGTCATTACAGTCAAGCAAAGTTTAGTATCAGTGCCCCTGACATTACGCACTTAGGACCCGACGAGGGGATTGAAATTGCCTTTGCCGGTCGTTCGAATGCCGGAAAGTCGAGCGCATTAAACAAGTTGACTCGGCAAAAAGGGCTGGCTAGAACTAGTAAAACACCAGGGCGGACACAATTGATCAATGTGTTTCAACTAGATGAGAATCGTAGGTTAATTGATCTGCCGGGTTATGGGTATGCGAAAGTACCAATAGCCATAAAAAAGAAATGGCAAAGATCTTTAGGTGAATATTTACAAAAAAGAGAGAGTATTAAAGGCCTAGTTGTATTAATGGATATTCGTCATCCCTTTAAAGATTTAGACCAAGACTTAATACATTGGGCTGTAGCTGCTGATTTACCTGTGCTTGCGCTTCTCACTAAAGCTGACAAATTTAAATCAGGTAAGCGAAAAAATCAATTAATGATAGCCAGAGAAGCGGCGCTGGCTTTTTGTGGGGACGTAACTGTTGATGTTTTTTCTTCGCTAAGCGGCATTGGTCTAGAAAATTTGCAACAAAAGCTAGATGGCTGGTACGGCTATGAAAAAAAGGATATTTAACGTAAAAAAAAAGCCCTACACAAATTGTATAGGGCTAAATAATGAGAACACACATAAAACTATTAATACAGACCACTCAATTTTGAAAATGTTCCCTTGTATGTGAATTATTTTAGGCAAAAAAAACCCCACTAATAAAGTAGGGTAAAACACATAGAGACACACATAAACTGTAAATAAGAGCTTAGCTAAAACATAAAGTTCAAAATAACTTTATGTTTATTTAAAATAAAAAAAACCTCGGCATGGGCCGAGGTTTAAGCAAAGGTTAGAAACTACTGACCTCTGTACCCTACTTGCGGAAGTCTATTAAAAAAGCATACATAAGCCAAGTCAGTTTTGTGACTTAAACGCTCA
>Ga0209712_10001322_pt1 | contig 21256 bp, 16 predicted proteins | sample ArcOceMetagenome_FD_187443 | JGI IMG/M metagenome (GOLD analysis project Ga0209712, IMG submission 187443) | Marine eukaryotic phytoplankton communities from Arctic Ocean - Arctic Ocean - Greenland ARC118M Metagenome (SPAdes) (version 2) | ecosystem: Environmental > Aquatic > Marine > Oceanic...
TATGTGCTTTGATCTGACGGGTATTGATGAAACGACCCGTGAGCATAGAGCTCCACATTTACAAGATTTTACTGTGAGTTATCATTTACGTTCTTACCAAAGAAACCAAGATATACGTATTAAAGTAGCTTTGCCAGCAAGTGACAAGTCATTAGAAAGCGTTTGCCATATTTGGCAAAATGCTAATTGGTATGAAAGAGAAATATGGGACATGTTTGGCATAACGTTTAGTGGCCATCCTAATTTACGACGAATTTTAATGCCGGACACTTGGGAGGGGCATCCGTTATTAAAAACACATCCAGCCCGTGCTACAGAAATGGATCCATTCACCTTAACCCCGTATCAACAAGATAAAGAGCAAGCCGCCTTACAGTTTGATCCTGAAGCCTGGGGGATGAAACGAAAAGATGAAGATAATGACTTCATGTTTTTGAACCTTGGCCCTAACCATCCTAGTGTACATGGCGCTTTTCGTATTGTCTTACAAATGGACGGTGAAGAAATTGTAGATTGTGTACCGGATATTGGTTACCACCATCGTGGTGCTGAAAAAATGGGTGAGCGTCAATCTTGGCATACCTATATTCCTTATACCGACCGTATTGACTATCTGGGAGGGGTGATGAATAACTTTCCCTATGTCATGGCGGTCGAAAAACTTGCGGGTATTACTGTGCCTGATCGCGCAAAAGTTATTCGTATTATGACATCAGAGATGTTTCGGATTCTAAGTCACCTACTTTTTTATGGCACATTTGCTCAAGATATTGGCGCGTTATCCCCCATTTTTTATATGTTTATCGACCGAGAGAAACTGTTTGGCATTATTGAAGCTTTTACGGGAGCGAGAATGCACCCTAGTTGGTTTCGTATTGGCGGCATTGCTCAAGACTTACCCAAAGGTTGGGATGTAATGGTTCGTGAATATGTGAATTACTTACCTAAGCGTCTAGATGAATATGAAAAAATGGTGATGCAAAATTCTATTTTGAAAAACCGTACGGTTGATGTTGGCGCTTATTCAAGCCAAGAAGCTATTGATTGGGGTATAACAGGTCCAGGACTTCGAGCAACAGGTTATTCGTGGGATCTTCGTAAACAAAGGCCTTACAGTGGTTACGACCAATTTGATTTTGAAGTACCTCTTGGTAACAAGGGGGATTGTTATGATCGTTGTCGAGTGCGAGTTGAAGAAATGCGGCAAAGTATTCGTATTATCGAGCAGTGTTTAAATAATATGCCTGAAGGGCCTTATAAAGCAGAACACCCTCAAACTACGCCTCCAGATAAGGCCAAAACGATGCAAGACATCGACAGTTTAATTCCACATTTTGTCAATGTCTCGTGGGGACCGGTAATTCCCGCAGGAGAAGTGTCGATGTGTGTTGAAGCCACTAAAGGAATTATGGGCTACCACCTGATTAGTGACGGTAGCACCATGAGTTATCGCACGCGCATTCGCACGCCAAGTTTTGCACATTTACAAATGTTGCCATTAATCAGTAAAGGGCAGATGGTCGCTGATTTAATCGCTACCTTAGGCAGTGTCGATTATGTCATGGCCGATGTTGACAGATAGGGATTAAATATGAAAAGTAACATTATCTCCATGGAAAATATATCCACCGTTACCATCGATTATCGACAATATTTATCAACTGTCGAGGTGGCTGAGATAGAGCACGAAGTCAGTATTATGGAAACGCGAGAAGCTGCAGGTATTGAAGCCTTAAAAATAATACAAGAGCATCGAGGGTGGGTAAGTGACGAGAGTTTATATGCCATTGCAGATTTATTGAATATGCCAGAAGCCGAGCTTGAAGGTGTTGCTACATTTTATAATTTAATTTATCGCCAAGCCGTAGGGCAGTTTGTCATTCACTTATGCGATAGCGTTGCTTGTCATTTAACGGGGTATGAACAAATTTATCAAACGATAAAATCCCACTTAGGTATAGAGTATGGGCAAACGACTGACGACGGTAAATTCACTTTTTTAAGTAATGTTTGTTTAGGCGGCTGCGATAAAGCGCCAAGTATGATGATAGGTAAGCAACATTATCAATCTTTAACCCCTGAAAATGTTGTTGAAATCTTAGGTGATTTAGCAAAGCAGGAGAGTAAACATGACTGAAGCTATGCGTCCACTCACCCATTTAGTCAATCTGAAATCGCCACTGTCATTGAGTGATTATATGAGTGAAGGTGGTTATCAAGGGGCCAGTAAAGCATTGCATGAATATAGCCCCAAGCAAGTTTTAGACTTAGTCAGTGACTCAGGGTTAAAAGGGCGCGGAGGTGCAGGTTTTCCAACAGGGATGAAATGGAGCTGTGTCCCGATGTTTGACGATAATGACGATAATGCCCCCGAATTTAAATACCTTGTAGCAAATGCCGATGAAATGGAACCGGGCACTTTCAAAGACCGTTACTTATTAGAGGGTGTTCCTCATCAATTAGTAGAGTCGATGATTATTGGCGCTTATACCATGGTGGCAAATCGTGGATATATTTTTTTACGCGGCGAATATCACCTCGCGGCTCAGCGTTTACAGCAAGCTATCGACGAAGCTTATCAAAACAACTGGTTAGGAAAAAATATTCAAGGCACCCAATTTTCTTTCGATTTATACGTACACACCAGTGCAGGTCGTTATATTTGTGGTGAAGAAACTGCATTGATTAATGCTCTTGAAGGGCGAAGAGCAATCCCAAGAGCTAAACCCCCTTTTCCTCAAATGAGTGGATTATTTGGCAAACCTACCGTGGTTAATAATGTCGAAACATTAAGTAATTTACCTCATATCCTTAAACATGGCACCGCATGGTTTAAAGCGCTATCACCGGATAGCGACTCAGGTACTAAAATTTACGCCGCTTGTGGGCGAGTAAAAACGCCTGGCTTATGGGAATTGCCGATGGGCACAACGATACGAGAAATATTATATCAGCATGCGGGGGGTATGGCCGATGGCCTAAAATTACGTGGGTTATTACCTGGCGGTGCATCAACCGATTTTCTTTTACCCGAGCACCTTGATACCCCAATGGACTTTGACTCCATTTCCAAAGCTGGTAGCCGTTTAGGTACGGGTGGTTTAATTGTTTTAGATGATAAAAGCTGCCCGGTCGCCATGGTGCTTAATTTAATTAAATTTTTTGCTCAAGAGTCATGTGGCTGGTGTACTCCATGTCGTGATGGCACACCTTGGGCTGTTGAGGTACTCACGCGTATTGAAAATGGTACTGGCCGCAAAGAAGACCTTGATACCTTGCATAACCTCTGTGATTTTATGTGGTTAGGGAAGACACATTGTGCGCTTGCTCCTGGCGCGGTTGAACCCTTAAAAAGTGCTTTACGCTATTTTCTTGATGATTTTGAACAACACATTGATCACGGCTGTTGCTCATATAAGCAAAATACCGCTCAAAAAACCAAGCTTAAAGGACATTGTCATGGGTGATAAAAAAATGGCCATTTCACAGAACGTCACCGTATATATCGACAATGTTGCTTATCAAGTCAGTAAAGATAATAACTTACTTGCTGGCGTATTATCTCAAAAACTCAATCTACCTTATTTTTGTTGGCATCCTTCGATGGGGTCAGTCGGTGCTTGTCGACAGTGTGCTGTTACCCAGTATCAAGATGAAAATGATACACGTGGCCGTTTGGTTATGGCGTGTATGACACCAGTCAGTGATGGTATGCGTATTGGTTTAAAAGAGAATAGTGCTGAAAAATTTAGAGAACAGGTGATCAGCGCCATGATGACTAATCATCCTCACGACTGTCCAGTTTGCGCTGAAGGTGGTGAATGTCATTTACAAGATATGACCGTAATGACAGGTCATAGCTCACGAGATTATCAAGGCAGTAAACGCACGTTTAACAATCAAAATTTAGGCGAACTCGTTGGCCATGAAATGAATCGTTGTATTACTTGTTACCGATGTACGCGTTTTTATAATGACTATGCTGGCGGGAAAGATTTTGGCGTCTACGGCTCAAGAAATCAGGTTTATTTTGGCCGACAAAAAGACGGTACTTTAGAAAGTGAATTTAGCGGAAACTTAGTGGAAGTTTGCCCAACAGGGGTTTTTACTAACAAAGTATTTTCTGCACATTATACGCGTAAGTGGGACTTGCAATCAGCGCCTTCTGTTTGTGCACATTGCTCTGTGGGGTGTAATACCAGTATTGGTGAACGCTATGGTTCGGTTCGACGCGTGATGAATCGTTATAATTCCAATATAAATGGTTACTTTTTATGTGATCGCGGCCGTTATGGTATTGGTTTTGTCAATGGTGAAGAGCGCATTAAAAAAGCTAAAGGCATTAATCAACAGTCTCCCGAACAACTAAGCCGTTTAGATGTATCAAAAGCGCTGGCACATTTTCGTGGTAAACGCTTTATTGGTATTGGTTCGGCGCGCGCATCACTAGAAGCTAATGTATATTTAAAGAAAATTGTCGGCGAAGATTATTTTTCAGCAGGGTATAGCCATCAAAAGATGAAGGTGGCAAGTGTACAGCAAAAGCTTCTTCAGCAAGCGCAACTAAGTGGTGAAATTTTCAGCCTTAGTGATATTGAAAAATGTGATTTTATTCTTATTATTGGGGAAGATATTACAAAATCATCACCAAGAATGGCATTATCAATTAGGCAAGCTTGCCGTAATGCCGGTATTGATAAAGCCGCAGGCTTGGGTGTTGTTTCATGGCAAGACAGTGCGGTGCGTACGATCAGCGGCAAACTTAATACGCCTTTCTTTTCAATGCACACCACAGCAACGAAACTGGATGAACTCACCGAACAGCACTTACTATTAGGTCCTGATGACATTGAACAAATGGTGTTGGTACTTACTAACGCTATATACTCATTAATTAATGAAAACTTCAACAATGAACATGAAAAACAATTATCGAAACTCTCGACCAACCAGCAACTTTTTATTAGCCGTTTAACCCATAAATTAATGGCGGCAGAAAAACCTTTAGTTGTGACGGGTGATAGCTTAGCGAGCGTGAAAATATTAGCTGCAATTGAAAAACTAACTCATTGCTTGACGCAAGAAAAATTAAAGACAAAATTAAATTTAGTTGTATTGTCAGCCGCGAGTAATAGTTTTGGACTCTTGTCATTACTTGATAAGCGCTCTTTATCAACTGAGCAGGTTTTAAATCAGCTCACAGCAAAAGAAGTTGATGGAATCATTTGTTTAGAGCAGGAGTTAGCGGCTTTCACCGATGATGAACTAACGCAGATAAGAGAGGCTGCTGACATTGTTATCGTGCTTGACCATACTCATAGCAGAGTAACCGACTTTGCTGATATTGTTTTGCCGGTTGCCGCAGTCAGTGAAGGTAACGGGCATTATGTTAATTACCAAGGATTAGTACAACGATATAACCAGGTGCATTCTCCAGCATTACCTATTTTAGACAGCTGGAAATGGCTAGCGTTGATTGAAGAGTCTTTTGAATCATCAACAATGGCAACGGCGATACTACGTAAAAAAAATCTCGAACCCATTAATAACTTAGATCAATTGCATCGTTATTTTGAAGAGTCACTTTCTGATTGGCCATTGGCGAATCCCCCCCCTAATAATGATCCTGTGGCTCGGATGACAACGCGTGGCAGTGGAAGAACCTCACAAGCGGCTAATTCTTCTATTCATGAGCCTAAAGTTACTCAAGATCAAGAGTTGCTTTATCGTTTCTCGATGGAAGGTAATAAACCCAATACCAATAATGCGATGCCATTTACTTGGGCGCCAGGTTGGAACTCCAATGAATCAATTAACCATTATCAGGTCGAGATTGACGGACCAATCATCAATGATAATAAAAATGAAAATTATCTATATTTTAAGCATTCACTTAGCGGCTTAACACCTGATGGCGAAGAAAGAACTGAAAATAAAGTCGAACCTGATAACTCACCACTGGTTTATTTTCCACAGGGCTCTTTATTTAAAGGAGATTGGCAGTCGGCCAATACGGTAGAGTTTCAAATACTGACACATGATCCCGATAAACATTTCACCCTTTGTTTATCAAAAAAATTGGCTGAACGCAAAGGGTGGAATAATGGACAGTGGCTAAAAATAATCACCGAAAATGAAAACATTATTGGTCGATTAAACTACGATGAAAACCTACCAGAACATTTAGCTTATGGCGATATTAATGAACTTGCCAATAAAAACACTGGTATCAATATTAAACTAGCTGAAGCTATAAATGTTGATGTAGTTGAGCAACAAAATAATCGACAACGTTTTTATCAACAAGCGAAAGATTCTCAGAAAAAAGTGCTTCAACAACTGAAAAGTTTTGACCAACATATCCCGATTCGTTTTGTCGCTGGAGGCTTAGATGAAACCTGAAATGCTTTGGCACTTACTGGAAATAACGATCATTATTGCGTTGTTGATCCCGATAGCGGCAACATTAGTTTGGGTTGAAAGGAGAATGATCGGTATATGGCAAGACCGCCATGGACCTAATCGTGTTGGCCCATTTGGAATATTACAATCATTAGCTGATTTACTGAAAATTTTAGGCAAAGAAGATTGGATCCCGCCTTTTAGTGACCGTTTAGTTTTTACCATTGCACCCGTCATCGGAGCGGTATGTGTATTAATGAGTTTTGCCGTTATTCCATTCACACCGGATATAGGCGTTTCAAACTTAAATATAGGTTTGTTATTTTTCCTCGCGATGGCGTCATTATCTGTTTATAGCGTTGTATTAGCTGGTTGGGCATCAAATTCTAAATATGCGATGCTAGGAGGAATGCGCGCCGCAGCGCAAACAGTAAGTTATGAAGTTTTTATGGGCTTATCTGTGATGGGCGTAGTGCTATTAACAGGCTCCTTTAATTTGCGAGAAATCGTGTTAGCACAAACTGATGGTTGGTTAATACAAAGCCAGTTTATTGGTTTCTTTGTCTTTCTTATTGCTGGTGTTGCCGAAAGCCATCGTTTACCTTTTGACTTACCTGAAGCTGAGACCGAACTCACCGCAGGTTTCCATACAGAATACTCAGGTTTGAAATTTGCCCTGTTTTTCTTAGGTGAATACTTAAGCGTTACCCTTATTTCTGCCATGTCTGTGGTGTTGTTTTTTGGTGGGTGGTTAATGCCTTCACCTCTAGATACTTGGCTACCACCCCTAGTGTGGTTTATTTTAAAAATTCTATTTTTTGTCTTCTTTTTTATTTTATTAAGAACTTCACTACCGCGTCCGCGTTTTGACCAACTATTGGCATTTGGTTGGAAAGTTATGCTACCTGTTGCTTTAGTTAATTTATTAATTACGGCAGCTTTACGTTTAGGGGGAATACTTTGATGAACATTTATTTCAATGAGCAGGTTAGTCGAAGGGAAAGAGTGAGTAGGAGGCTGAAATGTTAAGTCAAATACGTACAATGTGGTTAGTGCTAAAACACACATTTACCAAAGCAGATACCGTGCAATATCCTGAACAAAAACCATATTTGGCACCACGTTATCGTGGACGAATTGTTCTGACACGGGACCCTGATGGTGAAGAGCGTTGCGTTGGTTGCAACTTATGTGCGGTTGCTTGTCCGGTTGATTGTATCGCATTACAACAAACTATTGACGATGACGGCCGTAAGCGGGCAGAGTTTTTTAGGATTAATTTTTCTCGTTGTATTTTATGTGGTTTTTGTGAAGAAGCTTGCCCAACGTATGCGATTCAGTTAACGCCAGACATTGAATTAGCTGAATATGACCGTAAAAACTTAGTTTATGAAAAAGAGCATTTGTTAATTAACGGTACGGGAAAATACCACGACTATAATTTTTATCACCACAGTGGTATTAAAGTCGCAAATAAAGGCAAAGGAGACGCTGAACAAGAACGTCCTCCTATTGATATTAAAGGATTAATGCCATGAGTCTATTTGCTTCAATTGAAGGTTTATTCTATTTAGCCGCAAGTATTGCAGTTATCGCGAGCTTAAAAGTGGTGACGGGGAAAAACACAGTACACGCATTATTATATTTAGTGATTTCTTTACTCGCGGTTGCTGTGTGCTTTTATTTAATGGGTGCACCTTTTGCCGCCGGTTTAGAAGTGATTGTTTATGCTGGCGCTATTTTAGTTTTATTTGTTTTTGCGGTAATGATGTTTGGCTTAGGTGTTGATGAAACAATACATGCCCCCCAATCAAGAGGATTATCACTTTGGTTTGGACCTATACTTTTGGGTACATTGTTATTAATTGAACTGGTTTTTGTCATTGATAACAGTGAACTCACACTGCAATTAAGTCATAACGTGGTTGATGCAAAGCAAGTGGGGATTTTGCTTTATGGACCTTATTTATTGGCGGTCGAAATCGCCTCTTTTTTATTATTAGCAGGCTTAGTCGCCGGGTATCATTATGCTAAACCAGAACATCAGGGAGGACGGTTATGACCGATATCCCTCTCGTACATGTCTTAATACTATCAAGCCTGTTATTTACTATTGGCTTTGTTGGTGTGGTTGTTCGTAAAAACACGTTGTTTATGTTAATGAGTTTAGAAGTCATGCTTAATGCTGTAGGTGTTGCTTTTATTGGCGCGGGTAGTGTCTGGCAAGAAGCAGATGGACAAATTATGTTTATGTTAATTTTAACCTTGGCGGCGGCAGAAGTTGCTGTGGGGCTCGCGTTATTAATACGTATGCAGCGACATTATCGAACGTTAGATATTGACGTACTCAGTAAAATGAAAGGGTAGTGAACCATGAACTTATTAGCAAGTTTACCGTTATATCCGCTGCTCAGTTTTTTAGTATTGATCAGTTTTGGAAAAAGACTTTCTTGGGCAGTAGCATCATGGCTAAGTGTTGGCGCAATGGGACTGTCAGCACTTTGTAGTTTAGTATTGTTCGCTCAACTATCAACAAGTGAAGTTAACGTTATTACGTCGCACTTGTGGCAATGGTTTTCAATTGGCAGTGCTAAGGTTAATGTGAGCTTTTACCTTGATGCACTTTCTGCAGTGATGATTTTAGTGGTGACGGGGGTGGGTTTTCTTATTCATTTATTTGCCGCTATCTATATGAAGAATGATGAAAACTTCACACGATTTATGGCGTACATGAATTTATTTATTGTTGCTATGTTGGTGTTGGTATTAGCGGATAACTTAGTTTTACTCTATTTAGGCTGGGAAGGCGTAGGTCTATGCAGCTTTTTGTTGATTGGTTTTTGGTACCAGGAAAAAAGTAATGTATTGGCGGCACGTAAAGCTTTTATTGTTACCCGCATTGGTGATACCGCCATGGCGATAGGTTTGTTTTTATTATTTAAATCCCTCTCAAGTTTAAATATTGTTGAAATTAACCAGCTTGCGCAAACCTCCGATGTATTTTCACTGTCTTTAGCAAACAATGAACCTAGTGATGCTTATTGGGCTGCTTTATTATTACTCGGCGGCGCGGTAGGTAAGTCAGCACAATTGCCATTACAAACTTGGCTCCCCGATGCCATGGCCGGACCCACACCAGTAAGTGCACTTATTCATGCCGCAACAATGGTTACGGCAGGTGTTTATTTAATTGCCCGTATGAATGGCGTATTTATAATGGCTCCAGAAGTCATGACTTATGTTGCTTGGTTAGGCGTTATTACTTTGCTACTCGCAGGTGTTGCCGCTTTAGCACAAACAGATATTAAGCGTGTTTTAGCCTATTCAACAATGAGCCAAATAGGCTATATGATGTTGGCACTTGGTGCAGGAGCATGGTCGGCAGGTGTTTTTCATTTAATGACACACGCCTTCTTTAAGGCTTTATTATTTCTAACGGCTGGCGCTGTTATTCTAGCGTTACATCATCAACAAAATCTTTTTAAAATGGGAGGGTTATTAAAGAAACTTCCTTTTGAGAGTGCTCTATTTTTTATTGGTTTGTCGTGCTTAGTCGCTTTACCCGGAACATCTGGGTTTTTCTCTAAAGAAGCTATTATTGCGAGTTTATGGTCTTCGCCAACCGCAGGCGCAAGTTTGTGGTGGTGCGCTATTTTAGGCGCATTACTCACCAGTATTTATAGTTGTCGATTATTCTTTTTAGCGTTTTTAGGTGATCAGCGTTTCCCTAAGGACTTAGTGATCAGCGAACATGTTGACACTAACTACATATTACGCGCAGCTTTAGTTTTTTTAGCCTTATTGTCATTATTTGGCGGTTTGTTTACTGTGGATCTATCGACGGTTTTACCTGTAAATAATAAAAGTGAGCTATCGCCTGACTGGTTGCATATTGTCGCGATTCTCACACCTTTTATTGGTATCGCGTTTTCATGGTTTTACTTTAAGCGTTATCGCAATAAAGGCATTACTTCACTTGAAGAAAGCCAATCTTCTTGGGTGGTGTTTTGTCGTAATGGTTTAGGTTTTGATGTTATTTATCGTTTTCTTTTAGTTAAACCTTATTGCTTTATCGCCGAATTAAATCGCCGGGACTTATTTGATCAACTGATCATGTTATCCGCTCGGTATGTGGGGATTTGGCGAGATATATTATCCGCTAGTCAAAACGGTAGTTTACGCTGGTTTGCCGCCACGTTCGGTTTATCTATGGTTGGCTTGATTTTAGTGGTGATTTTATGATGCTAACTTTCGTTATTTTTGGCTTGTTATTAAGTGGCAGTCTCGCGTGGTATACTGATAATAAAACCTTTTTAGGACTGAAATTTCAAGCAAAATGGATGGCTTTAGTTAGTGTCATTGCTTTTGCCTTTATTTTTTCTTTCTCGGTATATTTATCACCGTTAAGTTTTCTAACGTTACAAACGATCACGCAAGTTCCTTGGATCAACTCGTTAAATATCAATTATGCACTTGCCCTTGATCATTTAAGTATTACGCTCATTATTCTGGCCTTCTTCCTCGCAGTAATTTGCATCTTAGTTTCATGGGATGAAATACAAGAAAAAGCAGGTTTTTATTATTTTAATTTACTGGCCACTTTTGTCGGGATTATTGGTGTTTTTTCTGCGGTAGACATGTTTTTATTCTTCTTTTTCTGGGAAGTTATGCTACTCCCTATGACGGCTATTATTGCCATTTGGGGCCATGAAAAACGTTATTTTGCAGCGATAAAGTTCTTCATCTTTACACAAGTCAGTAGCCTATTAATGCTCGTGGCTATTATTGCAATGGCTTATATTTATCAACAACAATTGGGGGATTTAAGCTTTTCTTATCAAGACTGGTTAGTCCTCGAACTTAATGATGACATAGCGCAATACCTCATGTTGGGATTTTTTATTGCTTTTGCAGTGAAATTACCTTCTGTTCCCTTACATAGTTGGTTACCTGACGCCCATACCCAAGCCCCCACTGCGGGTAGTGTGTTATTAGCTGGGGTATTATTGAAAACAGGCGCCTATGGCTTGATACGCTTTGTTATTGAGCTTTTTCCTCAAGCGAGTGAAAATTTCGCTCCTATAGCGGTAACACTTGGCGTTGTTAGTATTTTGTATGGTGCAAAAATGGCGTTTGCCCAAAGTGATTTTAAACGCTTGGTTGCCTATAGCAGTATTAGCCATATGGGCTTTGTCATGTTGGCATTATTCAGCTTTAATGAAATTGCTTACCAAGGTGCTATTGTTACTATGGTTGCGCATGGCTTAAGTAGTGCGGCATTATTTTCGCTGGCAGGTATGATTTATCAACGTATCCACTCAAGAAATTTAAGTGATATGGGGGGATTCTGGCAAAGTGCACCTCGCATGGGAGGTTTTGGACTTGCGTTTGCCGCTGCAGCTTTTGGTCTGCCGGGCTTAGCTAACTTTGTTGGTGAATTTTTAAGCTTAGTAGGAGCTTTCAAAGTATTTCCTTTTATGGTGATACTCGCGGCTTTTGGGTTAATAGGCTCGGCAATATATGGCATGGTTTTGTTTCAAAAAACATTTCAAGGAAGTTCTTCCAAAATCGTACGAGACTTATCATATCGCGAACTTATTATTAGCAGTAGTTTATTGATATTACTTGTTATTTTAGGCCTATATCCTAATTTTGTTTTACAATACTTTCGAGGCGTTATCTGATGAGTACATCTCCTGAAATAGCTAACAGCGTTATATTAAGTACGCAAATGTTTGTCGCCTTATCACCAATTCTGTTGCTTTCGTTTGGTGTTGTGTTGTCATTATTGCTGATCGCTTGGCAGCGTTCACAAAAAATGATTGCCCTATTTACTCAATTCATTTTGTTTTCTACTTTATTGCTAACTCTTCATTTGCTCAGTGGTGATTTACTCGTCGGTAGTGGGACCCAAATAACCACGCTATTGCGTGTTGACCGATTTAGTTATCTGAGCTTTGTTTTAATCTGTTTTTCAGCAATAGTTGTCGTTAGTTTAAGTCGTTCTGTATTAAAGTCGGAAGTAGAAGTACATGACGAATATTATTTGTTAATTTTATTAGTGGTTTTAGGGGCTGGGATACTGGTGGTTAGCGACCATTTTGCAAGTTTATTTTTAGGTTTTGAATTATTGTCAATCAGCTTAGTGGGTCTAGTCGGCTATTTTCGTGAACATAAATACGCGGTCGAAACCGGTTTTAAATATTTGATATTAAGTGCTACAGCGTCAAGTTTTATGCTACTGGGTATTGCCTTTATTTATAGTCAAACAGGTAATTTAAGTTTTGCAGTGAGTTCAAATGTAATGCCTTTTAGTGAACAGCCCGTACAAATATTTAACAGTGTCGGTATTTTATTACTATTTTCAGGTATCGCTTTTAAACTATCGCTTGCACCCTTTCATTTTTGGTCACCTGATGTTTATCAAGGCTCACCCACACCTATTACATTACTCATGGCAACGGTTTCAAAAGTGGCGATGTTTACTGTCTTGATAAAATGTTGTTTTTCACAAAATTACTTTACTCATGAAAGCTTCATTGAAATTATTACTGCAGTCGCACTTCTCTCGATGCTTGTTGGTAATATTTTAGCCCTTAGACAACAAAAAATTAAACGATTAATGGCATATTCATCTATTGCTCATTTTGGCTACTTACTCATTGTTTTAACTGTATCCTCTTTAGAAAATACGGACTTTGCATGGCAAAGTGCATTGTTTTATTTATTTGCTTATCTATTAGCTAATATTGCTATATTTACTGTTTTATTAATCTCTGAGAAAAACAGAAGTAATGTGGATAGAGATAGAGATATTCATATTATTGACTGGCAAGGTATGTTTTGGAAAAATCGCTTATCGGCTGTATTAATTATTTTCTCAATATTAGGCTTAGCCGGTATTCCATTAACAATGGGCTTTATTGGAAAGTTTTATTTATTAAATCAAGCCGTTTTATTTAAATCATGGTGGTTAATTTCAGGCTTAGTCATTGGTAGTGGTATTGGATTAGCTTATTATTTACCGGTAATCTTTACTTTATTTAAAAATGACAGAGTGATTGAAAATCAAAATGTTGATGTAAGTGGTGTTTATTTAGTCACAACTGGTAAGCAACTATTTTTGTTTACTCTTTTAATAGTCACCCTTTTACTTGGCGTTTTTCCTGATTTGGTCAGTCAGTTTATTTATCGATAACTTGTTTGTTGTTGAAAACAGACTATTTAGTCGTCATTCTGACTAAATGATTATTTATCTGAAGAGGTTATAACTTGATGTGTGTATATGTATTTGATTTTATTGTATAAAATAATTGGCGTGATATTTGATTATTATTTATAAAATAAGTTTTGAATAACACTAAAATAATAGGAAATATCTTATGTTTGCACGTCAATCGCTCTATCGTCCCTTTACTCTAATCTCATTGATACTATCTACGGTGTTGATGCTAAATGGCTGTATTGTTATCGCTTCTCCATCACATGCTAATGTTCATCAGCAGAAAGAGCTGAAACTTTCTGCGAGTTCATTGAAAACACTTGATATTGAAGTGGGTGCCGGTGGCTTAATTATAAAAGGCTCTGACCAAACAACTGAAATTAGTGTAATGGCTGACATTTATACCAATTCAAGATCGAATGAAAATTATGAATTTGAATTATCGGACTCAGGTTCAACGGCTTTGCTTATCGCAAAAAACAATCATACGGTATCATGGGGTGGCAACTCACCACGTATTAATCTTGTGGTGACTATTCCAGCTCGCATGATGCTTGAAATAAAGGATGGCTCTGGTGGGATGGATATCTCTAATATTATTGGCTCAGTAAATATCAATGATGGATCAGGTGGTATTAAACTAAACGATATAATAGGGAACGTAATTATTCAAGATGGCTCAGGAGAAATAACCCTCATTGAAATTGACGGCGATATATCTATAGATGATGGCTCTGGAAATATTTATGCCAGTGGAATTAGTGGCAATGCAAATATTGAAGATGGTTCAGGCGACCTAACTGTAAATAATGTGAAGGGGACTATTACGCTTGATGACGGCTCTGGAGATATTAATATTGAAGATGCTGGTGGTTTAAAAATAATTGAGGGTGGTTCAGGTGGTTTGAAAGTGAATAATGTGAAAGGTGCCTTTGAAATTGATAGTTAAGCAGTATAAGTAATAATTTATTATGCCAAATAAGTTCAAGTTCTCCAATTGGAGCTTGGACTAATAATTAGAATAAATACTCTTTTGGAGGTTTTTTGTACGATCCGTGGATATATTACTTGAATGTTTCATTAAGAGCTGTATAATGCGCGCCTCGTCAAGGGTGTTATGAAGGTACTTTGTATTTTGAAAGTATTGGTATTTTCAACCTAATACGAAATGAGTGGGGTTTTCCGCCCAATAGACTTCTTAGCTGATATTTCTTTATTAGCCCTATGTTCTTTAGTGAACGTGCCTTAAGTCTTCCTGGTGGTTTCCTCGTATATATATGCGGGATGACTTGGTTACTTTTAACCTATTCCGCCATAAGAGAAGACAAAATTTATGACTACTTCTAACGATGCTCCTGTGAGCTTTGATTCTTTAGGCTTGCCTGAAACTTTATTATCTGCTGTAAAATCTATCGGTTTTGAAAATTCAACTGATATTCAAGCAAAAACTATTCCCCCATTATTAGCGGGTAAAGATGTATTAGGTGAAGCACAAACAGGTACAGGTAAAACTGCTGCGTTTGGTTTACCTGCACTAGCTAAAATTGATTTATCATTGAAAAAACCACAATTAATGGTTTTAGCACCAACACGTGAATTAGCAATGCAAGTTGCAGAAGCCATTGAAAGCTTCGGTAAAAACATGAAAGGTTTACTTGTTGCTACTTTGTACGGCGGTCAATCATACCAGCCACAATTTCAACAATTAGAGCGTGGAGCTCAAGTCGTTGTAGGTACTCCTGGCCGTTTAATGGACCATTTACGACGTAAAAGTCTTAAATTAGGTAACTTATCTTTTTGTGTACTTGATGAAGCAGATGAAATGCTTAACATGGGTTTCTTAGAAGATATCCAATGGATCCTTGATCACTTACCAGAAACTACACAAATGGCTTTGTTCTCTGCAACAATGCCACCAGCGATTCGTAAAATTGCTAATCGTTTCTTAAAAGATCCTGAACATATTAAAATTGCTGCAGTTAAACAATCAAAAGCAAATATCTCTCAGTTTGCTTGGAAAGTTAGCGGCATTCGTAAAATTACTGCTTTAGAACGTATAGCTGAAATCGTAGATTATGATGCGATGATAGTTTTTGTTCGTACGCGTAGCGACACTGTAGAGGTTGCTGAACAATTAGAGCGTGCTGGTTACCCTGCATTAGCTTTGAACGGCGACATGAACCAAGCACAACGTGAACGTTGTATCGAACAAATGAAGTCTGGTAAGTCTTCTATATTAGTCGCGACTGATGTTGTTGCTCGTGGTTTAGATATTCCACGTATTTCTTTAGTTGTTAACTATGATTTACCAGGTGACAACGAAGCTTATGTTCACCGTATTGGCCGTACAGGTCGTGCCGGTCGTGAAGGTATGTCAATTGCTTTTGTACGCCCACGTGAAATGTACTCTTTACGTCATTATGAGCGTTTGACTTCTGGTGTTATTAACACTTATGAATTACCAAACATTGAAGAAATTGGTAAGAAACGTATTGAACGTACACGTGTTGAAATGGCACAAATTGTTGCAGATAAAGATTTAGCAAACATGCGTGAAATTGTTGAAGCTATGGCGAACGAATCAGAGCTTTCTATGACTGACTTAGCCGCTGCTTTATTGTTCCAAAAACAATTGAATCAACCACTACAACCGAAAGAAGATCCAAAACCTCGTCGCGAAACTCGTGAACGTAGTGATAGCAGAAGTGATAGTAGAAATGACCGCGGTGGTCGTAACGAAAGTCGTGGCGGTCGTAATGAAAGCCGCGGCGGTAAAGAGCGTGGTGCAGATCGCGGTGGCGAACGTGCTCCTCGTAAGGTCAAAGTTAACCGTACGGACGTTGATTGGCAAACATACCGCCTAGAAGTAGGTAAAGAACATGGTGCTCGTCCTGGAGATATCGTTGGTGCGATCGCTAATGAGATTTCATTAGATAGCAGCTACATTGGTGCGATTAATTTACATGACAAGCATACTTATGTTCAGTTGCCAAAAGGCATGCCTGATAAGTCATTCGAGCAATTAAAGCGTGTTAAAATTCGTCGTCAATCATTAGAGATTACAGTTTCAGATGTTAAAACGGTTGAATCAACACCAACAGGTGATCGTCCTCGTAAGACTCAAGAGCGTTCAAATCGTCCTAGTTAATCGATAAGCCCTCAATAAAAAGGTACGTATATCGTACCTTTTTTTATGCCTATAATTTACCAAAAACTTCTAAAAATTTCCTTTGAATTTTCTGTGTAACCATAACTTTACATGTGTTCTGTAGGCTTTATATGGCTTGTCTTCGTATCGAATAAATTCTCATCAATATTTACGTACATTTTCTGTTACGCCTTATAGACTTGTTAGATTTGCTTGTCGCTTTCCCTTCACCATAAACCTAGTGATAATACTTACATTGACTATGTAACAGAGATAAATATGACTGACGTAAAAAACCCACTCAACCTTCGCGGTATCGAATTCACTGAATATGCAACACCAGATTCAGACTTTATGGAAAACGCATTTTATGGTTTTGGTTTTTCAAAAACGAAAACGTTTAAAGGTCGTGATATCGATTACTTTAACCAAAATGATATTCACTTTTTATTAAATAATGAAAAAGCGGGTTTTTCAAAAGAATTTGCTAAGAGTCATGGTCCCGCAATTTGTTCTATGGGCTGGCGTGTAGACAATGCAGATTTTGCTTTTGAAGAAGCTGTTAAGCGTGGCGCTAAATCAGCGGCAAATGAAGAAAACAAACTTCCATACCCTGCTATTTTCGGTATTGGCGACAGCTTAATTTATTTCATCGATAAATTTGCTGCTTCAACAACAAACCCTGGCTCTATCTATGAAGATGACTTTGAAGCAATTGACGCTCCTGTTATCAACGAAGATAAAGGCTTTTTACGTGTCGATCATTTAACCAACAATGTTCATCAAGGAACAATGGAGCATTGGGCTAATTTCTACAAAAATATTTTTGGTTTTACCGATGTGCGTTACTTTGACATTAAAGGTGAAAAAACCGCATTAATTTCTTATGCATTAGCGTCGCCTTGTGGCACTTTCTGCCTACCTATTAATGAAGGTAAAGGTAAGAAAAATAACCAAATTGATGAGTACTTAGATGAATATAATGGTCCAGGTGTTCAGCATTTAGCGTTTATCAGTAATGACTTAGTTGGCTCTTTAGATAAATTAGATAAAAACATTATTGATACCCTTGATATCGTTCCTGAGTATTATGATGATGTATTCAAACGTATCCCTTGGGTTAAAGAAGATCACAAGCGTATTCAAGATCATCAAATACTTGTTGATAGCCAAAAAGAAAATTCGTATTTATTACAAATTTTCACTAAAAACATCTTTGGCCCTATCTTTATAGAAATGATCCAACGTGAAGACGACCAAGGCTTTGGTGAAGGTAACTTTACAGCATTGTTCAAATCGATTGAACTTAATCAAATGGAGAAAGGTACTGTTTAATTTTTAACAGTTTTCTTGCGCCACTGTTAAAGGTCTGCTTATGCAGGCCTTTTTTATTGCTCATTAAAATATACACTAAAATAATTTCACTATCTGCTGTAATCTAAATGCGACTTTGCTTGTCTATTACACAAAGGATTTTGATGTTTTCTTATGGACAGTATTGTTAAACCTTATTTATTTCGCGCCCTATTGTTACTCGTTTGGTATTTGTACTTATCCTTTCTTTATCAGCACTCGTCTATTCTTCTTCACAAAAAGTAAATAAATGCAGGAAAACTTATAGAGCAACGCATCCTAATATTAAAGGTGTTAATCAGTTAGCGGCTGATTCGAGTGAACAAGCGCGGAATATCTATGCATACTATCGTTCGCAAGACGCAGAGCGTTTTGAACGTGTACATAACAATATTTAAGGTGGACTCACTTTTCACATCCAAGCTTCTCTACCAGTGTTCATAAAGCATTAAGGCTTATCACCTCAAAATTTAGAGTTAGGAATAACAGAAGGGGATTTATGCATGATGAAACTGCCAAACTGGAAGTATTACATGAACTAAAATCATTGGGTATTAGTTTATCTATAGACGACTTCGGCACAGGTTACTCCTCATTGTCATATTTAAAACGTTTGCCTATAGATAATTTGAAAATAGAATAGTCGTTTATTAGAGATTGTCATCTTAACAAAGAAGATCTTGTGATAGTCAGAACGATTGTCGAGCGTGGTAAAAGTTGAGAATTGTCATTAATCGCTGAAGGTATTTAAAATTCAGTACCTGTTGAGTTTTAAAAATATTTACAGTGTGATGAAATTCAAGGATATTGGTACAATAGGCCTGTTGAAGCTACTCAATTATTTGAATGTATGAATAAAGCTTCAACTGAAGTTAATTAGTTAAAACAATACTTATGATAAATCACTTTTTTTAGAAGAAAGGGAAGCGTATTGTTGAATAATATGATTGATTTTTACTTGTTCATGAGTATTTTCTGAAAGTAACATTCTTTTATAATGATTAACGGTTTCTAGTAAATACTGTTGATGAGATGGTGTTGATAGATCCCACATCGTATTACCTGTCGATGATATTTCATGTAATGCCTCAGTTGTATTTTCTAATACAGAGAACTGCTTTTTTACATGAATAACTTCATAAAAACGTTTGTTTTCAGTGACAATATATTCGCCAATTAAGGTGCAGCTATTATTTCTCAAGGCTTGCCTCACTTGATAATTATAATGAACAGGGCAAAGGATAAATTCTACTTCGATTGTTGGTTTTGTGAGAGACATTTCAAAAAATTGCTTAATTAGATCTTCAATAAATTTAATGAGTAGTTCGCCACCGACACCTGCAATAATGATTAATTGCTTATCTTGAGCGGTTATTGGAATTTTTATTACATCAGTGCAATGCACTTGCCAGCGTTGTGCAAAATCTTCAGTGCTAAAATGCTTTTGTAATAATGATTCAAGATGAGCGGTTAATGATGGAACAATATCGACAAAGTGAATGGTATTTGCTGCTTTTCTTTTTAATAACGTTAACCCCAACAAACCATGATCACAACAGCAATCCCAAATACTTTGGTAGTTAGTGCTGATCATACTGTCAATCTTTTGTAATCGGTTGCTTATTTTTTTCATAGGTGAGTCTAAGTTAGATCAAACCAATTTTTTTGTTGAGTTTCATCTAAAAAACTCCAAGCAATAAAACGACTAATTTTTTGCCCTTGCGCCATATCAACGACTTTCACTTGCTTTACATTAGATTGCTTAAGAGAAAGTTTTAACTGGCTTAAATGGTCTTTTTTCGAAACTAGGCAGGTAAACCAGAGTACTTGAGCTTGTATACGCTTACTCTCTTTTATCATGTTATTGATAAAAGTAACTTCTCCACCGGGGCACCATAATTCAGCATTTTGCCCACCAAAGTTGAGTGGTACCGTTTGATTTGTACTCAGTGGCGTTCTAGTCCCTTTCTTATTGGCTTCTAAATTTTTGACTTTCCGAGTTGAACCTTTAGTTGCTTCAGCTAATGAACGATGAAAAGGTGGGTTGCACATGGTTAATTCATAGCGTTCATCCGGTTGAACCAATCCGTTAAATATTTGTGTTGATCCCTTTTGCAATTTACAGGTGATCGACTTTTTAAAGCGCTTGTCTGAGGATATATTGTGTTGTGCAATTTTAATAGAAATGGGGTCAATATCGCTACAAGTGAAATGCCATTGATATTCTCGCTGACCTAAAATAGGGTAAATGCAACTTGCTCCGGTGCCAATATCAAGCACGGATATTTTATGATTATCAACGGACGCAGCAGGGAGAGTTGATGCTAATAAATCAGCGAGATAATGAATGTAATCTACTCTACCCGGAATGGGTGGACACAAATAACCTTGAGGAATATCCCATTGATTGACTTGATAATGATGCTTTAATAAAGCCTGATTAAGAGCTTTAACAGCGTTAGCATCAGAAAAGTCTATAGATAAGTTCTGATATTTATTGGGATAAACGAAAGGCTTTAACGTGGGCGATGATTGACAAAGCACTAAAAAATCATACCCGTTATTATGACGATTTCTAGGATGGAGGTTCTGTTTTAAAGCCACGAATATTCTCTACAAATAAATAACGTGAAGATTTTATCATTTCCTTAATCTAATTGATAAGTTTGCCGCATATAAATAATAAACGGCAAACGTAAAAATTATGATTTTTGCAGAATGACTTAAAGGTTATAACCAAGATGTTGGTGTAAACGAATGACTAACTCTTCTTTTGAATTGTTATAATCAAGTTTTTCAGCAGTTGCTCTTAAAGCTTGCTCAACAAGGTTAAGGAATTTACCATACCCTTGGCTGGTTTTATGGTCTCGTGTGGCGATGATTACAAATGTTATTGAATCAACTAAGTAATTGCCATCACAGTGCAAAGTAAAAGTATTGTTAGGCTCAAAAGGGTTAAAGCTTAATTTTTGTAACTCACCAGCGGCTTTATGCTTTTCTTCAGAACGGCTTCTAACAATAGGGGTTAAACCATTAGCCAAAATAGCGCCTTCAACTAAATGCTGTTTATTAGCGGATTCAATAAATGCACGGCTAATCAAATCATACAAAGGTTGGTAAGGTTGTTCTTT
>Ga0209712_10001323_pt1 | contig 21245 bp, 22 predicted proteins | sample ArcOceMetagenome_FD_187443 | JGI IMG/M metagenome (GOLD analysis project Ga0209712, IMG submission 187443) | Marine eukaryotic phytoplankton communities from Arctic Ocean - Arctic Ocean - Greenland ARC118M Metagenome (SPAdes) (version 2) | ecosystem: Environmental > Aquatic > Marine > Oceanic...
CGATCAGTTTTATTCGATATTATTTGATACTGATGCTCCAGTTTGTTGGCTCTGAACCAGCATACATCAAATCACTCAAGAAAAAAGCAGCAGCAGCAGCAGCAGCAGCAGCAGCAGCAGCAGCAGACCAATCACCCGATCCTGGTTCCGAAGTGCACAGGCGCAGGCGCAGGCACAGGCGCAGACGCAGGCGCAGCCACAGCCGCAGCCGCAGCTGCAGGCGCAGGCACAGGCGCAGGCGCAGGCGCAGGCGCAGGCACAGGCGCAGCCGCAGCCAGGTCTCTCACTCGGTGGCTGCAGCCACAGCGGTTTCGTCTGCAGCCGCAATCGCAGACCAATCACCCGATCCTGAAGGACCACTACCACTCATGGACTGGGCAAGAGTGCCAGAAGCTGAGAGGCAGCACATAGGTGAATTGCTGGAGGCAGAAGTGAGGCTGCTAGCAGAAGCTGTACAGAGTGGACGCAGAAGTGTTGCTTCTACTACTACTTCCTTTCCTACTACTGCTGTGGTTGAGCCGTGAGCCTATGACTGTTGGCTATGATATATATGAGAGTTATCTATGAGTCGCAACAAAACATAAGCTACATATCATGTTGAGTGTGTGAAGGGACATGAAGTCTGCAGCGTTCGGCGTGCAGTATGCCATCAGTTTGGGAAAATTTGAGTCACATGTGCACTCTCATCTTGCAACTGTGTGACTTGCAAAAGTTGGGTCTACATGCATTTCCATGAAGTCTGCAGCGTTCGGCGTGCAGTGTGCCACCAGTTTGGGAATATTTCAGTCACATGTGCATTCTCATCTTGCAACTGTGTGACTTGCAGTAGCTGGGTCTACATACATTTCCATGAAGTCTGCAGCGTTCGGCGTGCAGTATGCCATCAGTTTGGGAAAAATTGAGTCACATGTGCACTCTCATCTTGCAACTGTGTGACTTGCAAAAGTTGGGTCTACATGCATTTCCATGAAGTCTGCAGCGTTCGGCGTGCAGCGTGCCACCAGTTTGGGAATATTTCAGTCACATGTGCATTCTCATCTTGCAACTGTGTGACTTGCGGTAGCTGGGTCTACATACATTTCCATGAACCTGTGACAAATATTATTTATGATTTCACATGTTCTGGAAAAAGGGGGTGTCTAGAAAATGCGGGGGGGTGCTGTAGCCTAAGTGCATTGGGGTGTTGAGCAAACAGGCAGACAGACAGACAGACAGACAGACAGACAGATGGACAGACAGGCAGACAGACAGACAGACAAGTCTGTTTTTTCAGGTTGAGGGATGTAGTCTTCTAGTGCCCACAACTGCATAATGACATTCCGGCCAAGGTTCTCTATCTATTCCAGAAATGAACTTGGAAAGCAAGTCAAGGCTGAAGATATGTATATTTTTTTGAGACCAGCTCCCAGCAAAGAATGTCCACCCAGGTCAGGCTTGTAAGCCTTCCCTGTGCCCTTGGCATCAGTTGTTGTTCCCAGTCTACACCAAACTGTTTCCTTCTCGGTGCTCTGTCTTGGCTCAAGCTGTGCCCCTATGTCTTTCAGAACTTCATACAAGGACATACCCAGTGGCACTCTCATAAAAACCTATGACCTCGATGGCAAGCTGGTTTCTAAATGGAATTGCAGAAGGCCATGCGAGGTTGGAGTCGCGTCTTTGGCCTTGATGACAAAGGCTGCAGCTGCGCTGAATGTCCCACGACAGTCAATCCATCTGGTATGGTCGAAGCTGGAAGGGATGTGCCTTGATGAGGAGGATGCTAACGCCAACAGTGACCCTCTAATGAAGGCGAAGGCTGATGTTCAATTGTATTTAGAGGCCCTCAAGGATGAGGATCAAGACGACGACTGTCGCTGCTTTGTTTGCCTTGACCCATGTGAAGATGTTGACGAAGACATGGCCTCCAGAACACGCAGTGAAAACTGCGACCGGTGCAACCCTTGCTCTTTGTGCACCAACTGCCATGTGCAAGTTACCAATATAATGGATAGAGTGGTTCAGAAGGTCGGGGTCTGCTTTGCTTGTTTAGAACCCCATGAGATGATGTTCCTCAATGAATCTCAAAAGAGAAGGTACAAATTGGCCTTGCCCACTTTCAGCACACCTGAACTAGTTGTTGACGAAGAGGTTGATTGAACCCAAGGTAGGTTGAGAGGTCTTGGAACAGTGCATCGTCCAGCACAGTGTAATGACCTGATCATTTTGGCTGCCAGCCTGATCATTTTGGCTGCCAGCCTCGTGTTGCACAGCTGCAGGAGCGTGACTCTGTAGACTCAGCTGCAGGAGCGTGGTTGGTGTGAGTCAGCTGTAGGAGGTTTCCCCCCTGATCATCATGGCTGCCAGCCTGGTGCAGACTAGTAGTGGCTGCCAGCCTGATCATCGTGGCTGCCAGCCTCGTGTTGCTCAGCTGCAGGAGCGTGACTCTGTAGACTCAGCTGCAGGAGCGTGGTTGGTGTGAGGCAGCTGTAGGAGCGCGACTCTGAGTTGTCAGAGCACATGAGGAGGCTCGACTGAGCTTCAGCGTTGATTTAGTGGACAGGCTGCCACAAGAGTCCAAAACAAAACAAAACAAAACAATTGAAGTATCTGGTCAGTGTCTACACACATGTCCACAACAACAATTCATGTCATGTCAATCCATAGACACATGCATCCATGCATTCTTGAAATCAAACGATTCTTGGTTTATGTGGTTTCACATTGTTTTGTTATGTTTTTTACGATGATTTGTTGTTTGTTGAATGTGTTTAATAGGTTATACTGTGCAGATCATGGTTTGTGAGTGAGCCGCAGTAGTTCCTATAGTATCCTATACTATCTCATCAATTAGTATCCTATATGAAATCTGATATTATCCTATAGTATCCATCCTATGCAGGTGGCTATGGGATCCTGGACCATGCAGATCAGAATTTGTGAGTGATTCAATTTGGTTCTTATATTATCTTAGATTATCCTATGCATACACTTCATCCCGGGATGATTTCTGGGCTGGGCAGCTTGGCCCCCTCAGGACACCAGCCTGGGTGCTCAAAGTACGATTCACACAGGATTCATACATGGTTAACGCATGCTCAGTACATGATTAATGCATGGCGAATTTGGGTGAACATGACCTCTATGAGTACGGTATGATGGCCGCATGACTAACACATGATTCCTGCATCATTAGTATATGTTTGATGTGTGATTGACGTGTGATCAATACTTGATTAAGGGGTTTTGCAGTTTGTCTTTGCAGTTTGCATTATTTCGGTGGGCAGTACCGGGGGCCAGGGCCCCAAGATGGCATCTGGCCCAGGACCAGTGTGGGCACAGGACCTGAGCTCAAACATGTGAAACAAATTGAAAGACAGGGCAGGGAGGGGGAAGACATATGAAAATCATAAATATGAAATGTGACTCAGCCATCACGTACATCAATTCCATTTGTTTTCATATGTTGTCCACATTTCATTCAGTTTTTCTTTCCACCATGGTTTGGAGAATCCTTGTTTTCTCATTCAAAATGAACACTCCAGATCATTTGAGTAGCCCATCAGTGTGTGATGGGGTCACTGGCCAGATCAGCCCACTGCCCACTCACATGGAGTATGCTCTGACCCTTGGCAATTGTTCTGACCCTTGTTAATTGTTCTGACCCTTGGTAATTGTGGCAGTCGGCTGCACAGGCAGAAGAAACGTCGGGGTGAACAAGCTTGCAACGCCAAAGTGCACAGAGGTAGCCGTTTCTGTAGTCGTTGCAAATGTGAGATGTGCTTTAAACCCAGGACTCCCCACTGCGCGCTTGCGGGATGGCGCTGGTGTGTGGCATGTGGAAGGCTGGTGGGACCCTACTTTAGCATCATCCACACAATACTATTGGGAACATACGGCCTTGTTACCTGGCCATGAACATGCCAACACACATTCATAGATATGTGTTCATGTGTATAGGATTTCGCGGAATCCTGAATCCTGCATCCAGGCGCAAGGACACTGCATCCAGGATCCTGGATCTAGGATCCTGGACCCAGGATCCTGGATCTATATCCAGGACCCTGGATCCAGGATCCTGGGTCCAGGATCCAGGCACTGATTGGAGCTTTTCATGTCTTATCTGCAGCTGCATTTTGTGAAAGTAGCTTCCAATGAACGGGAATATGAAGTTATAGGTGGTGCCAGTGGTGGTGGTGTGGGTATGTCACAATACTGGCACTGGGGTATACAGGGTGTGTGGGAGTATTTCAAATTTCCAGCATTGGGTTTATTGGGGATGGAGGGGTGTTGGTGGTTCGATAATCAAGTGTACACATAAGCCTATGCGTACGTGCATGCACATCACCATGGCGGCCGTTGCCCGGCTGCGGTTGCGCCACCCCAGTGCCATGGCGGTGCCATGTGAAATCCCACCACAGTCGATGTGCTGCATACGCCCACTGTGGGTGGATTGTAGGGGCTTTATCTTGAGATTTCCCGGAAGTCCCTGATGGAAATTAAAGATAAGGACCATATCTATCTGGAAGAATTTGCTATGGGGACCGTTCGCGTAATAAAATTTGAGATTTCTTAGAAATTCAATAAAATCCACACTGAAATCCTAACTCTACTATAGTGAACCCAGACAGGTATATGCGGCATACATTACCTACCCGTCCGGTATATCCTGCATGGGCCCAGGTCTGGGTCCTGGGACCGGGCCTGGGGCCGACCACCCTCTCCCCTGGCAGCCCCAGGCCTGGGCCTGGGGGCCCAGGCTCATACAGGAGAATAAAATGTATGCAGGGTGCACAAGATGTACAGTCTTGGGAATGCACACCCCAGCATCAGTAATCCACCACCACACCTGGGGAGGTAGTCCGTCAGGGATCTATTATCAGTAGTCCAAGTAACATCCTGTACTAGTTCTGCACAGCACCTGGGGTAAGGCAAACTTTGAAATTGAACATGTAAAAGAAGCATTTGCTGATGCTAATGAGCCAGGAAGGTCAAAGGGCGTAGGCCTGGTGCCCCATAGGGATATTCAAAGGAAGAGCCATCACAGGGATGCCATGGTGAAAACTGATGGGGGCAAAAGCTTGGCTGGATACTACACACATGCTGGCTACAGGATGGCCCATCCCCTGCAGATGATACCTCAGTACCTGGCCAGTGCACATGTGGTCATATTATGGGGTGTGTGTGCAGGCGGGCATGCATTAATCATGCATCAGTCACACATGAAGCAGATGGTAATCACATCGTAATCGAATGTTAATCCATCCATCAGATCAGCGGCCACACATACTGCACACCCACCATGCCTCACATTCACAAGGCCAGACAGAATCATACATGAATCCATGATTAGGAACATATTAGTCACACATTGATCAGGTACCTGACTTAATTGATGATTTTGAATTTTCGGTGTTTTTCTTTGGGTGGAGGGCATTTGCCCTCGTGCCCCCCTCACCACCACCAAGCATTTGCACAACATTCTATGCATCGACGCAATGTGGCTAGAATGCGGTTCATGCACAATGAGCATGTGACAAAAGCATGACACACATGGGGCACCTGATGGATTGCATGGGATACATGGCTGCCAGCTGATTAGTGTATGGTGAATGTGTGCTGCATGAGGACCATGGGCGCATCTGCCATGGATGAATATGTGATGGATGATCAATGTGTCATTCACACATGATTGAATGATTCACACATGATTAATGTGCAACTAAGCACGATTAGTATGTGATTAATGCATGATTGATGGGATGTCTGATCATGATCATGTGTGTGTGTGTGTCAAGTGTGTTGATAGCTGGTGCTGGCACTGGTGTGGCCAAGGCTGTGCTGGTTATGGACAGATGTGGGGATTTGTCATATGACACTCGTGCATTAATCATATATGATCATGTTTTAATGAACATTAATCACATGTTAACCATACCTTGAGCCAGTGCTCCTGACATATATTAGCATGCATTCACCAGGCAGTCATCATGGACCACACGCACAAGCACATCACATTTATCAGCAGTAAGCAAGCACCACTCATTAACTGAGTATTACTTGTATTTTAATGGAATCCAGGGGGAGCAGGGAACATGAGCTCAATGCCAGCATCACATTTCGCACCGCCTGCAAGCTTGGCTTCATTTATCCTTATGCTGAGCCTGATGACTGGACAGTTTGGGAGGAGTGTCTGGGCCTGACAAAATCATGTGAGTATGTGTTTCACAGCGTTGATATTGCCCTTGTTTGGCTCTTGTGGTAGTAGTGTGCCCCTGCCTGGCACACGTTCAGGCTGCCAGCACCCATCATGCTCATTTCTGATAGTCCTAATCATTGAGCCAGACTTCACACGAGAATAGCATTTCCAAACCCATGACATGGTTCATTGGTTTTGAATGTTCAATGTGCTCTCCCATATTCGGTCAGGCTTCGGCTTCTGGCATTATTGAATGTGCAGTGTTCTTAAGCATTCTGAGCTTATTCTGTTCCTATCTGACAGGCATAGGGTGGCCCAGGTGCAGCCCACTGGCTCAGAGAGCAGACCAACACCAGACTTACATACCTGCTAGAAGTTGGCCAGATTAGGAATCATGGGGTCCCAACTTGGTTAAGGTGCTTCGACCTCTTGTTTCCAGACCCTCAGCCAGGAGCTGAACTCCCTCCAGCAGCAGTGGCCATGTTGTGGGCTTGTCATGACCTCAAAGTTCCACCGTTGGTGCGATATGCTGTTGACAAGCATGTGCGGCCAAGATTGGCAGGTGGTGGCCCCTTGCTGATGGATGGCAAAGCATTCAATGAACCTTGGCTGCAGGCTTTAAGCATATGTACTCAACCTTTGTAACATGAACTGATGGTTATTATTACACCCCCCCCTACCTATGACAAAGGGGGGTAGATCATGATGTCACCCCAGATTCTCAATTGATGTCAGATTGCTCCTGCCATAGAGTTCTTCAATCTTGACATTCTGGAATTCTGCAACCGGATCAGGTATAGCGTTCGCCAAGATCAAAGGTCATCCCACCCACTCTTTTTGATTTGGGCATTGCCACTCTTTGTTGTGTGGCCTGTGCACCATGATACACCACATGTTCACAACACATCCACACACATTTAGACACACATTATTCATACATGTATGTAATCAAACAATCAAACACTAACCTTTGGAGGGGATTCATTCGATGTATTGTGGGGTTCATCTCAAACCGTCTGAAGGCCAAGGCTATGAATACGATTGAATAAGAATCCATTTGCTTCGACAGTGATTCACACAAATCCAGACTTGTTGTTCTAGGGGGTCTATCTGAAACAGTCTGAAGGCCAAGGCTATGAATATGATTGAATATGAGTCCATTGGCTTTGATAGTGATTTACACAAATCTAGACTTGTTGTTCCCCTGGACACATTGTCAGTGTAGGAAATGTACGTGGAATCATTTATCTGGGCTGACAGCCGTAAACATACCCGTGTCCAGAACGGCATGCAATCAGGTCGCATGTACGCAATGTCAGGAGCCTACTGTGCCGGTCGTGACTGGGGTGGCTGTTCATTTTTATGGGCCCCTACCACAGCTGGACATCTCAGGGTTGTGTGTGTGTGTCACATATGCCACAATTCAAACATCTCAATCATCCCGACACCCACACACATACATCTGGAACACCTCACACACTCCACAATTCTGAATTTCATACCCAAACTTACCAACATTGCTCTATGGGCTCCCAGCTAAATCTTGTGACCGCATGACCGCATGACTGTGTTGTTTATGAAGCCATGATCTGACCGTGTACTGTGGTGTAGCCAAGAAATCAAACTGCAGATTGTACCTCTGTGCAGCCACCAGGACCCCATGGCCACACCCCCTGCAGTCACATGACCATGGGGGAGCTAAGACTCATCACCATGTGCTCATGGTCAGATCATGTTTTGAGGGCCTGCCCAGGAGTATGTTTAGTCCAGAGGTGTAGGGATGCTCACCTGTAGTTCAAACATTGTTGAATTAAATAGGAGATCCCTGGTGATCTTGGCATTCTTGCCAACCGTGATCCATCAGAAACGGAGCATGCTCATGCAGATTGTGAGAAGTTGACCTTGGGCCCGATAGGCAACTGGTTCTTTTTTCGGGCTTGAGGAACATATGATATGATGGGTGGTCAATCAGGAGTTGTTTTTTACAGAGCCTGGGGGGGTCCACAGCTTGGGGATCCACAGATCTTGCACCACCGGATTTGAGTCTGGCAGAGTACTCATTTGAATGGGCATCTACAGTGTGGGGGTCATCTGGGGTTCTACAATCTGGATGTTTACAGGTCTCAGGCCACCACCATTTGATCTGGCAGAGTACTCGCTAGAATGGGGGTCTACAGTCGGGGGGTCTGCCGCTGGGGGTCTACAGTCTGGGGGTCTATGGATCTTGTGCAGCCAGATCTGGATCTTGCAGAGTACTCACCTGAAGGGGGGTCTACAGTCTGGGGTCTACAGCTGGCAGTCTACAGTCTGGAGGTCTACAGATCTCATGCCACCAGATTGGGGTCTTGCAGAGAACTCACTGGTTTAAAAAGATATATATATATATATACATATATATAGGACCTGTGCATGTACCAGTTGTTTAGGAAAATAGGCAATGGGTGCGTGCTTGGTCACCTTGACAGTATGGTAAAGTTTCCTGCATGCCAAAGTTATTGTCTTAATCTGGGGCCCTCACAGGCAAACCTTATTGGCTTATGCGCCATCATCAGCAAGGTGTACAGGCTTGGCAGTTCCTCTTGGACAAACTCCAAGAACATGCCCATCAGTTGCACTTTCCACGCACACAGGAACAGGGTGATTTCTTAACAACCTAGCAACCTAGCATTGGCCATCATTAGGCCGGGGGCATTACCAAGCATACATACCATGCGCATAAACCACACATGAACCTGACAGTAATGACACCACACAGGCATTCACCGTACAGGCACCAGGCATTCACCGTACAGGCATTCACCGTACATTAACCAGGCATTAACCAGTACATTAACCAGGCATTCACCGTACAGGCACCAACATATATGATTCACCATATATTGCAGCATACACTAGCCATGTGACAACACACCCCAACCCCACAGTAAACAGGCATCAAAACACACAACATGACCTGCGCCCACATGGACGAAGCTTAACCACATATTAGCCATATACTTTCCATGTGCTAACCATGTCATAATCATATGTTAGCCATGCATTAACTAACATTGACCATGCAGTCAGCACATACTGAAAGTCTAGCCAATCCATGGCTAATGTAATGTGTGGTTCTGGCATGGTCAAGGATAGATTAGCATGCCGTGCCCTGATGTAATCATTCTAGTTTGAGGGAGTTTGTGCAAGTCATGTCATCCTGACTCCTGGTGTGCGTGAAAGTGGGGCTCCTAACTGGCACTTTGCGACACAGCATTGCCAGGATTGGAAGGATTGGCCAGATCGGCTGGTGAATTCCAAAAAGCCAGATGTGGATTGTTTTTACGACAAGTATCAGTATGGCACAGTTGGGTTTCCAATTTTCAATGAATCCAGAGGATGTCCCACAGCAGCCCAAGGTGTCCCAGGACAGCCACAGGGATCCCAAAGAACAGCAAATGGGAACCCCAGGGCACCCCAAGGAGAGCCAAAGGAAGCCCAAAGGAAGGCAAAGGGAGCCCAAAGTCAGGCCAAAGGTGGCCAAAGGCGCCAGAAGACAACCCAAGGGACCAACTATATAAACAAACTCCCAATCAACTGCCCAAGTGGCTGTTATGTTTAATTCTTAGCATGGGGGCGGGGGAATGGATGGGCCAAGTGTCAGATTGACATATTGGGCATAGGGCTAAACCCATTCAGTTCGTCTTACCTAGACAGGAGGAGATTCATCAAGTCATGACCAAACTCCTGGACATTGGCAGGGAGGTTCGCAGAACTTTCTGGAACCGACAGGGAGAGAAAGTCGTTGGCCGCCAGCCCAGAAGCGCAAAGCCTCGCTATGGCTTTGGGGGATGTGTCACTAATCAAGACGGTTACTTGGCAAAGCATACTTTCAGACCATTCCTCCAGAAGTTCGAGAAGTTGTGGCCACACTTGTTCCTTGGATTTGCTGGGCCAGTGTTCATACATTTGTTCAGTTCTAGGCAGCCTAAGAAGCAGGCCACAAGAATCATGAAAAGAGGTACAGGTAGCTATGATAGGCATGTGAGTTCTATAGAAAGTATGAGCTGCAGTTCCTGACACCGCCCTGCTATTAATAATGCCAAGATAAATGCCAAGATAATGCCAGGATAATTCTGAGATAATTCCAAGCACCAAGGTGGCGTTTCGTGTAGGCAAATCAGTATTTTTAGTTCTGGAAGTCGGACCTGTACCTTTTTAATTCTGGGATAATTCCAAGATAATTTCGGGCCCAAGGGGAGGGGCAGGGTGGGGATAGAAAGGGTGGGGTGGGGAGGGTGGGTGGGGATGGGGAGGAGGGGTGGGGAGGAGGAGGGGGTGGGGTGGGGGGCAGAGGTGGGAGAATGGGGCAGGGCACTTTGTCAAAAACGTAGAAGAAAGTAAGTTGCAAACACATAATATGATCATTTATTTTGTTGAAAATACAAGAGCGAGCACCTATTTGGTTGAAATAAGACAGATTTGGCGAAACAATCGTTTTGTTGACAATTTAGGTTTTGGGATGATTTTGGCAATAACTTTGCTATTGTACCACAACTTGGTGTGAAGAATGCAGCAGTAACATTGACTTTTTGATGCGCATGTTTTTTTGTGCTTGCCAGCACTTGGTGTCTTACAAGAGGTGGGAATTACAATCTGAAAAGGCCCCTCTGCTGGATTCTGTATATAAAATATAAGGTTTTGAGTAAGACATGTGAGTTTCCAAAATGCTGGGGGTTTGGGGCTTGGGGTTTATATATATGTATATCCTCCCAGTCAACCACCCCAGTGGCCTATTACTAAAGAGACTTGTCAGATTGTGGTTCATTCTTGCTGAGCTAGGTTTGAGCACATCCGCTATTCAGAGATCATGCCATACTTGCCAGACGAAAAGGCACACATGACACCATTTATGGAGATGACTTGCGCTGAATTTGCGATTTCGTATGGCTTCAGTAGCTCCACTTGCCTAAGGCTGAACGGATTTTCTGCGCACACATGCTGTGAGATTTTCTGCGCCTTGGGTGTGTGTTTACAAAGTGTGGTCTATCACATCCTGTGTGGATCCTAGTTCAGGTGCAGCATGTTACAGGCCAATCTTCCATTCACACCAACTCACATGGCGCGCGAAGTGCGCACTGCAGGACATATCATGTGGAGTGTCATCATGCATGGACAGGCATCATGGATGTTCATATATGGGCTTGGCCCATGCTGCTTTTTCAATTCATGGATTCACTTTAGGGACACTGGAAGTCAGAGCATGGGCCACATTCATGCTGTTTGGATCTACTCGGGGCTACCACCACTTCTAGAAACAGGTCATATCCACCCTCACACACATACCCTATGAGGGCCATCATAATGCCAATGAGTAATTGTAATCTATTGATCTGAGGCAACACTGTGGCCACAGCTGCCGTTCATCAGGACACACATCATGTGAAATTGACCACACTGGGGGCAGAAGTTGTCTTGGCTGAAAAAGCTGCCCTGGCCCAGTGGGCAACTGACACGGTCGATCCCAGTGAACAAATATTTTCTAATCCATTCTGGTGTGATCCCAATACTGGAGGAAAGTGACCCCCATGGGTGCTTCCCCTGCGGCCCCCTCCTACACATGCCAGGGGCCCAGATGATGGTACTCTACCAAACACACTTCAATTCAATAGCTCATCCACTTCCAGGATTCCTCATCCAGAGTTCCTCCTCCTGAGTTTCTCCTCCTGGAATCCTCCTCCTAGCTTCTTCCTTCATGATTCCCCCTCCAGGATTCCTCCTCCATGATTCCTCCTCCAGCATTCCTCCTCCAGGATGCCTCCTTCAGGATTCATGTTCCAGGATTCCTCCTCTAGGACTCCCCGTTTGGGATTCCTCCTCCTGGATTCCTCCTCCAGCATTCCTCCCCCAGCATTCCTCCTCCAGGATGCCTCCTACAGGACCCTCCTCCTGCCCCCCCCCCCTGGATGTCTCCTCCAGGATTCCTCCTCCTGGATTCCTCCTCCAGGACTCATCCTCCAGGATTCCTGGGGGATGCGAATTATTTTTTCACTGTGTGGGTTTGCTCAGCAGGGTCCTACATGTATATATATATATATACATATGTATAGTATATGAGCTCCACATCAACCACCTTGGGCTGCACCTGCGTAATTGTCATAGTTTAAAAACTGAGATGGGTGGGCCAGTTAAGGCCTGCTGTGGGCATCTTGCTGGTGCTGCCTGGTGGAGACTATGACAATAAAAGGCGAGACTCCTGCAGCACTGCAGAGTCTCATCTTGGGCGCCACCTACGAGGAGATTTGGGAATCGGTGCTGTAGCCTTAGCTGGCATGGCAGTCATTTTCAGGGCAAGGATTTGTTTTGAACAAATTTATAGTTGTATCATCCTGGTCATCATATCTCATCATACTATAAACAACCTGGTGTCATCCTGGTTATGGCGCTTGGCTGTGTCCCTGGAGGCCAAAAGTTTACCAGGATTCTTAGGAGATGATAGGTATGTGCCATGAATGAGGCCTAGGGCCCATCATCCTGGCATCATCCTGCCCTTCTTCAGGGTGCCTGGGAGGCATGGCACACCATCCTGGCAGCATCCTATCAATTGGTTACATTTTCCAATTTGGGCTCAGCTACATTGCCTCCATTTTTGGTGTTGCTGTATTGATGTCTGTCTGAAGTTGTTGACATTCCGGCAAGCCTGATGATCCCCACAAGAGGAGGAGGCAGCCATGACTTCTTAAAGACACATCTAGTCATCAGTTACGAACATGTGTTCCCCTCCAATCAATTGTCCATTTCTTTGAGACCTGGGGCCAATGCGAAATCCAGAACTTGACACAACATTTTGATTTTCACCCTGGTATCTATCCCCATGTGTTGGGAGGGTGCCAGCACATGCCATGTGTTTTTTGCACTTGTCATCCTCATGTCATCCTACCTTAGGTGCACCCGTGTTTCTTGTTGAGGGCATCTCCCAGGCATCATGCTGCCCCACCCGCAGCTACCAGCCATCATCCTGCCATCATCCTGGTCAGCTTAGTTGCAAATATCCAGGACAAGTGATTTCCCAAAGTTGTGTGTTTTCAGGACATGCCCATGCACTATATATCATCCTGGGCACCAGGATGATCATCTGAATGTTCATTTAAATGCTTGGATATTCTGGTTAGTCTGCTTTCACGTATGAGTTTATTATTGTGTTAATTTCATCTGATCCCCTCTCCCAAGCACCAGTGCAGTCTCACATCTCCTAAGAAAGATGTTGGGAGAAAGCATCTCAACTTCTAGTTCTGATATTCATCCCCAGATAGCTCTGGTGGTCCATGGACTCCTCTGGGGCCCCAGGCCCAATGTGTGCAGTGTATGGCGATCGAGTATGTTGTTAGGGCACTCCAGGCCAAATGTATTCAAAATGAGTCCACATAAAGCTGCACACATTATTTCAGATTTGGTGTTGTGGTGGCGAACCAACATGCAACAATGACAGCCGGCCTGGACATGGATCTCTGGACAAAGTTTCTGGTTCTGATCGATTTGATTTGCCTTTGATGGATGGATTGTCGGTCGTGTGCCGTGTGGGATCAGATATGATCATGATTTGTGCAGATGGGTCCACAGTTACCCTATGTGCCCACACAGGAAATTCGACAGGACATATGAACTGGAAGCTGCGAGCGCCAATTATGGTGATGATGACCCACCATGGCCCCCAGGGCCTCGCGTGTTGGCACACCTACCTGACCAACATGCAATCACTCTCCCCAAAACAAACCATATCTTTGTCTGCTCATATATGTATGTTTATATGGCTTTTCTTTATATTTTCATATTTTTATTATGTTCATGAACTATCATATGTCTTTCTCCTGTGGGGCACACCCACCGTGCTTTGAATCTGACCCTGAACAAAAACAGTCTTGGATCTACACAGCATGTCACATCTGAAAATCCATACCGGAGGGCCTGCGCCCTATGCAGCATGCCCTCAGCGAACACCTTCCATAATTTCTGGGCATATGTATGTCATGATCACATCTGAGAAAATATGATTTTGTTTGTTTTAGGTGGTGCTGAAGATATGTTTTTGTAAATTATTGAAGACTCAATACTTTTAATTGCTGGTCTTTACACTTTACACCCTTCCCAGCTATAATCACTATTCAGTTGCACAAATGTTTGTAAACTCATCGTTTTTCATTACTCTCTGTTACCTCCATCCTGCCTCATCATCCCCTCCTCCCTCTTCCTTTCTCTTCCCTCCTCCCCCCTTCTACCTTCTCCACCTGCTCCATTCCTCTTCTACCTCATATGTATATATGTATGTATGTTTGTAGCCACCAGCACACAGATTTGGGCATAGTCTTGTGTGCATCATCCAGGCAGCACCCTTTTCATGCATATCCCTTTGGCTCAAACCAGACGCTGCACTTTGTTGCAATTTGTCATTTCCTCGACTGCGTCTCTAACCAGGATTGCTTCAACTTAAGAGCAATGCCAAAGATTGTCACTCCTACCAAAAACAAGGTCACTCCTACCAGAGTGAAGAGTCCAGTGTCAGGCAAAGGACGTGAAGGGGGCACCTCCACAAAGGTGAGGGACCATAAGAAGCAGCTGGTAAAAAAGAAAACCAAAAAGCAAAGAAAGAGCAATGTTATTGCCTTGGCAAAGGTGGTCAGCTGTGACGACCTTGGCTTCGACATAAGGGCAGAGCTGAACGTCCATGAGAATGGCAATGGCACTTTTTCAGTAAATCGCCCGTTGAAGCCAAACTCAGTCTACGAGGTGGAGCTTGACTATGCGGTCCTAGATGATGACGGCAATTCTTCAGATATTGATGAATGGGTTCATGGAAGGATTGTGAAGGCATCGTTCCGGGGACCAGCGAAATGCTTCCGGGGCATCAAAGAATATGACGAAATGCTTTGCGATCCATTGGATGAGACAGGTGATGACTGCTCACCTCTGCTTCACTTCACTCCATAGGTGGAGCACACGGGGTTCACATCGGTCTACATCAAACCTGGCTACTAGTATCCTAATGTATACAATGGCTTCATAGCAAGTGTGACTGAATCCTGTAGGGGAAACAGAAATGACACATCATCATGTCTTCAACAGACCCTCAGTCGGTGTGGGTGACCAGGTGAGCAACAAAACCAAATATATTCTCTTCTCTACGGCAATCTGCATGTCTATGTAAATAATGGGGAATGCTTTTGAAATTCAAGAGGTTTAGTGGGATCACTGACATGGCGAAACACATTGGCTCAAGTATCAGTATGAAGGGGCCATGACATTGCTATGGCCGCATGCCCTTGCTCCGGTAGCTTGTTGCTTAACTGTAGCGCTTTTGGCTGCCAGCCCACAATTTGCAACAATGATCACGACAGGCAGTTCTGGGGTTATGGGCTTGTCATCATCCTCAGGAGAGGCCATGCGGCTGGCACCCATGAGATGTGTTGATTATGTCAGTAGTGATGCGGAGGTGACATCTGATGAGGAGGAGGTGACATCTGATGATGAGGCACTGCAGCTACCCATTGATGATGAGGAGTTGACATCTGTTGATGAGGCAATGCAGCTACCCATTGATGATGAGGAGTTGACGTCTGTTGATGAGGCACTGCAGCAACCGATTGATGATGAGGAGTTGACGTCTGATGATGAGGCAATGCAGCTGCCAATTGTAGTGAATGAGAGCATTGTTGCGTCAGAAGATGAAGAGCTACGGCTGCCAATTGCCATGGGTGCCGAGGAAGCTTTTGACACAATGCGGTTGGTGGCGCTTTGGCCCAGAGCAGCACATGGGGCTCAGCTGTCTCAAGGGCAGCGTATCCTCAGGACAAGACCATTGACGCAGTTTGTTTTGCCCACAGGTGTCCAGAGGCCTGACCTGGACCAGGCAGGTGCGCTTGACATGTGGAGTGGCTGCAAACGGTTTGCTTATTATTGTGTGCAGCATGGTGCCCCTTGGGTATTGACGTATGATTATCTTGATGATGCTGTGGGGCAAGATCTTTTGGAAAGCCCACTCCCATGATATGATATCAATCTTGCAAACTTATATTACCTGGGTCATGAGTAGAGCTCCATGCTCACTAGTCATAATAAAACATACGGTTGTTCATCACGACAGGATATCCAATGATACACATATATTGACAGGAAATCATATAAACAGCAAAGGTTAATCATAATAAGGCCAGCCCTGCTCATAATGACATGCATCCTCAGAATAAGTGTGCTGCATTTGGCCACAAATGAGAAACATGATGTCTACATACTGAAGGTGATGCCACTCAGAGAGCTACTCATAATGCAGTCACACAGTTCTCATCAAGTGCAGTATGAATCAAGTAAGGTGGAACCACATTGACATGGCTCTTGCTCATGATGAGGAGCCATCCAGGGGGGAGTTGTGATTTTATCGTAAGGGCTATGCCATCTGCCGCTGGCCCCTCTGGTTAACAGTCCATCTGTGACTGGTAGGAACTGCCCTGGCCATGATTTTCTGGCCCCAGCTGCAGCTAGTCCTTGGGATATGTTTGAATCTTAATACATTTTAGCCAACCTCCCAGAGGGCAACATTTGTGGAAATTGGGTGGTGTGTGGGTGGTCCAGGGGCCCTAAACAGGTTACCACAGATCACAGAAAGCAGACCAGTGATCAGCAACCAGAGGACCTGAGTCCTGGGGCAGTCAGTCCAACAGTAGACCTAAGACCTGTAACCTGGAACTGTTGGGACACCCCCCTCTATGTTCACAGCCTGATGGCCCTTGGCCAGCAAGGGCTGGCAGATATATCTTTCTCTTTATATATGCACATACACATGGTCTCACTTGACGGCACTTCCCACTGCCATTCCTAGTGCCATGTTGGTGCTGAGCCTGACCATATATGTTTACTGATGGCATGGGAACATCCACTCATAATACCGGTGGTGCACTCAATAGGTAACACTTGTGCAATCCTTGCTTCCAATGATGAGACTAGCTGGCAGCTCATAGCAGCAAGTTCAAGTCTGCACTTATGTGCGGTTGAGCTACAAGTTACACGTGCAACCTCAGACTATCCTGAGGCGGCTGAGGAGCATGAGTGCACATGTGTTGCTTAATGGATTCTGTCCTCAGTATGTGTGTCATGGTGGCCAGGCCAACCCCTCAGATGTTGAGTTTACATTCAAATGTGGTTGTGTTCAAGTGGCAACATATCCTGCAAGGTGAGGCGGTAGCATGTGTCCATAGCCATAGCAGATGCTTGCTATAGCAGATATGCTCACGAGCTGCCCACAAATCCTACACAGTGTTGCTTCACAATATTCCACCATGGAGAAATGAAGCATGGCCCAGAGTTGTCCTGGTGGGGATGGATCCGCAAGTTCGAAATGACATAGAATGTATGCTGGATGATCGGTGTTTTACTGGCTGGGGTGGTGGGCCTGTGTGCAGTTCCCTAAGCAGTGCTGTGATTCCTGCCTGCCGGACCCCAGAGCATCCCTATGGCAGACCTGGACTGAGCAAGAAAATGCGGAAGAAGGTGCGAGATGGAAATTCATTTGCTCAGTGGGCTGCCCACCTCATTCGAAAGTATCATGGGCGATTGTGGTTCTGGGTGGAGAACCCACAGAGTTCATGGCTCTGGCGCTTGCCATGCTACAGATCTATCCTACGCCAGCATGTAGGTGGCTTTTTGCAGTTGGACTATTGTCGATTTGGTATGCCCTGGCGGAAGCGCACCCGGTTCTACACCAACATAGTCGAATTGGTAGGCCCTGGCAGAAGCACACCCGGTATGCACACAGTACACAGCACCCTCCACACAGCGCCCAAGCGGAAGCGCAAGCAGATGCAGACCCCGTTCTACCTTGGGCAAACTTGCTACTGCCTAGGCGGACATGTTCATCAGCTTCTCAAGGGCACCAGCCCATCTGGTCTGCCCTGGACCAAGGTGGCCGAGCCCTACCCACACGCAGTTGCAGAGATTCTTGCACTTGGCGTTGCTGCTCATTGTGGTTGGGTGAACACTGCCATTGACCTGGATGCAATTTCACAGGCAGCATCGTCGTAGTGCGCGCATGCTGTCACACATTTCATGGCGGCGGCCAGCCCCTATGACCACCAGCCCATATGATGGGGTTGCACATGCAGTCATGCATGTCATGTTGGCTGGCAGCCCCTGCAGCTCCTCCACCGATGTGACAGACAGTGTGTGATAGTTCGGTGTAAATGATTGATGCAATTTACAGGCTACCAGCTCTGCCACCAACCTCTGGGATCACATATGCACGTCCCAATCGTTCATGACCATGTAGGGGACATGCAATGTGTTGTGAGATTGCGTTTGATAAAACAAGAAAAAGCGTCTTGGGTAATATGTTCCGAATCAACCCACCACCAGGAGATGTGACTACCACGTCACACATCTTATCAGCATTGAATCTTCAGAGGACAGCATGTATTCACTTGCATTCGATCTTCCCGCCACCGTGTCCTGATGACACTACTGGTTGAATAACAGAAATAATGAAATTGAAAACAGTGATGAGGATGATGCGGCTTCGAAGTGTTGATGCTCTTGGTCGTTAAGGTCTCGGGGGTTCAAGGTCATACGGATCTTTCAGGTTTTGGGGTTTTGGGGCTGCCAAGACAAGATCTCCGGACTAGGTTGCGGGTTAGGGTTGGGGATAAGGTGAGGAGTAGGGTCAGGTTAGCTTAGAGGGTTAGGGATATAGGTTTTAAGGTTTTGAGGTTTCGGGGACCTCCCAATAATGACACGGGTTTATTGGAAGCTTCATGGCTCTCAATGCAGCTGGATGAGTGACAGACCCTCAGGTATGCATTTCATTATACCAATAGCCAAAATGTATTAAGCCCAGCCAGATTCCAAAAAACAAATTACTCACGTGACAACATCTGACCAAACACTAATCAAATTCGATGGCGTTGGATTGGACGCCACACGGGATTATATGGAACCCCGAGGCTCAAAGGTACACATCTCTTGCCCCGTGGTCCACGATGAAGAAGGTGGACCAGATTTCAATTAAAATGTACAACTTCATAATCTTTGTACGGGAAGTTGTCGAAGTCTTGGACTGGAGGCTGCCAGGGCTTCTTGGCAAACCGGGTCTTCCCCACAGAGCTCGGCGAGAGACCAGTCTCAGTGAACATCTTCTTGTGGTCTGTAGGTCCTGGGCTTCCCCCTGGCCAGTACACACCCTGCCACGCCTATAGCACTGGTGTGCTTGAGGTTTGTTCGTTACTGCTGGTGTCTGCGTGTCCTGGCTCAAGCCCTCAGACACATTTACCACCGTCTAGTACATATTTGCTCCAGACTGATACGTCCCCCCAGCGCCATGGCCAACAAGCTTGTATTCAAAGCCATCTCTGTTCAGGAAGCTTCGCGGAAAGACTTTGTGAAAGACGGGTTCATGATGAAGACAAATGTGCTCACCAGTCGTGGGAGTGTCATTGCAGTCGTCGAAAAAGCAATTGTCGAAGCTCAGACCACAAAAGACGATTTGAATACACCTTACCTTTTTGACGACCTCAAGGCCCTTGGGATACAGGAAGAGATTTTCGCAGCATTCGATTGTCAAACAGAAGCAGCTGTAGATCCCACACCACAGCGTCAGGTTGCTGGGAGCACAGAGAGAATCCAGATCATATGGTCAACACAATTGCGCAGCGTCCCTACCAACCTTATTCGTCGGGCCAAGCCCAATCCATGGACGGATGGCCCAAGTGAAACACCCCACATCGATTCGCACCCTGACCGACAGCTTCATGAGTACGTTGTTGATTCTGCTCGCCTCGAGGATTGCTGGAATCATAGCCACCAGTTCCGAACCCTGTCCATCCGCTGGATGGCTACAATGTTTCCTGACAGCTCATTGGATAAGGCGATCATTCTAAAGCATCTCACCGAAGATTTCCGACGTTATCGGGTCCATGCGGGGAAAATGCAAGGAAACACTTGCCCCGGCATCCCAGAAGCAGAAATCACACAATCTGACATGCAAGTCTCTTCTTTCTGGGTCCGATTCAAGACAGTGCCATGCAAAGCCGTTTCATTCTGGTGCAATCTCACTCCAGGCACAGACGTTGCCAAGCCTTTGGCATTTGCCTCGCCAACGGAGGTTGTTGAGGTTGAGGACAGGTCAGTGGGTGGCAAAGGATGCATCCCCCCGCGCCCTGGGCATGGAGGAACTATTTGGGCCAGCCAAACATTAGCAGGCCCAGAATACAAACCTGCCACAGAAGCAATGTATGAAGCTGTGTACACTCAGCCATTTGGGGCAACAACCTTCTTCGACACCCGCCTTGCGCCCCATGTGGCAGCACCGGACAAGCGGGAGGGTGTCATCCGCATTTCGCTGGAAGCTCGCCGACTCACTTTCGAAATCGACACTTCTAATCTGGTTGCGAATGATTTGGTCATGAGATTGTGAGGGTCACGGATGCGAGTATGGTCTCAGTTCGTTGCACAGTGCAGGAGTATGTGTGAAGCGTTCTTATAGTTGATGGATTAATCAAAACGAAAAACAATACTGCGCCCAATTAGTGAACAGACCATCAAATGTATCACATTGACGGACCATGCCCGCTGCAAGGAGAGCACTCGAGAGGCATATACGCAGATAGAAACAACACAAGTAGGGGCAGTGGCATGCGGATACAATTGCATGGAGCAGCATGCTCAGGGCCAGAAGATTGCATGACTGTGAGATGTGGCCCTATAGAGGGGCATATGAATATAGGGGGGGGGGGGCTGGTAGTAGCATTGTGATTTGCGCGGGCCTGGTCACAGCAATGGACCTCACGTCAAGCGGCACCTTGGTAGGAATGGGGGCAGCGTGGCTTGCCTTCGATCCTTGTGTGTCACGCCACATGTACCCTCCTCCAACCCAAGAACTTTTTCCAAAACAGGTATGAATTAACCCTGACATGCTCAGTGCAATGCGTGTGAGGCTCTAGGGAATCGAACAATTCATTGTGCGTTTGTTGTGCATTGGCACCTGATAGCGGAGGGCCTTTATTTTGTGTTTCTTCATTCTTTATGTTTTCATTTTATCCTTTACTACCTTTTTTAT
>Ga0209712_10001326_pt1 | contig 21213 bp, 8 predicted proteins | sample ArcOceMetagenome_FD_187443 | JGI IMG/M metagenome (GOLD analysis project Ga0209712, IMG submission 187443) | Marine eukaryotic phytoplankton communities from Arctic Ocean - Arctic Ocean - Greenland ARC118M Metagenome (SPAdes) (version 2) | ecosystem: Environmental > Aquatic > Marine > Oceanic...
AGACCACAAAACTAAATAACTAAAGCATAGTTTTCCGGCACACTACAAATTAGCGTTGTACCAAATTTGAAATCTGTCTATCCTAATCGACAGGGATAGTGCCAGCTCTGGCCATGTGAAACATGGGGCCTTATTTTGTTGGTGGTTTTTGATTTTTCTTGCGCTGCTTGTTCTGACGTCAATATTTGAAATGTCGACAATAAAATCGCCGAGATAATACGGCCTTTCAGAACGTGTCTGCAATTTAGAGCCTAACTTTCCATTCATGTTTTCAAATAATTCGCTAGGCCTTTCTGCCCTACTAAACCACATAACAACGTGTCTGCAATTTAGAGCCTATCTTTCCAATCATTTTTCCTGAATTCGAAGTTTGATTGATGAATCTTTCCTTCTTAAAAGAAGAAATGCACCTGACCAAGAATAATAATCAATCGAAACGGGAAAAACTGTAACATATCTCCTTCTTCCAAAACAATGAAACATTTAATCACCACCATCCCTACCAGTGACGATACTTGTTGATGGATTTCTAGAAATTTCCAATCATTTTTCCAAATTCCCTCGGCCTTTCTGCCCCACTGTACTCCCAATGACAACGTTTCTGCAATTTAGAGCCTAACTTTCCAATTATTTTTCCAAATTCGCTCGGCCTTTCTGCCCTACACCACACGTAACAACGTTTCTGCAATTTAGAGCCTAACTTTCCAATCATTTTCCTGCATTCATTCCTTCATTAAGAGAAGAAATGCAGCTGACCAAGAACAATAATCAATCGAAACGGAAAAGCATTACACGTAACCGTAATACATCTCCTCCTTCCAAAACAATGAAGCATAATCACGACAATCCTGACTTAGACTCCTTACTACCAGTGACGCTACTTGGTGGATTTCTAGGAACTGGCAAAACAACCCTCCTCAAGCACATTCTCGAAGCAAAACACAATCCAAACGATAACGAAAAACCCTTCAAGTGCGCCGTCATCGTCAACGACGTCGCAGAGCTCAACATAGACAAAACTCTCATCGACCAATCCTCTTTAATCCAGAGCGATGAACAAGTCGTCGCCATGCAGAATGGTTGCGTTTGTTGTACACTCAAGAACGATCTCGTCGATCAGATCAAGGAAATGGCGAAGAGCCAAACTTTTGATTATATGATCATTGAGGCGTCGGGCATCAGCGAACCATCCGAAATTGCCAAGCTATTTCATAGCTGTGAAGAAGATCACGATCACGAGGCAGTGCACGGTGGTCAGGAAACGGAGGAAGATGGACTTGTGACGCTCTCTGATGTAGCGAGGTTGGACACATGTGTGACAGTGGTCGATGCGGGAGATTTCTTCTCGAAATTGGATTCAATCGCCAAATGCAGTTCCACAACGACGTATGCCAAGCTGATGGCTGAACAGGTGGAATACAGTAATGTGGTTCTGATCAATAAAGTGGATTTAGTGTCGGAGGAGCAGATCGAAAAGGTAAGGAATAACGTGACTCTTCTTAACCCCAAGGCAAAGATCTTGACGACAAGGCATAGTTCGATCGACGTGAAGGAGGTGGTCGGGACAAATCTATATAATGCAAAGGATTTTGAGGACATTTTAAGACCAACAGTGGATTTTGAGGAATCGAAATGCTGCAAAGCGTCAATGGCCAAGGGCGAGCCTCCATGCTGCAGGAGAGCGCGAACGATCGATTCTGGTCTGTCTCAGGTCATGCTCAGCTCCAAGAAGTTGCCAAAGACTAGGCACGAGGCAAGGTTTGGTATTTCCTCCTTTTTGTACAAGGCGAGGCGTCCTTTTCATTCTAGTAGGTTGCAATATGATTTTATCAACAAGTATTTCATGTTTATTGAACCTGAGGAAGAGGACCATGACTGTGAAGAAGAAGAAGAACTAATGGAAGAGAGCGATGAAGAAAATAGTGGGAATGTAAAGATCAAGGAGGATATCGAAACGGTAGTCGGGGAAGACGAGGAGCAAATTGCATCAGAAGACGAGGAAGAAGTTCTTAGCCCGGAAGAAATGCTCAAACGTCAGCAGGAAGAAGCAGAATCGAGGGGGAAAGTTCGTACCAAAGAGTTTGGATCAGTCCTCCGCGGGAAGGGGTTCATGTGGATTGCACACACACATGACTACATGATTACGTATGGACAAGCTGGTAATACAGTTGCAATGTCACTTGAAGGAGAGTGGAATGTTCTTAATACAAAGGCATGGACTGGAACGGACGAAGTTGAGAAGGCTTCCCTTCGAAAGGACTTTGTGGATCTTTGGGGCGATCGTAGGCAAGAGTTGGTGTTCATTGGACACTCAATTAAACACGAAGCTATCCAGAAAGCGCTTGATCAATGTCTCCTCACTGACGAAGAGTTTGCTCTGGGTGTCGATGGATGGAAGGCGACAATCGGAAATGTCTTTCTACAGGATGACGAGTAGAAAACTGGAATATGAAGTCAAAATTGCTAATTTATAAACAAACACAATGTTGTCGTCACACTGCATCTACTGGTCCTTCTTCGATCTAAAAATAACTCTAAGATGACAATAACTTTTAAATACATGAAAACTCCGGTGAGAGAGAAAGGTAAAGTCACGTCCAAAAGGATTTATGGAAGAAGTCCCACTTGCCCATCTAACAGGGTGCTAATTACGCAGAATAAATTCAACTGCGTGGGTGCCAAGACAAGATATTGATGCACACCACCGTGCATTCCCAAATTAATCTTGACCCAGGATCAAGATCGAGAAAGAAGAGAGCCACGAAGAGGAGGCTGGCGGCAACAAAAGTCCGTCTGAATTTATAGAAGGGAGAATGCGAGGCTCAAATTTCAAATTACACCTGATATAATAATTTATAGATTATATTTATGACCCATCCAACAGTCGAACAAATCTGTCTGTAATACGACTTGAGGGTCTTTTACAGCCAGCACTACACCATTCGTGCTAGAAGTACCAACTGGTCAACAGGAGAGCGATGGATTTGTCGTGAGTACAGGTATGAATATACGGCTCTCGATATTATTCTGAATGGAATAGGCTGTTTTAATGGGTTCACTGGTGATGTGAGGATATCAGGGGGGATCCTTGAGGGAAGCTTAACGACTCCGGCTTACTTTAGATTACATCTCTATAATTGACTTCAACACGAGGAGCAGTATGGTCAGTGCTCCAAACACTGCTTGGCACCTCTTTCTCGCAAACAACGGCGGTTGGTAAGGTACCAATAGAACCTAATCTATGGAAGTGGAGGAGCCGATGGCTCTGGCGGTGCAGATGGCCTTGGTAATGACGGGAGCCATGACGGTGCAAATAGTTTGGTATCATTCTCAATCTCGACTACCTCGACCACCTTCGAATAAAGGACAGGTGCCGGTGCAATAACGATAACACCGTCCACGTCGGCTCCAACCGAGATTGCGTTTGTTGGATGCACGCCATTCGCATTGACTTACGTCGAATGCATTTCGTGATGACGTTTTAGTCTTTTCCTAACAAGGTGAATGCAACCGATCAAGCAAAATGCCCCAAAAGCCACAGAAGCTATAACTGTAAAGGACGATGATTCTATAAAAATTTCGCCGAATCAAAGCTCGCAGATACACTCTCATCATCAATCCAATGATTGACAGTAGCTCTTTCACCATTGACCGAGATCCAGCTCACGTACCAACTAGATACCCACCCACTCCCATCGCTTCTAACCGTGACACTTTGCATGGTCCCAACATCCACTAGACGAACAAGAGTCAACGTGTCTAAAGCATCTGTCTCGAAGGGGTTTCCGGAAAAGAATTCATTAAGTTGTTTTTCTGTCGTGCTTCCTTTATCTCCATGAATGGTGAGATAGATATTCGAATCAGTGCCAGCTAGGATCTTGTCACCGGTCTTGTCTTCGATTAGATAATCTTTAAGGGTACTATCAATCTGTGCATTTCTGGTCCCAATAGCACCAGTAACAACATGATCAATAGGAAAAGGAGTCGGATCAGTAATACCTCTAAGTATACTACTAGATTTGCCGAACCCAATATTGATTACTGCTGTATTCCTGGTCGCAAGAACCCTAGAGCTAGTAGCAGTAGTAACAACATTATAAGGGTCACTGAATCTTCTCATATGGGGTTCGCCGAACACTGCGTTTGAGAAAAGTAGCAACAAAGCTGTCGCAGGCCAAATCTTCTTCGCGATCATCGTGGTGGTTGTTAGGGTTGTTAGTATTACTCGAAAGTAAACATATGATGCATTCGTACCTCCCGTCGTACCAGTCAGTTCCCCCAATACCTACTCCGTAGAATTTGTTTCTCGTCGTGAACATCTTAATGTTCAAGAACACAAAAAGATGTTCATTATTAAAAAAGTGTCAGAATGGGTTTTGTGTCACGAGATGTTTCGCGACTTTGGATTCCAGGGATTCAGAAAAGGTGTCCGGGTGCTGGCGTGAATTGCTTCACGTCCAAACCGGATGACAAGGAACCATTGTTTTTGTTGGTCCGTTGGTCGTTGAAGAAGAGTCTCTAAGGGAATGGAGAAGTACCGGGAGTAAACACGGTGAAGTGAGCTGGGTCCAAGAGTATGTTCAGCCATCAGTTTTTACTATGATGGTTGTTTGGCATAGCTGTTCCGATCAAGAACTATTATTAGTAAAAGTTACACTATTGTCTCCATTCAACCCAATCAGGGTTTCCAGAACTTCTTCAACTTGCGTTTCTTTTTCTTGCCCTTCGCGCCTGATGATGATTCGTCCGCGTCTCTTTGGGCCAATCTCCTGCGCAAGAATTGGACTTCAAGCCTCAAAAGTTCAGCCTCGTTTGATGATGGATTATGAGCTGCCACATTTTCTGGGGCGTCTCCACTGAAACTTAGTGCACTGACTGCACTACTAAGAGTAGACCGTGGGAATAAGGATTTGTTGGTTGAAATGTTTCTCGGGTTCGTCCCAAAGCTCTGACACATAAATTCGAGATTTTCTAACCTCTCTTCCACAGTCATATTGGTGCCATCAATCCTGCTTGGCTCCTCCTCGTCGAATGTCAAGCCATCTTCGCAGCATTCTTCAATCATTTCGCTTCCCCTAAAAATACTGCCGACTTGCTGGCCAATAGTTGAATATACATATTGATTTAATTCTTCTTCGACTTTCTTGAATGACTTTACTCCTGATGCCAATTCGTTTTCTAGCCGCTGGACTTCTTGAAGATCCTGAATATGTGAAGATAGAACCGTGGGGAAAGGCAAAGGCTCAAAAGTTGATCGAGCTCTAGCTTCAACGACCCACGATGGGCCATCATCCATAGCCTTTGTAGCTTGTAACTCATCCTGGAAAGTCCATTCAGCCCTATTTTTCATCTGGCGTATATTGTCAAAGGCATGGACCCATGGAATGGCTTCAAGATAATCAGAAACGTCGTTCTTTTGTCTCGTGGTATCTTCGTGTTCCTCCTCGCCAAAGTGCAGCGGCCCAAACGATGTGAGGCCCTCTTGACCACTTTTTCCTGCTAAAGTATTTCTGAATTTCCTAGGCATAATGGAACCAAACTGCCCTGTTAGGCAACAAATTGCATTGTGTATTTGAATGAGCGGATCCCTTTCAGTGTTCAAGTCGCCCTGCACGTAGTAAACTAGCCTCTCCCTCTTCTTAGCTCTATTTGTACCGAAAGCGCCTAAGGCGTGTTGTACAGGGTTATGTTTGATCATTCTACGAGATTTTGAGTTGACCGATGTATCTGGTTCGGAAACCTCCAAAATACTTTGCAAATGATTATCGTCTGATTTCTCGAAAGATTTCTTTTCGTCCGGCTGTTTCTTCACAGGCGATAAAGGGCGTTTGGGGGTACTCGAGATCTTAAGAACAACCTGATCGTGTGTAGTATGTTCCACATTGGAGGTGATTTGGACATCATTGCTCATCTTAACTTGCCATTCAATTGCAGGAGGCAACGAAGCATCATATTTGACGTAAAACTTTAAAATCCGCTTTGTTGTGACTACCAAGTACCAGCCTTCCCCTGGTCCTTTCTGCAAAAGTTGCGAGAGTATCAAACATTCCCTATCCAATGCCTGCAACCTTTTATCATCCTTGAGTGGGAATAGGCGAAGAAGATTCGCACTGCAGGCGTCCACTGAGTTGTATGGGAGTAAAGTCTTGTGCAGGCCAAAAACATAAGGAAGCCGCAACCTCTTTACCGTACAAGGCTTTTTCTCCAAAACATTAGCAGATCGAGCGACATCATGGATGCTCTCACTAACGTGGGCAAACGCATCAAAGACACCAACAAGAGGCTTTGCGATCAAACCGACTGTACCAATACCAATACCCTTAGTGAATCCAGTCATGCCTTTTAATTGAGCGCCTTTGTAAGGTTCTACCACAACCCCTGATGCAGCAAATAGAAGGCCAGCGACGATATCTTGAATAGGTCTAGTTACCGCTGATAAAATAAGGTCGCAACCCTGTGGACGGAGCGCTCCGTGCATATGCCTAAAGTGGTCAGCTACTTGTTGGTTATGCCATCGCTGGAAGTGATTATCGAAAGAAAGAGCGGCAGCAGCTGTTCCTCCTGCTTCGCTTATCTGTGCAAAAAGAAAGATAGAATTGCAAATTGAGATACAGTAGAAGAAATGAAGCGTGTTTTGGATTGAAAACAAAATACTTACATTTGACACGAAACCAAAGACTCCAGAAAAGAAGTTGGATACCAATGAAAGTGTTCCCTTCGCAACACCAATGCCCAACTTTGAAGGATTGTTTGGACTTCGAAGAAATTCCCGGAAAGGAAACATGACGAAGTCGTGTGCACCTTTCATAATCGAATTCACTGCCATTGTAGGGTTACCAAAGAAATCGACCGACCCAAGTATTTTATGCACTTGAAATATCATCTCCTTCAAATAAAAGTGCTTGAGATTTGCAATGATTTCTGACCATGGCTGAAAAATATTGTCAATGAACTTTCCATTCACTCGGACAGGAGCGTCTGTTATAGCAGGAAATGCAGCTGAGATCACATTTTGGAAATTTCTGGTTCTCTCGTCTAAAGTTGTCGACCAATTATCGTCATGTCCAAGCTCTGACCACCGTCTGAAGGTCTCCGGTCTTCTATAGACCAAAGAAGAACTCGAGAATTCTTCATTGGAACGTCTGTTGCCACCGATAATGATTTGTGGGACGTATTTGCCTCGAGAAATTGTGACCAAGTCCCTGTGTAAGTCATCTTGCCTTCTTGGAGATTTCACGTACGATATATTGAACTTCACTGAATTCAAGAGAAGGTTCTCAATATATATCTGTTTTACTTTTTGATCTTTCCTGCCGACTGCATTGTCATGAACTGCATTCATCATTTCGATGATTTCGTTCAAAAGGCTTGTTTGTGGATAGTCAGCAAAGCTTTTGCAATGTGGTCGACTGATTATCCTTGACGCACTTGATGAAGCGAAAATCACGGATTCTTTGGTGGCATTGTGCCTGCGAAGAATGTGATAAAATAATGCCCAAACATCAAACATGCATGCTTCTTCGATGCGAAGATCCATCTCTTCTAAAGAAATTGCAATGTGCTTAAAGGCGTCCAAGTTGCTCTTGCTCCGAATATTATTCTTTATTGCGAGTAACATGAATGTGGGCTTTGGGTTCGCGACAGGTCGGGGACTTAAAATAACAGGTTCCAACGCATTCTCGGCATGTTGGTCGGCCTGAATCCTACCAACGGATAGCGCGACATGAGTAGTCGATTGAGTATGGGAATACCTTAAATCACTATCAGTCATTGTCAAAGAAAGAAGTTCGCGCGCTCTGAAAGAGTCAATCAAAGATGCTGACACGGCATCTATGGTAGCATGAAAATACTTGTCGTTCAGAGATCGTGGCACTGATTCAAAACCCTTCGGGGGAGATTCTGTGCCTAAGTCTGTGCTGTTACGCTTTTTATCTTTCAAGGCACCTTGTTTCCACCACATTGCTATCTTGATACAGGGTGTCATGTACGTCTTAAACTGATCGTCTGAGTTCTTCTCAGCCTCTTGGGGCCGATAGCAAATTTGGCCATCCCCTTCAATACATTCCTTGGGATCTTTTAGCGGGAACCACCTCACATATACACCAGGACCGTCGATGTCGCCGTTCAGCCTATTTTCGGTCACTTCTGTACAACAACTAATTGCATTCGCAAGAGGTATTTGTAACACACCCAATTCAACTTTTGAGTTCAAACGGGTTCCAATCACAGACAACTGCACTGAGCCACTGGTCTTTAATGGTTCAACACCAACATGCAGATCATTTTCTGTTCTTTTAAAAAAAATCTGATGTTCCTTTGTCCACGTTGGTGCAACCTTGGCTTCTGCAGTTGACGTTGAACGTGATTCTGATCCGTATCTGGCCTTCACAACCATGCCAGTGTAGCTGTCTTGATTCTCTGGTTTGGGCAGACATAATGCAGTTATTGGCCTTATTATTAATAACCCACCTCGGTTCAGGACGGCTTTAAGTGAACGCTGGGCAGTCTTGTCGAAATGCTCTGAATGAAGGACAACAAGAATTAACTTAGATTCGTAGAGAAATTGCAGACAAATTATGCAATATTTTTGGACATACCGCGCGAGCTGTGAAGCTTCTTTTGAAAGGAAATATTTTGTTCCTGCATCTGAGATGGGGCCCTGGAAGGGAGTGATAGCGCAGGATAAATCACTTCGAATCGAGGCATTTTCTTTGACGGGAATCTAGGAATGCTTTCGAATTTATTCTGGTTTGCAGATTGAGGCAAGAACAGCCATTTCATTTCTTTGCTGTTCACAACGCCATACGCTGATACCCAAGAATTCAATTTTGTGGGATAGTTGTCAGCAATGTTGAGAACGTCACCATATGCCAGGATGCTGCTGTCAAGGTGATTATAATGAAAATAATCCCCCCTGCGGTTGTTAAGGATATTGGACGAGTAGAGTATGTCGATCATATTTTGAGCATCATTGAAGCTATTCATATCATCAAGTTGGGTAGATTTCACTTCCGCCTGACAAAGAGCTCCTTTCAGCAAATGCCCTTCGCTGAATGCCGTTCCCCGATTTACGGGAAAGAAATTCTGGTCCTTCGCAGTAATGCAAGGTGTACCGACACCTTCAAATTCAAAGCCAGTCTGAATTTCTTGCAAATGAGGTATTACTGAAGTGTGCAAGTTGTGCTCTTTCTTTTCGTATTCAGAGTCCTGTTCAACATCTGATAAAGAAGAATGATGTTGTGGTCGCTTGAATATAGACTTTAACTTCGTTGCTTTCTTCATTGCAGAAGCCAACACCCCTTCGGTATTCTGGGTCTGGGCCTTTACTGGTAAAAATATGGAATCTCCATCAAGTTCCCGCTTCTTCTCTTCTTCGGTTAGCAATTTCTGATGGTATAATCTTGTACTCTCGCTATTTGCTAACAATTTTGCAATGCGAGTCTCTGAAAGTAGAATGAAGTAATCAATCAATGCAGGAGTTTTGTAAATCCATTGAGCGCGCAGCTTCACGGATCCTTGAACGCGACCAGCAGCAGCTGGATTCCCAAGATCACTTCCCCGACCACTCCTCAGTAGCAGTGGGAACCAACCCAGGACCTCCTTTTGGTTTTTGAGACTTCTCAAGTGTATCTCTGCTCTTCCCAACGGACGATTGTACCCTATGATCCTATGATCCTTGACCTTTACTAACAGTGCAAAACCGTGAGGGTCGGAGATTGCAGAGACAGGGACATCAAACACAAATTTCATTCCAGACCACTTCGGATTTGCACAGCGCTCGATAAAGTAAGTCTTCTTTCCCTTTGCAGGTTTAGCAAACAAATTTGGACGCAGTTTCTTCGTTCTCTGTTCTAGACGAACTGAACAGTAAGGGCTACAAAGACCAGTCAGAGCGGAATGATTTGCGGTCTGTAATCCAGAAGCTTCAATAATTTCCACAAATAGCTGGTGTTTTCGTGTGATGGTGGTCTCATCGTATTCTGATTCTAATTCCACATTAACGTCGTCGGTAAGCATCTCTTCCCTTGGCAGTGACGCTTCTAAATCTTCTTGCACAGTAGGCAGCAACTGGGACGAAACTGGCGTCCTTGCGACATTATTCTCAAATATTCCAGATGCTTGTAGAGTTGATCTCTGCTCAATCCATTTTCGTAGCCTATTGTTTTCCGTACTGATTTCTTTTGCCAACACCTCCTGATGCGTTCCCAGAAAATCAAAGTAATCTTCAGCATTTTTCATTGTATTAGAATCAGAAACCACCAACACTCGCGTAGCACCATCCGTATCAACATTACAATACAGGGATGGCGCCTCGCGGGATATGCCATCTTCAGGACACGGTAAGATGCCTTCGAAACCTACTTCATTCAGTTTCACTGTCTTGGTTGAACCGAATCCACCTTGGTCTTCGCTGTCAATGAATTCAAATGGTAGGAAAATTTTCCCTAACTTCTCGCTCTGCGTAATGTTCTGCTGGTTTCCAACTTTTACCAATAATTTGTTAGTCTTGAGCGGCTCCTCCCAAGTATAATTCGCTGTCTCGCCAGGAGCGAGAGAATTCCATGGGTGATTCTCGCATGTCCGTTGACGAAAGTAAATAAAATGTTTCAAACTGCGATTCTCAACTCTATATGGCGCATTGTCTTTCCTCTCGTTCACAAAAACAAAGACAGATTGATTCAAGAGCTTCATGCTCACTTGGATATTGAATTCGTCATTCCGTGTCTTTTTCGATTGGGAACTAACCACTTCTGATGACAGTTTCAATGCTGGGTTGTTGCTATTAGATACTTGATTTTCTGCACTGTTTTTCCTCCTTCCATTTCGATTCGTTTCTCGACGTAGTGCTCTGTCGCGCACCTTCTTCATTCTAGATTCCAAGGTTTGAAAGTCCAAAGTAAGGGACCTGAACGAATCCATTTCTTCGTCCGCTGTAGCCTCACTGGGACATGTTCCTTGGCTGTGGGTGCTTGTTCGATCAAATCTTTTCAGAAATTTAGGCCTACGTGCCTTCTTCTTTTTGTATGCATTGGCTACTTCATTCAGCCTGTCCTTTAACAGTTTCATAGCATCTATAAAGTCCATCATTGCAACCCTCTTTCCGTCAATAGCCAACAGCTCGTCTCCAACGTGAATGTCAGTATTATTATACGAGAATTTTCCACGTTTAGTGCCTTTCACCACACATTTCGTACTTCCGTTCCATTGAATTGTCTCGAACCAGACCCCAAGCTCTCCATCCCAGTGCTCCATGTCCATTTCGGAGGTATCGTTGGGAGGAAGTTGCACTTTGTATGTCGAGGCGCCCCTATTATCAACGTGTCTAAGCGTACGTAAGTCCATGACTCGCGTTACTTTGAGAGTGTAGTCGCTTATGATATCGGCAGGGAAACTCGCAGACAAGTTCCAGGAAGGTCCCAAATCAACGCGGAGTTCTCTATCCGCACGAGTATCTGGTAAATGAAATGGGATGGGTTCGTTTGTCCCAGCTGTAGTAATATAAAAGGCCGACCTTTGAGCCACAGTTTTATGAGGCATGTTAGTATTCGGCTGGGTATCAAGAGTTGCTGGCTGACCAAACAGGAAGTCATACTGGCAAAGTGAGAGATCATCCTCGTTCGGAATACCATCCTGTTTCCCTGACGCTTTCATCCTCCAGTTTTGTTGCTCACTCCCACTCCCCATCGCATCATTTGTTCCATCTAACACTCTAGAAGGGTGTACCAGAGAGCTATCTTGCCAAAGCCGCATAGGTCTTGAAAGTTGATTGACCAATATATAACGAGGACATATCCTGACGATCTTCGTATACTTTGACAACGCGCCTGGTGCCACACTCACAATTGCTGCCACCTCCAGCTGTCTACCATCAAGACAATGCATACCAATAATTTGAGTTACTCCAATTGAATCGAGACTAAAGCCTCTTGACCACTCTGAACATCTATAGGACCTCCAATGTGGATCTACAAGTTGCAAAGACAGTCCGTTTAATCCACCAAAGGGCTTGGAGTCTCTATAATTGAACATGAATGCCAAAGTTGCCAATTTCTCGAGATGGATTTCATTTGCGAGTAGTGTAGTATACTCGTCCATGTTCAATCTTTTTCTAGCACCGTGCAAAGCCCCAGGCCTCCCTGGAAAAATTGTTCCATGCGTAGAACCTATACTGAACTTATTTCGCTTGCTCGAATCTACCGGCTTTGAACCATCTTTGGAGGCAGATTGGATAGATCCGCTGACAAGCTGTGAAGATTTTTCTTGTTTGTATCGGAGTGCATGTTCGGTGGTGTTTATGATCCAGTATGGGCAACTAATGGTGATATGCCTTTGACCTCCAGCTCCGTGTTTATTCTCAATATCAAGATTTAATCGCTGACCAATAGAGTCAACCACCGTTGTTGTAGATGCAATGGCTCCCAGAGCGAACTTTTGATCTTCAAGACCCGTTGGACCTTTCAGGAGTCTATCACTATCACCATTAGTTTCGCCCTTCATAGGACTTCCCTCTGTTTCAAAGTCGAAGCTTCTGGTTTCTTGCTCTTTCATATGTTTCATAATGTTTGATCCGTGATGAATGAGTGCTCCTTCACCGTTGGTTCTACAATACCCCAAATTCACCAGCATTAATAATGGCGAGTCAAGACCAACAGTGTGGATGGGAACGCTTTCCCCAGGCTCGAGATCTCCAACCCAAACCACTTTATGTTTCACAGCATGCATTAGTTCGTACCTAGCTGGCTCGGGGAGTAAATTTTCAATCACGATCGGAGGATGAATGACAAGGGAATAGGCTACTGGGCCATGAATGTCTGTGTTCGAATCATGCTTTCGAGGCATAGTCATTTTTTTATCGGATGAATCGCAGTGATCAGCTTCAAGTTCTCCTACGACGTCCCTTGAACATTTGGACCTCTTTAAATCTTGGCGTGCAGAAACAGTACCATGACCGTCGAAGGGGGGCACCATTGGGCTTCTTTTCACTTCCACACAGTAACAGAAAGGAAGTACGGCCCAGTCACTTTTTGCAGTGATGGGACAAAAGAGATGGTATTGAGTAGCTATTTCTTGCATGGAAACGGTGCCATTTTTGAAGAGCTCTGCAGACTCTTCGATCAAACTGTGAATGTTCACTGGGCGCGAACAATAGCCGATTTTAGAATCTTTTAATCTCCCAGGTGCATCACCTTGGTAGGAACGCTGCATCTCAATTAAAAGCCCCTCTTCGGGTTTCATCCAGATGCATCCAAGATTGGAGCCTTCGGCATGGAGAGCAGCTTCCATCAGTGAAATCGGGACGTGGTAGATTTCACCAGGGTGGACTTCTTGTAAATCACAGTCTTTGTTTGGTGCATCATCGTGTGTAGATTCTAAATCGCGTTCAGAATTGAATTTATCGAGACACTTTGGATCGAAGTGAAAAGCCAACCAGATTTTATGACAAGTTTTGTTAATAATCTCCACAGGGCTTGAAAGGGTTACTTGTCGACCGCCTTCGAATGTTGACACTTCTGTCAGCAAAGATAATGCATTTGCTAGCTGCCAATCATTTGATAATTTTGACTGATGATGTAAAAATATGAACACGTGTGTAACATCAGCATAAGATAAATAAAGCGATGTTCAAAGTGCTCAAAAAGTTGCTTACCCGGACTGAATCGCACCGTGGAAAAAGGCTGACAAACCGTTTCCCATTCTTGTCGACACAAATAGAATGACACCAATTCATGCCGGGAACTTGAACATCGATGTAATGAGATGAGTCTAATTCAGTGTTCCCGGGTGATCGCTCATCTTCAAACGCATCTGATGATACTTCCACAACTTGAAGGTTTCTAAAAACGCTTCTCGTCGCGGGAAACGATAGAGCGGTGGATTCGAGATGTTCAACGTAACCCACCGCGAGTTCCTCTTTGTCGTTAGCACGCTGATGAAAACGCAGATGGTAACCAGACAAATTTATCAATGAATAGGCCACGCGCTCGTGAGAGGATAGAGTGAGCACTTTTTCGTGCTCAACAGGGATTGCATCACCACTGGAAGAAAAAATCTGCTCCGTCACCAATCTCTTTGTCATCCCGACCTTGCTTCTGTCGAAAGTTTGTTGACTGACTGACAGTGGGGTTGATACCTTACCTTCTTTCTCGAGAATCTTGAAAATAGAGGTGTACAGAGCTCCAGTGGCGAAATCCATGGTTTCGAGAAATGCACCGCTAATATTCACATGGAATGGGCATTCCGAGTTAACAGTTACTCCCTGTCCTCGCTCTGAAGACTTCTCATATAAGATGCTGCATTTGTAAGGCTCCAGAAGTGGTTCCCAACTCCTTGTTGGCCCACTCTTGTAGTAATCGATCCACAATTGGACGTCAGCACAGGCTTGGAAATCCAAACTACCCTCATTGTTAGCGCGACGCATCTTGAAATCTGACATACTATATTGGAGCTGTGAAATGTAAATATTTGCTATGGGCAAATGCATTCCAAGGACAGGCTCACAGATGACAAATCGAAAGTCACAAAGCCTGGCCGAGACGCTAAACGAGACCTCTTCGTCGGAGCACTCTGCCGCGTTATCGACATTTTTCTGTTCTGGATAAGGTCCCACAAAATTTGTCAACAAGCCTACCGCATCTTTCAAGTGCTCCGGGCTCACGATTATATCACACGTTGCTTGCCTATTCCATTTTTTACGCAACCTAATTCTTGGATTACACACTGTTGGTTCTGGCAAGATGATAGGCTCAACTGGACTCAAGCATGTTTCGATTCCGTCAAGATCCTGGTCGAAGTGATCCGAGGTCAGAGAAGAGAGAGACACGTTCATATGCTTCGTATCAACATATTTTTCGATAATGATGTGCATATTAAGGTTTGTTGTGAGGATCTGCAAACTTTTATCCGCATTGTTCAGCTCCTTCAAGTTATATTCTGACATAGGATTGGAAAGGAATAGCATCTCCATGCCTTTTGTGACAATATTTTGCGACCAGAAGCCATAATCTATGGTTCTGTACCTGTACGAGACTCCTCCCAATTGGCTTTTGAGTAAAAGCTTACTGCAATTCTTATCAAGGGGGTCAGACGGGATTGCTATGCTCGGATTTACCAACCACAGTCGCACGTCCAAGTCCAAACAAGGCTGCTGATTTACATCATGAGTCCAAGCGTTGCAACTCTTTATACATTCAACGCGCTTCCTCTCAGCTTCGAAGTACGGATTGCCAAATTCAGGATACATAAAATAGGAGCTGAAGTACTCCAGCAGTATCCAGAAGAATGCAAGGTCAGTGGTACATGAATCAAGAGCAGCAAATCCTACATTTACAAGGCAATTTCGGTCGGGCGTCATGAAGACCGTTAACTGAAAAGGAGACCCCAAATTATCAGAAAAGTCGCTCATGCCTCGGTCCAAGCCCCAAATCATGTCAACGATAGTGCTCGGTTTCGATTGTCTCCGCGGAACGTTAAAACAATCCTCAAAACGAGTCGAATTTTCCCGAAGATCTTGAACGTGAAAGTCTCCGGATGCACAACCTATTCTCATGACTCGATCTTTATCAAAATCAACCTTCAAGAGGAATGGCTCAGCTTGAAGACTGACAATATCGTTCATTGGATCAAACATATAACCACATCCAAGAGTTTTGGAAAAATAATCGGGAGAATCAAAAGAACAGCGCCAAGATAACTTTGCCACCGAAATAACCAGTTCCATTTCCTCTTTAATACCAATAGATAGACGCTCTACGAAACTTGCTGTTCCATATTCAGGCCAATTAGATGGACACGCTGGAACTTCAACAGCACGGACAATATCCTGTAATGAGTACGGGAAGAGAACTGGCATCTCTTGCATATTACCATACCACATTGAAAGTAAAGCGTAAAACTGAGACATTTGAAGGTGCACACTGAAGGGTGCACCTTCAACAGCACCCTCTTCGGCAAAGGTTATTTGATCCTTGATTAAAATCCGAAGTTTTGATCCAACAAAATCTGCAAAAACCTCTAATTGCACAGGGTCTTCAGTTGTCACCTCTCTCCATCGACGAGTACATAGACGTGTTAAATGCTTTCTCTTCGAAAATAAACCCTCGGGAAGAACATCAGATACGGCGAAAACAGCAGAATCGTTCACGATGTCTTGAATCTTCAAGAAATGAGCAAGATAAAACAAATCTTGACTTTCTTTGTCTGCTTCAGAGTGCTCACTCGACGACAATCCCGTGAAAATTCTCAACTGTTCTGCTGAAACATTTACTCGTAGTATCGAGCCAGGATCAAAGGGTGTCATAACGACATGGTTCAAATCGTCATACACAACAGAATCGGACTGGAGGTCGAATGTGAAGTCAATAAAATCATTTTCTTCAACGTCATTCATTTCATTTTTGCTCTCTGTGTCATCAGCATCGACTGTATCAACGCCAAAGGTAGGTAACGGGAAAGATTCAGTTTCGTAACTGTTTGAAAGAATAACCTTCGGTGAAGTGAATCCAATTAGGTCTGCACATTTGCTGGTCTTTGGACAAATAATTATAGAGTCTAAAAGGTACACCTGAAAACTAAATGGATGTGACGGGGTAGATCTTTCACTAGAAACAGTGAGATTGTCAGAATGGACTGACACAAAATGGCCTAGACCATACCGGGGATTGAGAAAGAACTGAAACTGTTATACCAACAATAACATCCTGATGTGTAAGATGTCCAGATTCTTAAAATTCAGTGTTAGTCATGTCTGAGAACTTACCAGTTCTGTAAGGAAACGCCTGAGAAATACTACTCGAACTCCTGTAAGGAGTATCAACAATTCACTTGGTATTTGAATGGTGTCATTGGATATCGTCATTCTCATCTCAAATGCACAATCTGAATTTGAAGTCGCAGAATCCGACTCGATCACCTTCTCAAAGATCTGGCCTTCAGGAGATAGATCATAGAGAAATATTACATCACTCCTAGCTATAACCTGCAACTTCTTCATTTCATCTCTAATAGCATCACTTGACACAATATCTAGTGACAAATCATGTAGGCGTGCCTTGGCAAAAGGTTGAAATCCGTCAGTGCATAGGAGAACTTGAACCTTTTCAAAATCTACACTTGCAGAAATAGACTCCAAAATTGATTCTTCGTCATACGCATACGCAGGCGAACCTGAATTACTTTCATCCTCAGCACCGATGCTATGGCTAAGCATCGATAAGGCCTCTATTGCATTTGTGAAGTCTAAATCTGAGAAGTGCAAGTCAAAGAAACCAACAGTTGCTTGAACTGATCGCACTAAACGAATACAGTATCCCCTTCTATCCAAGTGATCTTGAATCAAAGAATCACGAGAAAGGTCAGGCATATTTAGTCCTCCTCCTCCAAGCTCGTATCCTGCCTCGTGCTCATTAATAGCAAATAAGAGACCCGATTGAGAAGTAGCATTTTGCAACACAGGTGCTGCACTGGTAGATATAGATAAGAGATTCCTCCCTCCACCATTTCGAATTGAAAACGAATCGATTCTACCCGATAGATTCCAGTCATACGAAAATTTTTCAGCATCAACTACCAAACCCACGGGTAAATCCAAGATGAGAGAATTAGACCATTCTATCGAACCCATAGGTTCTAGGTTCAGGGAATATTCAACTGCTTCGAAAACAGTGTTCTTGATCAGGCAATCCATAATCTTGTCACTTTCTTTGCTTTTAGCACCCTCATCTTTTGAGAAATAAATGCCAGGACATAGCCCGACAGAGCTGGAAATTTCTTTCGAAGATCGAGCAGCTGCTTCCATTGCTCCAATACTGTGGATAAATCGATCGACAACAAACACTAAACACTTCTCTACGCAATCGCTTGACACCCCGATAGAAGAAATGCGCCCGCGAGCAATATTCATTGCCTCCAAAGCAGCAGTGCTCGAGAATGGTGGTGGAAAGCAGACTAAGAGAGATAAAAGGTCCACTAATATTTCTCGAAGAGCAATTTTCCGTATTTCTATCAATGATCCACCAGCGCCGTCTAAGGGAGAACTTCCTTGCCCCAAAGCCACCCGAAGGGATCTGATTTGAAATTTGAGCTTGAATCTTCTCAGCTTTGCACAAACTGCTAAGCGCAACATAGAGCGCCTAGGATTACGGCCCGCTTCAGGAGTAGCAAGAACTTTCCTTTTTAATTCAGAAAATGCCGATGCCATGTTTTCAACGAGACGCTCCGACAAATTTAATTCTACAGGCGACGATAAAACCGTCAAATATTGACTCGAACGCTCCGGTCCGAAACTTCCATAGTTCCGAGAGAATAAAACTTCACCTTTTAACGGTGCATCAAGCATTCTGCTTTCTCCGAAAAGTACTTGGAGTTCTTGATACACAAAAAACTTAAAAGGAATTTCGTAGTGGCACAAAAAAATTAGATTTGTAATTGGGACAGTTATGCCCGAGACAAGTTGCAGCACTTACTGTATTATGAAAGGATGTGGTTGGGAAATCGGTCACAATCTTGCCAGCCATACTTTCCTTAAAAAAGGATCCTTGTCTGCATTCGATTTTTCCTAAACTTGTTTTGCACAACGCGATATGTTCAAGACAAGGCACCCTTTCATCAAAGATTGGAATTTCAACCACGAAGCCTTCAACTTGGACAAGAAGATCTACCACATTTTGTTCCGGTACATTCTGAACCAAAGACTTGGCTGCTTCATAGCGGATACAATCATATCCAGGCAAAGATGTGACGAAAGGCAAAGATGTTCGATTTGAAAAAACATCAGCTATGCTCTTCAGTTCTTGCAATATTGCGAAGTCTACCAGCGCACTTATCTTTCCAAGAGAGACTTGAATCATTATTGGTGAATCTGAGGCGTCGAGGGATTTATTTCTTATTTTCGCCCTCAGAAATGGAAGGCTCGCGTCCAAATCGTCCCAAATATGATAGTCTATGAGATCTCCAATACCTTGCGGTTTCAGATCACGCGCAGGAGAGAATGAGAAGGCATCAACCATCGAATGCGGAATTCTTCCTGTTTGCAATATAGGGATATTCCGCGCTTTACAGATTGCAGCATCAATAGATAAAGCTGTTACTTTCGCGTTTTCTCCCAAGTCATTATACACATACAATCTTGTCTTTAGAAGCGTCGCTGATAGAATGATGGTGTGGTTCGTACCGAAAATTCGAAGTCCTCTCTCATCAGCCGCATCGTCGTCACTATCAAAATTTTCGTCAAAGGAAAATGTTGATACCATAGACATATCGTCGGAGGTGCAGCTATTTTGTAAACCAGCACAAGCCTTGTCCACGCAAAGGAACAACTTCAATTCAGATAATGCAAACGTGACAGAAAATGAAACAGAAATAGTCTGTTCAGCATCGAGAAGAGGTTCTGAAGTCATTGTTTTTGTCGATGCTTCAAATTGTTCATCTCCCATAAGAACACTATCAAACTGGAACATGGTCTCAAGGTTACCTCTTACACTTCCCTCTTCAAAAGATCTCCCTTCTTCAATTGCGCTCAAATCAGAATTTGCATAGCGATGCTGTCGACCAGGCGGAATAAAACCAAGCGCATCATTCATTGTATCAATATTCAAAGTTTGTCTTCTCTGATGCTTCGGTGCTTTTCTACTTGTGATTTTTCCACTATCTGATCGAATCAGCGGCAGCGGCAGCGCAAGGGATTTTGTAGTTCGATGCCCTCTCACTGGACTGGTGGGAGGTGCATCAGCATTTGCAGATCTGGAAAAGCTACGACTTCCGGTCTCGAAAGAAAAAATGTCAGGTATTGACACATTTCTTTCCAAACTTTGTCTCGGTGGTTCTGGCAGGCCATCGATTGTACTAGTACCCTTTGTTGCCAAGACCCGATATAAAATAACTTGTTCGACTGGCAAGCTATCTTCCAAGATTTGCAAGTATTTCCTCTTCGCTTTCTTGGAATTCTGATCAATTTCTTCATTAGAAATGTTTTCAAAAGACGTTCCCACGTCAGAGTAAATATCGATGCTTTTTCGCCGATATGGATCCGTGTGAAATTCTTCCCCAATTTTGGCAAAATAATTAACAAGGGCCTTTCGGCGCATGGCATCTTTGAGTACACCGTTGAGAAGAGAATAATACACCAGTTGTTTGCAAAATATTTTTTTTGCTAAAGGTGTTTGGTCAAAATCTCTCAAGTCCCCATATGGCCGACCTTGTTTGATTTGTGACACACGAGTCAGAAAGATGCTTAGCAAGTTTATCGATCGCGTGGTTGGGACCACTACTACGCGATCTAAACGTACTTCCGTGGAAAAAAGAGCCGACGATTCTGCGAAATCAATGCCCCCGAAAGAAGATTGAGAATCACTTGTCCTCATGTGAGTCGTAGGACCTTCGGTAATACCGGGTATTGTAAATTCTTCAAGTTCTGTTTGTTGCTCTGAATCAATAGATCTTTCTTCTTCGTCACCTTGCACCTTTCGTCTCTTCTCTCTCTTCCCACGACGAGACCTTCTCTCAACAGTACTCTCCGAATCTTCATTCATTGTTTCGTCTAAAGCCTCATCTTGAACTTGTGGCTTCTCCTCTTCAACCTTGACGACGGTGATACCAGTTTTCCTCAAGCACATGTACACACTTGCATTTGACGGTTGCACAATGTACTCATCTAAAACTGGTTCTACAGCACAGTTTTGATCGTGAGAGACTTTCTTCACAAACACACCACAGTTTGATACACTAAGTTTTTTCCTTATGCAGTCATCTGTGGATAGATCACTCTCAGATATAAACGAATCTCTATGTCGTTTCCTTTCCACCCTCACTGGTGAATTTGCAGCTGATCCCTCCTCTGTGAAGACCTCACTCTCATCCTCTTCATAACAGTATTCACCAATCTCAATTATATCAGTATGAAGTCCTATCTCAATTCCATCTTGGACCATGATTACTTGAATATTTCGCATGGATGCCTTGAGCCCATTCCCCACACGCCAACCAACAGAGGACGCAAAAGACCTTACAAACTGTTGTAGGTAAGTCGACTGAACGTCTTCAGTATCCTCTTCTGGATCAATTCCATTCTTCTGACTGAAAAAGTCACTCTTTCGCTTTTCAAATTCTGCAGGAGTAGGAATATCCTGTTTCTCTCCATGGCATTGTTCCGCGATACGAATCATTTCCTGTTTCCATCGACGCTCATCCCCACGCAATCGGCCAAACTTGACCGGTTTC
>Ga0209712_10001328_pt1 | contig 21202 bp, 18 predicted proteins | sample ArcOceMetagenome_FD_187443 | JGI IMG/M metagenome (GOLD analysis project Ga0209712, IMG submission 187443) | Marine eukaryotic phytoplankton communities from Arctic Ocean - Arctic Ocean - Greenland ARC118M Metagenome (SPAdes) (version 2) | ecosystem: Environmental > Aquatic > Marine > Oceanic...
AGGCGGCAAATATAGCAAGTATGTGGATGGGATTCGAGGGGTAATTGGTTTGATGGTGAAATATCAGGTTATCAAACCTTGGGTGGTGTTGGTTTATGCCCTTGTGGCGCACTCAAGCTTTTAATCTGATGGAATTAAAAGGGGGAGGCTTAAGAGTATTTTGGCTTAGCATGGGGATAATGGTAATCCGCGCTTATTGCACCGAAACAAACTAGTTACCAGAATAAAACCTGTTAAACGACATTTGTTGAAAGTGGATAATGGCGCAGTCACCATTGTATTCTGCTCGTTGTTAACTGGATGCAGGGGTAAGTGTTTCAGTCGTCATTAGGTCAGTTCATTGTGTTTAACCGTGATTTGAGGTTTACTCGCACAACATAAATCTCGGGAGCTTGCCCGTGCTCGATAGTGTAAACTGGGTCACTTGTGGCCGATTTTTTATCTTTGATTCGTTAAGTAAGCAAGTTGAGCGTTATTTTCTAATCTTGCTCCTTTTTGTGCGAGATTCTCTAACACACTGCGAAGTACAAGTTGGGTGCGGTAATTCATGTGTGTTTTTTCATGAGTCGCTAAGTAAACTGATTGGCCTTCAGTGTGAGCTGAATCAACAGCCAACATTAATCTACCCTTTTTAATATCATCTGTAACTTCCACCTTGTCCGCTAGCGCCATACCCATGCCAAGCCTAGCCGCTTCTATAGCTTGGTAAGCGTATTCAAAATAGGTATGTTGTGGTGAGGTGTGTCCATCTAAATTGTGGTGGTTAAACCATTTAAACCATTGCCCTAAACCGTCGTGTAATAAAGGATAAGCGAGAAGTTGTTTAACGGTTTGTATGGGCTGCCCTTTTACTAATGAGGGATTACACACAGGTACGTAATATTCATTGTAAAGCTTAGTGACTGTTTTACTCGGATCATCTGGGCAGCCTAGGCATAACGCGATATCAAGATTGGATGGTAATAACTGTTGATGTGGTTCAAGTGTCTGCAGGTTAAATGAAATTTCAGGATATTGATTCTGTACTTTAGACAATACTGGCAATAACCAGTTGAGCATAATTGTGGCGGTAGTACCTATAACAATTTCGCCTGCGACTAGGCTAGGGTCAAGCATATGCAGACCTTTGTTTAGTTCAGCAAACGCAATTTGTATGGATAAAAGTAATCGACTGCCTGGTGCAGTTAAGCGAAGTCTATTATTTGTTCGCTCAAAAAGGAGTGTGCCTAAACGTGCTTCCAATAATTTAATATGTCGACTTAGCGCTGAATGTGACACAAACATTTCTTGTGCAGCTTGACGCATATGGCAATGTCTACCGGCTGCTTCAAAAGCAAGTAATGCATTTAATGGAATTTGCCTTAAATCTAGATAAGGGCTTTGCTTCTGCTTCATTTATATCGCTTCCTTCAAAAAACCATACATAGAATGCTGGTCTATTTATGTGACCAAATCGGTTAATAATAGTTGCTTGATTATTAATTATGTAACCATAAACTAAGTCAAGATATTCTTGTAGAGTAATTTCAATATGAAGGATAATTTTTTTCGTCGTAACAACCAAGGTGACACATCTCGCTTAGATCATTGGAGCATGGATTCTGAATATGGTGAGCTGCAAGATGTTTTGATTGGACCAATGGATTATTACTCATGGCAGACAGGTAATGCTATGTCACGCCGATCAATTAGATTAGAGCGGGAGTTTGATAAACAGGTCGCTCAACAGCAATACCAAGAAATGCTGGACGTTTATCAACACTGTGAGATAAAAACTCATATTCTTGAAGCTGATGAAAACTTGCCTTATCAAATATACGCTCGCGATTCATCGGTATTAACACCCTGGGGACCTATTATCACCCAAATGTATAGCCCATGGCGACGAGGTGAATGGGTAGCGGTATCTAAATTCTATCAAGAAAATAACATTCCGGTTTATGAGGCTGTTACCGCAGGTGCTTTTGAAGGCGGTGACTTCATGGTCTTAGAGCCAGGGGTTATATTGTGTGGTTATACTGGCGAACGTACAAGCGAAGCCGGACTTAAACAAGTCCGTAGCTGGGTTGAAAAAGAAGGATGGGAGTTTAAATCTTATCAATTTGATCCGTACTTCTTACATTTAGACGTAAAATTTGCCATGTTGTCAGAGAAGTTAGCTGCCGTTTGTACCCAAGCCGTAGAAGATGAATTACTCGATTGGTTAAAAAGTAGAGGTATTGAGATCATTGATATTTCCTATCGTTCGGTATTAGAGCTTGGGGTTAATGTTGTTGCTTTAGGTAATGATAGAGTATTAATACCCCAAGCGAGTACAGAGCTGGTGGGCAAAGCAAAAGCTCATGGTTTGGAAGTGTATCAGCCAGATATGTCAATGTTCACCTCTGGTGGTGGCGGTGTGCACTGTATGTGCCAACCTTTAAGTCGAAAAGACGCGTAGGAGAATTAATATGACACTAAAAATCAATGGCGAAAGATTATGGTCTAGTTTAATGATCATGGCTGAAATTGGCGCGACGCCAAAAGGCGGTTGTAATCGTCAAGCCTTAACTGACAAAGATAAAACAGGTAGAGATTTATTTGTAAGCTGGTGCAAAGAAATCGGCTGTGAGCTTAGAGTCGATCAGATGGGCAATTTGTTTTTGCGCCAAAAAGGGTCTGATAATAACTTGCCTCCCGTCATTATAGGTAGTCATTTAGACTCGCAACCGACAGGTGGCAGATTTGATGGCGTGTATGGGGTTTTAGCTGGCTTAGAAGTATTACGCACCTTAAATGACGCTAATCAACAAACTTTGCATCCTATTGAGGTTGTAGTGTGGACTAATGAGGAAGGGGCTCGTTTTTCTCCGGCCATGATCGGCTCAGGTGTTTGGAGTGGAGAGTTCTCTATCGACTATGGTTGGCAGCGTACCGATAAACAAGGCGCGACAATCAAACAGGAGCTCGAACGTATAGGTTATATGGGCGAGACTCCTTGTGCACCATTTCCTATAAAAGCGGCATTCGAACTACATATAGAACAAGGGCCTATTCTGGAATTAATTAATAAACAGATTGGCGTAGTTAAAGGCGTACAAGGAATGCGCTGGTACGATTTAGTGATACACGGTCAACCGGTACATGCTGGTCCGACTCCTATGGAACAACGTAAAGATCCAGTGAAAGCTGCGGCGCAAATTATTGCTCAACTGTATGCGCTAGCAGATGAATATGCACCTCAGGCCAGGGCAACCTTTGGTGATATCAACGTCACACCGGGTTCGCGTAACACAGTGCCTGAAACATTAATATTAACAGTCGACTTAAGGCATCCTAATCAGGATATATTGCACCAAATGGACCAGAAATTTAGACAAGTTTCTGAGCAAGTTTGCTCCGCTTGTGATGTCGATTTTGAAATTTTGGATGAGTGGAATTCACCTGCAGTTGAGTTTGATAAAACCTGTATTGATGCTGTTCGAGAATCTGTTGAAGAAACTGGCATAGCCTACGAAGAAATGTTCTCTGGTGCGGGTCATGATTCTGTTTACGTCTCTCGAGTTGCCCCCACATCGATGATTTTTGTGCCCTGTGAAAAGGGGATTAGCCATAATGAAGCCGAAAATGCCAAACCCGAAGATATTACAGCGGGTTGTCAGGTTTTATTAGGCGCTGTATTAAAATTAGCTAATAAGTAACGGTAAGTATGGTGTTAAATGAAAAATTTTGAACAGCTTTATATAGATGGTCATTGGGTAAATAGCCACGGTAACGCACAACTTGAAGTGATAAATCCCGCTGATGATGAACTCTATGCGAGTGTACCATCTGCCGATGTGCAAGACGTAGATATTGCCATTCGTGCTGCAAGTAAGGCATTTAGTTCTTGGTCTGAACAACCTGCTGATTTCAGAGCTGCGATTATTAACGAAATAGCCGACGGCATGCAGGCACGTATCGATGAACTCACAGAAGTGATAGTAGCGTCGATGGGTTGTCCCCTCTCTTTGGCTGCCGAAATACAAGTGCAGGGTGCTATTGATGCATTCCGCAGCTTCGCACCTCTAGCTAGTGAAATGGACAAACAGCAGGTACACGCTAATCATATTGTTGTTACTGAGGCTGTTGGAGTTTGTGTGCTAATTAATCCCTGGAATTACCCCTTATCGCAATTAGTAGGTAAGTTAGGTCCAGCATTAGCGGCAGGTTGCACTGTGGTAGTTAAGCCCGCTGAACAGACACCTTTGCAAGATTTAATTTTAGCTGAAATTATTCATCAAAGCAGTCTGCCACACGGTGTATTTAATTTATTGACCGGAGTAGGCAGTCAAATTGGTGATGCGTTATGCAGCCATACGTTGGTCGATATGGTGTCTTTTACTGGCTCAACCTTAGCGGGCGTAAAAGTGGCGCAAGCAGCTGCACCAACCGTAAAAAGAGTCTGCCAAGAACTAGGTGGGAAATCACCTTATATCATCGCTCAAGGGGCGGATTTAGCTGCTGCCGTGCGTTATGGTGTAGAAGACGTGATGCTTAATTCCGGACAAACATGTTGTGCACTTACCAGAATGTTAGTGCCAGTTGAACAACTAGCTGAAGTTGAAGAGATAGCCAAATACGTTGCTGCAGAATGGCAATTAGGTGATCCGATGTTAGCCACTACAAATATGGGGCCACTTAGTTCTCGGCAACAGCAACAACGTGTATTGAACTATATCGAAAAAGGCATAGAAGAAGGGGCTAAGTTACTCTGCGGTGGCACAAAAACACCTGAAGCATTGCGTAAAGGGGCTTATGTGATGCCCACAATTTTTTCGGATGTTAGCAACGATATGATTATTGCTCAAGAAGAAATATTTGGTCCCGTGTTATGCATTATTCCTTACCAAAATATTCAACACGCAATTGAACTTGCAAATGAGACACCATTTGGCTTGTCATCTGCCGTGTTTGCTGCAAACCAAACTGCGGCAATTAAAATTGCCAGTAAATTACGAGCCGGTCAATGTTATATACAAGGTGCTCTGTTCAATACTGATAGTCCTTTTGGTGGATATAAACAATCGGGTAATGGTCGAGAGTGGGGTCTTGAAGGATTAAAAGAATACACAGAAACTAAAGCTATGCTTATTCATGCTGCTGATTAGTCTTTATTCGCTTCTGTTGGCTGATATTGGCCGCTATTAGCTCATATTTATTGTTGTCGCTTCGCCTTAACAAAAACACCATCATTTCCGGTAAATAGGAATACAAATTATGCGTTATGCTCCACTCACTCGAGCTATTCAAGGCGAAACAGTGGATGCTTGGGACATCCATTTTAAAGCGACATCACTTAAAGAGCGCGACCCAAGCGTTATTGTTTTAAGTATTGGCGATCCCGATTTCGACACGCCTGTCTCTGTGGTCGACAGTGCAATAACTAGTTTACGCAGCGGCGATACACATTACGTTGAAATTGAAGGACGTTGCGGTTTACGTGAGAAGATTGCTGCTAATCATCAAGCGAGTTCTGGTCAAACAGTCACAAAAGACAATGTCATCATGTTAGCAGGAGCGCAAAACGGATTGTTTGCTAGCTCTTTATGTATTTTAGAGCCAGGAGATGAAGCCATTGTATTGCAGCCCAATTATATTACATACGAAGCGTGTATTGATTTAACTGGCGCTACATTAGTGCCAGTTGCTATGGATACGCAAAATAATTTTTGTTTAGACAAAGCCACTTTGAACGCTGCCATAACAACACATTCCAAAGCTATTTATTTTGCTACGCCAAGCAATCCAAGTGGAATGATGTTGCGCAAAGATGAACTGCAATTTATTGCTGACCTTGCCATTAAGCATGATCTTTGGGTGGTATCTGATGAGGTATATAGCCACACTGTTTTCGAAGGTGAACATGTCAGTATCGCTGGCTTAGATGGCATGGCTGAACGTACAATCACCATAAACAGTCTATCTAAATCTCATGCAATGACGGGTTGGCGAGTGGGTTGGGCCATCGGACCAATAGAATTAATTAAACACTTAAGTAATTTGTCATTATGCATGTTGTATGGCCTACCGGGATTTGTCCAACAAGCTGCATATACTGCATTGACCGATCCTGACGCATTGGCAGAGTCTGAAAAAATGCGCTTAACTTACCAACGACGTCGAGACCGCTTAGTTAAGTGCTTTGCTAAACATCCACAGCTAAGTTGCGAACCACCACAGGCATCCATGTTTTTATTGGTCGATGTCAGTCAAAGCGGGCTTAATGCACAGCAGTTTGCCGATGCTTTATTCGAACAGAAAAAAATTGGCGTATTACCCGCTACAGCATTTGGTAAGTGTACCTCTGACTTTATTCGCATTTCCTACGTGGTGGATGATGTTCAACTGGAAGATGCATGTAATCGAATTGACAGTTTCATGCAGCAATTTTTATGTTTGCGGACTCTGCAGCAGTAATATGTTCATTAATGTCATAAAATATTCCAAAGCATTCAAAATACAAGATAGTATATTTATTTATGGTTTCTACAGAGTAATTAGTAGACTAATATGGGTTGTCATTTTGACCAAGAAAAGTGCTTAAAAGAGTGTCACGATCCAGCTACCCATGAGTTTGTGTTCAATCAAGCCATGTTAAGAATTAAAGATCCCGAACGCATGCTCACGTTTTATACTGACGTATTAGGCATGATGCTGACAACACGATTAGACTTTGATGAAATGAAGTTCACACTATATTTTCTGGCTTGTATCCCACCAGAGCATTTGACCAATTTATTAAGTGAAAATTCGTAATTTGGATAAAGTTTTTGGCTCTAATTTAGAGCCAAAATCAACTTAATTGAAGAAAATATGAATGCCGAGTACCGCCACTTTTTAGCCTGTCAGTCCATGCTTCAAATCGAATAAAAATAAGCGTTTATTTACTCTTTCTTGATGCTGAATAATCTGTTGATTTTGTTCTTAACATCGCAGAAAGTAGACTTGTTTAGTGGATCTGCAATATTAAAACTAAATGGTATTACCAATCACTTTCTGGCACTTGTACAACTAGTCCGTCATGTTCTTTGCTTAAGAATATCTGACAAGCCAAGCGGCTATTCTCTTGCATATTATCAATAGCACCTTCTAATAGCTCTGTTTCCATATCATCAGCAGGGATCATTTTATCTTTCCACTTGTCATCAATAAAACAATGGCAAGTTGCGCATGAGCAACAACCACCACAATCACCACTGATTTGTTCTATATCGTTGTCTACTGCGGTTTTCATCAAGCTATCGCCTTCATTGGCAGCGACGGTGATTTCATTTCTATCGGGTAAAACAAAGGTTATATTAAGCATAGTTATACTCCTGCTATTTCAGTGAAAGCACTATTAAGATCTTGGTTTTTGTCGGCCAGTATTGTTTTGTCAACTTTAGGGAAATTATGGATATACTTACGACTGATCATAAATGATTTTGGCTGATTAATCGTATCCACGGCAATTAGCTGGTTTTGGGCTAAATAGAAAACGGCTAGGCTTTTTTCTGTTTCTTGACGTATCACGATTTCGTCATAACCCTCAGATAAACCAACAATTTGTAACTTATCATCATACTGATCAGACCAAAACCAAGCCGTTGCCGAATAAGGCACGAACTGCCCACAAATAGCTGTGCTTGCGGTTTTTGCCTGATCTGTAGCATTTTGTACCGATTCAATACGTAATTGTTTTTGATAGAGCGGATGGTAAAAACTACTGCAGTCGCCAATCGCAAAGATATTATGGTCCGAAGTCTGCATATACTCATTTACCCGAATACCGTTATTAACTTCCAGTCCGCATTGTTCTGCAAGTTGTTGTTCCGGGACAACGCCAATACCTACTATGACCATATCGGCCTGATAACGTTGACCATTTTCGCTCTCTACCGCTAGCACTTTATCAACACCTACAATTTCTGTTACTACAACATTTAGTTGTATATTGACACCATTGGTAGTGTGTAGTTGGGTCAAATAATCACTCACCACATTACTCGTTATATGACTTAGAGGGCGGTCATATTTAAGCAACAAGGTCACATTTTTACCTAATTTTTGCAATGAGGCTGCCGCTTCTAAACCAATATAACCACCACCAATAACCACTACATTATTGGCCTTTTTTAAGGACTCTCTAATACCGATAATATCTTGATAATCCCGTAAATAATGTACTTCAGATAAGTCACTTCCCGGCACAGTTAAACGTCGTATAGACGCCCCCGTAGCGAGAATTAACTTATCGTAGGACAAGCACTGCATGTCATCTAATAAGACGGTTTGCTGTTCTCGGTCAATGTTGGTGACTCGCTTACCTAGCATCAAATCAATACCTTTTTGTTGGTAAAAGGTTTCGGGTCGCAGCCATAATTTTTGTTCAGGTAACACATTTTGTAAAAACGCTTTTGATAAAGGTGGTCGTTGATAGGGCAAGACAGTGTCAGCACTTATTAGTATGACTTTACCTTCATAACCCTGACGACGTAAATTAACCGCTGCTTGCACACCAGCATGGCTGGCTCCAATAATAATACAACTCATGGTGTTCAGATTTCTCCAACTGTGTCTAATAATGTGCTGAGTAAACGTTCAAACTTATCTACACCTTGATGTGCATCCATCAGGTGTAGTTAATACAGGAAAAAAACGTATTACATTGCTGTTTTTGCATCAAGTTATACGACTGATTATCAATGTAGCTAGCGTTTTTCAGTAATTGGGTGTTTTCCAATCGAGTCATTGGAATACCTATTGAGCTGAAGGTTGGATGCTCATTTTTTTCAGCCACATTTGATGAAATGTCATATTCACTTGATCCCATGCTGCATTAAGATGGCCTTGGTTAGCTATCTCATTACTGCGAGTGACTTGTAATTTGTCAAGCAGTTCAATATCTTGATGGTTAACCTCATTTAATACCTCATGTAAAATCGTCTGTTCTGCTGCATACTCGTAACTTGCCGCCTCATCATTCACTACGTAAATACTTAATGATTCGGCTGTAGTCGTTTCGCCCATAGGTTTAACCACTATGGTTTGTACCCAACAAGGATCAACAAAGAATAATGTATTCGGGAAAATACCAAACCATTGCTGTGTTCCGCGCTTTTCTTGCGGTAAACCATTAAAGTGTGGCAGTTGCTTAGCCGTTTTAGCCTGCTTAGCACTGGCACCATTGGCTAGGCGTAAACCCACAATATTCTCAGATAACAGCAAATCATCTTGCTCAAGGACCGATTCTAAAGAGCATGCTTGAGAATGAACGAAAGGGACATGATAACCATCAAGGAAGTTATCTACTGCTAATTTCCAGTTAACTTCACCGGAGTAGTCGGTGGTGCTAATCTTGCGAATATCATTTTGGGGATAAGAGGCTAACAACTCATCGAGTGGTTGGATAAAATTATCAAAGGGTTCTGCTTGATCGTCAATATTGACAAAAATAATGTCCCACCAAATGGCAAAACGAACACTGATTAGGCTTTTGTTAGCTTTATCTTCTGCAGACATGACCTTCTTTTCATTACCAAAGTAACTAGGAGCACTGAGCAGGTTACCGTCAATTTTGTATGTCCATTTGTGGTATGGACATACAAGGCTGCGCTTATTGCAAGGTTCATCAACCAATGGTGCTCCTTTGTGGCGACATATATTATGAAAAACGCCAATCTCACCATTTTTATTACGAATAGCAATTAACGAATGACCGGCGATTTTAACCGGCAGAATATCACCAGACTTACTTATTTGTTGACCACAACCAATACTGGCCCAGCCATTAGTAAATAACTTTTCACACTCTAGTTGATAAGTGTCTTTGTCTTTAAATGCAGCAGCAGGAAGTCCGTGTGCAGTAATATGCTCGCTTGTAATTTGTGTTATATCGATCATGTTTGACTCCAAGTTATTGATGCTCATTTATCTATCGGGTATCTAATCACAGCTTAGTAATGCATAACATACGAAGAATGTTATGCATTACGCTTATTACTTCTAAAACAGCATATGTGCAATGACTACCAATATCGGAAAGGCGATAACGGTGCGGATAATGAATATTGTTACCAACTGCGCAATGGTTATCGGGATTGCCGAGCGCATAATCAAAATGGCGGTTTCGGCGAAGAATATCAGTTGTGTAAGTGACAGCCCAGCGAGCACAAACTTAGTAATAGGCGAGGTTAAATTACCAGCGATAATAGTGGGTATAAACTGATCCATTAAACCGATAAATAGGCCTGGAGCAGCCAGTTCGGCCTCTGGAATATGCAACAGCTCTAACAACAATGACAGTGGATAACTAATAATTTGCAATATACTTGTATTGTAATAAACCGCTAAGGTCAAAAATTCAATGGTCATGGCTGCTGGCATCATCATCAAGTAAATATCAATCATTGACCAAAAGCCTTTTTTAATCGATTTAACAGGTGATGGAGAGTTCGTTGCGGTGGCTATTGCTCTATGAGCGGCCCATTTTAAGCGACTCTCACCACTAACAACATCTTCGTTAAGTTGCTTACCTTTGCCGTCATAATATTCATCTTTGAATGATGATAATGGGGGGAGCTTAGGGGTAATGACCGCGCATAGAATGCAGATAAACAACATACTGCCATACAGTTGTAAAAAGTAATCTTCTAAGCCAGCTATTTGTGCTGTCAGCAATACAAAAGGAATCGATACAACTGAGAAATTGGTCGCAATAACTGCCGACTCTCGTGTACTGTAAAAACCTTGTTTGTATTGATAATTAGTCATCACTATAGCAATACTTGACGACCCAACCCAAGACGTTAGCGTGTCTATAGTGGCGCGGCCCGGTAAGTTAAAGATTTTTTTGAAACCTCTTTGTAATAAGGTACCGATAAAGTCTAATAACCCGTAGTCGGTCAAAAAAGGCAAAAATAAGCAGCCAAGACCTATTAATAAAAAAATTGCGCCTGCCACATCAATATACGCCGTGACGCCGGTTTCTTTGGCTATCACCCATGCTGGACCTATTTGGAAAAAAGTCATTACTGACGTCACTCCCCCAATAATGGCGAGTGCGGTCCACAGCCAATGAGAAGCTATAAATTTTTCGCTCCAAGGAAGTTTTTGAGCAAATAATTTAGGGGTTAAATTATAAATAATAGCGACTAATGCTCCGATAAAAAATATGCCGCAGGTGAATATTTTCATATCGTCATCAATCAGCTCAGTGAGCAGCTTTGATACCAAGCCAAGACTAATTGTCCAGGTGCCTTCATGTACAAAAGGCACAAGGAAAAAGGCGATACCAAATAGTGAGCAGCCGACTAATTTTAGCCATGTTACTAGGGTAATAGATTGCTCTTTTTGTATGGGGTAGTAGTCGTTTTCTATCATGATGAAATACCTCGTGGCGAGTTCACAGGAGTTACTGGTTTTTTATTGTTCAAACAACCAATAATATTGTCTGCAACGAGATTGGTCATTGCGGTATAGGCTTCTCTTTCAAAGTTGGCGAAATGCGACGTTAAGGCTATATTTTTAGCGGTAATGTTATTGACTTTATCAGTATACACATCGAGTCCAGCACCATGCAATTGCCCCGCGTTTAAACGGCAGATCAAGGCTTCCTCATTGACTAGACCGGCACGAGCAGTGTTGATTAACACTGCGTCAGGTTTCATAAGAGCGAGCATTTCTGGGCTGACCAAATCATAAGTCTGTTCTGATAATGGCATGTTAACGCAGATGAAATCGGCGCTACTCATGAGCTCTGCAAGCGCTACTTTTTTGGCGTTAATTTTTTGTCCCATTGCTTCGTTTAGCGATAGATCGTAATAAATAATAGTGTTGCTAAAGCCATGATGCATCATTTGCGCAACTCGAGAACCAATTCGACCTAAACCAATTATACCGGTAGTTTTATTCCGGATAGAAACGGCTGTCGGGCGTTGGAAAGATGGCGTAGGGTCGGCTTTCATCGCTTTACGTTCTGCACTTAAGGCCGGAATTTGACGAGCAATAGAGACAAGTAAAGCGACAGTCGCTTCGGCAGTCGCATGAAAAGCTTCCTCGGTAGGGGTGTTTGTTACTTGAATTCCTTTTTCTGCCGCTGCGACAACATCAATATTAGAAAAACCAATGCCATAGTTGGCAATCAATTTAACTGCTGCAGGCATTTTTGCGATTAAGTCCGCGTCAATATCATCCTCTGTATGGGTTAATATCGCCGCAACATTTTGCATTTTTTCAAGTAATTCAACCCGAGTACAAATATCATCTGAATCTGCAGCGATTAATGTGATGCCGGCTTCACTAAGGCGTGCTTCTAACAGTGATAAGTTAAACAATGGACGAGTAAGAAAAACATTCATATCATAATCATCTAAAAAGCATACCCGCAATCAAGTGCAGATTCATCTAACTCAATTAAAAAAGGAGCGCTGTGCGATTTTGCTTTAGTTAGGGCCGCCTTCAATTCTGCCAAGCTATTGGCATGAGTGGCTTGACAACCCATCGCTATGGCTAAGGCCACATAATTGGGAGGAATAATATCGACACCATTTTTCTCAACCTTTGCATCATCCATAAAACGTCGAATTTCGGCATGGCCTTGGTTATTCCAGACGATATAAATAACCGGGATATTGGCATCTACGGCACTCATAATTTCATTTAAACTGAATTGGCCACCACCGTCGCCAGTTAAGCCGATAACCGGTAAGTGAGGAGCACCAATAGCAGCTCCAATTGCCGCCGGAAATGCGTAACCCAATGTTCCATAGCCAGTTGTTGAATGAAAATAACGGGCTGTATGACTCGTTTCGTAATAGGCTTGAGCGTAATAAGCTGGCTGTGTTGAGTCCGCTACAATTATACAATCACCTAAGGTTTCGGTAATAGTTTTGAAAAATTCGCTATAAGCAGATTTTTTCATGTCTTGGGTGTCGGCGCGAAGTTTGCTGCAGCGTGCGTAAACTGCATCAGTATTGCGGCGACTGGTTAGATGCAATTGTTTGTTTATTGCATCTAATGCTTGCTGGGCTTCAGACATAATTGGTAGCGTTGGTTTGTGATTACGCATCAACTGTGCGCTATCAATGTCGATACGAATGAGCTTGCCTTGTATGTTCAAATCGCCCAAGAAAAAAAAGTCATAGTCGGTTTCAGCAAGTTCAGTGCCCACCGCTAATACGACATCAGCCTGCCTTTCAATTTCTTCGCGGATTGCTGGATGTGATGGCGTTGAGCCTATTGCTAATGGATGATCGGAGGGTATTATACCTTTACCATTACAAGTGTTTACTACTGGCATATTTAGTTTTTCAGCTAGGGTTTGAGCCACTAAATCAACATTTTTAGCACCGCCACCTAAAATCATTATAGGTCGTTTAGCTTGGCTTAATAATGTAACCGCTTGTTGGATACTGCTAGCTTCTGGCGCAGGTGGATTAGGCATTGGCCATGGTTGCATATCTAAGTGACTGGCATCTTGCGCCAATATGTCAATCGGGATCTCTATGTGCACTGGACCCGGGCGTTGACTGCTAAATATTGTAAATGCTTGTGCTAAAACTTTGGGTAGATTGTCTACACTTAGCAAAGTATGACTGAATTTCGAAACTTGAGAGGTAATGGCTAATTGATTAGGAAGCTCATGTAATCGACCTTCACCCATTGCCAATTGTTGAGTACGATTAACCGATGAAATAACCAGCATTGGGATCGAGTCCTGCATTGCTTGGCCCATAGCGGTAATAATATTCGTCATGCCCGGCCCAGTGATAATAAAACATACCCCAGGTTTTCCCGTTACGCGTGCGTAACCATCAGCCATAAAACCAGCGCCCTGTTCATGACGTGGAGTAATATGTTTGAGTGTTGCACCTTTTAGTCCTCGATATAACTCTATGGTATGCACGCCAGGAATGCCAAAAACTGTATCAACAGCATAGGCCTGTAATAATCGAGTCAGTGCTTCACCACATGTTTGTTGTTGCATAAAATTGTTTACCTATTTCTATTGTAATAATCTAAATTTAGCCAACATCAAAAATCTTGTAAGTTTCTGTAGTCGGTTATAGAGTCTTAAATTGACTCTATAGTTTGTTGCCACAGTTCTTCAACCGTTACCTTCATTACTAATGCCTCTTCCCAGCGGTCACTTAATTCTTCCCCATTAGCACCGGTAATAGCATAGACTGGAGGGCCTAGTTCACATAAAAAGACACATGCATCTTCGCTCTCTTTGCCGTGTCGCTTGATCCAGTTATTGAAACCTTCTGACCACCAGTTTTGAAATAATTCAAACCAAGGTTTGTTTTGTGGGAATAAAAACGGGATTTGCACTTGCTCTCGTGAAGCGACACGCCCATGGAAAGCTTCTGCTCGGGTAAGAAATTTGGAAATGCGTTGATTCGCTAAGCTATGTAAGGGTAAATAATATTCCTGATTAACTAAGGTATGAGATAAGTCCGCTACCATTAATAATTCGGGTACTTTGTCCATTAACTGTAGGGTAAATAACAGGTCATTGGTCATACAATTACGGTGGATTTCTACCAGAGACGTGATATTGGCCTTGTCACCTATCGCCATCCACTCTTTGGTTATGCTTGCTATTTTATCCACATCCCAAGGCTCAACTTGACCCACGATAGCAATGAAACGAGGCTTTATTGATTGCTTAGATACAAATTTGATAATTTCTGCGTAATGATCTGAGCTCTTTACGAAGGCGTTGTAGACTAAATCTAACCCATGTTGTTGTAAAAGTGGCATCGCTTGGCTGATGATCTCTAATGTGTGGTAACCAATATCGAAACTCACACCTTTAAACCCTGCAGCTGAAATTTTTTGAAGTTTTTCCTCGAGGCTTAATTCAAAACCATCAGGCCGCTTATATTCCATTGCCCACATAGATTGGAAGACGTCTAGTTTTGCCATGATTAATCCTTATTTCAGTTTGGTTTGATATCGTGTCTTGCAAAGGCATCAAGTAGCGGAGCTAATTGTGTTTCGAATTTTTGCCAAAGGTTGACGGAGCGACTGTAAATAGGCTCTCGCACTTGGCTTGCACTGGCGGTTTGGCTTGCACTGTTGTTTTGATGAAAATTAAGACACTCTGGATCCCAATCTAATTCGCAAAACTCAAGCAATTTGCGAGTTTGTGCTTCCTGGGAATTCACTAAATCTTCATATTCAATGGTATAAATTTTCTCTGGAAATCGCGATTTCCACTGCTGCATCAGTTGCTCATATGCCGCTATAAAATCAGCTGTATCTTTTAGATCGTATGAATATTCGTAACCACGGTCGAACAACATTTTGAAATTACTTAATGCCGCATCAAAGGGGTTACGATTTACATGTATAATTTTGGCATTGGGAAAGGCTTGCAGAATAAGGCCACAATACAGAAAATTGTAGGGTAGTTTGTCCACAAAAATGGGCGCGTTGTTAACATAATTATTGGCTAGTTGTAGATAGCGTGATGCTAGATTTATTAACGCTTCAGGCGTTAATTGTTTGACTAGATTTTCGTCGAGCCCTTCTAAACCAGCAGCAATAGGTTTGCCTCCAGCTTCAAGCAATGCCATTGGAAAAGCATTGAGCTCTCCACCGCTAATGATTTGTGGATGACTAGCAAGAATACGCTCTACTAAGGTGGTTCCCGTTCTTGGCAACCCGACTATAAAAATGGGGCTTTGCTCGGTAATGTCACTAATAGAAGAAGTCAAAGCCTGTTGGGTATCAGAAAATTCAACTACTGTTTTCATTAACGCCAAGTCTTGGGAAATATTGTAAGGCCTTTGACGGCGTTTTAAAGCAGCGCCTTGACTATAGTGATCAAAAGCTTTGGTATAATACCCAGTATCTTCATATATTTTGCCACTAGCATAATGCAACATTATATGACCTTTGTCTTGTGGCTCTAACTGTTGCTGACAACGTTCAAGTAACTTTATTGGCTCTTCTGAGGTGTTAAACCTAAGTAATTGCGACAAGCTATAACATGCTTGGTAATTATTAGGTTCTAGTTCAATTACTTCGCGATAAAGTTTTTCTGCTTCGACCAGATCCCCCTTAAAGCGCAACAAAGCAGCTAATTGGTTGCGACTGCTTAGTCTGTTAGGCTGAATTTTTAAAGCATATGAATGGGCGAAAATAGCTAGTTCAAGTTGATTAGCCATATAACGCAGTTCACCTAGCTTGTCCCACTGTTGAGCATCGCTATGCTCGTTTAACAGAGCTGTGGCGCTATCAAGTGCTTTAATGGCAGGTTTGAAAAATTGAAACTGTAAATAACAGCCTGCTAGTTGAAAAATATGCCAAGCATTAGTTGGCTCACAGTTAATGGCTTTCAAGATACTATTGATAGCCATCTTATTTTGCCCTGTGCGCAAACTTATTTCAGACAGATCGGCCCATAACTGCGCATTCGTCGGATCGCTTTTCAATCCATCAGTACAAATGCTGGCCGCTTTATCAACATGATTAGCGGCCAGATTTTCCAGGACCATTCGATGATAATCAGGGTTGAGCTGAGTCAAAATATCCACTCTTGTCTATACTTGGCTTTATCAAAAAATATTTTCCATTAGAACTTATAACTTACAGCGGCACCAATAGTGCGCGGGCGAACTCGGTATAACTGATCGCCTAGCTGTGCTGTACTATATTGTTCACCGGCTTTCACTTCACCAGCTGCTGAATCGATAATATATTTTCCATCACCATCAGAAGCGGTTGGATCATCAGCATTAAGTAGATTTTCTGCGAAGATTGATACAGTCCAGCTTTGCATATTAAATCTAACGCTAGCGTTCCATAATGTTGATGAGGGTATTTCGTCGTATCCTTGCTCGTAAAAGATCGAAGGCTCAAGATAACCTGTAGTAAAATCGCCTTTGTATGAAACTCCAATCCGGGCGTTCACCACTACATCACCAAATTCATGTTGATACTGGAGCGAACTAACAAGTGTAGATTCAGGTACACCAGGTAATGATTCGCCGTCAGCTGCACCGACGCTACCGTCAGGTGTTATGAACTCTTCTGTCAATTCTGCATTAGTATAGGTGTAACCCAAGTTAAGTTTTAGGTTGTCACTTAGCGTTGCGTTTAGCTCAACTTCAATGCCTCTAGATGCCGCACTTTGGGCGTTGATCATTGCAGGAAAACCGCCTGCAGGTGATTGTATTAATAGTATTGGGTTTTCCCAATCAATGTAATACGCTGTCGCACTGTAGTAAACATCGCTATCGAGCAGATTACCTTTTATTCCAAACTCATAATTGGTTGTTTTATCAGGTTCAAAAAAGAGGTAGTCGTCACTTTCAGCAAAAATACCCGTCGTTGGCAAACCATTAGCACCGCCATGCCTGAATCCTTGAGATATATTTAAATAAAGTTTGGTATCAAGGTCTATATCGTAAGCGACATTGAAGCGATAAAGCAGATCGCTGAATTCTTTTTTATCTTCACCCACGGCATACCCTCGTGGATCTACACCTGAGTTATCGGCATCTCCACAACTAAAGAAACCTAGAGTCGTATTCCAAAATTCTTCACATGCCGATAAAAGTACTTCTTGTTTCGCGTAAAAATCTTGTTCAAAATAACGCAAACCTGCAGTAATACTTAGTTCATCTATTGGGTAATAAGTGACCTCACCAAAGATTGCATTGTCTTCAAATTCGGTTTCTTGTATGTTGCCATAACCAACATCTGTTCCTACTGGATTAGTGATATTAAAAGCAGCATCTAAGCCATATACATAATCGTAAGCATCAGCTTTAAAATCGACAGAGTTGTAATATGCGCCTAATAACCAATCTACGTTTTGGTCCGTAGAGCCGGTTAAGCGAAGCTCTTGCGTGATGGTATCCGTTTTATAGGTTTTCTCACCCACGATAACTTCTGCCGCTGGTGATATGCCCCCTGTGTAGCCGTAATATGAGACATAGTAGGGCCCCCACCAAGTTGAATGACCATAGTTATAGCTTTGATCATACTTGCTATCTGCTTCGTTGCTGGTAAAGGAAGTAGCAGAGGTTAGATCAGCAAAGCCTAATTCGTGCTCTATTACCAGTGAGGTAATACTTGTTTCTCGTTCAAAACTTTCAATGATTTTAGCTGCAGATTGATAGCCATCTAATCCTTCTGAGCTGGCTGAAGAGCCTTGTACCTCATCTTTCTGCATATTATAGGTAAGTAGAACTTCAGTTTTGTCAGTGGGTAACCAACGTGCAGATAAGCGTGCCATAGACACATCTTCGTCATTAATATCCTCAGCAGTGAAATATTCACCTGTAGGTTGATTATTTTCATCTAGCCCTGCAATATAATCGCTATCAATGTAGCCTGCATTTTTAAGTTGTGTAACCACGCCGCGAATCGCAAAAGTATCACTGAGTGGAACATTTAGCGTAAATTCAACGTCATGGTTTATGTCTCCAGCACCACTTGTAGATGATAATTCTGCTTGGACTTTTCCTGAAACTTTATCAAATTCTGGTTTGTTGGGGATATAACGCATCGTTCCACCCAAAGAGCCAGAACCATATAAGGTTGACTGCGGACCTTTTAGTACTTCTACTCGATTCATATCTCGTAATTCGAGATTAGCAAAAAGTGGTGTTTCACCTAAATAAACTGACACTACTGGGTCAGTTGTCATCGAAAAGTCTTCCTGAGCACCACCAGTAAGGTTGAGGCCGCGCATAATTATCCCTGAGGAAATACCATTTTTCCCACGACCAACGTCTGTTAACGTTAAGCCAGGGATTGATCTAGCTAAACTAGAAAAATCCGTAATACCTGCATCTTCCAATGCTTCGCTACCGTATGCCGAAATACTATAAGGAACTTCCTGAATAGTAGTTTCTCGGCGAGTTGCAGTAACTAATATTTTTTCAACATTATTTGCTTTTTGTTTTGTATCTTGGGTGACCTCTGTTTGCGCCATACTGTGTAACGGCGAGCCTAAACAGGCACAGCAAATAGCAACTCGTAATTTGCATGGTTTAAACATCACAATACTCCCTAGAATTAAGTCTTATAATAATAAATAAGTTTTTGTTTTTCTTATTTAACAGTGATGCATACTATTTTTTTACTTTTGATTCGGCAAACAATGAAAACAACTAGTAGCATTCCAAAATAGAATACTTTGTGAAACAATTCCCTTAGGCCAATAATTTAAGGGAATTATAAATCTAAGCTTGTAGTGTTTATAAGAAGTGGTATTCATAATAAAATCTTAAGCAAAATAGAGTGAAATTGATTTGGTGCTACAACTAGTTTTAATCGAAAAGGTGTATTAGGTGAGAGGAAAACTACCCAGTATTATTTCTCTGCAATGCTTTGATGCGGTCTCACATCATTTGAATATGACCTATGCCGGCGATGCCTTAAACTTAACGCAAAGTGCAGTCAGTCGACAAATTAAAAATCTTGAAAACTTAATTGGTAGAAAGCTATTTTATCGTCAGGATAATCAGTTAACTTTGACACCAGTAGGTGAGCAGTACGCAGAAGAAGTACACAAAATATTAAGTAGTCTCAATGCGGTGACACAAAAAATATCCTCGAATACCGATTACGCCAAAACGGTAAGGTTAAAAGTGGTGACCGAGCCTACGTTTGCCATTGCTTGGTTAATGCCTAAATTAAATGAATTTTATATCAACTATCCCGATATTGAAATTGATTTAGGCACTGATTTTGAATCTGTCACTCGCAATACTCGCCGTTGTGATTTCGCTATTTTATGGGGGGATGGTGATTGGCCGCACTACTATGCAGAACCGTTACGACAAGATACATATTTAGCCGTTTGTACGCCTCGATATTTAAGGGGTAGAAAACCCGTGAAAACGATGCGGGAAGTAGCTGATTTTGATTTTATTCATCAAAGTAGTGTTATGTCGACCACACATGAATGGTTCTTAAAAGCAGGTATGACTGAAAAAGAAATCTCCATGATCGGTGGCCAACACTTTGATTATTTTATTTATTTATTACAAGCGGTAAAAAATAATATTGGCGTATCGATACTCCCAGAATATTTAGTAAAAGATGCCATTATCGATGGTGAATTAATTCTGGCCTGCGAAGATAGTTTCAAACCCACCCAACGGTTCCATATCCTTTATGATGAGGAAAGGCAGGATGATTATGCTATCCGTCAATTTAGGAAATGGTTACTGAGTCATAAAGATGATATGTAATTGCTATGCAGGACAATGTGCTGATGTTTTATAATAACGCCATCGATCACATTCCATTAATCGATTCGCTAGGGATAGAAAATTTCTTTTCAGTACTGGTCAAGTTATTTGAAAGCCAACTCTCGATTGATAGCAGTTCGGTTATTTATTACAAAAAAAACAAACTACCCGAATTGCTCTTTTTAGACTTACTTGAACATGAAGAGAATATTTTTTTCATAAGCTTTTTAGATGGGGCATATGAATAATTATTCTGATGGAGTGTATGCTTGGTCTGAGTTGATGCCAAAAGGCTTTATGAGTTCACAAATGTATGCGTCTTATTATCAGCCCAACAGTATCGAAGATTTAGTTTATTTTTTTATCAATAATGGTGAGTTAGGTTTTATACAGTCTTGTCTTGGCCGACATTCACCCAACCCTAAATTTAAAGACTCTGAGTTAGCATTATTGGAAACAATGGGGGGATTTTTTTCCTCATTAATTCGAAAGCATATGGATTTCATTTTGCAACAAGAAAAAGAGGAAAAGAAGGAAAAAGCCCCGCTTTCTCTTTCTTCAATAGTTTCAGAACGAGTTAACTATTTACTCGATAACTTTGAATCTGAAGTTTTGACCAGTAGAGAGAGACAAATTGCTAAGTTGGTCATTACTGGTCATTCTTCACAGTCTGCTGCAAGTAGCTTAAATATATCCCCGGGTACCGAACGAGTGCACCGATCAAAGTTATATACCAAATTGAAACTACGCTCAAACTCAGAGCTTTTTTCCTATTTTTTGGATCCGCTAACTCGACTCTATTAGCAACTGCCTTTAACATCTGGGAATAGTCACAATGAAGATACTCCACACCTCCGATTGGCATCTTGGCCAAAGTTTCTTCACTAAAAGTCGTAAAGAAGAACATCAAGGGTTTATTGACTGGCTTTTACAGCAGGTCGCTACAGAGCAAGTCGACGCGGTGATCATTGCCGGTGATATTT
>Ga0209712_10001329_pt1 | contig 21196 bp, 9 predicted proteins | sample ArcOceMetagenome_FD_187443 | JGI IMG/M metagenome (GOLD analysis project Ga0209712, IMG submission 187443) | Marine eukaryotic phytoplankton communities from Arctic Ocean - Arctic Ocean - Greenland ARC118M Metagenome (SPAdes) (version 2) | ecosystem: Environmental > Aquatic > Marine > Oceanic...
TTGAAGACGTATTTTTAATATTAAAGTTAAAAGAATCTTTAAATGGATTAGGATATACATTTACAACATTATTCGCGTCAAAAGTGCTAACTCCTAAAGTTGTAGTTGATTCCCAGAACCAGAATTCTAATACATTATTAGCATCATTTACACTCCATTCTGCTAATTCTTTATCATTTCCTCCACCACCACTTTGGTTTATTGCTTGTTCAGTGTCTCCACCATTTCGTTGCAAATTAAATAGTGATGCGTCATCTGTTGCAATCACTTTAAAAGTAACAGATGCTGTTGAACTAGCAATATATCTACCATCTTCTTCAGAAAACGATAGCATTCTTCCTAAAGCATTCGTAAACGTTAAAGCATTAGGGTCTGTACCTGTTGCTTTCCATATTTGTTCATCTGCACCTGAGGTTCCAGCTGTTAATACCATTATACCATCTCCTTTATCCTCAATTGCACCTCCAGTATTAAAAACAATTTGATACCAGTAATCATTGCCATCTGCACCTGAGGTAGCAGGTCCATACCCTATATCTCCTGGTAAAACAAAATCAATAGGGTTGTTTTGGTCGCCAGTATTCCATTCAGCTAAACCTTTACCATAACCTCCGCCACCAACTTGATTCATTGTTTTAGCTGTTGCTCCAATACGTTGAAGTTCAAATCCTGGTAAATTACCTACTAATGAAAATTTAACAGTACTAGACGCACTTGTTATAAATAGTTCATCAGTGTTAAAATCCAAAACAGTACCCGTTTTACAAGTAATTGTATAATCATCAGCGGTACCTGAAATTTTCCATAGTTGGGAATCTTTGTATACTGAAGGTAAATCACTCGCTAATGCTGGTATTCCTGTTTTAAGTAATTGACCATCTCCCATATCTTGCAGTACACCGTTTCCATTTCTAAATTTAATGTGGTACCAAGTGTCGTTTCCTGCTGTAGACACTGTTGGTAGAACTGAAACTTCTTTATCTGCTAAACCACCAACAACATCTGCTGCTAATCTAAAATTCAAAACACTTTTACTGCCTCCAGGATATGCTATATGCAATTCAACACCATAGCCAGCAACTCCAAATTGTATCATTGTATAAACTTGGGAAGAAGCTTCCCACCACGCGTGTGATGTATCACCTTCCCCTAATTCAAACCCAGAAAATGTAGCGTTTGAAGTTGGGATTATTCTCATAATCCCACCTGTTGTAATGGGCTTATAAGTACCAGAATAATCATAAGAAAGGGTATTCCCTAACATACTTGTAATCGTGTAGTTATCTGCTGTACCAGATACTTTCCAAAGTTGTCCAGGTGTTTCAACTCTGCCCATTTTAGTTAGTAGGGGAACACCTGCTCCTCTATCTTCCAGAACTCCAAACTCTCCATTATCTCCACCATCTTCAAACTGAATATAATACCAAGTTTCGTCTCCAGTTGTAGATAATGTTGGGAATTGTGCAAATGCTACTATCGATAGCAACATTGCGATACATAATGTAATTTTTTTCATTGTTTTTGTGTTTAATTAATTAAAAAATATTTATCAACTCTTACCTTTGTTAAATAATGACAACAAGCTGTAATCATTATATTTTCTCATTTACTACCTCCATCTTTTATTTATTTTAATTATTATTTAAAAAATATTTATTTCTGAAATATGTGTAAAAAACACCACTTCTCCACTACCATCAGTATAACCACTAGTAACTGTTAACTTAAAAAATTGAGCAATTACTGGAGTATTCAATTCTATTACTTGTTTAACAGTACTATCGCCTAAAGTAAAATCCCCAAGATTTTCAAAAGTTGTACCATCAGTACTTATCTTGATGTTAATCTCTTTTGGTCTACCATTGTATTTATTACTCCGAGGCAATAGTGTAAAGCCCTTAATCGTTTGATCTGTATTTAGGTTTATTGTAATAGAATGTGGGTATGGCGGTTGAGCACTATTCCATTGTGTATGCCAAAAAGTTTCACTATTATCATCGATGGCGTGTTTTGCGTATCCATTATCGGATCCTTCTCCTAAAGCTTCTTCTGATGAAAATTCAGCCACTGTCCAAGCAGATTTGTCTACCTCTTGAATATCAATACTGTTTATGTCAATATCTGGTTTACCATTTTTAAACTCATATTGAAAACTTTCAAAAGAAAAGTTACCATTGGTATGGCAAAAACGAACTCTTAGGTCAAAAGGATATTGTTTGTAATCTTGATTTATGGCATCAAGAGGCATTACAAACGAAATACTATCATTATGAATAATATTTGTTGTTGACCAGCTTACTGCATTGTAATTACTATCAGAATCACTTGTTTTAGGGTCATTATATATATTTACTGCGTTTATAGGTATAGAAACATCAAACTTGCTTTTTAAATACAAATTCGTATCATCTGCATATATTCGCAATGATTTTATTGTATGCGAAGGTATTTCGGTATAAAATTCAGATTTAGGCTCTCTATTAAATATTTGGTTATTATTTAAGATAGCAGCACTCGCTTTTGTAAGGTGTACATTCTCTGGATTGTTGGTGTACTCATGATTACCCCAAGCCATCATAGCGATCCATCCATCAGTTACTTTATGTTGGTTATGTGGTAAGTTCAATGCATGACCAATCTCATGAATAGTGCCACCAATCCAATTTGAACTACCTTCTTGACTTCCATCTTGCCAGGTTTGCATATCAAAGTTTTTATAATCTAGCACATAACACCATTTACCAATGCCGTAAAAAGGAACACCTCCTGCATTCCAACCATTATCACCTGTTCTACTTGGTATGAAAACTACCGTATGAGCACTTGTGCTTTCAGAAGGATTCTCATTAAAATATGCTTTAATCTCTTGATTTGCTTTATTTCCTCCCCCTTCATAAGGATAATAATCTGCATTGTTTTTTCCATTTATAACTGATATTTTAACATTTTGTGCGTTATTATCATCTACTAAAAGGCCAAATGTTTTCTCTCCAAAACCATTTCTGTCCATTTCTTTTTTAAACCACGCTTGAGTATGTAAAATAATTCCCGAAATCCGCTTTTGATAGTTCTCTAAGGTGTCTTTGTCAGAAGGAATAAAATAAACCACATTTAAATTGGTTGGGGAATTTGATGTGTAATTAGTAACCGTTGAATCTATTTCTAGGTCTGGTAGAATAACAGTAGCCTTGATATCTTCATTACAACTCATAAAAAGATAAGTGAAAGAGAAAATAAGGAGGTATGTAAAAGATGCTTTATTCATTATTTTGTATTCTGATTTGAAAATTTTTTATAAAAAGACCCTACTAGTATCAATGATAATTTGGAATTATTTTTAGCTATTAAAATTGCTTTTTTAGCTCCTATGTTTATAAATACGGCGTCTTTAATGTCTCCATCTGCCCATAAATTAGAAATGTAATTAGGTATTATTTCAAAATTATTAGAACCTTTTCCAGAAAGTAGAGTCCCATAACTTGCATCATTTCTTGGTGTTTCAACTTCAGAGCCATAAAGATTTCCCAACAGTAGAATATCTTGTTTGAGGTCATTATTGAAATCGTGAATTAATATTTTATTTACAGAAGATAATTGTGCTTTATTTTCAAATGGATTAAATAAGAATTTTCCATTTTCATTTGTTAGTACCGCCGAAGCAAAATAGGTCGATTTATAAGTGATTCCCGAAATTAGTTTTTCACCATAAATATCTTTAACACTTGCTGACCCATAGCTATTATATGTTTTGAATTTTTCCTTAACAAAGGGCATCTGCCCAGAAGCACACGATCTTCCTCTAACGGGATACACTGTATCTTCTTGACTATAAGCCAAAACAATATCATCGGTATTATTGGCATCAAAATCATTTAAATACATATAAAAAGGAGTCTCGAAACTTGCTTTATATTTATAGTTTAACCCAAGATTTCCTGCAACAATATCTAAATCTCCATCATTATCGATGTCATTTATTGCTATGGAACTCCACCAACCAACATGCTCTGATAGGCCATATTTTTTTGATTCATTCTTAAAAGTTCCCAAATTATTTTCAAATAATTCTATTGGACCCCATTCATTCGCAACAATTAAATCACTATCTCCATCTTTATCAATATCTGCCCAAACGGATGCAGTAACCATAGTATGCTTAACCATTTCAGGAATAGCCTTTTTGGTAGCATCTGTAAAGTTTATCATACCATTACTAGAAGTATTCTCTAATAAATAGCTCTGAACAGGACGCCCGTAAGAACCTGGTAAAACTCTTCCACCAACAAATAAATCGATATCTCCGTCTTTATCAAAATCGCAAGGAGACACTCGTAAACCGCTTGATAGAGCATTAGGCAAAGCATTTGTGTTTTTTACAAAATTTCCTTGTCCTTTATTTTCATATAACCTATCTATATAATATTTATCATTAGGCTTATTCTCTGCACCTCCACTTATAACATATAAATCTTGATCACCATCATTATCTGCATCAAAGAAAACGGCACCAACATCTTCATACATTTTATCTGAAGTAAATACACTCTTTTTTTTAGTGAATTTTCCAAACTCATTTTGAAGATATAATGCACTTTCAGAACCTTTAGCACCTCCTACAAAAAAATCTTCTAATCCATCTCCATTAACATCTGCTACTGCTAAAGCCGGACCTAATTGAGACATTCTATGCGGCAACAATGTTTCTCTCTTAAAATCATCAAAATCATTTTCTTTATGAATGAAATTTATATTTGATTCTTCTGTGATATCAGTAAACATCTTAGGCTTTTCATGAAGCGTATTTTCAATAGAATTCTTTTCTGTATGAGAAATTGTTATGGTCTGGTTTGGTTTTATGCTTTTAACAAAATAACTGGTATTATCACTCCAAATAACTTGAATACTATCAATTATTTGATCTTGTTTTATGCCAAAATGTATGGCATCTGCCATTGCAGATTGAAACCCTCTTGTGTATTGGTTTTCAATAGTTTGGTTTGCTGATTTAGAGTACACTTTTACCCTAGCCCCAATAGCATTTATGTTGTTTTTATTTCCTTTTAATTTTATTTTTATAAAGTTATTTGTGTTTGTATTGTTTTTGTATACATATGAAATTCCTGATGAATTATTAACCACAAGATCAATGGCGCCATCATTATCAAAATCTGCATACGCCGCTCCGTTTGAATTTGTAGCGTTTTGTTTAACGTTTAGTTTTTTAAAAGTTAAATCTCCATTATTAACATAAAAATAATTCTCTTTTTTTCTAGAGGGCATTTTGGAGAGTATATCATTGATATAACTTTCAGGTTCTACATACTTGTTTTTTATAACTTCTGCTTGTTTTTCTTTTCTATAATTTATAAAATCATTGTTTCTAAAATCTCCTTTAATTCCATTAGAAATAAATAAATCTTTATGCCCATCATTATTCATATCAAAAAACAATGGTGCCCAACTCCAATCTGTACTTGATACACCAGAAAGTTGTGCAATATCAGAAAACATGGGTGTATTTGTTTTTTTGTTCACACCCATATTTAATTGTAATGTGTTATACATATACTGATGATGCAATCCTAAATTTGTGTTTTCATAAAACTTTTCAGGACGCATTCCACTCATGCTCGTTTTTTGCGAAAAATTATCTTCAGCCATCATATCTGCAGCCATAATATCTAAATACCCATCGTTATTTATATCAGCAATGTCATTGCCCATAGAGAAATTAGAGATATGTTTAAAAGCCTCTAAAGAAGCTTCACGAAAAGTTCCGTTTTTATTATTTATATAAAGAAAATCTTTTTCTGAAAAATCGTTTCCAACATAAACATCTGGCCAACCATCATTATTTAAATCTGAGACTGACACGCCCAAACCATAACCAATCATATTATTAATAATTTTTGCTTGGTCTGTAACATCAATAAATTTTCCGTTATTATTTTTATAAAGACGATTACCTCTATGTGTAGATTTTTTTTTGATTAAGTTTTCTAAATTATTTTCATTGTAAACTTCGATACCATGATTTATAAGAAACATATCCAAATCTCCATCTTTGTCATAATCAAAGAAAGTTGCTTGTGTTGAAAAATCGGGAATGTCTAGCCCGTATTTTTTAGCTTGATTTTCAAAAACTGGTATCCCACTTGCATTCCAACCTTTATTAACTAATAACTCATTTCTACGCTTATTCGCATCTTTAATTTTGCCAGACTTAGAATAATAGATATCCATTAATCCGTCATTATTTATATCTACCAAAGTCACTCCAGTTCCAAAACCGTATTCTCCTCCTGAGTTCGAAGTTTTTGTAACATTCTTAAATTTCATTTGACCTGTATTCAGGTAAAGTGCGTTGCTTTCAGTAGAATGAACAAAATAAATATCGATAAGACCATCATTATTAAAATCTGCTACAGCCACACCTCCTCCATTATAATAATACTCATAATACAGACCATTATTATTTAGATTCTCTTTAAGCTCATTTAAAAAGAAAATACCTGTTTTCTCTGGTGGCAATACATCAAATAAAGATTTTTGAGCTACAGCTATTTCTTTCTTTTCTTGAATAGGCATATCAGAACCTTCCCGACAAGCGTAGATTGACAAAAAAATAAAAGAATATAATAGTAATTTTTTCATTAGAATAAAATTACCAACTAACCCATTAAATATTGTTTAATAATAGAATGGGTTAAAAAGTAACTTAAATATTTATAAATAATTAATAACCTGGATTCTGAGTTAAATTAGAATTCTTATCGATTTCGAATTGAGGAATTGGAAATAGTTTGCCAGCTTGAGCATTCCAATTTCGTGTCTCCCAAATAGCTCTACCATCACCAACTAACCTTCCTTGTCTATTCATATTAACTTTATAAATAGTCAGTGTTTCTGGATCTCCTGCAATTCCCCATCTTCTTATATCCCAAAATCGATGCTCTTCAAAAGCAAGTTCAATCCTTTTTTCATGCCTCATTTTATCTCGTAATTCACTTTGACTCCCTGTGCTAATATCTGGCATACTAGATCTCGATCTAACAATATTAATAGCATTGGCGGCCAAATCTAAATTAGTTCCAGATTCTATTAATGCCTCTGCATAATTAAGATAAACCTCTGCTAGCCTGATATGAATCCAATGTTGATCTCCACCGGGATTATGATCCGTATCTTCCTGAATCATTTTTTTCATATTATAACCAGTTCTTGTCCAATCTCCACTTGTTGCTATTGCTGCGTGACCACGCGGTCTGAAATACCATGTTACTCCTTTCCATACAGAACCATCATATAAAATTGAAGCTTCAAACCTAGGATCTCTTCCGGAGTAAGGGTTTCTTGCATTATACCCAGAACCTGTTTCAGATGGTAACAAGCCAGTTGCTTTCATTTCATATTGATCTATTAAATTTTGGGTAGGATTATTACCTCCCCATCCGCTCACCGCGCTCGTTGACTTTGGTGTATTAAATAAATTTGCCCAATGAGTTTTATCTGGATCCTTAAATTGGGTATCAAAAATTACCTCAGAAGCACCATCATTTAAAAATATATCTTGATAATCACTATCAAGAGATTTCGAAGTATTATCCAACACTCGTTTAGAAGCAGAAGCAGATTCAGCATATCTACCTTCATATAATAATACTCTTCCTTTCATTGCCATAGCCGCATCCCAACTACCTCTAGTTGTTGCTGCATCCTCTGCATTCTCGAAGAAACCAGCAGCAGTGTCAAATTCAGAAACCACAAAATTCAATGTTTCTTCACTTGTATTTCTACTTACTAATAAATCATCTGTTAATTCTTGAGGAACCGTTATAATTGGAACCCCTCCAAAAGTTCTTAATAATAAGGCATAATTATATGCTCTTAAAAAGTGAGCTTCACCTTTTAATCTATTATTAACAAGGTCAGTACCTTCTAATCCATCATAATTTTTAATAAAATTATTTAGTCTTCTTATTTGAAAGTAGGCACTACTCCACAAACCATTATAGGGGGAATTGACCGAAGTTATATTTGCCGTATTAAATAACGTATTAGAAGCTGGCCATGGGTATGAATTTTCTGCATCATCTGTTGCAGCACTTAGCATATACCAACCTATTGGCGCTTCAAATCCGTTAGGAACGCCATTATAAATTGCATTTAAGTATGTTTCTGCAAATGCAGGGTCTGTAAAAACCACATCTGAAGAAATTGCTCCTTGTGGATTTAAATCTATTGCATCGGTACTACAAGAAAATTGTAGAATTGAAATTGCAACTAGAAAAAATAATGTTTTTATTTTTTTCATAATTATTATCTTTAAAATGTCAAATTAAAACCTAAATTATAAATCTTTTGTTGTGGGTAAAACCATCCTCTTTGATTAGGGTTTTCAGGATCTAAGTGTTTTATTTTAGACCATGTTGCTAAATTTCTGCCATTTAAATAGATTCTTAATCTATCTAACCCTAATTTAGTGGTAACCTTCTCAGGTATTGTGTAACCAATTTCTACGTTTTTAAAACGTAGGTAATCACCTGGAACTATCCAATATGAAGAAGTACGCTCATTCACTGCATTTCCAGACAATGTTAATCTAGGATAACTAGCATATCTATTAATCACATTACCATCAGTACCTATTTGTGCACGATTTAAATGTTCATCAAATACTTTTCCTCCATTAAAAAATGCCCAAGATGCTTCTTGAGATAAGTACATATCAAAATTTGCAGCGCCTTGAAATAAAGCTGAAAAATCAAACTGCTTATAGTTAAATCCAAGATTTAGACCAAAGGTGATTTCTGGAACATTACCCTTACCTATGACGGTTCTATCGTTATTATCAACAAATCCATCTCCATTAATGTCAGCATATTTAATGTCTCCAGGTTTAGGGTTTTGAGTTTGGTAAGTACCACTTGGCGAGTTCGCATTTAAATCATCTATTGCCTGCTGAGTTAAAAATAAACCTTCTGCTATGTAGCCAATTCGCGATCCTGCTTGTATTTGTCTTCCTGTGAGTTTTCGCAATGGATCAACATCTTCTGGCTCTGCGATATCTATGATCTCATTTTTGGCATAACCAAAATTTAAATTGACATAATAATCTAATTCTTTAATTTTATTTTTATGATTTATAATAATTTCAATTCCCTTATTATCTACAACACCTATATTCTCAGCTGGTAGTATCGCTCCGAAAGTATCTGGAACTTGCAGTGCTCTTGTAGTTAAAATATCTGATGTTCGCTTATAGTAAAAATCAGTTTCTAGTGTGAATAAATTATTCCACAAACCTAATTCCATTCCAATATTATAAGTTTTAGCTTTTTCCCATGTTGTATTAGCATCTGCTAAACCACTACTTCCTATTGATTGAGAAACACCGCTATTGTCTACAAATGGGCTGCCAAATCCAAAGAATTCTAAATATCTAAAACCACCTATTCCAACATCACTTCCTAACTCTCCATAAGATGCTCTAATCTTAAGGTTATTAATAACGCTTGATTTGTTTAAAAAGTTTTCTTCAGAAACTCTCCAGGCTGCTGAAAATGATGGAAAGAATCCAAATCTAGCATCTTTACTAAATTTGTAAGACCCATCGTATCTGCCATTAAATTCTAATAAATATTTATTATTATAGGAATAGCTAAACCTACCTGCATATCCTAAAATACCAGTCTCTGAAGTGCCATTTGAATTCGTTCTAGTTTCTGCATCACCTGCTATAAAAAAATCAACAGAAGTCCCTAAAAGATTACTTATCCCAGCAGATAAATAATTATCTTGAGTTAGGGTCTTTGAATATATAAATTTTGCTCCAAACTCATGCTTTTCTATAATCCTGTCATAGCTCAGAATTGCCTCTGTCACTAATTTGTATCCTTGACTTTGAGACTCAGATAAACTAGCTGTCTCCCCTCGAGTACTAGGAGTGCTTAAAGAAAATTCATTTGATGAACTATCGAATGTTGAATAGGTACTCGGTACAGAAAACGATTTATTTCTAAAAGTAGCTCTATCATAAGCAACTTGGGACGTTAACTTTAATCCCTCTAAAAAAGGAAACTTTATATGTAATGCTATCTTAGATTGAAAATCAAAGTTTTGAGTATTATTATATCCTGCATTTATTTTAGGTTCCAAACTATAACTAGAATACTCTCCGTTAGAATACTGATTTACTTCTATAGGCGGTGTTCTCATTATATTTGAAAACAAAGTTGCTGCTCCAATCCCTGGACGATCTCTAGTTTCTAAATTACCACTAAAATCTGTTGATAGACTAATGTTTTCATTTAACTCGATATCAAGATTTGTTCTAAAATTAATACGGTCAAACTTATTATTAGCATACAATGCGTCTTGATACAAATAACCTAATGAGGTAAAGTATTTTGTTTTATTATTTTCAGAACTACCACTTGCTGATATATCAATTGAATGCATCGCAGAATTATTCTCTAATGTTTCGCCTATCCAATCGGTATTTGGGTGTGTATTTGGGCTTGAGCCATCTTTAAACTTCTCCAAATCATCAGCAGTATACCTCTCTGGAACACCATCATTTACATTTGCTTCATTTAATAGGAAAGCGTAATTAAACGAATCTAAAAAATTTGGCATTCGAGTAGGTGTTTGTAATCCAGAATACACGTTAATATTTAATTTATTTTCACCCTTACCTCTTTTAGTAGTGATTAAAACCACTCCATTACTAGCTCGCATGCCATAAATTGCTGCTGCTGCTGCATCTTTTAATATACTTATACTTTCAATATCATTGGCATTAATATTATTTAATGCTCTTGGTATACCATCAACTAATATCAATGGTGCACTTGAATTTAAAGAACTAAGACCTCTAATTCTAATTGAAGAAGCATCACTTCCTGGCTCTCCTGAATTTTGAATTGTTGTAACACCTGCCAATCGACCAGATAATGCACTACTTACATTTCCTGTGCTGTTCTTCACAATCTCGTCTGTTTTTATCGTGGCAATTGAACCAGTAAGGTTTACTTTTTTCTTAGTACCATACCCTATGATTACAACTTCATCTAATTGAGCAGCGTCTGAAACCAATTGAATTGTAAAATTATTCTCTTCTTTAATAGCTATTTCTAGAGAGATATACCCTAAAGAAGAAATGATTAAAACATCTCCTTTCTTGGCATTAATACTGAATTTTCCATCAAAATCAGTAGAAACACCAACACCTGAGTTTTTAATAATCACAGCAGCTCCAATTACCGATTCACCTGTTTCGGCGTCTGTAATTGTACCAGTTATTTTATTTTCTTGTCCATAGAAAAAACCTACAGAAAATAAAAATAAAAAAAGCATTGTAAACTTTCTCATTTGTTATTATTTTAAAATTATTATTATTATTATTATTATTCCTACTCTAGTATTACAGTATATCATCCTTTTTAATCTTGACTAGATTAAAAGGTATCCTTCATCCAATTATATGGTTTACGTTTTACCCATCTACCTCTTGTGAAATCTGGAAAATCTTGTGGAGCTCCATTGTTTTCTATTGATAGTTCGGATAATGGGGTAATTGCACTCCATGCCGCTGCATCATAAACATCCATCGGAGGTGCTATATTTTGTTTGGCGGATTCTACAAAGGCATTCATAACAAAGAAATCAATTCCACCATGTCCTGTTTCTGCAGCAACTTCTCCATATTTTTTCCATAAAGGGTGGTCATATTTATCAAACCACGCATCCATTGCTTCCCAGCCATGCCCTTCGGTTGTTCCTTCTATATGTATACGTTGGGTATGGTGGTCAAAATCTGATAGCCCATTCACCCCCTGCACTTTAAAACCTAAAGAATAGGGGTGTGGTGTATTTACATTATGGGTAATTATTATAGTTTCTCCATTCGAAGTTTCTATGGTTGAGGTTATAATATCACCTTGTTTCCATTTAAGTTTTGCATTAGGATGATTTTCGCCGCCATTATCAACAATGTATTTGTTTAATCCGATGGCTTTAGTAGCGTGTGATGTTAATGATAAAAAACGGTTACCTCTATTTACATCGGCCATAACAGCTATTGGACCTAAACCATGAGTCGGGTATAGATCAGCGTTTCTTAATAAAGAATGTTGTGTTCTCCAGACAGACTCTGAGATACCATTGCTTCCAAATTCCACTCCTTTCCCATAAGCTGTTTCACCGTCATTAAATTTTACATGCCTTAAATCATGCTGATATCCACCTGTAAAATGTAATAATTCTCCAAAGACATTTTGTTTTACCATGTTTAATACAGCTAAAACATCTCTTCTATAGTTCACATTCTCTAAAATCATAAGATGAGTGCCTGTTTGCTCATGGGTATTTACCAAATCCCAACACTCTTCCAGAGTATTCGCAGCAGAAACTTCTAAACCTGTATATTTCCCCACCAACATAGAATCTTTAGCCATACGTGTATGCCACAACCAAGGAGTTGATATAATAACAGCATCAACCTCTTTTAATGCCAATAGGTTTCGATAGTCATAGTCATATTTACCAAAAATTTCTGGCTTTTTTTGACCAAATTTTTCAATAAGACCTAAAGCATTTGAAATTCTTTTAGGGTCAATATCACAAATAGCCGTTACTAAAACATCCTCACGTTGTAATAAATTGTTCAAGTGATTTGTGCCTCTTAAACCAACACCAATCATTCCTACTCTTAATTTAGTATCAAACATCCCTTTTGTCGAACCAAACGAAACATTTGGAACCATTGTTATTCCTGCTCCCAGAATGGCTGACTTTTTAATAAAATTTCTTCTTGAACTCATCTATAGGTTTTAATAAAGGTTATGTTAGTGTTAATGTTTTAACAAAAATGCTTTATACATTCTGTAATAATGTTGATATTTTAATCACTTTAGAGTAGTATTTTACATAAAATACTATTGTGAATATTTTTTACCCCTTTTTGACTAATTATCCCTCTTCACGTTGAATATTAATGAAGCTATAAATTAACTGTACTAAATTTTAGTAATACCTTTACATAATAGCTGTTATACTATTTAAATAACTTTTTAAAGGGTTACTTTAAAAAAGACACCTTATTAAAAGTCGCTTTTAAAAACCAAATCAAAATAATGTCCACAATTAGAACCTATCTTTTATTAAGTTTTATTTTATTGTGTTTTTCTTTTTTGAATGGACAAAATCACACAAACTTTACGCAAATATCTCGAACCCTTAATAATAAAAGTGTGAGAGTATTTAAAACGACTCATGATCAATTAGGGAATATCTGGATGCTTTCTGGCAATGGTATTTTAGTGTATGATGGTTATAATTACAAATCAATTAAAAGCAAAGTCATTTTCCCTAACTGGAAACAAAATGATGTAATAAGTGATATCACTAATGATAACAATAAAGACATTTGGATTACATCTGCTTTTGGGCTAATATCAAAATACAATGTATCAAGAGGACAATTTGAAGACATTTCATTATTAGTAAAAGATAATGTCACGAAGATTATCTCTCAAAAAGAAAGTATATGGTTGGCATCAAAAGAAGGTACGATATACCAGTACAAAAATTCAAAATTGGATAGTATTACAACAATCTACAAGAGAAACATACCTCTCAAAAATATTATTGACCTGAACTTAGCTAACCCCAGTGAATTATTTATAAGTACTAGCGAAGGAAAAATTTTTAATTACTCTCTTAAATCAGGAGAAACCAAGGAGTTAATAGGTCCTTTTACTGATTACCCAGGGAACTTATTTCTAGCAACAGATAAAAATAATAGACTTTGGATAGGTACAGCAACCTTTGGTCTTTTTGTTTACGATATACTGCGTAAAGAATTCATTCAAGATTATCTTTTTAAGAAACAAAAGTTTAATATTAATAAAGAAATGTTCTTAACATTATTTTGTGATAGCAACGGGTATATGTGGGGAGGTACAGACGGAGGCGGTTTATATAAAGTAAATACTGTTAGCGGAGAGATTCAATTATACAACAAACAAGATTCTAATGAATTTTCTTTAGGTAGTAATACGATTTTAAATATTAACCAAGATAGTCATAACAACATATGGGTAACTACAAATTATGGTAAACTTAATGTGATTCCCAGTGCTAATAGTACTATTAAATACCATGAAGGTTCGGCAAATAATGCCCCACTTAGAATTTTAAGTATCTATAAGAGTTCTATGGGAGACATATGGGCAGGAACAGATGGTTCTGGGTTGACAAAGATCAGTTATAATCAAGATGGCACTACTAATGAAACCCAATATTTTAATAATATCAGCTTAAATAAGGGTTTTTACGTACAATCTATAACCGAAGATGAACAATCGAACATATGGTTCGGTACATACAAAAGTGGGTTGTTTTTTCATAACACAAAAAAAGGTACGTTCAAAAAAATACCTATTCTAAATTCTAAAAACCATGAAGCTAGTGATATAAGCACTGTTTTTAATGATTCTAAAGGACGTATTTGGGTTGGGTCTAATATTTCTATAAATATTTATTCATCTCAATTAAATTTACTTGCCTCTTTTGAGAAGAATTCAAATGGATTAACAGGCTATATTCCTGAAAGTTTTATTGAAGATCCCTCAGGAGCTATTTGGGTTGGAATCTATAAAGGAGGACTATTTAAATTTAATGAAAATATCAAAGATATAAAGCACTCAACATTCACAAATTATTCATATTACGATAACAAAGAATATACAACGAATGGCGTAACATATATGTCTCTTGGAAATACTGATGAGTTATGGTTAATAAGTAACAAAGGCAAACTTTTAAAATTTAACACTAAAAACAAATCATACAGCACTTTTGATCATATAGAATCCATTAATGAACAACAATTTTGCTCTGTCATCGTAGGAGACAGTAATGACCTATGGCTTAGTTCTTTAAATAATGGTATTTGTCATATAGATATTAAAAAAGCAAAAATAAAGACCTACTATAGTACAGATGGTCTTCAAGATAATGCCTTTTTATCTAGAAGTGCTTTTAAAGATGAACAAGGCATTTTATATTTTGGTGGTATTAAAGGCTTTAATTTTTTTAACCCAAAACTATTACATAAAAAAATATCGAATCCCTTACTGCTTATTAATTCTATAGATATTCTTAATCAAGCAGCAGACTCTTTAGTTCCCTCACAAATCACCTCTGGGATACATAATGTTGAGTCCTTAAAATTAAAATACAATCAATCTTCTTTTTCCTTTAGATTTTCTGCTATTGATAATATTCTAGATCCAAAATATTACTATGCATACAGATTAAAAGGGTTTGACGACAACTGGGTTGATAATCAACCTGAACGTATTGCAACCTATACTAATATTCCTTCTGGTAATTATAATTTTGAAGTTAAAGCAGGTTCAGGAAAAGGCATTTGGGATATTCCAACAAAATCTATTGCTATTCAAATAGAGCATCCCTTTTGGAATAAACCCATAGCATACATTATTTATTTATGTTTACTTAGTTTATGTCTACTTGGAATAAAGCGATGGTATTCATTACGAAAAAAGTTGCTTTTAGAAAAAATTAGCCATAAAAAAGAGAATGAGCTAAATGAAGTAAAAATGAATTTCTTTGCAAAAATGTCTCATGAGATTCAGACTCCAATAACGTTAATTCTAGGTCCAATTGAAGATATGCACGAACTTGCAGAAAAAAACGGAAACTTACTACTTAAACAGCGTTTAACAATTATATCAAACAATGCTAAACGCCTTTCTAAAATCGCTCGAGAATTAACATTGGTAAGGAACAAAGAATTAAATACATTAAAGCTAAACGTTACTAAAAACAATTTATTTAAAAATATAGAAGATATTTCTCTATCTTTTAAAGAATTAGCTAGAAAAAAGAAAATTGATTTTGTTGTAACCTGTCCAGAAAACCTATCAGATGCATGGTACGATAAAGAAAAAATAGAACACATCGTTTACAATCTGCTTTCGAATGCATTCAAATTTACTCCTAAAGAAGGTAACATTCAATTAAATATCACTCCTACCAATGCAAAGAAACAAATAAAATTATCAGTAACTGATTCTGGCCCTGGTATTTTAAAAGAAGAATTAGAAGCAATTTTTGAATTATTTTACCAGACAAATAGGGGTAGAAAAATTCAAGGATCTGGAATTGGATTAGCTCTTACAAAAGAGCTCATAGATTTGCATAGAGGAAGAATTAAAGTTAACTCAAAACATTTAGAAGGCACTGTTTTTACAATTAAACTGCCAATTTCTGAAGATGCATATCAGGATTCAGAAAAAATTATAACTGACGATTCAGAAAAACCATCAACAGTTTTAGAAGTTAAAAATTTAAAAGAAAATCAAGAATTAAACCAATACAAAAAGACTCTTTTAATTGTCGAAGATAATTATGATCTACAAATATTTCTAAAAGAATTATTAGAGCATCAGTATAACATTATACTGGCTGAAAATGGGGAAGAAGGTTATCATTATGCAAAAAGCAACTTTCCAGATCTTATTTTAAGCGATATTATGATGCCAAAACTTGATGGTATTGAAATGTGTAATAGATTACAAATGGATCAGCTAACAAAACATATTCCAGTTATATTAATTACAGCAAAAAACTCTACAAATGCAAAAATATCTGGACTTAAATCTGGAGCCATAGAGTACATCAATAAACCTTTTAATACAAAAGAATTACTATTGAAGATTAACAATATTATCATTTCAAAAGAATCTATAATTTCAAAATATCGCAAAGAATTAATTAGCAGTCCAGAAATTAAATTAAATCAATCTCAAGATGAAGTTTTTCTTGAAAATTTAACATCGATTATAAATTCAAAGTTGTATGAAGGAAATTTTAAAATTGAAACGATCGCATACTCCTTAAACATGAGCTACTCAAGCCTTTACAGAAAATGCCTATCATTAACTGGACAAACTTTGGTAGATTTTGTTCGCTTAATGCGTTTAAAAAAAGGAGCTATTTTAATCACTAAATATGGCCACACAATTTCTGAAGTTGCATTTATGGTTGGTTTTAATGATCCAAAATATTTTTCAAAATGCTTTAAAAAGCTGTACGGTAAAAACCCAAAAGACTTTTTAAATGAAGCAAAAAAAACTGGAATTGATGAATATCTAAAAAAACATAATTTAGAGAAAATTGGTTAAAACCAAGAATGAACTTAGAGCTTAAATTAAAACCATCTGTAAAACTTCTATAATTAACCATTATCACAATAATAATAAAAGTATATTCTGTTGTTTAATACAATTAGGTAGCTAAAATTAAACGAGTTATGATTTGTAAAATGTAATACCCTTATTTAATTAAACTCCTTAGTCTATAAGCTGCCTGCTCTGCGGTAATATCACGTTGTGGAGAACCAAACATTTCGTAACCTACCATAAATTTCTTCACAGTAGCACTTCTTAATAATGGTGGGTAAAAACTCATGTGCCAATGCCAATGCAAATTGGTTTCTCCGTTTGTAGGAGATTGATGAATTCCACTAGAATAAGGAAACGAACATTCAAATAATTTGTCGTAAGCCTTTGTGATTTTTGAGATTATGTCTGCAAAACTTAACCTTTCTTGTTCAGAAATCTTAGTAATATTAGCATGTTGTTGCTTCGGAATGATCATGGTTTCAAAAGGCCATAAAGCCCAAAATGGTGTTAGAACCACAAAATCATCATTTTGGTAGATCATACGTTCATTGGTTTCTAGTTCTTGCTTTAGATAATCGCCTAACAAACTACTTTTGTTTTTATTAAAGTAAGCAAGTTGCTGCTGTTCTTTTTTATCAACTTCATTTGGTAATGTAGATTGACTCCATATTTGACTATGTGGATGTGGATTGCTGCAACCCATAACGACACCTTTATTTTCAAAAATTTGAACATAATTAATCATGTCTTTACCACCCAACTTGGTGTATTCTTTCTGCCAAGTATTAACGATTTTATTTATGTCTTCAATGGATAGGTCTGCCAAACTTTTAGAGTGATCTGGACTAAAACAAACTACTTTACAAATGCCTTGCTCACTTTCAGCTTTAAACAAGCCTTCATTTATAGAAAACTTTGGTGATGAGTTCTGTAAGGCAGAAAAATCGTTTATAAATACAAACACATCTTTATATTTAGGGTTCTCTTCTCCATTAACTCTCGTATTTCCAGCACATAAATAACAATTTGGATCATGAGAAGGACCCTGCTCATTAGAAACATCTTCATTCTGTCCTCGCCATGGTCGTTTTGCTCTATGTGGCGAAACTAAAACCCATTCTCCAGTAAGAATATTAAAGCGTTTATGCGAAAACTCTTGTAAATCTGTATTCATTTTATGTCTTTTATTTAACCAATAATGTACCTTGAGATAATTTCACGCTATACACAGAGCAATCTTTGTCAAATCTTTTTTTAAACTGTTTAGCTGTATCTTTTTTAAACGTTTTAAATTCGGCTTTTTTTAGTAAAATTATAACACAACCACCAAAGCCTCCTCCCATCATTCTGGCTCCTAAAACATTTGGGTTTGTTTTTGCTTGATTGACTAAAAAGTCTAATTCTTTACAACTTACTTTAAATTTGTTACTTAAGCCTTCGTGCGATTGGTATAGTAAATCTCCGAGGGCATCAATATCATCTTTCCTAATAGCTTCAGAAAACTTTTTTACACGGATATTCTCATTAATTACATACAATGCTTTTTGATAATCTTCATCTGTAATATCTGTTTTAATTCGCTCAAGATCATCTTTCGACGCATCTCTTATTGCCGAAATATTTAATAATTTGGATACTTTTTCGCATACTTCACGTCTATCGTTATAGGCACTTTCAGACAAATCGTGCTTTACATTACTATTAATAAGCATCAATTTGTAGTCTTTAAAATTTATTTTATAAGGTTGAGATTTCACCGTCCTACAATCTAATAAAAGTGCGCTTTTTTTAACACCAAACATACTTGCATATTGATCCATGATACCGCATTTTACACCAGCGAAGTTGTGTTCGGCTTTTTGAGATACTAAAATCATTTCGTTTTTAGTTAAACCTAAATCGAATAATTCATTCAGTCCAAAAACAAAACTATTCTCTAAAGCTGCAGATGAGGACATGCCTGCACCACTAGGAATATTACCACTAAAAACGCTATTAAAATTACCAATTTGCTTACCGCTTTTTTGTAATTCTGCAACAACACCAAGAACATAATTTCTCCAATCACCACCTTCGAGAGGTTTTAAGTTTTCTATTTTGAACTCATACAGCTCTTCTTTATTAAAAGCATATGCATTACTGGTATTAGAATTACTTTTACTTATGGCAAGCGCGATACCTTTGTTAATAGCTGCCGGAAAAGTAAAACCTTCATTGTAATCGGTATGCTCTCCAATAAGATTAATTCTGCCTGGTGCAAATACTATTAAAGGCTGCACTTTAAACTTATCTAAAAAGCAGCCTTTAACTTCTTTAATTAACTTTTTGCTCATAATAATTTAAGTAAAATAAATATACACTCCTATTACAATTAGACAGATAGCAATACTTACTGGTTTTAGATACTTCCAAGGTGTAATATCAACTTGTTTTGTGTATTCTTGAACGTATGCTTCTTCTCTTGGTTTGAAATAGCCAATGATTAACATTATCAAGATATTAAGAATAAATAGAATAGCGCATATGTCTAAAAAGTGTAGACTAGAAAATACCTCTGGCGAATAAATATCAATCAACATATAAGTAATGTATAATAAACAACCAGAAAATAATCCAATTTTTGCAGCAAGTGCAGGCACATACTTAGTAGTATAGCCAACGATAATAATAGTTAAAATAGGAATACTGTAAATACCATTTACTTTTTGTAAATAATCAAACAAACTTCCTGCATTTGCAATTAGAGGTGCAATAAACATAGCTGCAATTGCTAAAAGAACACCAAATGTTTTTCCGTATTTTACAATCGTTTTTTCGTTCGCGTCTTTATTTATATGTTGCTTGTAAATATCAAGGCCAAACAAAGTAACAGAACTATTTAAAACACTATTAAAAGAACTTAAAATGGCACCAAATAAAACCGCTGCAAAAAAGCCAACCCAAGCAGTAGGTAATACTTTTTTAACTAACATTGGATACGCACTATCTGCACTTTCTAAATTGCCTTCAAAAATATGATAGGCAATTAAGCCCGGTAAAACTACAATTAATGGCCCTAAAATTTTTATAAATGAGGCTAATAGTAATCCTTTTTGACCTTCTTTTAAATCTTTAGCAGCAAGTGCTCTTTGAATAATTTGTTGGTTAGTTCCCCAATAAAATAATTGTACCAACATCATACCTGTAAAAATGGTGTAAAATGGTACAGGATCATTTTCGCCACCCATGGATTTAAACTTGTCAGGGTTCTCAGTAGTTAATATAGAAAGCCCGTCTAAAAGACTCCCATCACCAATCATCATTAATCCAAATATTGGAATCAAAATTCCACCAATTAGCAAACCAATTGCATTAATAGAATCTGAAACCGCGACAGCTTTTAAACCTCCAAAAACAGCATATATAGAACCAATGATTCCTATTCCCCAAACACATATCCAAATGGATTGAGTGTGTGTTACGCCTAACAATTCTGGCACGTCAAACATACCACTTATAGCTAAAGAACCTGAGTATAAAATAACAGGAAGTAGAACCACAACATAACCTGTTAAAAATAAGCCAGAGGTTAATGTTTTAGTAGTCACATCAAAACGCTTTGCTAAAAAACCAGGCACCGTGGTTAATCCACCTTTTAAATATCTTGGCAATAAAAATATTGCGGTAACAACCATAGCAATGGCAGCAAGAGTTTCCCATACCATCACAGACAATCCACTTTGGTATGCGGCACCATTTAATCCAACAATTTGCTCTGTAGATAAGTTGGTCAATAATAATGAACCAGCAATGACACCAGCTGTTAAGCTACGACCACCAAGGAAGTAACCATCCGATGAAGATTCTTCTGTGTTCCTCGTTTTGTAATAGGATATTATAGCGACTAAAGCTGTAAATCCAATAAATGTTAAGAATTGCATAGTTTTTTGATTAGTTGATTAGTTGATTAGTATTTGTTTTACTGTTTCTGGTTTCTATTA
>Ga0209712_10001332_pt1 | contig 21157 bp, 11 predicted proteins | sample ArcOceMetagenome_FD_187443 | JGI IMG/M metagenome (GOLD analysis project Ga0209712, IMG submission 187443) | Marine eukaryotic phytoplankton communities from Arctic Ocean - Arctic Ocean - Greenland ARC118M Metagenome (SPAdes) (version 2) | ecosystem: Environmental > Aquatic > Marine > Oceanic...
CTCGTATTATATCATACACAATTGATGCGACAGCACAGCTAAAGTGCCCAGCCAGTATCATACCCTGGTATTTCAACACCAAATACAAACCGTTCCCCATTGAAATCTCTACTGCACACAATCAAAATGACGCTCACAAAAGAAGCCTCCAAAGAGATAAATCTCATAGAATTACTCTCCACCCTCGCAGACGCCTGCTCTCGCGGCTGCCAAGTGATTCGCACCGTCAACCAAAAACGCCAACAACAAAAGAAAGATCCAAATCAAAAAGCACTTAACGTACAGTATAAGGTTGCCGATGATCCACGGTCTGCTCTCACAGAGGCGGATCTTAATTCCCAACTTGTCATTATGGATTGTATACGATCTGTTTATGGGTTTAGTTTGAATGTGATTGGGGAAGAGGATGGTGATGAAGATGAAGATGAAGGTGACGAGGCTGTGAATGGAAATGAAAAGGATGTGGATGTCCAGTCTATTTTTAACAAGTACAATGTTGATCCAATCTCGAAACGAGGAATCAACAAGACAATCTTTGATAATACGTGTAGTTTAGGCGCTGATGCTGACTTTGATTTTTCAAAGGCTTCAGTTTCTCTGGAAGATGTCACGGTGTACATTGATCCGATGGACGGAACTCGTGAATTCGTAGAGGAGAGGTTGCAGAATGTGCAATGCTTGATTGGTATCACTCACAAGGGGCAGCCAGTAGGCGGGGTGATTGGATTACCGTTTGTTTCTTTTGAAACAAGTGAAGATAGTCATGGTGATGACAATGAAAGCATCAATGTAGTTTGCGCTATGAATATGAATGACTGCAATGTTAATATGATCGACACAGTTCGATTTCAAAATGGTGTGTGTCAAAATGATGATGGGTATAGCCTCTCTTGGCAATCACTGGAAAAGGACAAGGAGCCCGCTAGCGCTGGCAATGACATGAACACATCTCTAAAAATATTCACTGGAGATTCGAGTCGTATCCATAAGAAGCATGCCTTGGAATATCTTGAAAAATTCACTCAAGAAAAGGGTGATAGCTTAAACCTATGCATAACTGGTGGATGCGGGAATAAAATTCTAAGGACGACTGCATATGGAACTGGCAACAATGGCAACGGTAATGCAATTGCGGTGATTACCCCAGGGACTTGCAGTTGGGATACTGCTGCACCTACTTCTATCTTATTTGCATCCATGGCAAAGTTTGGTATCAAGGGTAAAGTTACAGATTTGTTTGGAGGGGAGTTAGTCTACACTTCATCTGGTAAGATTGTTGAGAACGATCTCGGTGCATTTATTTCATGTGGTGAAAAGGCTGTAGAATATCATGACAAGCTTACCATGGCTATGCGGGGCGATGCGATTATTTTGGATTCCTCATTGCGAAAGTATTGGAATAACTTTGGTGGTGATGACTCTACGTGTAGCACCAGTCTTGACAAAGATGAGGAGGAAACTCGATTAAAGCTGAAGAACGCACAATCGAAAACTCAAAGAGTGCACGAATTTAGAAATGCGGAAGGCCGTGTTATTAAGTGCGAAGAGCTTCAATCTATGGTTTCTGATCAGAAAGATGTGGAGGGATCCAAGTTGATTGGATACGCTACAAGTATGCCCTCGGAGAGCAATGGTTTGCAGCTGTTTTGGAGAAGGGGCAAAGATAGTAGTCTTCCTGATGTGGTTCAAATCAACAGAACAACTTCGTCCCTTGAAATTACTTTGTCCTGATAATACTACTTAGTTTTTAAATAAAAACTCATGAACCATTTGTATCTTTTGTCAATCCAATTCACACCACTATTATCATCAAAATGATGAGAACTTTTGAGTGTATGTGTAGTTGTGAATATCGATGAGCTCTAGAGTCAGTCAGTCGTCAAATTCGAGTGGACTATGGAAGGCATTCTTTTGAAGCACTTCCTCCTCACTAGGTACGAGTAAACACATAAAAGTATGGCTAAGGGAATGATAGATCAATAGAAGGTAAAGTGCCACTGTCACAAGCAACGAAGAAGAAAAGCAAAAACCCATGGAATAAAGATAATTTATCAATGTATTCATGTTATCTGAAACGCCACTTGAAACCAGCTTTCTCAAGACGCTGGATGTTTGCTTTGGAAAAATTACATCTCGGCATTACTCCCTGTTTGGTAGCTTTGTAAGACTGTCTGATATTATTGCACCATTTTCCCAAAGAAAGGTGCTTATTGTTTCTTGAATGTGTTTGAGGCACATTACAGTGCCCGTACTCTGCTTTGAACGCCGTAAGGTCCTTGAAGCGCTCATCAAAAGTGCATTGCTCAAACCCTGCATTCCCAAGACGCTTCATGTCAGCTTTGGAAAGTTTGCAACCCGGGCTTCTTCCCTCTTTGATAGTTTTGTAAGACTGTCTGATATTATTGCACCATTTTCCCAAAGAAAGGTGCTCATTGCTTCTTGACTGTGTTTTAGGCACATTGCAGTGTCCAAACTCTGCTTTGAGCGCCATGAGATCTTTGAAGCGCTCATCAAATGACGCGTTACCTTTTTTCTTTTATTGACCCTTGGAGCGGCTGCTGCAGCCAACACCCTTCGAGAAGAACTTGTATTCACATCTTCGTTGCTACCGTCCATCACCATGATATCATCAGTTGCACTGATGTTATCAAGAGGAGGAGAAGCAGTCAATGTAGGATGCATTTTTACGACGCCTGAGAAAGCATAATGAGATGATGGCCAGTATGATACCTCTTCTACTGGAACATAACGGGTGTGAGCAACCTTGACCCGCTTGCTTCTCCTTGTCCCACCGGCAGCGATCATTTTCTTTGATGCACTAGTACTAGACGTACCTGTACACGTACGCGCACGTCTCTTTTGGCCGATAATCTCCTGTGTTTCTTTTTCTGGTACCTGCTTCTCTCCTTGCTCGTTACTGATTTGTTTTTCCAAGGGAACAATGAATTCCTTTACCAATCGGTCAAGAATGTGATCAAATTGCGGATCCCTGCGACATGTCCTATATGATGGAATATGAACCCTGCAGGTTGGGCATTCATGATTGCACTTGCGTAAGCTCTCCTTAATGCATTTACCACAGAAGCGGTGATTACTTTCCGGGTTGATGAGCGTGTCGGTGCAGAGGGGTTCCAATCAGACGGGACATTCGAATTCTTCCTCACGAAATTTCTTGAGGGATGCAAGGACGGAGGATAATGTTAACATGATATGATTGAGCAGAATTGAAGATGCTGGTAATTGGTAAAGTTTTGTTGATTGATTGTTTGGCTTGATGGTTGATGGTTGATGGTTGTGTAACCCTAACCCCGTAAATCAAATATAATATTCTCTCTCGTAGAATATTTGGGCTTTTTGGCTTTTCGCTCCAAAATGAAATTTACAGGCGTTCGGCACCCATTTCTCCAGTAAGTTGTAAAAATCTCTTCTCTCTATCAATCCATCAATACATTCATGCTCGAAGCAAATGCTCTCTGAATAACTCAGAGAATTAAATAATTAGTAACGCAGCCTCATAGTTTTAATATACACGACTACTACCTATACTCGTAGATTCATCGTATTCTTTTGACAAGCAGCCGATGCGCAGCTAATGTGTTCTGTCGTGGCATTTCTATTGCAGGGCCGAGCATGTTGAGAAGTCAGCATTCTTGTAGAAAATGCAAAAAGAAAGTGCATCTTTGGTGTGTTGGAATTCTAATTGAAAACCCTACAGTATAAGTCTCCCCGAGTAGATCTCTGTGGGAAGATTCACGGCCGTTAAAAGGCGGTGAACATCGACGTCAGTCAGTCGAAGCATCATCGAGTGAGTCTCAAGGACTATATTGTACCCAGAAGAATGACATGTACGAGCGACCAAGGGGCGACGACAAGACACAATAATGCAAGCGAGCAAGCAAGTACACTACGTATACCACAAGAACTAAGTAAATAGATTACAGTACATAGGAGGGCCTCGCGAGTACGAGTAGACCAAGCCTCGATGATGACTCTGATTCAATTGTTCACTGTTCTGTCTTCTGTTCCTGATACATCTGTGATAGCCTTCGCACCTGGTCCTGGTAGAATACACTCCAGCCGCAGCAGCATTCGTCGCCTAACGCATCTAAATGCTAAAAGACGGAAACCTGAAAACCCGGTTGATAACTCCTGGTATGATGCAATAGATGAAGATGCAACACCTGTCGACGTTTTCTGGTCAGAAATGGAAAGGCAAAAGGCTATGTCTGGAGATGCCCCAGATACAACAGATGACCCATTTCGTGCAATCGGAAATCCGACATCCAATCCTCCTCCACAGGATTCAACTGGTGCCTCAGTTCCCGGACCAAATGAAGAACGCGCAACTGACAAAACTTTAGCTAATTATGCTGAATTCATGGTCGATGATAATTGGCTTGATGAAGAATATGCAAAAATGGTTAATATGGAGGATATGGATCTCGATGAACAGGATGCTGATTTGGAAAGACAATTTTCTGAATGGGAAAAGGAAGAAGAACAGAATGATAGTGAACGTAAGAATATTGCTGCACTTGCTTCTGGTGGCACAGAACCCTGGGATTCCTGGAACGACGGCCAAGATAGATCTAGCGGGGAGGATGAAGATGACGATGGAACAACTTTGAAGATTGACATGGAAAAGGGTGAGTTATGTCGTCTTTGCACATAGAATGTCATTTCATGATAACATACATCGCTGACAGAATTAAACTGCAGCGACATCGGATATGGCAAAAGAATTCCTCCTTGACAACGATACAAGCGATGAGATGTTGGATGGACAATTCAGGGCGGAGGAAGAAGCAAAACATTTGCAAAAGCTGTCCGAAATTCTTTTAAATTCTCAACGTCTCGAAAATGCAATGGACAACCCAAAAGCAAAGGCATTTTTTTCGCGTGATCCCAATGAAGTCGAGGGATACGATAGACTTTGGGTATCAGCAATCGACAATGTCTGTATGAAAAATTTAGCGGGTGCCTTCCGAAACTATGGTATTGAGTTTGCTTGCAACTTTGGTGATTGGGAAAATGGTTGCACCGATGATGCGAAGCAGTCAATCGAAGATATCGCAAGCTTCAAAGCAAGGAAAGTATTCGAAGTAACTGGATTGCCTTGTGTTGCGTCTAGGACATCATTTGAGGTAGAACCCGCACGCGTGCAGGATAAAAGCACACCCATGAATAGATGATTTCAGAACACAAGAATTACTTCGGGATATAGTTTCAATGATGTTGGTGAGCATATTGATTTTGTTGTTGACGCTCTTAAGCCATATTCGGAACCGACGAGGGTCACTCGCTTTCGTTCTTGCTTTTGCTTTTATGATGGAGAAATGGAAATATTCGATTATGGTGAATTAGATTGTGATATCCACTTCTCCAATTCACTCAGAACATTTATACCCATGAGCACTGGTATAGATGGGCTTGTTAAAACCTTACAATTAGCCTTTGGACTTGAATTTCAAGGGTGGTTGCGTAAGAAGGTGCGCGATGCTATGAGTGGAAATGAGAGTAGAGTAAGCATTCAGTTGAGGGATCGTATTCTAAAGGAAGGAAAGGTGCTCCCGAACAATATTGTTGATGTCAGTAATTTTATGGACTCAATGGTTGATGTTAATCTTATGGATGCATGTGCAAAGGAGCTTTCCAATCGGTTTGAAGTTTACAAGCCAACCAAGATACTGACAGTGGCGACCACTGGTCTTGTCGTTGCAATTCCAATGGCAAAGTATTTACAGGTTCCAGTTGTTTATGCACGAAAGGAGAGAAGCGTAGTCATGTCGGATACATATCAAGCAGCATATTCAAGTAAGACAGTCGGAAAGAATCGCGAGCTGTTGGTGAGCAAACATCACATCGATCCGGAAGATAGGATTCTGATAGTTGATGACTTCCTTTCAAGTGGAGCTAGTCAAGAAGCTTTGTTTCGAATTGTCAGTGATGCAGGAGCTAAGGCTGTTGGTGTAGGTGTCCTCCTGGAAAAGTCCTACGATGCTGGTCGTCAATCATTGTCTGGTTTCAATATTCCTGTTGAGAGTGTTGCAAAGATTGCGTCTGTAAATGATGGGATAATTACTATGGAAGAAGAAGAAGGGTATTCAGCGACGCAGTAACCTAAGATCTTATTGCTAAACTAATAAATAGCATGCAATTGCCTTTTGAGTCCAATTCCAACCCTGTCCCCCGATCTCAGATACCCACTCCTGGAGTTTAACGATAATATAGTACCTCGCTTGATAGTACTGTAGTCACAGTGTACGTTCAACCGTGTACGTGGTGTACGTGTAGTCCCAAATTTATTTTAACCAGTGTTTTGTTTACAGTGCCAGCTTATACTGACTTGTATTAGTTTGTTATTCTTATGTATGCTGATAATGATGAAAATGAGAGCACATTGTAAACAGAATATGCTAATAAATAGGCAACGGGACCCTCCCTCCCCGTTGCATTTTGGATTCAAATCGTGACTCCCAAGCCAAGAGGGTTGGGAAAATTTGAGTAAGGGACTAAATTTTTCGCACTTTTTTTTTGAAATTCAAAAATCAACGGCGACACCGATAACCGATAACACGGGAAACAAACCCCTGAACAACGAACGAACTTCATCAACATCTTACCAAGTACCGGTACGAATTGCAAACCAACACAAGCAACATCAACATGGAAGCCGATCTCTTTATGTACACCACCGGAATATATTCCGATGGTGACAGTGGCAGTGAAATTTCCGAAACCACTGCATCAGCCTCGGTAGTTTCAGCACTTTCGGCATCTGTAAGTCATCATCACAAGTTCACAACGAACAATGCAGAATACACCCTTGTAAATCACGTGAAGCTATGCAACAGTCAAGTAATCTCACGCTCTCATCTTATATCTCTCAAATTTTATAGAAAAAACAAACACCACGAAAGTTCGGAACAGAATTGACAAAATCATCACTTGGCAATCGAAGCAAGAGTAAAACTAAGAAGCCTTCCAGCCGATTTGCCAAAAAGGCATCTGTGGCCAAAAAGTCTTCCTTCTCGTCAACACGGGTTTTGTCACCGCACTATGAAGCTGGAGCGTCTCCAACGCAAACGCAAAGCAAATCTAGGTACTCTAGATTCAATTCTAGACGATTAAATAACACTGCTCGCAATTTGGAGGGTAGTTTGGAAAAGGCTGAGAAGAGTGTAAGATCAGCACTAGCGGTTAAACCTGACAATGACGGCGGAAATATAACTGAGGGAGCTAATGGGAAGAGCAAGTCACCAGTTGAAGGTGACAGTAGTAAATTTGTGCAACGCAGCAGGTTCTTAGCAAAGTCTCCAGTTATATCTGTGGCAAAGAACATGGAATACAATGTCGATTTCGAGCCTGGGCCAATTGGCCTAAAGCTCGAGCCAGTGCTAAAAAATGGTCAAAAAGAATTTGGCTGCCGTGTCATGAGGTTTGTTGACAATGGAAAGAACTCGTCCCCATCACAAGCATTGAAATCGGGGAAAATTAATGTGGGAGACGTGCTCACTGCAGTCAATGGCAAGAATGTGACATCCAAATCTTACAAGGAGATTGTATCCCTTTTGAAATCTCCTTCGTCGGAAACTGAGGGAAGGATAATCACTTTTCGAGTTCCACGGTCGCCAGCTGCCGTCATGCCAAAGACACCTGCGTCCAAGCTCATGAATGTTCGTACAGCCGAGAAGACGAAGAATTCGTCACTTGTAGACTCAGTATTGACGCCTTTACAAACAAAGAATTCGAAGGGCAGCGAATCGCCGACCATGTTCTCACCATCGTTTGTCAAAAAAATGACGCAATCGTCAGTAAAAGATACGAATGTCCTTGCCTCGCCTAGCAAATCCTCAAAACCGCTTTCGGATATTTTAAATACTGTCATGAAGAACATTGCTCCAATGAGTACCTTAAAACCTACTCATGTATCAAGTGTATTGTCAAAACAAATTGGACAAGTTTTAGTTGGGGCATCATCAAAGGAGGTAGATGAAGCCGTTCACATGAAGTTGGAGCTCTTGACCGAGCTTAGTCAGGCGAAGGCATCTCTCGGTGAACAAGAGAAGAGCATGCAGATGATGACCAAGATCATGGATGATATTCAGAAGGAAAAAGTTGCTGCACAGGCAGAAAAACATAGTATTCAAGGTGCTTTCTCAGAGGTGCAGAGGGCAAAGGTGCGTTTCAATAAATCCCAAGTGTATTTTATTAACAATACGTCCAGTCGTTATAGATTTCTAACACGTCTACTTGTGCTTCTGTTTATGCTTACTACAGGATTTATCTGAGTCAATGTTGAAAGAGATGGATGTACAATTCAATGTAGTGACTCAAGAGAAGGAGAATGAGCTAAAGAAAGCGCAATGTCAAATTGAAGAGACAACCACGAGGGTGAACACTCTTGCAAAACAGAACGGTGTGTTACGGGCCCAAAACGAGCAGCAGAAGGTGCAGTTCAATGCGAAAGAACAAGAGTTAAGGAGGCAAGTGTCAAAAGCAAAGAAGGACCTGGCGCAGGAGACGAATTCATCTGACAAATTGAAAGATAAATTTGTTCTCCTTGAGAGGAATGTGGCCGAAAAAGATCGAAAGTTGAATATTGTGTCGAAGGATCTGATGGATAAAATTACAGGGGAGGAGGCAACGAATGCGGCTCTTTTGGAAGTTCGAGCTCAAGTTACTGAATTGAAAGCGAGATCTGAACAAATGGAATCTTCGAACCAAACAACCATCAGCGATCTGCAGAAGAACATTGCAACCATGTCAGAAGAGCTCGGCCGCATGTCCTCAGAATCAAATGAATTGCACCAAGAGAATTTGCGTGTGAATTCTCTTCTTAAGGAGTCTAATGCCGAAGTAGAGACACTCAAAATGAAGTCGAAAGATGCACAAGACCATCATGAGGTCGCATTGCAGCAAGCTATGTCTAGGCATAGGGACCAAATGCAAGAAAACGATAGAAGTCGCGAAGAACTTCAGAAACAACTATCTGATTCGAAGCAGATCATCGAGTCGACAGCAACTGAGCTTCATAGTAATCGTTTGACCGCTGTAGAAAGAGAAATTAAAAAGCGAGAAGAAAGTGAAAAACAGCTTTTGACAAAGATAAGTGAGCTTAGTGCGGAGAACAAGAATCTCCGTGAACAGTGGGGCGACTCTAGTGCTAAGACTTCAATAGTCGAGAACAATCTTGAACAGATCCAGCACTGTCTTTTTGAAGCAACCGAGAAGTCATCGGTCCTTAATTCTGAGCTTCAACAATCACAAAAATGCAATAGTGACCTTAGATCACAGCATGAATCTTTATCCAGGGAACTCAAAGACGGTGATAACAAGATTCAAGAGCTGACCTGCACCAACGAGCGCCTCAATGCAGACTGTAATACCGTAATTACCGAATCTCAGGCGCTTCGCCTCCAATTGTCTGAATTACAGAGATCTACACAGAGCAAAGTAGCACACCTGTCCAAGCTGAATGAGCAGCAAGAAGCTGAATTCGATAATGAAAACATGAAACTTGAAGAGCAAATTACTGACTCCAATTTCTTGATTCAAAATCTTATGAAAAAGCTAGAAACAAATAGTAATGAATCTTCCGAGGCTCACGAGCAAAGACTTGCAAAGGTGCTCGACGATTTAGCTACGATGGAATTAGATGCAAAGACATTGCAGAGTGAAAAGGAGCACATGCAAGATTTATTTGAGACTTGTGAAAATGAAAGAAATGCCTTGGCAGGTGATAACGAAATTCTGGCTGGAAGGGTAGCTGCCGTGGAGGCTGGAACAAAGAGATGGATGGAAACTTCGCGTTTAGCTGCTGTCGACGTTTGCACTCTCAAGGAAGCTGATCAGAATTCCAGGTCTCGAGTTGATAGACTTCAGGAAATGGTTGACCAAGTTGTGATTGAGCGGGATGCTTTTGCGAGCGAGCTCAAGGAACTATCGAATCAAAGCATAGCGGATAAAGATACTTTAGAATCAGAGCTGAGGCGCGTCGAAGATGGACTTTCCCTGGCTCAAAATGCCTTGAATGACCACAACCCAGACGACGGTGCACTAATGAGGCAAATCGTGGAACTTGAAGACAAATTGCGTGACATGAATACTGACCTTGAGTATCAAAAGGAGAACTTTTCCAACAAGCTTTCAGAACAAAGCAGTCATCACCAGAAAACACTGTGTGAGGTACGAAATACGTTTGCAGAATCAGTGCAAGAAAAAGAATCATTTGTTGAAAAGTTGCAGATAGAAATAGAGGACAAACAAGCTCAAATCCAAAATTTCTTGCGCGAAAGAGATGATCTCTCTGCCGAGCTTGAAAGTTCTGAAGACCGTGAGAGCCAGAGAACAATGGAAATAGCTGCCTCGAAGAGTGAAGTGGATGCATTGAAGAAGGAACTAAAAGTTCTTGAAGGAAATGCTAGATCGAGCAACACTAAATGCGACGAAATGGTCAAACAATTGCAAGATCATCTGAGGACTGCTGAAGAGGAACTTGAAGAACAAAGGAGTAGAAGTGACGATATCTTGAATGAAAACAGCACTAGTAATCAAAGTAGGATTGGTGAAATGCAAAAGTTGTTTTCGCAATCTGTCGTCGAGAAGGAAGAGTTTATCGAGAAGCTGCAAGAGGAATTAGAATTGAAGCAAAACTCGATGGACACTCTCGTATCGGATCATCGTCTTGCGATTGAAGAGAAAGATAACCTTGATCTCCAGCTATGCGAAGTGCAAAGTCATCTTAAAATGATCCAGAATCAGTTAGAAATCTCGAAACGAGAGGCAGCCAAACAACGCGATGCCTTGCGACTGGCCGAACATAATAGCAATAGCCGAACTGAACAATTGCAAAATATGTTCAAATTGTCAGTTTCTGAAAAGGAGACCTTTATGGAGAAGCTCCAGCAAGAAATTGAAGAAAAACAGGACGCTATTTACACCCTTACGCAAAATCAAATTGTAGAAAATGAAAAAAATCAATCTCAGCTGTCTGAGAAACAGTTGAGATACGAAACTATTCAACAGGAATTGGAGATGTCAAAGAGAGAATTAGGAAAACAACGCGAAGAAATGCACAGGACGCTCTCAGAATCTGACACAAGAAGCCAACTTGAGTTGGAAAAGATGGAAGTTATGTATTCTTCCTCTGTCAAAGAAAAAGACACCATGATATCAACTCTATGGAATGAAGTAGAATCTCTCGAAGCAGCGAAGTGCAAGCTCCAAGACACTGAGAGGGATACAGCTGCAGTAAGTAAGAGTTTATCTATCGAACTTACCAAGTGTCAACAAGATATTGTTTTGATGAGAAAGGAGCACGAAGTCACAGTGGACTCTTATCATGGAAAACTTCAGAACGCGTCCGAAGAACTCAACGAGAAGCTTCGAGTTATTGAGGATTTCACGAATGTCCGTGAGCAACTTGAAACATCGCAAAATGTATTTGCCGAATCAATTGTTGAAAAGGATACCCTCGTTGACCAGTTGAAGGAGGCTATCGAAGAGAAACAGGTCATGATTGAAAGGCTCACCGAAGAGAGGCAAGATGTTTTACTCCGGGCTGAAAGTTTGTCCAGTCAACTTGTAGAGGTTCAAAACCGGCTCGAAGCAACTTCCAATGACGCAAACGATACATTTGAAAATTTGAATGGGAAAAGCAAGGAGTTGGAGGAAGCAAATATAACCATAGCTTCTCTAAAGGATTCAATTCGATTAAATCAGATTGAAGTTGAATCAATGACCTCACAGATCAATGCGATGACGGACAAGATCTCCGTGGCTGAAATGGAATACAGAAACTCCCGGGAAGAACACCACAGAAATGTGGAAACCATGCAACGGGATTTCGATATTTTGAAATCAGATAATGCTAAACGCATTGCAGATCTGGAGACCTCGCATTCATCCGAAAGAGAAGAATTCTCCCTTAACCTGGATGAGGCGAACCATACTATTTCCACCTGTAAAAATCAACTAGTTGCTGTGCAAGAAGCTCTAACGCAAAAAGACCAGTCAATTGAGATCATTCAAAAGGACCTTGAATCCAAGGGAGAGGAACTTTCCGCACTCGTCAAGCAAAAAGAAACGGAGGTAATGAAGCTGCAAGATTTTTCTGCATCGCTGAGAAAGACAATTGACGACGAGTCGTTGAGGAATGAAGCTCTGAGCAAGGACATCAAGCGCTTGGAGAGCACTCTTGAAAACACCAACTGCTTGAATGCTGATCTGAAGGAAGAAGTACGAGATTCCGAAAAGGATGCGGCTAGCAAAGACAAGAGCCTAAGGTCCCTCACCAGTGATATCATCAAGACTTGCCGCGACCTGAAACTGAAACAAAACGGTTCTATATTAACTTTCGAAGACAGCAAAGACGCTGCCAGTGATCTAGTCCGCCTTTTGCAAGAGGCAGTGAAGGACAACCAGTCTAATGCTATGGCGGGTCTTGAACTAGCAAATAGCAGGGAAAGGGCAGTATTCCGTCTAGAGAGGACCCTAAATGCAAAAGAACGTGATATTCAAGGACTGCAAGATAACATGAGTAAGCTCAAATCTTCCGTGGCAGAAATGAAGAATCGGCATTTTTTGACAAAGTCCCGTAACTCTGAGCTGGAGCTGAATTTAGAATTGATTGAAAATGACAAGGCTGAGATTGAAAATGAGCACTTTTTATCAGAAGAGTTGGTCAACAGCATACGCAAGGAAAAGCTTCAATTAAATTTCAAGATCGAGGCACTCACGGCTGAGCTTAAGTCATCAAAGGTGTCCATGGTCCGCGCTCAAACTACCATCAATGAGTACGAAGTGAAGTTGATGATCTTGGGCCAAGCACGGGAACAAGTCAATGCACAGTCGAGTCTTATTACACAACTTCAAAGTGATCTTGATGACGTCTTGCCTGAAACGGAATCTTTGATCATGCAGAACGAATCTCTTGAGGAGTGGGTGCAAAAGGCAGAAGAGAAGATCAAATCAACAGAATCCAGCGAGGTATCAGCGCGCGAACAATGCTCAGAGATCAGCAGGCAACTCACCGAAAGTGTTGCTGAAGTTTCAAGCCTTCAAACAAAAAACAATCATTTGTACAATGAGAATTCTTCACTCTTTGAAAAGTTAGGGGACTGCCAGAGCAGGATTGACGAGATGAAGGTTGATTTCTCTTCAAAGGAAAATGAGATGTTGAAAGAAATGACAACTTACGAATCGAACGTGCATGCACAAAAGAGAATTGCAACTGTGCTGGAAAAACACCTCCGGGCGAGATCTGATGAAATTCACAGAGAACGCAAACTCAAGGATGCCGAAATAGCGGACCTCCGTAAGAAACTTGAATTGAAGTACGAAGAAGATCAGGTTCTTTCTGGACAGATTGAAGAGGCAGAGTCAAAACTTGAAATTGCATCCACGGAAAAGAAGGAACTCGAGTCTTCCATTTTGGATACGAATATCCAACTGAAGAAGAAGGATGAACTAATCTCACAACTTCACGAACGTTTCCGAGCATCAGAAATAAATGCAGACACGTTACAGACAAATCTTGACAAGAAGGACGCTGAACTTACACAAGTTTCTGACCATATGCAAGAGCTCCTACGCAAAGAGTCTCAACACCAGGCTGAGCACTATGAACTTTTGGAGAAGGTTCAAGCAAAGTCAATTGAAATTGAAGAACTCAAAAGCCAAATTAGTTCTCTCAATGGAGCATTAACTACCTCTCACAAGAATCTGGAAGAATCTTCAAGAAAGATTGACTCAGAGAAGGATAGGTTCGATGAAAAGTTCAACGAGATAGAAAATGCATACCAAGATACTAAAGCACGGCTTTTCGGTGCAGAGAAGTTAGCAACTATCCATGATAAAGAATGCACAAGATTGCTCAATGATATTGAATCCAAGTCGGAACGCATCAGTTCATTGACAGAAGTTGTACAAACCTTGGAGACCGACCGGGACGAAGCCAACTCGAAAATGAATACATTGAAAGCATCTCTCGCTGCCCAAATAGAAATCGTCGTTACCCTTGAAGTTGAGCTCAGCAATCGAAGCAGCGAACTCGAAGATCTCGGGAGTAATAACGTTCACTACGCTTCGGATGTTAAGAATCTCAATGGAAAGATAATGTCACTTGAGGTTAAATTAGAAGACCAGGAAACTGAGATGGAAATCCTTTTATGTCAGAGCAAGGACGACGCAATTAATTTGAGCGATTTGCAGCGCAGGTTAGATGCCTCCGAAGAGGAAACGCAACTGCTGTGCGAAGGCATCGAAGAAAAAGATAGCGAACTTTCTCACTTGCATGAAACTGTCGAAAGAATTAGGGGTGAAAAGACAGAAACCCTTTCACTTCTGACTCAGCTACAAGGCAGACTCAAAAATGAAATGCAACAGAGCAATGCGATGCATCTCGACTGTCTACATGACGACGATGGTATATCACTAGGTATATCAAGACCAAGTTTGTCGCCAACTGCATCGGATATTGCTCAGAAGCACAGCGAATTGCTCGATGATCTTGTCAAAATGAAGTCGGCGATTTATGATGCCATATCTCCATCTAAATCTATGCAAGATGAGACAAGTTTAAGTGAGGAAACTGCTGGGCCAATCGTTGCAATGCTGCAAGAAGAACTCCAAGAGAAGAACTGTATTCTGAAGCAGATGGGAGATCAAGTAGACTCATTAATGGAAGATATTGCAGAGGCGAAGAACTTACTGAATGAGAAAGAAGTATTTGTTGAAGAGCTAACAACTTCTTTGAAGGAGGTCGAGAATAATAAATCAGAGCTGAAGAAGAAGTTGAGAAGTAGAAAGTCATACACCAAACAATTAGAAGATGCGCTTTCTCACGAAGTTAAGCACCGGAGAGATACAGAAGGCATGTTTAACGTTGCGATGGAAGAGAAAAGGGCTCTTGCTACTGCATTCCGTACAAAGTCTAATGAACTTTCATTGGCGCAAAAAAGGGTCGAAGAAAAATCTCACGCGGTGGAAGAGCAAATGAAGGTGGCTCGTCAGCTGGCAAAACAACTTCATACTACAAAGCAAAAGATCTTTGCATTGAAACAACACCTACAAAAAGAAGGACTATTGAAAGACGGTAACCTTTCGTCCATACCCCATAATTCACCAATTTTGGGAAAACCAAGCCAGGAATTTTCAAATATACCAGGCATTAATGCTGTCATGTCAAATGATAGTATCAACTGGAACGTATCCGAAGACGATTACTCTACATAATAGTTCAAATTTTAATCGGACGACATCATGGGGATAAAATAATATATTTGTTTTTTTACATTTTTTAGTGGGCATTTTTTTCTGAAGGCCATTTTCTACCGCACCAGGCCCTAAAAATACTTGTACTGTATGTACCGTATGTACCGTACAGTATGTACTCTGGCACGAGATGAGAATGATGGCAACATGATGCAACATTACAAGCGCAAGCGCCCGGCAGTCTTCATCCATCATTAGATCATTGATCATATCTACAGTAATCCAACATGTCAGCAATTTGTCTCTGTGGCGTATGTGTTCCTTACTCAGCGATCCTACCGTTGATCTTAGTTCTCCTTCAATACATCGCAAGGCCACTAGCAAAAATGGGATTGCTTCCCGCTCCCATTGCCAAGAAACTCGGCATCACTACAACGAATTCGGCTTGCACCAAACAGTCTTGCTGTGATGAAAAGCCAGAACATCGCGCAGATAGAAGCATATCAACCGAAATCTCAAATTCAACAGATGAGATTATGTACGAAGTGGCTGATACGACTCAATTCCAAAACCTACTCAGCAACAACGAGCTAGTTTTCGTGAAATTTACCGCTGAATGGTGTAAGCCATGCAAGGAAATACAACCATTCTTTCACGAACTCGGGGCTAAATATGCAAATACTGGTGATAAGAAAATTGCGTTTACGACAGTGGATGTGGATGAGCTCGATGAAATCGCCTCCAAGTATAATGTTGCCATGATGCCCACATTTGTCGCTATTCGTAATGGCGTGGACGTCTTCGATACCATGTCAGGGTCGAATGAAGGTAGATTGGAGACGTTTGTCAAGAACGCTGTAGAATCCTGAGGTTGGTTTGCAAAAAGCGAATGCCATCGTAATTTTTGAATATGAAGACAATTTTTTACCATGGAGCAATCTGATTGAAGAGTCAAAGGCATGAAGCATGAACAAGTAGGAATCTTTTCATATTTATTAAAATAGGATTGATCATAAAATCTCGTCCGGACATAATGGAGAGTGCTGAACTCAAATTAAACATGGATTCTACTGTATCGTCTGATGGTTATATCAATAACATTTCGCGTGGTATACCCTACGTATGCATTTCAGCGTATTTCCTTCCTAGTAGTGGAGGATCCTTCTTGAACACAAAAATCAGATTCGAGATTTAGAACTCTTCATAAGGTCATGAAAGTATCAATGAAGGAAAATGGCTGTTCAATCGTACTGGTAGCAGCACATTGATCGAGCTGACCCCTTGTCTTTGCTTTACTCTTGCCGCTCTCTTTTGTCTCTCTGGGTATATCTATTCCTTCGCTTTTCTCACCCCCCCATGTTGCGCTGAATTGCAATCCAGAACATGTGTATGATACGTTCAAACGCACAATCCCACCTCTACTAGTAGCGTTGGAGAGGATTTGATTTTTACTAGCGAATAGGAATGAATTGTAAAACAAGACCCTACGTGTACCCTACCCTAAACGCACAATCCCACCTCTAGCGTTGGAGAGGATTTGATTTTTACTAGCGAATAGGAATGAATTGTAAAACAAGACCCTACCTACCCTACCCTACCTCCCTACCCTACCCTACCCTACCTAAACGCACAATCCCACCTCTAGCGTTGGAGAGGATTTGATTTTTACTAGCGAATAGGAATGAATTGTAAAACAAGTGCACGTATTGGAACTACGTGTAGAATGCCACCGAGATTTCCCCAAGATAAACCCTTCGCCACGGCTCTTTACCCCATAGCATCTTCGTATTAAAAATTCAACCACAGTTGGCAGACTTTGATTTCTTATGAACATTGTAATTTGCATTCATAGTTGTAGTGTCGAGTCAGTCCCCTAATGCATACTTCAACAACACGCAAACGGTATGAAAACAGCTCGCAGATCTCATCGAGGGACATGAACGCAGTGTATCCCTGTAACTATTCCTACACATTTTCAATGTGCCCTGGATTAATCTACATTGAAAAAGGAATAGCAAAATACACAATACAACCTATAAATAGAAGATCCCATATTTATTTTATTTTCTCGTATTGTACAATTATAATTTCTCAACATGCGATACCAAGCGAACTCAAATAGCGGCTTAAACCCTCAAGCCTTGTGTCCTTTTCTGGACAATGAATAGCTACAATGAATTGAGCCAACAATTCGGCCACTGCGATGTCCCAAACATTTGTCTCTCTTGCCTTTCGCAATATAAGAGCACATTCTTCTTTTAACGACGGCAACTCGTTAGAAAGTTCAAAAAGATTGTCGCTCAATGCCTTTCGTTGCGGATATGGCAGTGGAATTGTTGGGTATTTGAAGGAAGTATGGGCCTTTGTTGAGACAAGGCGAAATTGTTCAGTTCTCAAACGGTTTGCCTCCACAAATACAAGATCCGATTTATGACTGGGTACAGCTAGCTTAGAAGCACTTTTTTCCGGAGATAGGATGCGTCTCCTTCGAATATTGCTCACAGGTGTTGGAGGCATCATCCGCCCAGCCATCGCATATTGGTCAAATTGCCCTTGACTAGGAACCGAATAACCAGCAGCTTTTCGAGCCTGATTCATCGACCTAATAACTTCAGGAGTGACATGAGGAGCAGAACGAGGTAGCACAGACCGATCTCTGAAGAGAGGTGCGATTGGTGCTCTTCTCGGACGCGCAGGAGTCATTTCAGGGACGTCATTACCGTGAACAAAATTATTCATCTCAGCCAACGCTGGTGCGAGATCACCTGGTTCAGCTGCAGTGAATGCGTTGATTGCAGCATGTACGGTGACGCCTATACTCCTTTGAAGAGACTTTTGATAAGGGCACGTATGATTTTGTTTGGGCTGACCACAGAGCTTGCAACGGTATCGCATTTTGGGTGCTTCACTACTGCTGGGAGTTGATTCCACATCGTCTTCACTTGCACCTGGCGTTTTTCCATGACTGTTGTCAGATTTAATTTTCTTGGGAGTATTTGGATTTAAACCGTAGAATTCATCCTTCCTTTTCAGTGACGGGCTACCAATGTTTTGAGAAAATCTATTTGGAGATTCAACAGGTGGATCTTCTTCCACATCCCAGGAAATTCTGTTTTGGTGCTCAAAGTAACGGTTGGCAATATCGGACTTGTAGTGCGATTCATTTTGGACTGTTCCTGAACCCGAGGAATTTCCTCCAAATGCACATATTGCAGACATAACTCTGCGGCTTGCAACCAATTCATCAGCTTTTTCTTTCTCCTTGTCAACACCGGACTGCTTTTGCAGACGAAACACAGTCAGATAAACGCATTCACAATTTAGTTAAAAAAATTGGATATTAGAACTCACCTTCGTATTGTCGCTCGTTTCTTTCTCACCATCAACCCTCTCAGGCGATACCGAAACTGCCGTAGATTCAACTTTAATAGGAACAATGTCGGATTCTGACAACTCCGACAAAGCTTTCTTGAAACCAGGCAATAAGTGTGAACACCTCTGAAATGCATGACGATGATTTGCAAGCCTCTTATTCATTTTGTCTGCATCAAAGTTTGCGAGAGAGGTGTCCTTCTTCTCCGGTATGTACACACCAGCTGGTCTTCCTCCTACATAATATGGTGATGGACGACCCTGTCCATGACTAACATGAGAGTGAACTGATACTGGTCGTATCGGTATTGAGTGATCACTTGGTGGATGAGATTGATGTCTCATCGCAGGATGAACTTTCGAAGGAGTTTCAGTTTTTATTTGACGCAGAACAGGTGGAGCACCCCTGATTCGACGATCAGTGTCTGCATGCGGAGAGCGAAAGTGGGCTGCCATTCGATGCCCATAATACGCCGGAGCCGGGGAAAACCTCTTCTTGAGAGGTACTGTACTGGATCTTTGCTGAGGACTTTCGTGGGATATCATGGGCGCTGGAATAGTATTGCGTACTGTTTTACTTGGTTCAAGGACCATAACATTCGGATTCAATAGTGAATTAGTAGCAGGACTTTTTGGTGCCCTTGGCATCAGAGGTGCATCCATGGCATCGACAATAACGTTATCAAGCGATATTGCCGGAGAATCACCAGGGAATGCATCCAAATCTTGTGATTTTGGTTTATGCGGGGAGAAAGAAAAACGAAAATTCGGGTTTGGGCTACTTAGAGTTCTTTTTCTTGGACTATCATCATAGCTGGGTGCCAACGAAAATGCGGATGGAAGAGCTTGTTCCATCAAAGCTGCACTACCGACATTTGGACTTCGAAGGTAACCTGAATCTCCGAATGAATCAAATGATTTGTCGAATAAACTGAAGGAGGGCGTACCATGCAATCCTTCCGTATTTTTGATGAAATTTGCGTTTGGTGTCTTGGGTGTCTTTGGAGTACGAGGGTTGAAAAAGAATGCGTCAGACTTTATAGCTTCGTGATGAGAATGCTGGATTCGAGGAGGAGCCTCGGGGCTAAGCGGGGAATTCCCGTGTTTTTTCCCTATTTTGCCATCATCGCGAGTTTTAAAGGCTGATGAAGTTGTTCCATTCTGTATGGCACCAGGACTATCCAAATCAAATGATTTAGACCCACTTTTGAGCGACAAAAGCAATTCCGATGGAGAGCTTCCCATTTCATCGAAATTCCGAGCTGGATCTGGACCGTTAGAAAGCCTTTCTCGAAACACAGAGGATGGTGTGTTGCCTCTCGGTGGAAAGTGAGATGGCCTGGGTTCATGTCTCGGCCTCTCATAGCTACCGCAACCATCGTGATGCCTGGGAATGTGTGTAGGAGTGTGCGATCCCATGACTCTCAAGGTGCTATTTCCAAACGAAGTATTTGGCTTTCGGATTCCATTCTTTGTCGACCTAGTTGTGATTCTTCCCATACCATCATCCCTTCGGGCCCGAAACACATTCTGACGATCGTCAACATGAATACCTCGGTAAGGATCAACACCATATCTATTTCTGTTGGGATTGTCGCATAAAGCCTTTGCAGCAGCGGCAGCTGCAGCCGCAGCGGACGATGGTGTACTTGCTACCGCAGGTGACATCTCTCTCTTTGTTTTCTCTTTCGATTTTCCACTCAATACTTGCAAAGGTGCTGAGGCTGAAAGATTTTTACTTTGACTCTGCTTCAATGCTGCCCGAGGCGAATGACTTAATCCTGACCTCCCTCCTCTCCTACTCGTCGTTGTCCTGATTGCCGAAGTACACGTACTCCCCACGTGCAATGATTGACTATTTCCGTTTGATCCCGCACTACACTTACTCGTGGAATGTGATCCAACTGAACTATCCGGAGACACTTTTAGCAAAGGAAGTGAAGTTTCCGAGATTCTAGTGTTATGAGAAAGAGTTTCAGTATTCCGATTTTTGGCTTCCTGTTTCTTTACGAGTCGCGCACTACTCCGAGATGCTCCTCTAACCGCACTAGTCATTTCTTCACCGTGGCAACGCCTGTAAGGAGTAACAAAGAAGTGCAATTGAAGACAATTGAGTGATGCGTAATGTGTGGGAATAAAATGAGCGGAGTAGATGGAAAGGTACTCCGAACAATGATATCAATGACGACATCTGTTGACCTTCTCTGTTCCAGCTACCGGTATCAAGTATGACCAAAAGTCAACACACGATGGTCGTCTCGAAGAATCACACGTCACACTAAGAAGGTATGTACTAACAGGTACGCAAAAGCTCACATCGAAAGACCAATTCAATGCAAAGGCACCCCTGTTCATTTGAGAAAAGCTCACCTTCAAATCACTTTTGCAATGCAGCAATGGATGTTGGTTGGTATTGCGCAACACGGTAGGGTTTCCTCTCGTGAAATTTGTGTCTTGCGAGGTTGATTGGTGATGGCGAGGTTACTCTCCGCGCATTCTCAAGAATCAATAATGACTTCTTTTTCTCACGATTGTGGAGGGGCTTAAAAGGAAAGGTCGGTTTTTGGGA
>Ga0209712_10001334_pt1 | contig 21125 bp, 23 predicted proteins | sample ArcOceMetagenome_FD_187443 | JGI IMG/M metagenome (GOLD analysis project Ga0209712, IMG submission 187443) | Marine eukaryotic phytoplankton communities from Arctic Ocean - Arctic Ocean - Greenland ARC118M Metagenome (SPAdes) (version 2) | ecosystem: Environmental > Aquatic > Marine > Oceanic...
CTCTATCCCTAGGGTTTCCATACTAAATATTAGCTTAATTAAACAACGTATCTAGATCACAAGACCAAAACGTTGCGCAGTTTACTCTTAGACATCAAAGGATATTTCATGCCATTTTATAGACTTCTTTTGTTCACCGCTGCTTTAATGATAACTGGCTGTGCAGAGCTTTCCTCTTTGAAAGAACGAGATGCTTTTTCCTGTAATGTCGAGTTTATTGTTCTAGGCATAGGACAGGACGGAGGAGCCCCTCAAATAGGGAGCCCAGATGATCCAGCTTGGGCCAACCCTTCTTTAAAGTTATGGGCGGCATCAGGAGCATTAGTTGATCATCGTTATGCTAACCGTTATCTTTTTGAGGCCACTCCTGACTTACGAGAACAAATGAATTTACTTAATAGTATGAGTGAAGGAGGCAATGCCCCACTTGGATTATCAGGTGTATTTCTGACTCATGCTCATATTGGCCATTACACGGGTTTGATGTTTGCAGGACATGAATCTGTAAGTACCAAAGGACTTAAAGTTTTTCCTTTACCACGGATGCGAAATTATTTAGAGAATAATGGACCGTGGGATCAACTAGTAAATTATAAAAACATTGAACTTATCACAATACAACCCCAAAAATCGGTCGTATTTAATAATGATTTATCAGTCACTGCCCATTTGGTACCTCATCGTGACGAATACTCTGAAACAGCTAGTTATGTTGTTAAAGGTCCATCAAGAAGTGTATTGTTTTTGCCCGACATTGACGATTGGGATCGGTGGGAGACTGAATTTAATACTCGTATTGAGGATATGATATATCAAGTTGACGTAGCATACCTTGATGCTACGTTCTTCGATAACAATGAACTGCAAGGGCGAGATATGTCAAAAATCCCTCATCCTCGTGTCGTAAACTCAATGAACCGATTCGAAAACTTACCTCAGACTGAAAAAAATAAAATCAGATTTTTTCATATTAATCATACTAATAAGATTAGATACCCTTCAAGTAAACACTATGATTTAGTTCAACAAAAAGGTTTTAAAGTCGCAAAGCGTGGTGAACGAGTTTGTCTAGATTGATTATTTTGAAGTGGTCTAGAACGGTCCTGACCACTAATAAGCAACATTACAAAAATTTTGGTACAACCTTACTCTGAAAAACATTTTCGAAGGTGAAATCAGCAAAAATCCAGATAAAAAGCAGAATACCAAAATTTAGGTTGGGTATATTTAAATAAATACGCAACTCATTGAAGTGAATTGTATATTCCTAAACAAATATACAAAATATTTTACCCAATTATTATGAGCTTAGTAGTGCTATTAAATGTTCAAGGTATCGTTACCCCTGTCCAACAGAAAGGTTAAAAGTACCCGCGTGAATACTCTCAATATCGATCGCATCAAAACTATATTCAGTATGGCAGTATTGGCAATTCATTTTTATATCGCCATCTGCAGCAATAATGTCTAATAGCTCATCTTTACTGACCCCTGAAAGCGCAGTAGCGCTGCGAGCTTTACTACAATTACACTTAAAAACCACATCATTAGCAGGATATAGTTCAAAGTCTTCTTGATGATATAAACGATGTAAAATATCTTCAGCAGTTAGCTCGAACAACTCTTGATTTTTAATGGTGTCTGTCATGGTACTGAGGTGTTCAAAGGCTGTGTCAGCTTTATCTGTTGATTGACTGCTGGTAGGTAAAACTTGTAAAAACATACCACAGGCTTTTGCATGATTTTCTTTTAACTGAGTACGCAATATCACCTTAGTCGCTAACTGTTCAGATTGTTCAAAGTATGCTTCAACACATTCTGCCAAAGTTGGTTTGTCTAAAGCGACCATACCTTGATAACGTTCGCCTTGTTGCGGAGTAATAGTGATAACTAATACCCCTTTTAGAAATAATTCATTGAGTTCAGAAGGTAATGTTTTTAGTGTTTCGTCCCACCTCGCCACCCCTCTTAGCTGCTGGTTATGCGTGCCATTGATGACTGCATAACTAACAGGACCTTCTCCTTGAATTTGTATGGCAATATCGCCTTTAAATTTTAACGTTGCGGTTAACAAACTAGTAGCGGCCATTAATTCACCCAAAAGCTTTTGGATAACAGGTGGGTAAGGATAGGAATCTAAAATGGCTTGAAAACTTTTTTCTAAACGCACCATCTCTCCTCTTACGTTGCCTTGATTAAATAAATATCGATGAAGTTGGTCAAATGCCATGTTGTTTACCTTGTTACCTTGAGTATTACTGTTGTTTAAATTGAATAATTTGGCGACGTTGTTTTTTGCCTGGCCGGCCGTCAGGTTTTGGGCTGTGAAAGGCGCTTAATCTTCGTGCCTCTGCATTACTTGCCCTCAACACTTCACTAGTTAGGGTTTCTTGATACATTAATTGCGCAAGTGGCGCGCCTAGTCGCTGTTCTTTTATCTGCAGAACCAGTACGTTTTTTAAGTCGAATCCTTGGGGTATTTTTATGCTAGCTCCCAACTCTACAATTTTCCCAGGCTTACTGCGTTGTCCGTTGTACTGCACCTTACCAGATTGCACCGCATCTCTAGCTAAAGAACGGGTTTTATAGAAGCGCGCGGCCCAAAGCCACTTATCCAAGCGTACACTTTGGCTTTCATTAAGATTTTTTTGCACAGGCTAGGCCCTTTTCATTTTAATTTGTAGTTTTTTGTAACGAAAGCGGATTAAGGTTGTTCCTTTGGTTCCTACTGGTTATCATTGTGGTGTTGAGATTTATATATCCTACCGAGAAAAAATGACTGTCCTTAATTATACCGTTAATCAATTATGGCTCCAACTAGTTAAAAACCAACAAAAAATTAATTTTTTATTGGTTGCGCTGTTGGCAACTTTTCTTCTTTCTTTTGCGGCAGAACTAACTTGGCGTTTGTGGCCTCAGCCTGACGACAATAGCGGGTTGAAAAATATATATAGTAATCAGAGTGTTACCCTAAAAAACTCTAATAATGGATTAAATTTGGCTGACATCAAGCGACTTAATTTGTTTGGTGATTATAATGCCGTACCAATAGTAGAAAAGGAAGTAACAGATGCACCAGTGACTCGACTTAATTTGACTTTAACCGGCGTAGTCACCAGCTCTGTTAAAGATCAAAGTGCTGCAATAATTGAAAACCGTAACCAACAACAAACTTATGGTATTGGTGAAAAAATTGAAGGTACTAATGCTTCATTAAAAGAAGTTTATGTCGACAGAGTTATTATTAAAAATGGACCAAACAATGAAACATTAATGTTGGATGGTGTGGATTACAATAAAATTTCGAATCAATCGGTTAACCAAGCTCCAGTCACACTTTCGCAACCCAATACTCAAGACCCAGAGCGCCGAACATTATCTGACGATGCAATTCAAGCTAGTAAGGAATTACAAGATCAACCTGCCAGCTTTGTCGACTACATTGCTGTATCGCCACATCGACCTAATGGTGAACTTTCAGGATACCGCGTTAGCCCCGGTAAAAAGCCTGCTTTATTTAAAGCTGCCGGGTTAAAATCAGGTGATGTCATTACTGACATAAATGGCTTAGATTTAACCGATATGCAACAAGCCTTAGAAGCTATGAATATGCTCAAAGAACTACAATCTTTGCAAATGTCTGTACAACGCGAAGATGAACTTATTACTATTTACCTTGATCTGCCCCAAAGGGAAGAGGAAAGGGATGAGGAACCTAAACTATGATGTGTACCTTACGCAATCGCTTGCTTGTTAGCAATCGTCCTAAACTATTAAAAGGATTACTCCTAGTTGTTGGCAGTGCGTTTTTTGCTGTTTCGAGCCAAGTGGCCGCAACGGATTATTCTCCCAATTTTAAAAACACTGAAATCAGTGAATTTATTAATATTGTGGGTAAAAATCTGAAGAAAACCATTATTGTTGATCCTAATGTGCGCGGAAAAATAACCGTGCGCAGTTATGATTTGTTAAATGAAGATCAGTATTACCAGTTTTTCTTAAACGTGCTACAAGTTTACGGCTATTCAGCTGTCACGATGTCCAGTGGTGTGACCAAAGTTATACGCTCCAAAGATGCTAAATCCTCAAATATACCTGTAGTAGAAGGTAGCCCTTTTGATGGTGATGAAATGATCACCCGAGTTATGCCAGTATACAACGTACCTGTTCGAGAACTTGCGCCACTATTGCGACAACTTAACGATACAGCTGGGGGAGGTAACGTGGTCAGTCACGATGCGTCCAACGTAATGATGCTCACCGGCCGTGCTGCTGTGGTTAATCGCTTAGTTGAAATAATTGAACGTGTTGACAAAGCAGGTGACGAAGAAGTCGAAATTATTAAATTAAAATATGCGTCTGCCACTGAGTTGGTGCGTATTATTGATAGTGTCAATAAGTCACAAGGCAAGTCGAACTCAGGTGGTAAGTCTGATCCAAGAGTCGTAGCCGATGACAGAACCAATAGTATTATCGTCAGTGGTGACGTTAAAGCCCGTAAACGTTTAATTAATCTAGTTGAGCGAATGGACTCTGAATTAGAAACCAGTGGTAATACCCGTGTCATTTTTTTGAATTATGCTAAATCGGAAGATTTAGTCAAAGTGTTACAAGGCGTAAGCGCCAGTATCCAAGCTGAAGAAAAAGGTACAACTAAAGGTCGTCAAACCAATCACCGTGATGTCAGCATTGATTCCCATGAAGACTCAAACGCACTAGTGATAACAGCTGAGCCAGATATGATGCGCTCACTGGAAGACGTAATACGTCAATTAGATGTGCGCCGCGCGCAGGTACTAGTGGAGGCTATAATTGTAGAAGTATTTGAAGGTGACGGCACTACGTTAGGCGTGCAATGGGCCAATGAAAAAGGTGGTGGTACACAATTTAATAACGGTGTGGTGGGCTTAGGTTCCCTCGCTGTTGGCATCGATCAAGCACAAGACAAAATACTTGTAGATTCGATTACTACAACCTCTAACGGTGATACAGTGGTTGTACCTACAGAAAAATCTCAACTCGGGGACTTGACCGGTTTAGCCTCCTTACTTGGCGGTGTAAATGGCTTGTTACTCGGAGGCGTAAAAGATGGATGGGGCGCAGTACTTCAAGCGGTGAGTACGGATACTAATTCGAATCTTTTGGCTACTCCCCACCTTACCACTATGGATAACGAAGAAGCCTTTTTTATAGTCGGTCAAGAAGTGCCTATTATTACGGGTTCGACAACCGGCTCAAATAACGCTAACCCTTTTCAGTCTGTCAACCGTCAAGAAGTGGGTATCAAGTTGAAAGTGACCCCACAAATTAACGAAGGTGACGCGGTACAGCTGTTAATTGAGCAAGAAGTGTCTAGCGTCAGCGGCGCAACGTCAGTTGACGTTATTATTAACAAGCGTGAGATTAAAACTTCTGTCATAGTAGACGATGGCGGCACAATAGTACTGGGGGGATTAATTGATGATGCGGTACAAGAAAGTGTCTCAAAAGTCCCATTATTAGGAGATATCCCAATCCTTGGCAACTTGTTTAAATCAACGTCGACCAGTGTCAGTAAACGTAATTTGATGGTATTTATTCGCCCCACTATCATACGTGATGGCGTCACTATGAATGAAATTAGCCATAAAAAATACCAGTATATTCGTGCTGAGCAATTGAAACGCCAATCACAAGGTATTCCATTGATGCCAAATACCGAAGGCCCGACATTACCAGAGTGGGATGACAAACTCAGCTTACCGCCGTCATTTGAAGATTATATTATGAACAAAGACAAACAAAAGGATAACGACTAGTTATGCCAGCTGGCTACCTAAGCGCAGCAAATGCCGAAGAACAGGCATTGCTAGAGTCAGGCACTGATCTCGATATGCCTGTTGACGAGCCCGAGCACAAACAGTTGGCCTTTAGCTTTGCTAAGCGTCATAAAGTATTGCTTGATACAGGTGAAAAGCCTGCTATTTTGTATCATACCCAAGACACTGAGTTTACGGTATTTGCTGAAGTCAGGCGATTTTTAGGTGCAGAATTTCGTCTTAAAGAAATTGAACTTGATAAGTTTGAGTCCATATTAACCCATGCCTTCCAACGTGATTCATCCGCAGCCAAGCAGTTAATGGAAGACATAGGTAATGAAAGTGATTTGTTTAGTCTCGCTGAAGATTTACCCAACACCGAAGATTTATTAGAAAGCGAAGATGATGCACCCATTATTAAACTCATCAACGCCATGCTGGGTGAAGCTATCAAGGAGGGCGCGTCAGATATACATATCGAAACCTTTGAAACCCAGCTTTTAGTGCGCTTTAGAGTAGATGGGGTATTACGTGAAATTTTGCGTCCAAATCGTAAAATGGCCTCGATGTTGGTATCGCGTATCAAAGTTATGTCAAAAATGGATATTGCCGAAAAACGTGTGCCGCAGGATGGACGTATTACCTTGCGTATTGCAGGTAGAGCGGTCGATGTGCGGGTATCGACTATGCCTTCTAGCCATGGCGAACGTGTGGTATTACGTTTACTCGATAAAAACAATGTACGCCTAAACTTGCAGGACTTAGGCATGACCAAGACTAACCGTAGTTTATTTTCCACATTAGTGCGTAAACCTCATGGCATTATCTTAGTCACAGGGCCTACAGGCTCAGGTAAATCGACAACTTTGTATGCGGGATTAAGTGAAATTAATTCTAAAGACCGCAATATTCTAACGGTGGAAGATCCGATAGAATTTGATTTACAAGGCATCGGTCAGACACAAGTTAATACTAAGGTAGATATGACTTTTGCTCGTGGCCTAAGGGCGATATTACGTCAAGATCCTGATGTAGTTATGGTAGGTGAAATTCGAGATTTAGAAACAGCAAAAATAAGTGTGCAAGCTAGCTTAACCGGTCACCTAGTGATGTCAACTTTGCACACTAACACCGCTGCAGGTGCTATAACCCGTTTAGAAGATATGGGTATCGAACCCTTCTTATTATCTTCTAGTTTGTTAGCGGTCTTATCACAACGATTGGTACGGACTTTATGCCCAGATTGTAAAATTTCACATATACCCAGCGAACAAGAATGCGTAGTTTTAAGTATAAAATTTACTGAAGCCTCTGACCATAATGTTCATTCACCCAAAGGCTGTGCGACTTGTAATCAAACTGGTTACAAAGGTAGAACAGGTATTCACGAACTATTGGTTGTCGACGAAGGAATACGAGAGCTTATTCATACTGGCCATGGCGAGCAAGCAATTGAAAAGTATATTCGACAAAACACACCGAGTATTCGTGATGATGGCTGTGGCAAAGTGTTGTTAGGCATCACTTCGCTTGAAGAAGTGTTGCGAGTTACAAAGGAAGATTAAATGGCGGCTTATGCATATCAAGCCATGGATAAAAATGGTAAAAATAAAAATGGGGTTTTAGAGGGCGATAATCCCAGGCAAATACGTCAGCAATTACGAGAGCAAGGGTTAATACCCATGCAAGTTGATCAGGTGGCTGAAAAAGAACGCAAATCACAAGCTGGCTTTACATTATTTAAAAACACTATTTCTGCTGACGATTTATCCCTACTTACCCGTCAACTATCCACACTAGTTGAAGCCTCCTTACCTATCGAAGAAGTCTTGCTGGCAGTAGCCGAGCAATGTGAAAAACCCCGTCAAAAAAATATGATGATGGCGGTGCGCAGTAAAGTAGTAGAAGGTCACACTTTGGCTGATGCTATGGCAGAATTCCCCCACGTGTTTGATGATTTATTTCGCGCTATGGTAGCCGCTGGTGAAAAGTCAGGGCACCTCGATACAGTGCTAAACCGTTTGGCTGATTACACCGAAAAGCGCCAGCAAACTAAAAGCCAAATTACTCAAGCTATGGTTTACCCAAGCATCATGATGTTTTTTGCCTTTGCCATAGTGATATTACTGTTGACTGTTGTAGTGCCCAAAATTGTCGGGCAGTTTCAGAATATGGGACAAGACTTACCCACTATCACTCAGATATTGATTGATGTAAGTGATTTTTTGCAGGCCTATGGTTTATTAGTAGCCATTTTGTTGGTGATACTAATAGTCATCGTCAATCGCATGCTACAGAAGCCTGTTATGAAAAAGCGCTATCACAAGCTTATCCTTGGCTTGCCCTTTATTGGGAAACTATCAAAAGGCCTAAATACTGCAAGATTTGCTCGTACATTAAGTATTTTGACTTCAAGCGCGGTGCCACTATTAGAAAGTATGCGCATTGCTAGTGAGGTACTTGAGAACTTACAGATTAGAGCTGCGGTCAACACGGCTGCAGGCTTTGTAAAGGAAGGCTCAAGCTTACGAGCGTCGCTAGAGCAAACCAAAATGTTTCCACCTATGATGATGCATATGATCGCTTCAGGTGAACGCAGTGGTGAATTACAACAAATGCTGGGACGTGCAGCAGATAATCAAGACAGGCAATTTGAATCTTTGGTAGGTGTATCACTCAAAGTATTCGAGCCTATTTTAATCGTGACTATGGCAACAGTAGTCCTGTTTATTGTGCTGGCGATCCTACAACCTATTATGGCATTAAACTCTATGGTGAATATCTAATGAAACAATGTAACTCTTTAAACAAAAATAAGAACAAAAGCAAGCATAAAAATAAAGGCTTTACCCTGATTGAAGTCATGGTGGTATTGCTAATTATTGGCATTATGGCGGGTATGATTGCACCACAAATTTTGGGTAACCAAGAAGAAGCGCAAATTAAAACAGCGGCCATTGACATCCAAAGTCTAGAAAATGCGTTGACCCAATATAAATTGAGCAACAATATGTTCCCTACCTCAGAGCAAGGTTTAGAAGCCCTAGTTAGCGAACCTACTGTCGACCCAATCCCTCGTAACTACAGAGCAAACGGCTATATCACGCGTCTGCCTAATGATCCTTGGAACAATCCTTACCAGTTGCTTAGCCCAGGTGAGCTGGGCCAGATTGACATATTTTCTAATGGCCCAGATGGTGAGCCTGGTACTGAAGATGATATAGGTAATTGGAATTTAAACGACTACCTAAACTAGTTGGAGTGAGCACCTACTAAAATGACTATTCGCCGAACAACCTTCGCTAAATATACTGGTTTTACCTTACTAGAGGTAATGTTGGTGTTGCTTATCATGGGATTGGCAACTGGGGCTGTAGTTCTCAGTTATTCTGGTGAAAATAGTCAAGACTTACTCAAGAAACAAACCCAACGTTTGCAAGTTGTGTTTGACATGGCGTCAGATTTCGCAGTGCTAAACCAGAGACAGTTAGGTTTAAGAGTTGATGACAACAACAACAGCTATTATTTTATGTACCAGGATGAAGACCAAGAATGGCAAAAGCTTGAACTTGACACCACCTTTGCGGAGCATCAATTACCCGATTTATTCAGCTTAGAATTATTTTTAACAGACTTACCTTGGGATACGGAAGATAGTCTGTTCAGTGGCGGCGTATTTGATGAAAAACTGTCGGTCTCTAATGATGAAGTGGAAATAGGTAGTCGGGAAGAAAAGACACTCGAACCACCACAAGTTTTTATTTTTTCTAGCGGCGAAATCACCCCTTTTTCTATCACTTTAGCCTACGAACCAGAATTTAGTAATGAGCGGCCAACATACTTCCGGATTAATGGACAAGATAGTACACCTTTAACAACTGAAGGGCCGTTAAATGTACCCTGAAGGTGAGCATAAAAAAAGCCCAAAATACACCATAGGGATGACGCTACTTGAAGTACTGATAGCCCTGTTTATTTTTGCACTAACAGGCACTGCCATTATGAAGGCTGCGAGTGACCATTTGATGGGTGTTGGGCAAATTGAAGATATTACCTTTGCTACCTGGGTTGCCAATAATCGGCTCACACAATTACACATAGATAATACTTGGCCGGTCAAGCACAAGCAAAAAGGCGAGCAAGAAATGGCTCGTCAGAAGTGGTACTGGCAACAGCGAGTTTCTAAAACCAGTGACTCAAACATGGTGCAGGTAGAAGTGTCTGTTGGATTAGACAAACAATTCAATACCACAGTGACCTCAGCGAAAACATTCATCGCTAAGCAAACCACAAAGTGAACAACCAACCACATAACCATAACAATGGTTTTACTCTTATAGAAATATTGGTCGCCATGGCGATTTTTACTATTATAGGTTTGGCGAGTACCAGTGTGCTTAATTCGGTTATCAACAGCGACAAGTTATCTTCTGAACGTTTTGGAAAACTGGAAGAATTACAAAGAGCAATGCTTACTATAGAGCGAGATATTTTACAAATTGTGCCTCGTAAAGTACGTATCAATAGCGAACCTGTTAGCGCCGTTATTTCGGGTGGTGAAGACGTATTTGATAGTGATGCAGATGGCCTTGGATTTGTAAGAGCTGGGTGGCATAACCCACAAATGTTGCTACCTCGAAGCACATTGCAAGCTATTGGTTATCGTTTACAGGAAAGGCAATTGCAACGCTTATACGGTAACTATGTAGATAATGTCATAGGTTACGAACCGAAAATAAAAATTTTGCTATCTGATGTTGAGGATTTTCGTGTCAGTTTTTTAACTGAGACAAAACAGCTAGAAGAGCCTAATGAATGGAAAGAAACATACTCAAGTGCTACCTTACCAATAGCAATATCCATCACCATAGTGAGCAAAACCTTTGGTGAAATTCGCCGTGAATTTATATTGGCAAACGGCACATGAATCAACTCAAACATAAACAACAAGGCGTGGCCTTAATAGTAGTGTTGTTAATTGTGGCTATTGTCAGCGTGCTTGCCACAGAAATGGGTGGCCGTTTGCAGTTACAAGTTAAACGCGCGTCCAACATAAAAGAAAACAACCAAGCATATTGGAATGCCATGGGGGCTGAACAATACGCACGGAAATCTATTAAACAGCTAATTGATGAAGATGGCGATGTTATTCACCTTGAGCAACCGTGGAATCAAGAATTTGTGTACCCCATAGAAGGAGGTGGTATTCAAGCACAACTTGTCGATATGCAAAGCTGCTTTAACCTCAATGCATTGAGAGAGCCTGAAACTGGGTCAAGTGATACCGTAGCTGGGAGTACCCCTTTATTAGCCAACCGCATTTTAGCTTTTAAACGCTTGTTAGGTCACGTTGAGCCTTCGATACCTAGTTATAATATTGATACACTTAGTAGCTCATTAGTCGATTGGTTAGACGAAAATGACAACCTATCAGACCTAGGTGCAGAAGACAGCGAATATGAAAGCCTACAATTCCCTTATGTGGCAGCTAATAATTATATGGTACATAACTCAGAATTACGTTTAATCAACGGTATAGAAGTACCATGGCTGAGGGAATTACTTAAGCTAGTCTGTGTATTACCTAATGACAGTTTGTTTGTTATTAATGTCAACACTGTGAGCGAAAAGAATGTGGCAGTTATTGCCGCCGCCACCGGACTTAGTTTATCTGATGCAAAGTCTGTTCTTGGCAATCGTGCCTCGGATGGTTATCAAACCACTGCAGAATTTTTAAGCCAGCCAAGTATCCAAGCTATAGGCCTTAATGCTGATGAAAAAAAATGGTTTGATGTGAAAACAGAACATTTTATTTTACATACTAAGACCAAGTACAATGATGCAACGTTTGCTATGAAAACTTTATTTAAAGTGGACTCAAGTAAAAATGTTAGTGTTATCAGACGAGAATTTAGTGGCTTTTAACGAGCTGGCTTTGTTAATCCATAACAACCAACAAGGTACATAAACCTGATGGAACAGTTAGTAGTGCGACTAGGCGCCAATCCAGATGAACCGATTCATTGGATTGTTTGGTCTAGGCAACAAAACGAGATTATTGCCTCTGGTGAGTTACCTAATGCAACACAATTAACCACCTTAGCAGATAGAGCCGGCAGAAGACCGATTTGTGTACTAGTACCCACCAGTGATATTTTACTCAAATGGGTAGAGTTGCCAGCTAAAGCTGGGCGTAAAGCCTTAGCTGCCATTCCATATATATTGGAAGAGGAAATAAGCGGGGATATTGCAAAGCAATTTTTTGCAATCGGTCCCAAAAACGGTAACAAACAAGCTGTCGCTGTAGTAAATAAAGAAAAGTTGCAGAGCTGGCTGGACATAATTGAGGACGCAGGTTTAGCCTGCGACCAAGTCATACCTGATGTCTTGGCTTTACCATTGGTAGGTAAAGACGCTTGGTCTATCTTAGAGCTAGGGCAACAACTGTTGGTTCGTAAAGATAATTGGGCAGGCTTACAAGGTGAAAGAGACTGGCTAATACAAGCCATTAATCATCATGCACGTCAATATGCCAAACGTGCCGAACAAGCACTTCTGGTTAATGACTACTCCGGCACAGATTTAGCGGGTATGGAGAATTTGGAAGTGTCAATAATGCCTCTTGAGTTACCAATGAAAGTATTGGCTCAAGGGGTTGAGTTATCAGAATTTAACTTGTTGCAAGGCGAGTACAAAATTAGCAATAATGTGGGTGGCCAATGGAGAAAATGGAGGTTGGCTGCAGTATTAGCTACTGTTGCATTGTTCACCACTTTAATCGATAAGAGTCTAGAGCAGAGTCATCTGAGTCAGCAACTAACTGCTTTAAAGTCAGAGGTTAGTCTTGAGTACAAACGTGCATTCCCTAATGCAGGTGTATATCGCGATCTCAGAACCACCATGGCGCGCCAAATGAAGTCCTTGGAACAAGGTGGTGGTGGAGCATCGATATTAATTATGCTGAGTCAACTTGGGCCTGCATTTGAAGAATCAAAGGTTAAGCCTCAAACTATGCGCTTTGACAGTAGTCGGGCAGAACTACGTATTCAGGTAATAGCCAGTAATTTTGATGCATTAGACAAATTCAAACGCCGTGCAGAAGCTCAAGGCTTTACAGTTGAGCAAGGCTCTATAAATCAAAAAGACAATCAGGTAATCGGCTCGTTGTCGATTAGGAGTTAATATGGACAAGCTCAAAGGTACCTTCTTACAACTAAGCCATCGTGAACAACGCTTAGTGATTATTTCAGCGGTATTAGTATTAGTCGTGATATTTTATTGGGGCATTTGGTCACCCCTGAGCACATCAATTGAGAAAGATCAGGCAGCAGTAAAAAATCAAACAGAATTACTTAATTGGGTCCAAAAAAATGCAAACAGAGCGGTGCAACTCCGAAGTAGTGGTATTAACAAGGCTTCATTTTCGGGCTCGCTACCTCAAGAGGTAAACCAAACAGCTAAGCGTATGAAAATTGCCATTTCTCGGATGCAACCTCAGGGTGACGAATTACAAGTATGGATAGAGCAAGCCCCCTTTAATGATGTACTGAGTTGGTTGCAGTCACTTGAGAAAAAGGGTGTAAGCATATTAGATATTGACATTGCAGAATCTGATTCACTTGGGCAAGTTAAAATTCGTCGTCTAAAACTAGGGAAATTATGAAGTCAGTTTTGAAATGGGGCAGCTTATGCCTTTTAGTTTATTTTATATTTTTAATTGTTAACTTACCTGCAATCCATATTTTCTCAAAAGTTCAGCTAGTCAAAGGAATTAGCGTGAGTGGCATATCAGGTACTATTTGGAATGGTAATGTGCAACGCGCCCAAGCAAAAGGGTTCCCCATCAATGATATCAGCTGGACCCTTTCTTTTTTTCCTTTGCTATTAGGAGAAATAAGCACAAATATTAAAGCTGGCAATATACGCGACGTCGATCAAATCTCTGTAAGTGGAGATGTTAACTTCAAAGGACAGCGCCTCAAAATTACAAACTTATTAGCTTACGTACCCACAAATTTAGCTATTAGCTTGTTGCCTTTGCCCATCCCAATTGAAGCTGATGGGCGCTTTAAAGTAGAGCTAGACGAAGTGAATTATAAAGCAGGCTGCCAAACATTCACTGGTAAAGGCCAATGGTTAAATGCCAACTTCACGGGTGTAAGCGGTGTAATAGAATTAGGTAACTTCGATGCTGTTCTAAGTTGCCAAGATGGCAGTCTTGTTCTGGATGTCAAACAACCCAACAGTTTTGGCTTAACCGCAAAAGCTATTATACCTTCTAATATGAAATTTAAAATTTCAGGACGCTTTAAACCCGAAGCTCGCTTACCAAAAGAAGTACATCAAGCAGCACGGTTTTTTGGTCAAGCTGATGCCGATGGGTATTATCCGATTAAGTTTTAAAATGGTTAAGACAGTCCTAAAATCACTAATATTTATGGTTACTAAATATCTAATTAATTTGGCTTAGTCTTAGTGTAATTAATAAACGGGTTCGTTTCTATATCATCCAGCAAGTGACGATAATCCTGTATTGATGGAAACTCCGAGATCTCTCTAACAGCTTGCTGGCTATCAGGGTTACTAACAGCCAGTAAGTGTTTAATACCAAAGTCCTGAGCGGCTTTTAGTATGCCTAAACTGTCATCGACAAATAGTGTGTTTTGTGGATTAAAATCAAGTTTTGCCTGCAGTTTTTGCCATAAAACTTGTGATTCTTTAGTGACAGCGAATTCGTGGGTCGATATTAATTGATCGATATGGCTGTCTAACCGAGTATGTTCCACCTTTAAGGATAAGCTATCAGGATGGGCATTAGTGACCAATATCACCTCTCGCCCTGAAGCTTTTAGAGCATTTATAAAAGGTAAGCTGTCTTCACGTATGCTGATAAGATGCTCTATTTCACGTTTAGCCTCAACGATATCGACATCTAGTTTATCTGCCCAAAAATCTAAACAATACCAACTCAAAGTACCTATTACCTGTTCAGACTCAACCGCCATAATATCTTTGGCAGTTTGCAATGAAATACTATGTTTTACCGCTAACTTTTTAGGCAGGTGTTCTAACCAAAAATGATTATCGAAGTGTAGGTCGAGCAAAGTCCCGTCCATATCTAGCAGCACAGTATGAATATCTTTCCAAGCAAGCTTTGACAAGTAGCATGTCCTCTATTTAACAGGTATATTTAAAACACCAAAAATTTATTTTTACTTTTGAACAGACGAAAGCAACGGTTATATTAACGTGAAAAAATCATGAACAACATAGACAATAAAAAATCACTTCCGCAAGTTCACTCTCGTAAGGTAGTGGCCAAGAGCGGACTGTTTGAAATCGAGCAAGTCGATTTGGAATTTTCAAACGGTGAAACCCGAACTTTTGAACGCATGGCTGGTAGTGGCAGAGGCGCTGTCATGGTGGTTCCTTTTATCAATGATGATGAATTCTTGTTAGTGAGGGAATATGCTGCAGGAACCCATACCTACGAATTAGGCTTTCCAAAAGGATTAATAGACCCCGGTGAATCAGCAGAAATAGCCGCCAATAGAGAATTAAAAGAAGAAATAGGCTTTGGAACAAAAATATTACATCCATTGCATAGCGTTAGTATGGCCCCTGCATTCTTTGATGCCAAAATGACTATTTTTATTGCAGAAAATTTGTATCCTGAAGTGCTGCCCGGTGATGAGCCTGAACCTCTGGAAGTGGTTAAGTGGTCCATTCATAATATAGACGCATTATTAGCCAAAGATGATTTTATAGAAGCAAGATGTATCGCTGCATTGTTACTTGCTGAAAAATGGAAAAAGGTGTGTTGATGCCCACAGAAAATGCACAGCAACTTTTTGAAATAGCCAAGAGGACAGCAGTCAAAGCTGGTAAAGTAGTACTAGAAATATACGACAGTGGTGATTTTACCAGCTTTCAAAAAGAGGATGACTCTCCCGTCACTTCTGCAGATTACAAATCCAACGAAGTCATTATGGATATGTTGAGAAGGGAAACCCCAGATATTCCAATTATGTCTGAAGAGACCGAAATTGGCTCACTAGCACTTCGTAAGACTTGGACACGATATTGGCTCATCGATCCTATTGATGGCACTCAAGAGTTTATCGCCCGCAGTGGTGACTTTGCCGTTAATATTGCATTGATAGAAGATAATGTACCTATTATGGGTGTCATTTACTGGCCCACAGGTGAAACATTGTATTCTGCATTAAAAGGTCATGGCGCATTTAAAGAATGCCCCGTAGAGCACAAGCAAATTTTCGTACGTAATTTAGAAGCACCTAATGATGACCCGATAATTATTGCTATTAGCCGCAGACAACCACGCGAAAAAGTCATATCTAGCCTAAGTAAAGACCGTGTTTATCAAACCTTACCTGCGGGCAGTTGTTCCCTTAAAGCCTGTTTTATTGCTGAAGGTAAAGCGGATGTATTTTTACGATTTGGTGTAACGGGAGAATGGGATACGGGTGCATCTCAATGTATAGTGGTTGAGGCTGGAGGCAAAATATTGGCACACGACTTTACACCTTTGAGCTATAACTCGCGTATAAGTGTCATTAATCCAGATTTTTTTATTATGGGCGATCAGAATGTTGATTGGCAAAACGTAGTTAGCTTCGGATTTGGCAACAATAATCAATCTGCATAACAACATTATTTTTAATTAATTGAGTAAATTATGAAATCATTATTATTGAGTACTATTTTTATCAGTATTTCTTTATTTAGTTCTACAGCTAACGCCCACTGGATGTTAGTTGAGGCAGGATCCAGTTTGAGCTTTGTATCAACAAAAAATCAACACATTAGTGAAATTCAACAGTTCACATCACTAAGAGGTGAATTTAGTCCTGAGGGAGAATTACAGATTGAAATTGATCTTACTAGTATCGACTCAGGCATCGCAATTCGCGATACCCGTATGCAAGAAAAGCTCTTTTTGGTAGATAAATTTCCTTCTGCTAATTTAACTGCACAACTACCTGACAGTGTTTTAAGTCTTGCAAAAGGCAATTCGATATCAGTGACGCTACCAGCCGAGTTAAGCATTATGGGTATCAGCAAAGCTATTAGCACAACTGTTCAAGTCACGCGTAAAGCTGATAATGGCATCGTAGCTACCAGCACTCGACCAATCTTAATATCGGCTGCAGATTTTGGTTTAACTTCTGGGATTGAAATATTACAAAAATTGGCTGGGTTAAGTGGAATTGGGTTAACAATACCAGTCAACTTTAATTTAATTTTTGTGGCTCACTGATCCGACCGTGACCTTATTGTTGCTGACTCTCTGACAATTCAAAATCCCCTAGCTGTTGCTTGGGGATGATGTTTACTGTTTCGTGTAATTCAGAATAGACCAAGAGTATGTCACCTGATTTTAACTGTGCTAGCACTTGCTGCACTTTTTCTTCGAGTGACACGTCAGCTTCACCATACTCGGTGCCTTCTCGTAACACAAAGCCTTCAATAATATTCAATAAAGTCTCTTCAGTTAGGTCTGTAATCGAGATGATCATTTTGGCATACCGGTAAATAAATGTTTGCCATCGTCAGCAATAAAAGGTTGAAAAAAATGATTGGCTCTCTGCTGCATCCAGATTTTAGGGCGCCATGGTGTACCTTGCATAAAACCTACATGCCCTCCGTTTTCACTCACTTCGAGGCATACGCTTGATGATAAAAAATCAGCATGAGGGACAATACTTTCATGCATGAACGGATCGTCTTTGGCATGAATGACAAGGGTAGGCGTGGCGATACCTCCAAGAAAATTTTGTGAGCTACATTTTTTATAATAATCGTCAGCATCCAAAAAACCGTGTAATGGTGCAGTAATATGTTGATCAAAATCTCGGAAATGTTTGAATTGTTTGATTTGCGACTTAGTCACCTTTAACAACTTACTATAATCTATATTACGCATCTTAATTAACAAATTATTTACCATACTTTTTAACAAATATGCTTGGTAAATTTTCGAAAACCCTTGGTTAATACTATTAGCACACAGAGCTAAATTAAATGGTGTAGACACAGCCATTGCCGCTTTTACGATCTTTTGCTTTGGTTGTTCACTCAAAAGTTTGAGCAACATGTTAGCACCAAGAGAGAACCCCATTGCTACTTTGCGTATTTCAGGAAATTTTTGTTCAAGCCAATTCAAAAAGTACCATGCATCCCCAGTTTCACCTGAGTGATACGCTCTAGGTGTGGTATTTTGTTCACCGCCACAACCCCGAAAATGCATCAACACCACAGCATAACCATGTGTAACAAAATTTGCTGCCATGTCATTGATATAATGAGAGCGAATTGACCCCTCTAAACCATGGAACATGACAATTAAACCAGACGATTTGTGTACATCTCCAGCCCAAATTAAATTAACAAAATCACCATCGGGTAGAGCCAATTTTTCCCAACGATAATCAAGTTTGACACGTTTTTGTATAAAGCGCGGAAAGATAGTTTGTATGTGTCTATTTTTAGCCCACCATGGTGGTTTAAAGTCACTTTCAACTATTTCACCATAGCGAACATTTTGATTAATTTGCGTCTCAGAGAACATCAATATAAAAGGTGTGAATTATCAGTACTATAGAATACATCAATTGAGCGTATTGTTAATCGGTATCTAAGGCATATTTTAATTTTTAAAACTAAACTAAAGACTATAATCTTGCATAGACTTTCTACCATTTACCGTAATGACGTAACGACAGCTCCACCAAAATGGATTGTGTCTAACATTTTGAGAATGGCCGCATGCTAAATCGACCAACTAAGTGTTCCCTTCATCCTTGTGATAACCAGCTATAATGCTATCCATGTTTACGCGAGACTAAGAAGTATAATAATTAGCTAACACTTTCTAATTCAAATTCTTTTTGTTTGATTTCTAACTCTTCCTGAGCCTCTAGCCAATACATTTCTGCGTCTTCAAGATTAGATTTATGGCTTGCTTGTTCAGCTATGACTTGTTTAAGTTGGGTTTTGTTTTCGGCGTTGTATAACTCAGCATCACCGAGTTGTTGTTCTAGAGCCTCTAGTTTTGCTTGAGCTGCAGCCATAGATTTTTCGTGTTTTTCTATGGCTTTTCTTAATGGCTTAGTGGCTTGCCTAAATTCTGCTTCTAAACGTTTAGTGTTTTTACGATCAGGCTTAATAGTGGTTTTGTCGCTGTCTGCGCTGCTGCCTTTATCACCGCTCTTATCGCCTTTAAGGATCCAATCTTTGTAGTCATCTAAGTCACCATCAAAGGCTTGCACCTGTTTTGAGTCCACCAGATAAAAATCATCACAGACCGAAGTCAGCAAAAATCTATCATGTGATATCAATACCATTGCACCTTCAAAACCTTGCAGCGCAATATTCAGCGCATGGCGCATATCTAAGTCTAAGTGGTTGGTGGGCTCATCTAGCAACAACAAGTTAGGTTTTTGATAGACAGTTAGCGCCAAGACTAAACGTGCTTTTTCACCCCCAGACATGGGTGCGACTTTACTTAATGCATTATCACCACGAAAACCAAAACCACCTAAGTAATCTCTGAGGCTTTGCTCCGTAGCTTTTTTATCTAACCTTTGCATATGTGCTATAGGCGAATCGTCACCATGTAAAAACTCTAATTGATGTTGTGCAAAGTAACCTATACGTAACCCGGCTGAGGTTTCGTATAAGCCTTCCATGGGTGACTTTTCGCCTGCTAACAATTTGATTAAGGTAGATTTACCTGCGCCGTTTTTACCTAATAAGCCGATACGGCTACCTGGTACTAGATTCAAATGTAATTTTTCTAGAATGATAGTATCGCCATAACCTACTTTTACCTGCTCCATCTTGATGAGTGGGTTAGGTAACTTTGGAGGGGTAAAAAATGTAAAACTAAATTCGGAAGCGGCCATCACGGGTAGCAACGATTCCATTTTTGCCAGTTGTTTTACACGGCTTTGCGCTTGTTTAGCTTTACTTGCCTTCGCACCAAATCTATTAATAAAAGATTCGAGGTGCGCAATTTGATCTTGTTGCTTTGAATACTGCAAACTTTGTAAACGTAAACGTTCGGCACGCTGTTTTTCGTAAGCATCATAATTACCTGTATAACTAATAAGCTGCTGTGACTCAACACTGATAATTTCATTCACTGTACTGTCCAAAAAAGACTTATCGTGAGAGATCAGCATCAACGTTCCAGTGTAGCGCTGCAGCCATTTTTCTAACCAAATCACTGCATCTAAGTCTAGGTGGTTAGTCGGTTCATCCAACAACAACAAATCTGAATGGCAAAGCAAGGCTTGAGCTAGATTCAGACGCATTCGCCAACCACCAGAAAAGGCAGAAACGGAGTTTTTCATTACGCCATTGGCAAAACCTAAGCCAGCTAATATTGTCGCGGCACGGGCATCAATATCATAAGCTCCCACTTGTTCTAACGATCCATGTAAATGAGCAATTTGTTCACCGTTGTGGGCTTGTTCTGCATCAGCCAGTTGTGTTTGTAGTTTTCTATATTGTTTATCACCGTCAATCACATAATCCAAGGCTGAGCGTTCAACAGCAGGCGTTTCTTGCGCTACCGAAACGATTTGCCAATTTTTAGGAATATTAAAGTCCCCTTGCTCAGTGTGTAACTCACCCTTTATCAAAGCAAACAAAGTCGACTTACCACATCCATTGGCACCAATCAGGCCTGCTTTATGGCCGGGATATACGACAGCATTGGCATCTCGCAGCAATACTTTACTGCCACGCATTAACGAAACATTTGAAAATTGGATCATGAAAACCTGTTATGAACTTTTTAGCTACCTCAAGCGTTTAGTTAATTATATTTAGACTGAAACGAGATAACACTAAAATTTGAATGGGGGTATCATATCAAGATGATGAACCAAAAAAATTTCTTAAACCATGGTTAATAAAATAAAAAAACGATTCGTTGCTGGAGCAAACTGCCCAAAGTGCCGCGCATTAGATACTATTATGCTGTATTTTGAAAATAATGTTGAAAAACTAGAGTGTGTGAAATGTCATTATTCAGAGTCTCAAACAGATAAAAAAGTGGCCAAAGCTTCAAGAGCTGGTGGAAATGTGATCGGGGTGTTTAAGCCAGAGTAATTTTTAGTAATAATGTATGGCGTCTTAAAATTTTACGAAGGAGCAGTTATTTTTCAAGGCTTGGATTCAAATAATAAGTGCATAACTTGAACGGGTAGAAAAAGCGGTCAGCTGAATATATGCTAATCGCTTTTTCTCCGGCAAGAGATGCAACAATGAAAACATATAAACAACTGACCTATGAAC
>Ga0209712_10001335_pt1 | contig 21094 bp, 20 predicted proteins | sample ArcOceMetagenome_FD_187443 | JGI IMG/M metagenome (GOLD analysis project Ga0209712, IMG submission 187443) | Marine eukaryotic phytoplankton communities from Arctic Ocean - Arctic Ocean - Greenland ARC118M Metagenome (SPAdes) (version 2) | ecosystem: Environmental > Aquatic > Marine > Oceanic...
ACCGCTCGAAGTTAGAAGAGTTGGTTGGGAAAAAAATAGATAGTGTGGAAACGTATCCTGCGTCGGAAGGATTTATTGCTTTTCAAGATGCCCAACCACATGAAGGATTATTGTTGAATGTGGATTCTGGTATTTTTTTCGAGTTCGTTCCTGCGGAAGAAATTCATAATGATCATCCAACTCGATTGTCTTTGAAAGATGTTGAACTCGGTGTCAACTATGCGATTATTTTAAATACCAATGCTGGACTTTGGGGATATAATATTGGTGATACCGTTCAGTTTGTTTCCAAAGATCCTTATCGAATAATTGTCTCCGGAAGAATCAAACATTTTATTTCTGCCTTCGGAGAACATGTGATTGGGAAGGAAGTCGAAGAGTCTTTGATAAGTGTGGCGAACAAACAAGGCGTGCGAATCGTTGAATTCACGGTTGCGCCACAAGTGAATCCGACGGAAGGAGGATTGCCTTACCATGAGTGGTTTATCGAATTTGATGAAGTCCCTAACAATATATCTACATTTTCTGAGGAAGTTGATCAAGCGATGATTCAGCAAAATATTTACTACGAAGATTTGATTAGTGGCAATGTTTTGCAGCCGTTGAAAATTAGGATAATGCAACGGAATAGTTTTAGAAACTACATGAAATCGCAAGGGAAATTGGGCGGTCAAAATAAAGTTCCTCGGCTTTCGAATGATCGAAAAATTGCGAATCAACTTCAACAATATATTTTAAAATAAAACTTTATGGCAAATCGGCGAACTCAAAGTCTCACAATTAAAAAATATTCAGATGGGAAATTTGATTTTATCTCTGATAGTTTAGCTGTAGAAGAACCGCTCGAAATTCAAATTGAATTTGGTGCAAAGGAAAATCGAGTTCGCAAAAGTATTTCAGTTACGATGCGAACACCTCAGCATGATGCGGACTTAGCAATTGGTTTTTTATTTACCGAAGGAATTGTTGCTGCTTACGAACAGATTAAAAGTGTCGGCCCTAATTTGGATGAAGATGGGAAAGTAAATATTAATGCAATTCTCGTTGTTTTAGATTTTGAGGTGGAAGTTGATTTGAAAAAACTAGAGCGACATTTTTATACTTCTTCGAGTTGTGGGGTTTGTGGGAAATCAAGTATTGAGGCCGTCAAAATGAATAACTTCCCTGCACTTCCGGAAGACTCCCCTCCTTTCCAAATTTCGAAAATTCATTTTTTTCCAACCTTATTAAAAGCTCGTCAAACAGTTTTTGAAAAAACGGGTGGACTACATGCCGCTGCATTATTTGATACCAATGGGCAATTACACTTGCTTCGAGAAGATGTTGGGCGACACAATGCGGTGGATAAATTAATTGGTGCAGCACTCTCCGCTGGTCTTTTCCCTATGAATAATTTTTTAATCATGGTGAGTGGTCGGGTCAGTTTTGAGTTGGTGCAAAAATCAATAATGGGAGGAATTCCAATTTTAGCGGCGGTGGGAGCACCGAGTAGTTTGGCGGTTCAGTTGGCGGAAGAATTTGGGATGACAGTTTTAGGTTTTGTAAAAAATGATAAGTTTAATATTTACTCGCATACTCAGCGAGTTGTCTTTTAGGTAGTACGTTTTTGAAAAACCGTACTATAAAAAAAGGTGGACAACTTTCGTCATCCACCTTTAATATCTTTAGTGAATCATTTTTTCTCAAAAAACAATTCGAGTAAATTATGATTATTTAATCATTACTTTCTCTACTACGATTCCTTCATTTGTACTCACTTTTACAAAGTACATTCCCGCAGGAAGTCGTGCTACATTTACACTCATCGTTTGCAAACCATCGACAACTCGGAATGATTTATCCATCATTTCTTTACCATCAACGGTAAGGATTCGAACAGAAGCATCTGCAGATTTATCATTCAATACTTGGATATTTAAAATGTCTTGCGCCGGATTAGGGAAAACATTTACTTCCATATTGGTTTTGAATAAATTTTTGTTACCTACTGTTTCTTCTGGGTTTACAGCAGTTCCTCGTTCTTCCACACTAGTACAATTATTATCTCCTTGATCAGTAGATACACATGCTACTCCTTCATAATTCCTCATATCCATCAATGTTACATCATCAATGAACCAGCCTATTCCGCTTGTATTATCATCTGATGCGAATCGGAAACGGAAGAGAATATCTTCTCCTAGATAATCACTCATATCAACATAAGTAGCAACGAAATCTTCACCGCCTGCATTACTCTGTCCTGAGAAAGCAGAAAGGAAAGGAACGACTAACGTTCCGTATTGTAGCGCTCGTGGGTATTCATGTCTGAACATAGCTGATCCAGTTTGTTCCCAAATTGTTCCGCCATCTTTAGATACCTCTAATAATCCACCATCAGCTCCCGCCTCAGTATCATACCAATGGTAGAACCTTAAAACAGGTTGAGTACCTGTAACTGCAATCGGATTTTTAATAAATAAAGTTTGGTCATTTTCAACAGCAACATCTTGTATAAACCAAGCAGTCTCTCCACTATATGCTAATGAATCATCTCGTACATCAAAAATGGTCGTTCCATTTAAAAATTCAATATCCCAATTATCATCTGGGTCACCTTCTTGGTCATCATTAAAACTTGCGATTGATTTGATACTAGGATCAGTTTCTAAAGTATAGCTTACTTGAGTAACTTCTTCAATTGCCATTACACCAATCACAAATGTAATCGTGTTCCCACTTACTGTTCCAGGCCCTACGATAGAAGAAGGAAGTACAGTTGCTCCGTTTGGAATTTCATCCGTTACGGTTACATTAGTAGAAACTGATTGCTTGTAATTTCTAACATCAATGACAACATCAATGTCTTCTCCTGGATTAATTAATTCATTGACAGATTTTACAATTTGAATTTCATCCAAACAATCAATTGGTCTTTCAAAATTCTCAATCCCATCATTAGCATCAAATGAAGAAGCTTGATCTGCATTTTCCCCTACTCCTCTTTTAGCAAATGCCTTCCAAATCAAACATTGATTGGCACCTCCGTACATCAATTCATCTGCAGCCAAAACTCCATCTCGTCCATCTGTATAACCTGGATTACACGATGTTAATTTCATTCCTTCAATTGCTAATGATATCGCAATATTATTTCCTCCTGTACCATTGAATAAGTCTTCGTCAAATCCATATTCATCCACCAACAACCAATACATTTCCCATAAGCATAATGTCCAAATTTCTCCAATTGGATGTGGTGCAGCTTGTCCTGCTATATCTTTATAAGTCAATGGATTAATTGACATATCTGTTGAATAAGGATATCGTCTAATTCCGCCTCCATCTGTATCTTCTCTTTGTGCGAATGTTCCAATCCCTCTACCCATATCTCCAGAATCACCTGGTTTTACGGTAGTCACTAATGAAAAGAAATCACTAATTCCTTCTCCCATTTGTTCTCCATTTCCAAGACATCCAGTACTATTTCCTCCTCCGATCAAACGGTTAGAAATACCATGACCATATTCATGAGCAATAATTCCATTATCTAATGAACCTGAAATATTATCTGGTCCAGATCCCGTTGGTTGTTCTACAAATGTCAAGCTTAATCCATTTCCTGCAAAAGCTCTGAGATCAGTACATAACCCAAGACCAATTCCGATTACTGGAATCGTTACTTGTGCCGCTACATCTCCAGCTCCTAATGGAGGGGGTGTATCTTCAAAGTTACAAATGATAACTCCTACTGCACCTGCATTTTGAGCCATCAATGCTTTTTGGCTAAATTGGCAAAGCCCACGATCTACGATTGCAATCTTTCCAGTAACATCTGCTACGTTAACCAGTTCATTACAACCTTTAGATCCGTCAAAACCAGTTCCATCATCAACTATGGCAACTTCTGCAGTCAAAGGAGTCATATCAATTTGTCCACCCCAATCACCTGGATGGGCTACTTCATAAATTCCAGCAACTGACGCTGGCTCATTGACAGTCAATAATCCTGATGCAGCAGTTGTATTCCAAAGGAACATTTGCATGGTTCCATTTGCCCCATCTGGAGGAGTTGAAAAATTGGCATTATTAGTACCACTTCCATCATCAATATGCATGTTTACATAATCACCACCATTTCCACCATTTCCATAATTATTGGACTGAAAATTACCAGCTGCTTCATCAAAACCGTACACGTAAGAAAAATCATGCATCACGTTTGACATAAAAAATCCGTTGGTAACTGATGCTGCTTGAAAAGTTTCTGGTTCAGCATCAAGATCCATTGGGAAATCAAATAATAATTCTGCTCCACCATCTGGCTCATCGCCCTGAGAATTATTAGATCCATCAATATCCAAATAAGCATGTACATTATTACCTCTAGTAATGGTAAATTCTGGGCCATTCTGCCCATTGGTATCATGCCATCCGTAGGGTGATGCAGTCAAATTTTCAATTCCTGTCAATAAATTTCTATCTCCATGACTTGGACTCTCGTGAGTATGAAGATTTCCATCTACCGTTTGATCTGCAAATACTGCATAACTTCCTCCCAGTAATACTGGAGGTGCTACAGTTATTGTTTTAGCAGAAGTAACAATTCTCATGTTATCTAAATTTCGACAAGCAGCATCATGATTATGATACGCATCAGGAGCAAAAGTACAGTAAGTCGTATAGTTATGCTGTCCTAAAACATTTCCTGTTACTGCATCTACTTTTACATTCCAATAATCAGCATTGGAAACCATGTCAATCACCACTTCCCAAGCTAACTCAACTTCATTTTCATTAGTTGGAAAAAATTGTAGGTTTACTTTGATATCAGTATTTGAATAAGCTCCTTTTTCAAATACGAACTCTTGCTCATTTTTTCTTTCTTTTTGCACTAATACATCACTCATTGCTACATTCAAGTGACTCAATGCCGCAGCAATTGCTGCTTCTGGAGTCAAAGAAGGTGAAGTAGATGCACCTACTTTGTTTACAATATTAGGAACGATTCTGCTTGCTGCATGAACCACTTTTCCTTCTTTGGAAATACCTACATTATAAATGGCATTGTAAACTTTAATGCCTTGGTATCTTTGCATCAAATAAACCATGCTCGCACCTGAAGGGGTACTTACGTAATTATCTGTAACGACCAGGTCTGCAATATCTGCCTCAGTAAGATTCCATTGAGTTTTATTTTCTTGCAAATGTCGAATCGCAGTTTCAACTGGATTTTGAAGTTGCGACCATGCGCTGATGCTTAAAAACATCAAAAGCATCATCACACTTAAAGTTTTACTTTTTGTAGAATTGAATCTCATCATTTATTTATTTTTAATTAGGAATAATGAATATTGGGTAAAAATAAATAAAAAAATAACTTTTAAATTGTCCAAAAGCTTTTTACTCGCTTGCTGAGCGACAATTAATAAAAAAATATCCTAATATAAAATCTTTTTGTCTTCCTCTTTTCTTAAAAAAAAAAATCCTTTTCCTTTTAATTCACTTTTTGATTTTGATTTGATTTCTTTTTGAAAAAAATAACGACCTTACCAGCCTATGCAATTCAAAAAGACATCAACCATTATTGGCAAACATCCCATCGTGGATGCCATCCAAACAGGAACTAATTTTGATAAAATTTTTCTCCAGCAAGGTACGCGTGGAGAATTTGAAAAAGAGCTTCGCCACTTGACGAAACAGTACAATATTCCAGTTCAAGTTGTCCCAAAGGAAAAACTTAGTCGCATGACTTCTGGAAATCACCAAGGAGTGATTGGCCTGATTTCGCTGATTCCATATTATAAATTGGAGGATTTACTCCCGATGATTTATGAAAAATCAGAGATTCCTTTGATCTTAATCTTAGATGGAATTACCGATATTCGAAATATTGGAGCCATTGCTCGATCTGCTGAAATTAGTGGCGTTCATGCTATCGTTATTCCAAAAAAAGGTTCTGCTCAGATTAATGATGAAGCGATCAAATCATCCGCGGGAGCTTTGACGAGACTTCCAATATGTCGCGAACAAAGTTTGGATGGAGCATTGGATATATTAGAAATGTCTGGGATCACCGCTTTCGCTAGTAATTTGGGTGCGAAAAAAATGGTTTACGAAACTGATTTTACCGAACCATCAGCCATTGTGATGGGCTCTGAAGGACAAGGTGTTGGTCGGGAACTTTTAAAAAGAATAGAAAATCAATTTATCATTCCTCAGGTTGGAACGACTGATTCATTTAATGTTTCTGTGGCGACGGGGATTATTTTATATGAGGTGATGCGGCAGCGAGGATAGGTGGGAATATCGAATATTGAACAAGGATTTTAGATTTGAGAAGTTTGACGATAGCTTTCAGGATTAGGGTTTCACTAAAATCGTCAAACTTCTAAATTCTCAAATCCTTGTTCGGTATTCGATATTCTTTCCCCTTTTTCCAAAAAAAACTCCCATACTACATTTAGCACAGGAGTTCATTTCAAAAAAACAGCAGAATATCTTATCGGACTTTTACATTAGTCCAGTTAATCTTCTTTTCACTTTTAGCAACCTTCTCACCTCTCCGATTTCGATAATAAATGGATCATACTCTTCATGATTATCTGAAATCAACTTCAAATGCGTCCATCCATTATGTCGATCATAACATCGTTGCACTCGTTTTACCCAAACAGATTGGTTGGTGACAACTGCATAAATTTCATTATCAATCATTTCTGTCGTACTTGCCAATGGTGAACAAATCACCATATCACCTGAAGTGATACCTGGCATCATACTGTTACCATTGATGTTGAAGGCGACGAGTTCCCCGTTCACACCAGGAATGCGAAACCATTCATTTTCTTCCAATAAATCCACTCCAACCGTATTGCTCGCAAATGCTTCTACATTGGTAAACAAGATGTTGGGGGAAAAATTAATCCCTAAAGCCATAGCTAATCTTTGTTCCGGGTCAGGTAATTTTGTTTTCACAAATGGATCTCCAATACCTTGAAACATAAATGCTTCATTCACCGAATAGTGGGTGCAGAGATTTTTTACCTGTTCGTAAGTGATTTTTCGTTTATCTTCTAGATACGCATTGATAATATGTCCCTTGGTACCCAATCTTTTTGCAAAAGCCATCTGGCTTTTTGATCGGTCATTTTTAACGATACATTTCCGGTGCACCAACTGTTGATACACTTCCTTAAACCGTCTATTTAGTTCTTGCCGATTCACTTTTTCCATAGATCGTTTCATTTTCAGTTGCACAACAAAAATAAAACAAATTGTTGTAAAAACAAAAAGTCCAAACAAATTTGTTTGGACTTTTTGTAAAATAATTTCAAGTATAATTTTCTCTGAAATGCTTCCTAAAGCTTAACAATCCTACCCCCTAAAAAATCAAAACCAACATCGTCAAACAAGCTAAATTTAACTTTTCCGAATGCCGAAGGCATATTCGGAAAAGGCTCCCCTTTAGGGGCTGAGGGTTTAAAGTGAACTAATCCGACTCTCCACCTTATACAATCGAGTATACTCATTCACTTCCTCTTCGAATGGATCAAACTCCAAACTATTCGCAGAAATTAATTTTAATCCAACAATTCTCCCTCTAGTATTAAATATACGTTTTACATATTTTACCCAAAGCGAACCATTACTTTTTACCGCATATATTTCATTGTCTTTTATTTCATGAAGACTTTGAATTTCTCTACATATAATAATATCTCCATCATTAATCACCGGTTCCATACTATTTCCTTCAATAGAAAAAGCGACTAAACCATTCCCACTCATGCCTGGAATGGCAAAAAACTCATTATCCTCATCACTTGAAGGACTTGCACTTTCCATTCCTGCGCCTGAACCTGCAAATGCTTGAACAGTAGTAAAAAGAATATTACCTCTACTTGGTGAAACATTACTTTGCTTATTTGCCTTAGGCAAATCAAACCCAAAAGGAGTTCCCTCTCCATCAATCAGATAACTTTCATTAACTCCATACTCTCGACAGATCGCACGAGCTTGGTGATAATCGATTACTCGCTTATCACCTGTATTTAAATACGCTCGGATAATATGTCCATATGCCCTTTTCCCTAAAATCTTTTTAGCGAAGTCTCCCATCCCTTTGCCTCCACGATCGTTAAGTACGATTTCGCCACGCTCCTGAAGTAATTTAAAAACTTCGACAAACCGATTATTGAGTTGTATTCTGTCTTCTCGTATCATCTTTTAAAATATTAAGTTTTTAAAACAAAAATAGTATTTCGACTGCAATTTAAAACAATTATTTGCAAAAAACAAATCGTTTGACCTCAAACTCTTTTGTTTTAAAACAATTTTTTTCTAAAAAAATACATAAAACGAGTGGTAGCAAGGGGTGAAGCGAATTTACTTTTTTCAAAAAAAAATAAAAAAATATTCGCTTCTAATCTCAAAAAATTTAAGCCCACTTCCTTTCGTCGAGTTTCACTCTTGTTTTAAAGGTTTTTTTTCCATGTTTAAAATAATTAAGGCATATTTTATAGGTCTTCTAAAACAAGGTATTCACGAAAAACGAAAAGCATGAAAGGTCAATTAAAGATGTAAGATTAGATTTGCCTTTTGAGGAAGACGTTCAATCGATCGAAATTGAAAAGAAAAAAGTATGACAAACATAATCCTAGATGCACCTTTTGATTCAGATAATTTGGACAAAATAAGCCAAGATGAAACCATCATTTGGAGAGGAGCACCAAGTCGTAGTTTGAGCATTTTTGATCTTGGATTAGACTTTAGTTTTATCATAGCACTTGTTAAACGTGGGGCTTTTTTTAGTTGGTTTATTTTAGCTTTTATTCTGTATTCTATTTATTTGGAATTAAATCCAATTTCATTAACTATCTGGGCAACGATTGCCATTACTTCAATTGTAGCTCCTGAATATCTTTTGATAAAAAGAAAAATGAATACTCGCTATATCTTGACTTCGAAGCAATTGATTTTTCATCTTTGGTGGTGGGGTAAAAAAAGTAGTAAGTTCAAACTGAGTTCAGAGATACCAAAAATCACTAAGTTTTCTAATGAAAAAAGCAAAATTTAGTATTTTTTCAAACCCAAAAAGAGAATAATTCTCAATAATTGAATTTATTTGATTATAAAAAATAACATATTTAGAAAATCTCTGAACTCAGTTTGAACTTACAAAAAGTACACACTCCATTCCACTTTCCAATATTGCGAATGTGAGAATCTCTGAACAATCTTATGATGACACCGGTGTTATTTTAATTTTGGTAAAAAATGCGAGTCAACTTAATTTTACCACGCATGATTTTGCTTCCAATGAAGGCAGACATCAACCTACTTTAGAAATGATTACAGATATAAATACAGTAACCGATATTTTCCAACAAGCTATTAGAAAAAATAGGAAGAGATGAAAAACGAAATCCTCGACGATATATTCAATGACAACTTACGCGACCAACTAGTAAAAGGAGAAATTATAGTTTGGGAAGGGAAACCCCGCTTTAGTAACTATTCTCGATTAGTCGCATCCTTCTTTATCATTTCCCCATTTGGTTTTCTTTTTTACACTTCTATTATTCATAAAGATTATTGGTTGACTTTATTCTTCGGATTAGGTATCACCTATTCCTTATTTGACATTTTTCTTCAAAAAAGAAAGACGAGGTACTTAGTCACAAACCAACGCATAATCTTTCAACTTCCTAAAATGAGAAAAGTAGAAATCCATTCTCTACCTTTAAATCAACTTGAAGAAGTGGTCGTCAAAGAAAAAGTAAATAAGAATGGAACACTTGAATTCATTTTAAAAGAACCATTTAAAACAAAAATAAAAACAACCGATATTAGGAATAGTTATCCTCGAAAAAACCCAACCATGGAAATAATCGGAGATGTATTAGAAGTTAAAAGCTATATAGAAAAAAGCATAAAAGGGGAATTGTAAATATATTGTTATGAAAGACGAAATCTTAGATGATATTTTTGAAGACAATATTTATCGGTCTTTAGAAAAACATGAAAAAGTGATTTGGGATGGAAAACCTCAATTTAGTAGCTCTACTTGGGGCAGGTCGATCACTTCACTTATTCTAAGATTTAGTGTCGTGGGGTTAATATTATTTTGGTTGTTTGGAGGAATCACTTTTCTATTCCTACTATTTCTCATTTTAATATTTCAAAAAGACCTAATAAAATACATCAGCAAATACAAAAACAGATATTTAATTACAGATCAGCGAATTATCTTTCAACTTTGGGATATTAAGGACGTACTTACTCTGAATTGGAAACGAGATTATTTACACAACTACTCCATTCCGTTCTCCGAAATTAATAATATCATTATTGTGGAAGAAAATAAAACGGAAGGGGTGATTTTTTTAGCAGTAAAGAATCCAACTGCAATCAGTTTTGAAACTTACAATTTAAACAATGGAGAAAAACGACATCAGCCAACGTTAGAAATGATTGAAAATGTGGAAGAAGTGGGGAATTATATTCGACAAGGTATTCAGAAGAAATTGTAAATAAATTAGAGAAGCATTATGAAAAATGAAATCCTCGACGACATATTCAACGATGACCTGCGCAGTCAGCTCGAACCCAGCGAAAAAGTTATTTGGGAAGGAAGTCCTGCAATTACACCTTTTACCAAATGGAGTAATATTTTAATAGTCATCATCATCACTCTAGTTATATTTAATATAAAGATTAAAGGTTGGGATTTCAGTATGGTTGTCTATCCTATAATTGCTACTCTACTTACTTTTTGGAGATTATTTAAAAGTAGAAAGGTACGCTATCTCATCACCGATCAACGCATTATTTTTCAACTTTGGGAAAAAAGGAAAAAACAATTCCACACCATTCAACTTGATGAAATCAAAAATATTCTACTTACAGACGAAGACAAGAATAATGGAACAATACTTCTCCAAATGAAGAATACTAAAATAAAACCATTCAGAACTTATGATTTTAAAAACAACAATGAGCGTCCTCACGTGAGTTTAGAGATGATCGAAAACGTGGAAGAAGTAGCCAAATATATTGAAACAGCAAGGCAAAAATAAAAGTTATGAAAAACCAAATCCTCGATAATAATTTTAACAGCGAACTTCGGAACCAACTTGAAGTTGGAGAAAAAGTCATTTGGGAAGGAAGTCCTTATAAAAATAGATATACCTTTTTGATCCTCTTATTTCCACTCATTTTTGTGACTCAAATTTTAATTTCCGATCCAGGCAAAGGATTATTATTTTTATTAGCCAATTCCATCTTTTTCTTTTTATGGTCTTTAAAAAATGGAGAACTCGAAAAATTTTTGGCTAGAAAATACCACAAATATTTAATCACGAACCAAAGAATTATTTTTCAAACTAGAAAAAACAAACAACTCCAATTTCAATCTATTCCATTTGAAGACATTACTTATCCTAGCGTATATCCAAATATGCTAGGTCAAAAAAGCGGGACTATATTTTTAAATATCAAAAAATCATCTTCTACTTCTCTCATTTTAAAAGATTTAAAAACTAGTATCGAAGAAGATAATCGTCCAACTTTAGAAATGATTGACAACGTAAAAGAAGTAGGGAAATATATCAAACTCGGCATCGAAAATAAATTGTAAATATACTGTTATGAAAAACGAAATCCTTGACACTCCTTTTCGTGATTCCTTTGCTGACTATTTGATCAAAGGAGAAACGATCGTGTGGGAAGGTCAACCTTCCTCTATCAATAATTTTGGAAATGATGATGAGGCATCCGATGATTATGACAATCACCGATTGTTTACTATGTTTATTATTGGCATAGGTATTTTTACTTATTTGACAAAAATCCCATGGCTTGTTTTTATTTTGTTTTTGACACTTTTCTTTTTGACCATCATAGTACCGAAGTGGAATCGTCAAAATAGACGAAATTTTAATTATGCCATTACTGAAAAACAAATCCTTTTTCAGATGAAAGAAAGATGGAGAAGAAACTATGTGGTACACTCCATTCCCTTTTCCGAAATTAAAGAAATACTAATCGTGATGACTTTTGATGTCGAAAAAAGAAAAAAGGAATATGAAAATATTTATGAAGATGCTCCTACAATTTATAACAAAGAAGGAATAGAAAAAATAGGAACCATCTTTATCGTTCCTCATCAACCTGAATTAATTAGTTTTGAAACGTCTGATCTGATTAATCATGAAAAGCGACATCAGCCAACTTTGGAGTTACTCGAAGAGGTGACTGCGGTGGCTGAAATAATTCGGAAAAAAATTAAAAATGCAAATACATTGTGATGAAAAACAAAATCCTAGATGAACCAATTCACAATTATTTTTTTGATTTTTCAGAAAAAGGAGAAAAAATATTGTGGGAAGATCATATAAAAGAACAACCTCTATTTTCAATAATTGAAATGATCACTGTAGTTTTTTTTTTATTTCTATTGTTCTCTCTTTTCAATCTTTTTCTTTCCTTTTTATCATTATATCTATATTTAGTTTTTCTATTCTAATGTTAATTCTATATTCAAAATTCACCCGAATAAAAAAACAAATAAAAGAACAAATAAAACATATCACCCGTATTATGGAAAACCTTCCCCAGTTCCAACTATCTATCAAATAAACAATCCAAAAGAGGCCATAAAATTAATCAACGAGCAACTCAAAAACACAAACGCTTCACTATGAAAAATCAAACTCTAGATGCCCCCATTCGCGATTCCTTTTTTGATTTTTTAGAAAAAGGAGAAAAAATTCTTTGGCAAGGAGAACCTGATCTCAAACAAACAAACTACTCGTCCTCAATTGAAGTAATGATTTTAGTTTTCTTTTTAAACATTGTCATTTCATTGATTCAAAAAATAATCAATATTGGGAAAAATAAAAAAACAGAATATGCCATCACTTCCAAGCGTATTCTTTTTCGTTTGGCCCATTGGAAAAAGAATAAAATCCACGACATTCCTTTTTCCGAAATCAAAAACTTACTGATCGTTCGAGATGAAAAAAATATAATTGCTACCATTTTTTTAGTCGTAAAAAATCCAATACAAATTAACTTTGACACCTTCGAAATTCTTGATAAAAGAAAATCAGAAAAACGACATCAACCTACGCTAGAAAACATCAAAGATATTGACAAAGTAACTCAACTCATCCGTCAAGGCATCCAACAAAACAATTAACCGCACACCTTACATTTTAATTTTTCCAAATCCACCACTTATTCCATCCATTATTTTATTTTTGTAAAAAATCAAAAACAAGGCATTTCAAAAATGCCAAATCATAAAAATAATACCACAATGTCTGAATCAACCACTACCCAAAACTCCCCTTTAGGAGCCGAGAATTTCCCTGGCGACACAACTTTACCTCCACGCCAGATGAATTGCAACAACTCATTGACGCTAACCAAGTCGAGCACAAATATTCCGTCGAAGACTTTTTCCGAACGCCTGAAAAATCGAATTATCAGTTGTCCCCTGACGGCACGCACTTCGCATTTATGAGTCCGTACGAGCGACGTAAAAATATTTATGTGCAAAAAATCGGAGAGACGGAAGCTACTCGAATCACTTCCGAAACTAGTCGAGACATCGGCGGTTTTGGTTGGGTGAATAGCAACCGACTTATTTTTATCAAGGACAATGGAGGTGATGAAAATTTTACGCTTTTGGCAGTAGATAAAAATGGAGAGAATCCGAAAGACCTCACGCCTTTTGAAAATATTAGAATTTCGGTGATCGATGATTTAAAAGAAGATGAAGATCATATTATCATCGGATTGAACAATCGAAATCCACAACTTTTTGAACCTTATCGATTAAATGTTATCACCGGTGAATTGCATCGATTGGCAGAAAATATTGACCCGACAAATCCACTCGATGGTTGGATGACAGATCATGCTGGAAAATTGAGAATTGCGACAAAAGTAATTGGAACTAATTCTACGATTCTTTATCGAGACAACGAGGAAGAAGATTTTCGAGAAGTGATCACGACTGATTTTCGAGTGTCGGTTTCGCCTTTGTTTTTTGATTTTGATAATGGAAGCGAAGTATATGTAGCGTCTAATTTAGATCGAGATAAAAGTGTGGTCATCAAATTTGACCTGGCAAGTAGCCAAGAAGTTGGCGAACCAATTTTTGCACATGAGTCTGTCGATGTGACGAGTTTAAGTTACTCTCGCAAGCGAAAAGTACTCACCGCAGTTTCTTACACTACTGCCAAAACCCAGTATCATTTCCTCGATGAAAAATCGAAAGAGACTCGTGAATTTTTACAATCTAAATTAGGTGATTATGAAATTTCAATTGGCAGTAAAAACCTAGCAGAAAACAAAATGATCATTCGCACTTACTCTGACCGTTCGCTGGGCGTTTATTATTTCTTTGATGCAGAGACCAAACATTTAGAAAAAATAACGGACATCAGTCCATGGATTGATGAAAATGATATGGCAGAAATGTCGCCCGTCGTTTATCAAACTCGAGATGGTTTGACGATTAATGCTTACTTGACTTTGCCTAAAAATGTAGAAGCGAAAAACCTTCCTGTCGTCATTAACCCACATGGCGGACCATGGGTTCGAGATAGTTGGGGCTACAATCCTGAAGTGCAGTTATTGGCGAGTCGAGGCTATGCTGTTTTACAAATGAACTACCGAGGAAGTACTGGTTACGGTCGAGATTTTTGGGAAAAGAGTTTTAAGCAATGGGGAAAAACCATGCAAGACGATATCACCGATGGCGTGAATTGGTTAATTCAAAAAGGAATTGCTGATCCGAAAAAAGTAGCCATCTACGGAGGAAGTTATGGAGGCTACGCAACTTTGGCTGGCGTAACTTTCACTCCTGACTTATATGCTTGCGCGATTGATTATGTGGGAGTTTCGAATCTATTTACTTTCTTAAAAACAATTCCTCCGTACTGGAAACCTTACCTTGACATGATGCATGAAATGGTTGGACATCCTGATCGAGATGCGGAACATATGACATCTGCTTCCCCTGCTCTGCATGTGGACAAAATCACGACGCCACTTTTTGTCATCCAAGGCGCGAATGATCCAAGAGTAAATATTGATGAGAGTGATCAGATTGTTCGGTCACTCCGAAGTCGAAATATTGATGTGCCGTACATGGTAAAATATGATGAAGGTCATGGATTCCATAATGAAGAAAATCGCTTTGAGGTTTATAATGCGATGATCGGATTTCTGGGAAAACACTTGAAATAATGGTTAATGGTTAACACCACAACGTAATCCACTATGGTGTATGGTGTTAACCATTAACCGTTTTTCATTAACCATTAAAAAAAACTATCTCAAATAAAAAATTTATCTTCCATTTTTATTTTTGTAATTGCATTGTTACAAGTTAATCCAACTACTGCTTACACTTGCGATGTTGATTGGTCTTTTTGTGAATCCGTCGGCGATACTGCTACTATTCTAGAAGTTAAAATCATTTCAAAATATGGTGATCCTAGTCTAGAACATATGGATATTAAAATCCTAGAAACTATTCAAAATGGAACTTCAATGGACAGTTTGACTATAACAACCAATGGCTTGGCTTGCCATTTCCCATTAGCTGACTTCAATGTGGGAGATACACTTATACTTGCTTTCACTCAACTCACGTCTCCGGTGGGAAGTAAAAATCATGCTGCAATCGAACTTTCTCTTTGTAGAAGAAATTTCCTAAACCTTAATCAAAATGAAGTAATTGGATTTATTTCTCCTACTCTTGCTCTGCAAAATTATGCCGATTTCAAAAATAACTTAACCGCTTGCAATGATTTAATTGCTTCAAATAAGGAACTCGAAGAATTAGAAAGCTCCATCCAAATTCCCCCAAATCCTTTTTCTGAAAATATAAATATTGATTTTGGAAATCTAACCACTTCAAAATTTCGCTAGAAATTTTTTCTGCACAAGGTCAAAAAATCACTTTTATCCAAAACTTCCAACAATACAATTACAAATTATCCCTGAGTGATTTTCCAAAAGGAATTTACTTCGTAAAAATTCAATATAGAAATGAGTCGATTATAAAAAAAATCGCCAAGCTCTGATTTATTGCATAAAAAATAGATACTGGTTTTTAATCAAAATGAAAACATCATCCCCACTTCTACTTTTGTAATTATATTATTACAATCCAATTTTTCATTTGCTTGTTCATGTTCTTACTTCACGTCTTTTTGCGAAGATGTAACTTCCTCTACTAAAGTTTTACAAGTCGAAGTTATTTCCAAGTATACTGACGACTATCAATCTTACATGGATATCAAAATCCTAGAATCACTTCAAGAAACTGTTCCCAAAGAAGTTTTGACTGTTGTCAACCAAGGAACTTCTTGTGATATTAGCCATGATATTTTTGAAATTTCGGACACCTTGCTCATTCAGTTTAATGAATTAATACCTGCTTCAGGAATGGCCAATCATTCGAGTATTCCTTTTTGGGATTGTTCTACTCCTTTTTTGAGAAGGATGGGAAACCAAGTTTCAGGTTATATCAATGAGAATATTTCAGTCATTGATTACGAGGAGTTCAAAACTAACATTGGATTTTGCAATAGTTTAACTTCGACAGAAACGCCAAATGATTTTTTAGAAAAATCCATTTCAATTTTCCCAAATCCAACTACTAATATTGCAAAAATTGATATTGGAAATTTAGATCCTTCCGAAGTTTCGATTGAATTTTTTTCTACTTATGGACAAAGGATCACTTCTATCCAGAATTTACAACAATACATTTACAAATTGTCAATGAGTGATTTCTCGAAGGGGATTTACTTTTTTAAAATTCAATATCGAAATGAGTTGATTGTGAAAAAAGTGGTCAAAATATAAGATGGTTTACCAAGACCGTCTATAATCAAAAGGTTTTAATTTCAAATTTCTCATCATTATTATTTGACTTTTGGTAATAGAAGGTTTTGGAGAAGTGTCTTACACTTTACTCAACAACCACTCCCGCTCCGTCAAAACATCTTCCCCTTCAATCTCCTTTTTCAAACTTCCCCTCGCCTTATCCAACTCCATCTACGCCACCAACTTCCTCACCAACCGAATCACATTCATATAATTTTTCCGATGAAAATCACTCACCGCTCGTCGTCGAATAAAAATCTGAAAACTATTGAGATGAGAAAACAAGGGATCAGGGATCGTACTCGTCCAACTGAAAATTCAACAATTGCTTAAATTAAAATTCATTTCACAAAGGTTATTTTTCCAAAATCACAGCGTTTTTTTTGACAACTATTTGTTATGCTTTGGAGAGTTTTCCTCCACGATAAATTCCAGTTAAAAGATACCAGATTTTAAGTAGTTCATTTCTTCTCTTTTGAATCATCAAATACTCTTCAATCATTTCAAATAGACCACTCATCGTACCTCGAAAGGAAAAAAAATGATTCCTCTTTTGGGAAATGGTTTTCCTTTCAAATAGGATTTTATCAAAAAAAAAAAAATCACCCCACATCCTTTCGCAGTACGGAAAAGTAAGATAGTAACATTCGTTTGATTTGTCAGATTTCTTTTCTGTCCATTTTTTGGATGGTTTCGTAAAGTTAATAGCTTTCAGCTAAGTTAATTTCGTGTAGTTTTTCACAAAAAGTCAACTATACTTATTAAAATTAGTGGCTACAAGAATTATCAATATAGAAATAGGAAAAATACGAGACAACAGCGATAAAATAGTTGTAACTCATCGAAAAATATAATAAAAAATAATTTTCTCCTCTCCTCGCACATGCCCTAAGTAGGATACACTATACAATAAGGCATAGATATCCAGCCCAAAGGGCTTTACTTATTAATTTTGATTTCAAAAATTTGCTTTTAAACCAAACAAATTAATTTCAAATGAGTATTAGATAAACAGACTTTTCAATATTTATAAAAAGTGACACTTCTCAGAAAGGTAGATTCTAGCTATCTGAAAGGAAATTTATTGATACGTCCTTTAGAATTTGATAACTTAAATAATCATCAATACTACTTTATTAAAACTGATAAAATTAATATATAGAGTTGAAATAGTTTTATTTGGTACGGTTATTAGTGCTCAAAATGAATTGATATCAGCTTATTGGGATATATAACTCCTTCCCTGAGAATGGTCATATCCTTAGAAAGCCAGATCTTAACTTCAATAAGGAGTGGAGTATCAGTCTTCCCTCAGGCTACAACATTAATGAGCTGTAAGTATCATCAATACACAAGAATTATGTTACAAGACAAAGTAGGTGAAACTCATACAACGTACCTCAACTCGTAAAAAATTCACTAAGGATAATCTTATCTGAGATACAATAATAAAAAATATTACCATAAATTCAAGTTATCTGAACCTCCACGTATGTCAATAAACAATTCAAGTTAGGTAGTTATACCAACTTTATTTGGATAAAAGAACTTTGACCAAATAGTGCATGGAATACTTTACAGTACTCTGTAAACGTAACTAACAGAAATTATGACAATAATAAATTAAAAAATACCATTATTGAGGTTTAGCTATTTTTAATAAAAAAACCATTAGACTATCAAACAATGCCCTATTTATCTAGAAAAAAACATATTCTTTTTGGCCTTTTCGTTTCTATAGGCCTAGCTGGTATTACTTCTATCTTTAATGAGAATATACCATTTAATCAACCAGATCAATTAGAGTCTACTGCTTCAAAGCTTAATACAGAAGCTAATTTAAACTCAGTTCTGAATTCCGAAAAGTTACCAGTTGCGACGGAAAACTTCCCAGTAGGAACATTGGTTATCCCTATGGATAATACACTTCAAGGCAGGAATAATTCTGCCGGAGGATTCAACCTTTTGGCTTATGGCTTAGCTGTTCGACTTCTGCATGCTGAAATTCCACTAAAATGGACTATAAGACCTAATAAAGGAAAGGATGAGGCAGATTATTGGGCAAAAGTGAAGCAAATTGCTCCAAGCAACGGCTCAAGTTCATGGAAGGATTTTCGAGGAGGTCCAATTATAATTTATCCCGGCTTTGAAAATCTAGCATTAAATATTATAAATAACTATAATAATTCTATAATCCCTGGATTACCTATAAACGGAAATTACAAAGTAAAAGTAAACGTCTATGAAATTACTGAATCCGCAAACTTACCTGTAGCACATTCACTACTTCATAAACCCAAAGGAGCAATTTTGAATAATGGAGGGAATGGAGATATTCATAAGTATATTTATCAATATGCAGGCCTTAGCCAAAATACGCATTATGCAGAGAATGTAAATGCAAATGATTTAAACTCTAATTCATGTTACACCTTTGCAAGCGAAGCTCATTTAGATAATGTTTCCTCAGCAACAGCTTCAAAAGTTAAACAATTTCTTCAAGGCGGTGGTAACTTTTTAGCCCAGTGTGCTGCGGTTAAAGCTTATGCATCTCAAAACTTACTCTCATCCTATCACAGTAAAAATGGCGGAAGTGGTATATATTACGCAAATTCTAGTGAAATGTATGCTCAGTATCATGGAGCACTTGCAGATGAAGGAGGGTCAGTCACCAGTTTTAAACTCACAAGTAATCCAGGTAGTTCTGTTACATACAAAACTGACAACTACCACAAAGCTTATGTCGGTAGAATTTCTAATCCCAATACTCCTAATGGAGGATACGTCCATTATTTAGCAGGGCATGATTATGATAGTGGTGGTTTGGGATATGACAATGGCTATAGATTATTTCTCAATGCATTACTAACCCCTGTAACTCGCCCAAGTAATTGTAATTTAAACCTTTGTTCCAATGTCACTAATGCAGGAAGCATAAGTGGAGGCGGCAATTGGTGTACTCCTACACCAAGTATATCAATTACGATCCCTGTTATAAGTAATTCTGCAAGTGCTAGTGGAGGAAGTGGAGGAAGTATTCAATATCAATGGCAAAGAAAAATAAATAATGGAAATTGGACAGATGTACCCGGTGCAACATTAGATAAATATAACCCACCAAATAATGGCTATACGATAGGAAGTACGCGCTATCGAAGAAGAGCAAAACGTACGTGTTCTAATATTTGGATTATATCAAATGAAGTTTTAGTATATATTCAACAAATATTCTCTAATGCAGGATCAATCGGTTCTAATCAAACTAATTGTGGTAGCTATAATCCTGCTAATATTTCTGGATCTAATCCTAGTGGTGGTGGCGGCAACCCTGCTGAGTATCAATGGCAATATCGCACAACTGGCGGGTGGATAAATATTAATAATGCAACAGGAGCAAGTTATGATCCAGGTAATATTAACGTAACTACACAATACAGAAGAGGTGCGAGAAGAATTGGTTGTTATAACCCTTTATTATATTCTAATACGGTAACCAAAACAGTTAATAATGTAGCAATTAATTTGGTATGTGAATATAAAATAAATGGAACCTACTGGGTTCAAAATGACTGTGCTGTGGATATATGCATAGGAAACAAGTTAGAATTATCTGTAAATCCAAATGGCCTAAGTTCTTATGCATGGACAGGTCCAAATGGATTTTCATACAATAGTAACAATTCGAGTGATGTATTAATTTCCAATAATATTACTACAACTATGGCAGGAACATATACTGCAATAGCTACTGATGCTAATGGCTGTAGTGGGGTTAAACAATTCACAATTAATGTTACCTCCAGTTACACGAACCCAGGATCAATAAGTTCTAATCAATCTAATTGCGGGAGTTATAATCCTGCTAACATTACTGGATCTAACCCAAGTGGCGGAAGTGGCGGTGGTGCTCAGTACCAATGGCAATATAGAACAAATGGCAGTTGGATTAATCTCAATAATGCTAATGCAACTAATTACGACCCAGGTAACATTAACGTAACTACTCAATACCGTAGAGGTGCAAAAAGATCTGATTGTACTACTTTTATTTACTCCAATACTGTTACTAAAACTGTTACTTCTAATTTTTCTAATGCCGGTTCAATTGTATCTAATCAAACTAATTGCGGGAGTTATAATCCTGCTAACATTACTGGATCTAACCCAAGTGGCGGAAGTGGCGGTGGTGCTCAGTACCAAT
>Ga0209712_10001336_pt1 | contig 21083 bp, 15 predicted proteins | sample ArcOceMetagenome_FD_187443 | JGI IMG/M metagenome (GOLD analysis project Ga0209712, IMG submission 187443) | Marine eukaryotic phytoplankton communities from Arctic Ocean - Arctic Ocean - Greenland ARC118M Metagenome (SPAdes) (version 2) | ecosystem: Environmental > Aquatic > Marine > Oceanic...
AACGTCGCACCTCTAAGTCATCGGCTTGACTATCCATTACGGCTGATATTGTTTCTGACAATTGATCTTTCATAGACCTTAACCACTGTTTTATGTTGAATTGCTATAAATAAAAAGAATATATATAAGCACTGGCACTAAGGGCTATTAATAGCGATAGTAAAATTGAGGATGGCAGGGAGAACGAATTTGAAAATAAAACCAAAAAATTATGACAGGCTGTTTGAAAATTTTTCACTAACGCGGATCCTTTAGCAATATTGTTGTAAGCATATCAATCAATAGAACACCGGAAACACCACGAGACATATAAAAAATCGCGTTAAACGGCTGCCACTAAAATAACAATTAATTCGCGCGGACCATGCGCACCATAAGCTAAGGTTTGCTGAATATCCGCCGTTTTAGATGGGCCAGAAACCAAAATCATATTGGTAGGCATGCATGTTTGCCATTGCTCTTGCTTCATGACCTGCGCAAAATTGGGATGCATCGATTGCTCTTCAACAATGACAATATGCACTGGCGGCACTAACGACATCGACCGAGGCTCGACACTATCAGGCCTAAGAATAATCGATCCAGTATCCGCAATCGATCCATGCGAGGTGGTAATGGCCGCATCAATGTCGGTAAATAACTGCTGTTTAAAAGATTCAATGTTATCGGCGAAATAAAGACATTGTGTATCACCAATATCCATATCTTTAACCCAGCCGACCCGCTCAGAGATTAATAATTGTTTAAACTGCTTTCGCACTAACAAATCATTAATAGTTTTCTGCAAATCTGTCTTCACGCAGGCTATCACTTCGGCATGACTGGCTTGCATTTTATCGACAAAGGATTGCCTTAATTCTACTGCCGGCTCATCGACTAGTAGAGTTAAAGAATCAACTGAGCCCTTACCCTTTACAGCCGCAACATCATTAGCATCTAAACCTGCAAGCGCTAAGCGTTGTAAAATATTATTTTTTGCACTATTGGCATGAGAGGTATTGTCATTAGACATAATCAATTAACCTCGCTCTTTTAACTGCTCACGCAGTGACTTTGCAGCAAGCTTAGGCATTGACCGGCTCACCGTCCAAGGATTATTAAATGTAGGAATAAGCTTTCGGCCACGTGTCGCAAACCAAGTACCCATTCTGTATAGAGCTGGATGCACTGCAAAAAATGCCCAGCCCTTCCAACCTAACGCTTCTATAAAGCTTCGACCCGATCCTTCGCCTCGCATAATTTTAGCCGCCGAACTAGATTTTTTATTAGTTTCAACGCGTAAACGCTGCAAAATAGACGGGATAGGAATATTAACGGGGCAGACCTCTTCACAAGCGCCGCACAGCGATGAGGCCGTTGGCAAATCTTTACTGTCTTCTAAGCCTATTAAATGCGGACTAATAATTTTTCCTATAGGGCCCGGATAAACCGTACCATAAGCATGACCACCAATTCGCGTATACACCGGACAAGCGTTCATACAAGCACCGCATCGAATACAGGCCAAAGTCTTACGTAGTTCTTCATCGGCATAGGCTTGACTACGACCATTATCGAGTAGCACTAAATGCACTTCTTCTGGGCCATCGCGCTCATCTACTTTGCGAGGGCCGCTAATCATATTGACATACGTTGTGATCAACTGGCCGGTTGCCGAACGTGTTAGCAACTCTAGCAAGGGAGGTACATCGGCTAAATGCTCTATCACTTTTTCTATACCCGTTAGGGCAATATGAGTATTAGGAATGGTCGTTGTCATACGACCATTCCCTTCGTTTTCAACCAGACACAAAGTGCCTGTTTCAGCGACAGCAAAGTTAACCCCAGAAATACCGACATCGGCATCTAAAAACAACTGCCGCATTTGCTCACGACCCACTTTAATCAGCGAGTTAACATCCGTCGTGTATTCAACACCTGGAACGCGCTCGGCAAACAGCTCTGCAATTTGCTCAACATTTTTATGTATCGCAGGCATAATTATATGCGAAGGCGTTTCGCCGCCTAACTGGACGATATACTCGCCCATATCCGATTCAATACAATCAATATTTTGTTCGGCTAAGTAATCATTAAGGCCAATTTCTTCGGTGACCATCGACTTACCTTTAACCACCTTACTGCCATTTTTGGCTGTAATAATATCGTCGATAATTTGCGTGGCCTGCTCACAGGTTTCTGCCCAATGGACATGAATACCATTGGCCTTGCATTGATCTTCAAGCTTTTCTAACAATTCAGGCAACTTTACTAGGCAGCGTAATTTAATTGCCTCGCCCCGTTTACTGGATACATCAAAAGCAGCTTTGTCTGGTAACACTGTGGCGCGCTTAGCTTGTAAAAAATCCATAGCGCCGCGAAAGTTATTCCGAATCGTATCATCGGCTAACGCTTCGGCTGAATTTTCCTTAAAGGTTTGCGGTGTGTATTGCATCACCATAATTTAACGCTCGTCTCGTTTATCAGATGGGCTAACAGCGCAGTGAGAAATATTGTTGACATCTGTGCGCTGCCGTAAAAAGCTCGCTAAATAATCACCACGTAAGGACATGTTTTGATGTTCAAGCGAACCATTAATATTAAGCGTACAGCCCCAGTCACTGCTAATATAGCAATCGACATTCGCCTCCGATAAATGACGCGCTTTATCTTCAACCATTGCAGTTGAAATGTCAGAGTGTTTAACCGCGAATGTGCCACCAAAACCGCAGCATTCGGCTTCATAGGCATAATCAACGAGCTCAATATTTTTTAATTGTTTTAGTAAAGAAACACCGGCATCGTGAATACCCAATTCGCGTCGGCCCGCACAAGAGGTATGAATAGCAACACGTTGCTGCTCCCCTAAATCGTCTAATTGAATATTCAGTACATGCACAAGAAATTCTGAAAACTCAAATACCCGTTGAGAAAACGCTTCAACCTCAGGATCATTAGCCAACAATCGCGGATAATGCTTACGCAACATACCGCCGCATGAGCCCGATAAAATAACGATGGGCCAAGGCTCTGGAAATTGCGCCATTTGCGCTTTTGCCACATTGCGTGCTTCATCTGAGTAACCTGAATTAAACGCCGGCTGACCACAACATGTTTGCCCCTGAGGATACACAACCTCAAGCCCTTCGCGCTCCAACAAAGCAATAGCATCAAGCCCAGAATTCGGCGCTACTACATCAATAATGCAGGTACCGTATAGGTAGACTTTTTTTGGCTTTGCAGGGTACTGTTTAATAAAGTCGCTCATGAATATAACTCGCTAAACTAACGCCACTGATTGAATAATTACGACTAAAACGCGGCTAAATAATGGATAACATGAATAGTTAAATAAACCGGCACTGTAATAACGGCTAACGCAATAAAATCATTTGTAAAACAACATTCCATATATGCAACCAATGATAGCGCGAGAACAATAGCGCTACAAGCCCAACTTAGCTCATTTCATAGCGACACCCTAAGAAAATAGTTAGATCAACGAGAGTAAAAATCGCCTGAATGACCAAGATCCCCAGAGACTTACTCTGCTCGCGTCAAGAACTCACTACTAAACACCAAGTGATTTATTTCAACATTAAAGAAACCGGCAGTGGCATCTGCTGGCCATTCAGCCATTAAACTGAGCTGATCACCGGCTTGAGTAATAGCAATCGGCATTTGCTCCCACTGGCGCTTACCTGTATGCCCTGTGTTCGTGCTATAGAATAAAATCGCTTTAGCCGTTTTTACAGGCTTGGCTGTAGTAATAGATGCTTGCAATTGTTGACGCGTTTGCGTGACGGTATCAAATATAAGCGGCAGCGGCTTATTGGCCACAACCGCTTGAGCGAAACGGTAAGGTTCATTAACGTTCCAACCAGCACCATGGCCATGCATTAAATCTTCTTGAATACTAACCGCCGTTGGCCCTGACAATGGCTCATAAGTTTGAGCCTGCGCATCTAAAGAAAAATGCTGGTCATTTAATCCGGTTAACCAAAGCGTGGGCCCTTGATAATTAGCGATACGTAAACCCGGTTCCCAGTAAGTAAGATAGATAGCATTGTTTTGCAAAGCCGTTTGATAATGATTACCCATAACACTTAAATGACCACAGCCATAAATGGGAATAGCAAAATCGAAGCGCTGATCAAAACCAACAACGGTTGAAGAAATAACACCGCCCCATGAAATACCGGCCAAACCAATATGATCAGTATCGATAGTAGAAAACGATCGTAATAAATTATTCGCCCTTATCGTGGCACTAACGGCATGATACATCCACTGATCTTGCAGGGGCTTAGCATTATCGTGATAAACACCTACCCTTGCTGGACCAGCCCATTCATGACCTTCCCAAAATGCCCCGCCCTTAACTCGCTTATCTAACCGCACGTCTGTTTGCCCTTCAACCGCTATAGAAATAGCCGCAAAGCCCGCGTCATTCCATTTTTTTACCCATGCCGAAAAAGCTGTTCCACCACCACCATGCACCAATACCACCGCGGGATAAGGAGCTGAGCCTGTACTAGGTTCATTATAAATCGCAAATACACGGGTAGGTTTACCGTTATAGACTTCGCCTTCAAAATAAAAATGAGTACTGCCATCCATATTCTCTTTAGTATCAAACATTTTAGGCGCATCTTGCCGCGCAGCCAATTGCGATAAATAATCGCTGTCGGGCTTCACGGTAACAGCGCATGCGCTTATAAAAGCCACCCAAACAATACTAAAAACAATCTGAAAGCTTGCAATAAATTTTTTCATTAAAAGACCTTATCCATAAGCCATTAATCAATGGCGGCGTTGTAAATCATAGAGGTAGTATAAAAATAGATCATGTAAAAAAAAGAGAATATTAAAAAGTGCGCACAATAAAAAAATCACTTAACGATATGCATTATTGAGCAATAGACTGTAATGATTAATTAACCGTATTGAGTAATCGCTCAATATCGTCATTAATATCCGCGGCTTTTATTTCTGCTTCAGTCAGCGTCACTCTTTCTGCCTTTGCCACAAAAGGATTACCATGGCCTATATCATTCAACAACACCCAATCATAGGCTTTGCGTTGCTGCCTAACTAATGCCAATAGCTTTATCCAAAGGCTATCATAATTCTCGACATTACTAATCGCGATATCATTAATCGCTTTACTCGAAGTTACGCCGTCATAAGTAAGGCTTTGCAAAATAGCCTTAGCTATTATGTTATGACCAAAGGTATTCGGGTGAATCGGATCAACCGTATAACTTTGCGTCATAAGCTTCGTTAACTCAGGACGAATATCGATAACCGTAATATCCGCTTCATCTTCCATCGAGAGTAACCAATACGCATAACGGGCTAACACCTGATCATAATATTTAAATGCCGCTTTATAAGAGTAATGCTGCGCTGCACTATTATTATCCATATTTTTATCAACATCCTTATCAACATTCTCAACGTCATCCTCACCCTTGCGCTTAGTTTTAGACTCAGGCATTGCCTGCACTAAGCGGGCATAAGGCGGAGGCGTTATTAGCGTAAGTGATGCACCACTTGCCTGTACAGTTTTAATCAGCTGTTTAATACCGCGCTGATACGCTGCAAAATTTGCATCTGAAAACGGCGCATAAATAGCATCATTCATGCCATAGCAGGCAAAGACTCTATCGGCTTGCACTTGTTCTAGGAGCGCCGTCAAACGATTGTGCAAATACGGCCGCGGAAAAGGATGATCGGGCTCAGAGAGACCCGACACGGTTTCACTCATTAAACCCAAGTCAATAATTTCTGGCGCTTGTCGCTCACTAAGTAATAACGTCGCCTCAATAATATCAACGTAAGCACCCGCCTGGGTAATGCTATCACCTAAAAACAGCCAACGCTGTGCGACTGGCTTAGCATCAGAATTTTTAAAGGCGGTATTTTCTAAGACAGCAACCTTTGAATTAAATAGCGCGCGAACATCAACAGCAACACAAGCAGATTGAAGTAATAAAAACGCTAAAAAAATTAGCCTTACACTGCATGCCAATACTTTTTTATTGCTGCCACCAATCATTAATAACGACTGCCTAATGCTGCGCTTTATATACTTTTCTATTAACCTGTTTACTTACTTAGCTATTAAGCTATTTATTTATAGGAGTAAGGTAAATAGCATGTAATTTAATACCGCCATCTTTTACTTCACTGTCTGGAGTAATACTAAAGCGCTGCTTACCCGCGGCTAAATCCATCAATCCTAATTCAACTTTACGGTAGCGCGGTAAAATTCCACGTCCCCGCATACGCTTGGACTTCGCTCGCTCACCGCTGTCCAAAGCCTGCATAATGAGTTGCGTATCTTTGGCTTTGAGCATCCACTCACTAAAGTCAACTTTATCATTAGCCGAGTACTCAACATGAACAAGGTATTGGCCGGCTGTTCGCACAGCAATATCCCAACTACCCACACCCGTATCTGTCCAGTTAACTAAACTAGGTGCATAACGCCATTCACCAAATTTCTCCATCCAGCGAATTTCTGTAAAGTCACAGCCTTCACAGTCAGCAAACTCGGCATATAAAATATTCTCGGCAGCGTCATCTAGACTAAATTGTGTATTCACTTTTGGCTTTGCTGAAAGCTTAAGCTTAACCACGGGAATCAATGTATCGGGGCGCTGGTAAGGTAATTGAATATCGACCCAACCATCTCGCGATTTTTTAACACTCACTGACGCGTTATCAATATTTAGTAACTCAGCCGATTTAATCTTTGTTTTTAAACCCGGTAACGAGATCACTCCCGATACAGGCCAGTCCAACACATGTAAGTACAGCGTATTATCTTTAACCGTGACATCACCCCAAGGCATTGCGCGCTTCCAAGGCGAGGCCGTTGTCCCATAAATCGCTTCTTGATACTCACTAAGCCATTGGCCAGCTTTACGCAATTCGATTGCCGCTGTTGCGGGCACAACGCCATCGGCATCGGGCCCTACATTTAGCATATAGTTACCGCCGCGCGCGACCGTAGTTAACAAACGACGTGCAACTTCAAAACCACTTTTAAAGTTTTTGTCATACCATGCGTAACCCCAAGAATGATTAGTGGTATCAACCGTCTCCCATAAGCCCTCATGATTCGACGTAGCAAGATGGGCATCACCCAAGCTTGAATAATCACCCAAGCCATTTCCTATACGGCTATTAATTAAAGTACCAGGCTGCAATGCTCTAACGCGATCAACCAGTTTCTGTGAATGTTTTTCTGACATCGTACCCGGTGTATCAAACCAAATAAGCGATATAGGTCCGTAGTTAGATAATAACTCAGTCACTTGTGGCAATACCTTACTGTCAAAGTAAGCTGAAAAATCATTACTTTGTTTTGGGTTATCCCAAGCTAAGTGTGCGCCACCTTGCTCATACCAATCTTGATATTGAGAATAGTAAAAACCTAATCCAATGCCAGCTTCTTTGCAGGCCAAGGCAAGTTCTTTCATAGGGTCACGACCAAACGGCGAAGCATCAGTAATATCATAATCACTGTTGGCAGAATCATACATGGCGAAACCATCATGATGCTTGGCCGTAATAACAAGGTATTTCATACCGGCATCAACTGCTAACTGAACAATCGCCTCAGCATCAAAGTGCTGCGGGTTAAATTGCGTTGCTAACTTAGAATATTCAGCTTTAGAAATGTTCGCTACCGCTGGGTGCATTAACCACTCGGTAATGCCGTAATAATTTTTACCTTCCCAATGACCTGCAGGTATTGAATATAAACCCCAATGGATAAACATCGCGTATTTTGATTCGCTAAACCACTGCCCACGCTCATCGACGCTATTCGACTTAAGCGCTCCACTACCCCAGAGATCATCCATAGACTGATCTTCTGCCAAGCAAAGTTGCGAAGCAGCGATTAGAACAACAGAAGTTAATAACACTTTTATTAAACGCATTTTTTTATCCTAAATATCAAGAGTCTATAATTAAGCTGTATTAAATTTTTTGTTTATTCACATACGCATAAAAAGCAGGAACAGTATTTTTTTGTCCCGCCTTATCATCGGCAAACCAACCTTTCATCGTTATAGGGCCTTGCTTCAATTGCACATCAAATGCAACGCCACTGGCCAATCGTTTAACGCTAACCACTTGGCGCTCGCCATTAATCTCTAACAAGGCATATTTCCTTGCAATCGGCGCGGCCGCTGACTGATCTTTCAAATATAAATCCACTTGATATTGCCCAGAAGTCTCTGCGTTGATATACCAAGGTAGCGGACGAAAACTCGCTTCTCTTCCTATCCAGCTAGCAGGATAAAAACTGTCTTCTGGGCGTTGAAAACCAGGAAACCAGGGAACCTCACCGGTTGATGTCGCCTCCATCCAGTCCATACTGGTTAAGCGCACAGGGTTTTCATTGCTGTTGCCAACAATGATTCTCTGTCGTGCAAAACCTTGCTTGGTCACGCTACGCCACCATCGATCAAACGCTTTTTCTAATTTCTTTACCACTTTAGGATGCTGAGCTTTCACATCGGTAGTTTGTGCAGGGTCTTTTTCTATATCAAACAATTCGGCCAAATTATTTTCGCCATCCATCACATAGCGCCACCGATCTGTCATCACGACTGTAGGACGTTCAATGCTGGGGATATCGACACGTTGATTGGTCACAAATAAAGTACGCGGCTTAGGTTCTACCGATGCCTGCATCAGCGACAACAAGCTAATGCCATCGACGCTTTTAGGTGATCGAATATTAGCTGCGTCTAACAAGGTTGGCATTAAATCAAAATGAGCCGATAAAGTATCAATATCGCGTGGCTCACCTAGGTTACCTTCTGGCCAGTGAATAAATAATGGCACACGATGGCCACCTTCATACACTGACGCTTTAAAACCGCGCATGCCAGCATTAAAAACCCAATCTTTTAATGCCGGATCTTTAATAGCTTGTGTAAAAAATGCATCAAACCCTTTATCACCAAAAGAATTTTTTCGCGCCGAATTCATTGCCGATCCGTTGTCGGTTGCAAAGACCAGTATCGTATTATCAGCAATACCTTTGTCTTCAAGCGCCACTCGCAAGCGACCAAGCTGCTCATCAAGATGTGTGATCATGGCATAAAATAAAGCCAACTCTTGGGGTAAACCCATATCAAGATAAGGCTGAATATAATCATCAGGCGCGCGCCATGGACTGTGTGGTGCATTGGTCGATATATAAGTAAAGAAGGGGCTGGCATGGTTACGGTCAATAAACTTAATTGCCTCATCAAACCAAATGGTTGTTGCGTAGCCTTCAAAATTTTCGGGGATACCATTGCGATAATAGGTATCATTAAATTGCGTATTACCCCAGTAATCCGGTGTTTGTCCAACCCCTCCACCGCCATGAATTAACGCCTCATCAAAACCTTGGTCTTGCGGTCTAAAAGGATAGTTATCACCTAAATGCCATTTACCAAACATCGCAGTTTTATAACCAGCCATGTTTAATGACTCAGCCAAGGTAGTATGTTCGGCCGGTAACAAAGAACGCCCCATAATGGTATGCCATACACCAGCACGCATAGAATACTGGCCGGTTAATAACGAGGCGCGACTGGGAGAGCAAGTCGGATCCATATGAAAATTAGTCAAGCGAGTACTTTGCTGAGCAAGCTGATCAATATGCGGCGTTTGCACCGCAGGGTTTTGATGTAAGCCTATATCACCGTAACCTTGATCATCTGTCATAACTATAATGATATTGGGTGAATTGCTAACCGCTTTATCACTCCCCCAAGCAGGTACTGAAACAAGTAAAACGATACTCACCAGAATAACGGGCAAGCTCACTAAGCTAAGTTCTCTTGTATCGATCCATCGATCATTATTAACATTTTTTTTCATTTTTTTTGCTACCTGATTAAAATGTATATGTCGTGGTTAAACTATAGGTTCTGCCTACACGAAAATAACTTAAGAAATTAGCTTTATCACCAATAAAATCGCGTCGATCATCATCCAATAAATTATTAGCATTAAGGACAACTAGCAAATTTTTATCTTTTGGATAAGGATTAAACCGAATATTAAAGTTTAGATTTTTTGAATCTTCAGTAAAGCGCGCATCCGATGTTTGCGAACCTTGATCGGCCAATGTTCTAAAAAAGTCATCTCTATAGGTATAAGCCATGCGCGCTCCAAAGCTGCGAGTTTCATAGAACATCACCGCGTTATAATTATTTTTTGATGAGCCCGGAAAGCCATAACCAGAATCTCCCACGTCTTCATCGAACTTGGTTTCTACACGCGTGTAGTTGAGCTGCACACCAAAGCCTTTTAACGATTCATGTAAGCTGCCCAACGGCTGATAAAATGCTATTTCATAGCCCTTAGCTTCGCCATCTGAAAAGTTAACTGGCGTGCTCGAGTTAAACAACACATCACTAGGCTGTCCGGCAATCGTTTGGTCTATTAATAAATCTTGAAGAATAAAATCACTCACATCCTTATAAAACACACTACCGATTAACGAGCCCTCATAGTCGTTATACCACTCTAACGTCATATCATAGTTATAAGCCGTCATCGGTTTTAAATCAGGATTACCTTTAGTAATCACCGAACGACACTCAACCTCACTTTCAGCAGCCCCAGCACATAATGGGACATTTACGCTGACAATAGGCGCCATTTGATTAAACTCGGGCCGTGATAATGTCTTAGAAAATCCAAATCGCAATGCAAGATTGTTTTTAAGGCCTACATTAAGATTTAAAGACGGCAAATACTCCCAATAATCACCCCCTGTTTGGGTTAACGCTGGCGCTAAGGAATCGCCGCTATCAAGCGTTGTCACCGTAAAAGCCTGTGCTCTATTTTGCGTATAAACCGCTCTTAAACCCGCGTTACCGGTTACCGGATATCCCGCTACGTCAGTATTAACATTTAACTGTCCAAAGAGTGCAGAGATCTCTTCAATACTGCTATATGAAGCCGCAGGGTCTATACCTAAATTATTAATGCCGGTGGTATAAATACGCGGATCAAATTCGCCAATCACATCAAAATCACCGGCGGGCCAAGTACCGGGTGAAAAATTCTCGCCATCAAAAAAACCATTAACCTGTTCGCTCAATGCTGCCGCGCCAACGGTTGAAGCCGCAGTAGGATCTGAGCTGCAACAAATGGTTGCGCCTGGATCTGCCGGATCAATAAATCGCTGTGCCAAAGAACGATCAGAAATAATATCCGTTCTTTCATAATGAACGCCCAAATCAACCGAACTTAACCAATCGCCAAAGAGGTCACTATCATCGGTTGCATAGTTCCATTTAAATGTCGCACCAAAATTTTCCGCTTCAAGCTCAACTTCTCGCGCCACAGTGAAGAGATAGTCATACCCTTCAGGGTTTAAACGATCATCATCATCGGTAGATGTAATCGTGGGAATGTCGCCACGACCATCATAAATCAAGGCTGAGGTATCTAAATCATTATTAAAAATCGGAAATCGAAGCTCTTGCTTGTAATCAACCGAGGAATAATAAATATCAAAGTCTGCCGTGCTTCTATCACCATACCATTTAAAATTTAGCCCGCTAATTAAGTTACTCGTTTCACTATTAAAGATTTGAGTATTAATGCGTCCCAACGAGCGACGTATTGATTTACCACCACAGCAAACCGGTGAATTACCACCATCAACATTACTAAAGTCGGCATAACGCAATATATTATTTTCATCAATCTCAACATCAGCAGGATCAAAGACAGCATTGAATCCAGCTGGGTTGCCTTCAATATTACGCCATACTAACGTTTTAGGAAAAAGAATTTGACCAACATTACGAACCGAGTAATCATTAAATTCTGCAGTCGTCAAATCCCAACTAACTTCAATCGCATCAGAGGGACGCCACTGTAAACCTACCGTAACGGCTTCACGTTCAGTGGTATTTCTTATCGGTGAATTAGTATTTGAACCGGGCACACTTACATCATTCACGGTTCTATCGGTTATGCCATCGCCGTCGTCATCAAAACCAATATCAACAACTTCACGGGTCTGAGAAAATTGCTCGTTACTAATATCCGAATCGCCAGTAACTCCACCAACAAACAGACCTAGAGTGTTATCCTCATTACGCCACGCATAAGATCCTTCAAGTAAGGCACCATCTTCGTGATACAAATCGCGGTTTTCTAAGCGGTAAGATAAACGACCAAATGTATTCTTACGCTTTAGCTGCACCATATCCAATGGTCGAATTGTTTGTAGATTTACCTGGCCGGCCAAGCCACTTTCTGGCAAGGTCGCCATCTGCCCTTTCGCCACCCTAACGCCACTTAAAATACTCGAAGGAAAAACATTAAAATTCATTTTACGAAGGCCACGCCCTTCATTACCCGATGAAAGCAAGGTACGACCATTAATCGTTGAGTTAACAAACTCAGGACCTAAACCGCGAATAGACACGCGATCACCATCGGTACCCGCAGGGTCTTTTTCAATTTGCACACCAGGAATACGCTGTATCGCACCCGCGATACTGTCATCTGAAAACTGGCCGATATCTTCCGCTGTAATAACATCAACAACCGTTGCTGCATTTTTCTTAATATCCAAAGCAGTGTCTAAACTTTTTCTTATCCCAAACACCACTACTTCTTGAATAGAGCCATTCTCGTTTACTCCTGCAGCTATAACTGGTTTGTCATTGTTAACCATAGTGACGTTACCAATGTCGCCATCCAAAACAGCATAAGCCGACCATGCCGCCGTATTACTGGCCTTATTAGCCCAGCTATGACCCAAGTTGCCGGCAAAGGCATACCAAGCATTATCCGCGTTGCCATTTGCCACACCATCTTCACTTTCCCAATAGCGAGCAGTGCTTGCAAAACCCATATTGACAGTCTCACTTGAGCTGGTGTCTACAAATGTCGTTTGCGATAACTCGCCAGAATGATTACCTAATATCGCCCAGAGCAATTGATACTCAGACATAGATTGGCCGACACTCAACGTATGATTATTGGGCCCCTCCAAAAAACGCAGTGGATTACCGCCGGAAGGTAAGCGCCATTCAGTTGCACCACCCGCCGTTAAATTCTCAGCCCAAAGGTTGGCCTCCGCCCATGATATCCCGCCTTCCGAGCTCTTAGGTGCACGTATCAGTAACCAAGTAATATCTTGGCCTGCGTCATAAACCATAGTGCCACCAGCACGCGATGCCAAACCAGTATTAGTTTCAGGCTGCGCAGTCACAGTAAAACTGTAAGATAAAGTGAACACCGAAAGCACAAAAATCATTACAAGCTTCGCTGTGTTTAGTAATGACAATGTCTGATATTTATTATTCATGATGGTTAATATCCATATGTAAGCGAGGCGCTTATTATAAAAATTAATCGCGATAGAAAGACGATTACTAATAACTGAAACTTAACCTATAAATTAACCTGTAAATTAACTTGTAAATTAACTTGTAAATTAACTTGTAAATGGCTACGTTACTTCACGTTTGAATTAATATTATTCGAAGGAGGTAATTGATAAATTAATTCGGTTATCACCCATTTTTCACCGGGCTTGGCCCATTGCAAAGGCAGTTGAAACGTCCACATTAACTGCTCCCACTCTTGAACCTTAGCGTTATTCGAATCTGCAAGCGCCTTGGCATAAAAATCAAAACTCGCATTCACATCCATAATCATAAATAGACGGTTACCAGTGAGGTAAATCTCCATGCGCTCAATGCCAGCATGTTTAATACTGTCATTAATTTCAGGCCATACATGAGTAGGCTGATGATAATCACGGTACTGGGCTATAAGCGCTGGATCATTTTTTAAATCTAACGCCAAACAATAACGTTTTAGTGCAGACATAATATATTCACTTTCAGGCTTTCACTTTCAATACTTTCATTCACAAAAAAAAGCGTTTTAAACTTTATATTTGTTATGCGCGCGGTAACCATAAATAGCGATTACCACAAAACAAATTAGCGGTAATACAAATGAGGTTTGTACCGATGGAATACCCGCAATTAAAGACCCTCCATCAATTAATGCACCTTGCATAGGCGGCATTAATGCACCACCCACTATCGCCATGACCAAACCCGCACTGGCTAAACTCGCATCATCACCTAGGCCTTTTAGCGCCACACCATAAATGGTAGGAAACATAAGAGACATACAAACTGAAATACCGAGCAAGCAATAGAGGCCATAAAGGCCGCCTATAAAAATAGTACCTAACGATAAAATAATTCCTCCAGCCGCTAATAACATGAGCAACTGACCAGGGCGCACAAAACCTAATAAAAAAGTACAAATAAAACGCGAGGCCAAAAACGCCCCCATAGCAATCATGTTGTATTGCTGTGCTTCACCCGCCGTTAACCCTACTGAGGTCATGCCGTAATGAATAACAAAGGTCCAACACATAATTTGTGCGCCCACATAAAACGCCTGTGCAACTACCCCTTCAAGGTAACGGCCATTAGAAAGCAAACGCCCAAAGGTTTGCTTTAATTCATTCAAAGTAAGCGGGTTGTCATGATTTATCGTATTAGGCAGCTTGACGAAAAGAAAAACGAAAAACAGTACGGCAACTACACAAGCAATCGCCACATAGGGACCACGCACAGTGATTAAATCAGCTGCCTGCATAGCCTGATGCGCAATTGGACTATCAACAGAAAACGTTTGTATTGCCTGGGTTAACTTGCCATCAACAACTGACGGCAGCATGCTAGCGTATTCAGGATGAGCGGCTTTTTCAGCAGCGCGAAACTCTTCAACCTGTAGCTTATTTAAAATAAACGTTGAGGCAATAAACATACCGGTTAATGAACCAATAGGGTTAAACGCCTGAGCCAAGTTCAAGCGCTGGGTTGAAGTTTCTGGGTCACCCATCGATAGTACATAAGGGTTAGCTGTTGTTTCTAGTAGTGCCAAACCACAGGTCAGCACACACATAGCCACCAAGAAGAAATTAAACTCCATGGTGATACTGGCAGGAATAAACAGCGAGGCACCTAAACCATACAGCGCCAGCCCTAACAGAATGCCGGCTTTATAAGAAAAGCGTCGAATAAAAATAGCCGCTGGTATTGCCATAACACCGTAGCCTAAATAAAAGGCAAATTGCACCATACTGCTTTCGGCATTAGAGATAAGAAAAATATCTTTAAACGCTTTAACTAATGGGTTTGTCACATCATTCGCAAAACCCCATAGCGGAAATAACGTTGCAACCAATAGGAATGAAGCAAGATACTCCCTACGAATAATAGGCACCTTGCTAGAAGCTGATGCAGTAAGAGAACCTTTATTTGCCACTAAATCGTCTGCGCTTGAAGTCATCGATTATCCTCTACAGGCCTACTTTGTGAAGTGACCCTTGTTATTGTATCTATCAATTTATACGTGATAGTTTTTTAAAGCTGCTTTGTAAGGCCTATTAACGCTGAATACTCTTCAAAAACCGACCCAAAAAAGGCTGACTATTGGGGATGTAAAAAGCATTACATAAAAACCTATGTGAAACGATGTTTTATAAGTTAAACTAATAATTAATACTCTGCAACCCATAGTGCAAAAATAAATTATTAAGTGTTTGCATATACTTAGCCGGTAAGAAGCTTGATCTGAACCTACTAATATGTCAATCTTTGTTTAGTATATAAAACAAGAAAATGATATAACCTGACATTTAAAGCCCACTATTCCTATGCAGCCTAATATTAATAAAAAATCAGTTGAACAATTATTTAGCGCGACAGCTAAGACGGTTGGACAGAAAACCAGTAACAAACAATAAGATACTTACCGTCACCCCTATCACTTCGCGTTATAAAACCGCTATAAATAAGACTGACCAAGGACACTTTTTATGAACCTGGATAAACGGCTTATAAGCCTAAGCAGCAAAGATAATGTATTGGTTTGCTGCCGTCAGATTCCAATGAATGAAGCTGTTGAGATTAATGGCACTAGCGTCACCATGCCACTAACCATTAATGTTGGCCATAAAATCGCTCGCCAAGCGATTGCTGAAGGAGAATTAATTGTTCGCTGCGGCATGCCCATAGGCTCTGCCACTTCGCCAATAGCACTCGGCGCGCATGTTCACTCCCACAACATAAAAAGTGACTACACAGCCTCACATGACCGCAATGCAACACAAAGCGAACAATGAGCAATATGATTCCTGCATACCTGCGACAAGACGGCCGTAAAGGCATACGTAACGTTATCGTTGTCGCTTACTTGGTTGAATGCGCACACCATGTTGCCCGCCAAATTGTTACGCGTGCTAATCATCCCGACATTCAATTAATTGGCTTTCCCGGTTGCTATCCAAATGATTACGCCTTAAAAATTATGAAACGTTTAGGCACACATCCGAATGTCGCCGGCGCCCTACTCGTATCGTTAGGCTGCGAAAGCTTTAACCGTAAAGCGCTACGCGAAGAAATTGAAAACAGTGGACGCCCTGTTAATAATTTAATTATTCAACAAACCGGCGGCACACGTAGCACCATAGATGCCGGCCTAGAGTGGGTGCTAGAGACTCAAGCCAGCAGCGCCAAACAACCGACCGTTGACATGAATGTAGATGAACTAGTCGTAGCCACCATCTGCGGCGGCTCTGACGGCACTAGCGGTATCTCTGCCAACCCCGCCGTGGGCCGCAGCTTTGATAAATTGTTAGAGCAAGGCGCCACCTGCATATTTGAAGAAACAGGCGAACTAATTGGCTGCGAGCAAATTATGAGCGAGCGCGCCATTACAGCCGACCTCGGTAAAGAAATAACCTCTGCCGTTAATAAAGCAGAAAGCTATTACAGCAAAATGGGCTACGGTAGCTTTGCCCCTGGCAATGCCGATGGCGGCTTATCGACTATCGAAGAAAAATCCATTGGCGCGTATATGAAATCGGGCGCCTCACCTATTAGCGGTCTCATTAAACCCGGTGATATCCCGCCTAAAGGTGGCTTATATCTAATGGATGTTGTGCCCGATGGCGAACCGCAGTTTGGTTTTCCGAACATTAATGACAACGCCGAAATTGTTGAGATGATAGCGAGTGGCGCGCATTTAACCTTATTTACCACCGGGCGAGGTTCCGTGGTTGGCTCGGCTATTTCACCGGTTATCAAAATTTGCGGCAACCCAGAAACCTTTGAAAACCTGAGCGAAGATATGGACATTAACGCCGGTAAAATCATGTTAGGCGAGGCCAGCTTAGATAGCGTAGGTGAAGAAATTTATAACAAAGTAATTGCCGTTGCCAAGGGCGAGCCCTCGAAATCAGAAGCACTGGGGCATCAAGAATTTATTTTAACTTATAAACAATTTGAAGCGATTGGCCCAAGCTGCCTTCCTATTCGATAAAAATAATTTTAATACAATAATCACTCTGAACATAAAAAAGCCGCCACAATTGTGACGGCTTTTTTATGCGAAAAACAATTGAACAGTGATTATTCAGGCGTTAATGCTGCAGCTTCTATTAAATGTTGATCTTTTAAGGCGCCCCAAAAAGCGATTGGAATATCAACATCTAAATAGCCCATGGTTTGTCGCACACGTTTAGCACTATTTAAACCAGGAATAACATTAATAATAGCCGGATGAGCTAAGGCAAACTGCAACGCTGTAGCCGGTAAATCCAAACCAAAATCAGCGCAAACATTCTCCATGGCTTTTACTTTGGCAATAATATCAGCCGATGCTGGCTCATAATTATAATGGGCAATAGTGCTACCTTGAGTACCTGTCGCCAAAATACCTGAGTTGTATGCCCCCCCTAATATAATAGAAATATTACGCGCTAAACATTTTTCTAAAAATGGTAGCGACGCTTGATGCTCTAATAAGGTGTAACGGCCCGCTAATAAAAAGCAATCAAAATCACCGTATTGCATAGCCTCGTCACAGACTTCAAACTCATTCACACCCAAGCCAATCGCTGAAATCAAACCCGCCGAGCGCAACTCATCCATGGCACGATAACCTCCTTCCATGGCAGTTTTAAAGAGACGTTCATGCTCATCACCATGCGTTAGGCTACCGATATCATGCATATAAAGAATATCAATATGTGCTAAGCCTAAACGCTGCAAACTGTCTTCAAATGACCGCATAATCCCATCGTAGGAATAGTCGAAAACCGGATCAAAAGGCATAGGCGAACAAAAACCAAATTTATCGGCGGCAGTGCCAGGCTTAAGCAAGCGTCCTACTTTGGTCGATAAAACAAAATCATCCCTTGGCATGTCGCGCAACACATCACCTAAGCGGCGCTCGCTAAGACCCAAGCCATAGAAAGGTGCCGTATCAAAATACCGCATGCCCGATGCCCAAGCGGCTTCAACAACCTCAGCCGCTAATTGCGTGCTCATTTGACGGTATAAATTACCCAAACTCGCCGCACCAAAGCCTAATTCACTCAGTTGCAAACGCGTATTCCCAATACAATTCTGCTTCATATAAATTTATATCTCAATCGAAGTCTTAAATATAAAACATAGTATGAGTGCAATAGCCTTCTGTCAAATTCCTTTTCTCTCTATAACACCTTAAAGCTCTTACCCACGCTTAATCAATGCATTACAGAAACTCAGAAGCCTCATAATAAAAGATTTATATTGAAGCACGCAAAGCCAAGCTAAACCCACAATGCACTATAGATAATAGATAGCGAAAGAAAAGATGAAAAAAATAGCTAGAACAGCAGAGGGAGCGATGATCGACAAAAAAACGGATGATTTACTGAGCAACTTATTAGAGCTGTTTATGCCATCAATAATAAGTAGCCCAATAATTCAATAATAATGATAACGCTAAACGCGCAGTATAGAATTAAAAACCACTATAACTGGCACTTAATGAAGAAAGCCTATCCGCCATTTGTCGTGATAACTCAAGACATTCAAGTGGCGATAAAACATCTTCTTCGTCACTAATAAGACAAGGCATCGTGAGAGCGGCAATTGCAATGCTGCCATTGCCCATAAAGATAGGACAAGACAAATCTTCTACGCCTTCGATGACGCCACTTTTACCACGGTAAAAGCCTTTGCGGACAATCTTTTGCAACTCTTGATCCAGTCGATCACCGTCAAAGCTTTTATCATCGGCAAACTCTTTGTAAAGGGCTTGACGTTTTACCTCATTCATCCAAGCCAGTAAAACCTTACCCGAACCACGCTCATGCAATTTAGCATGCGAGCCAACTCGCACCGACAAACCGATATTACTAGGACTTTCTACCCGAGCGATAACTACCATACGACCCGCACTAACCACTGACAAATGACAAGATTGATGTGTCATATCGGCTAGTTTATGCAGCAGTGGAAACGCGGCCTCAACCAAGGTGCCAACCGGTGGCACACTCATGCCCAAATCGAATAACTTATTTGAAATATTAAAGTGATCAGAGCGCTCTTCGCGGTACAGATAACCTCTTGCCTCTAATACACAAAGCATACGATAAAGCTCACTTTTAGAGCGATTCAGCTCTAGCGAAATTTGAGCCAAAGCCATTGGTGCTTTTTTTTCAGCCAATAATTCGAGAATTTCAAACCCTTTTTCAAGTGCGGGTGCCGAATAAACTCTTGGTGTTGTGTTCGCCATCGTAGTAATCCATTGTTCGATAATGATGCTTAAAAATTAATTATTGCCATTTCATTATTAGATAAGCACGGCATTATACATAAAATGCTTTAGATTGCTTTTATCATGAAGTCAATCAGCATAAGCCAAAATACCTCAATGCTCAATCCATGATAACCAGCGCTACCAGAGCCTGAGAGCGGATTATCAGCGTTTCACCTTTAAAGCCTAATAAACTGACAATACACCCTTACTACAGACTCACGAAATCGTTAACATCAACCTATAAATAACAATGATAGCCTCAAACCAGCAAACTCTAACTAACAAATCTGAACAAACAGAATTAGCTAAAAAAAATAAAATATGCTAATTTAGGTTTATTAGTAAAACCTTATTTAATATACAGATTATCATTATTTAGCAGGAGAACCTATGCGTATCGACAGCCATCAACACTTTTGGTCGTTGCAGCGTGGTGACTACCGCTGGCTGAACAGTAGCCTCGGTGTCATTTATCGTGACTTCACGCCTCAAGACCTTAAACCCCTCTTGGCAAACGCAAACATTGAAAAAACCATTTTGGTGCAAGCCGCAGATACACTAGAAGAAACACACTACCTGTTAGATATAGCTAACAAACATGATTTTATTGCAGGTGTGGTTGGCTGGATAGATATGCTGAGTCCTAACGCCTGTGAACAATTACATGAATTAAAGCAACAACCCAAACTATTGGGCATTAGACCCATGTTGCAAGATATTGAAGAACAAGAGTGGATGCTGAAGCCAGAACTAGACTCGGTTTACCAAGCACTTATTCAACTGAATATCTGCTTCGATGCACTGGTTGATCCTGCACGACTCAAGCCATTACTCACCCTATTGCAACGCTATCCTAAGCTTAAACTCATGATTGATCATGGCGCAAAACCGGCCATTGCTGAGAATGAATTTGAACGATGGGCAACAGATATTGCCATTATTGCAGCTAACAGTAATGCTTACTGTAAATTGTCGGGGCTATTAACTGAAGCAAAAGACGGTGCTGGCATTGACGAATTAAAACCGTATATGCAGCACTTACTTAACTGCTTTGGCCCAAAGCGCCTTTGCTGGGGCAGTGATTGGCCCGTACTCAATCTAAGTGCAGACTATTCAAGCTGGCTAGCAATAACCGAAACGTTTTTAAAACCACTCAGCACAGAAGATCGCGAAGCAATTTTAGGCGGCAACGCCCAAGACTTTTATCACCTAACTTAATCCGTCAAACAATAAAAAGATAAGCTGGTCAGTAATGACATTACAGCGTCTTAAGGCACTTTATGACAGCAATACAAGCATACCCAAGACAAGATGGCCGTAAAGGGATACGTAACGTTATCGTTGTCGCTTACTTGGTTGAATGCGCACACCATGTTGCCCGCCAAATTGTTACGCGTGCTAATCATCCCGACATTCAATTAATTGGCTTT
>Ga0209712_10001337_pt1 | contig 21081 bp, 17 predicted proteins | sample ArcOceMetagenome_FD_187443 | JGI IMG/M metagenome (GOLD analysis project Ga0209712, IMG submission 187443) | Marine eukaryotic phytoplankton communities from Arctic Ocean - Arctic Ocean - Greenland ARC118M Metagenome (SPAdes) (version 2) | ecosystem: Environmental > Aquatic > Marine > Oceanic...
AAACTGATTGAAATCTCAAATGAAGAAGAGAAAACAGCAGATCCAAGTTTCTGGAACAATCCAAAAGAAGCAGAGGTTTTAATGAAATCTCTTCGTTTTAAGAAAAAATGGGTAAATGATTATAACAAAGCCGTTTCTTTAGACGAAGACTTACAGGTACTGTTTGATTTTTATAAAGAAGGAGAAGTTGAAGCTACCGAAATGGAGCAACAATATGAAAAAACTTCCTCTATTATTGAAGATATTGAGTTTAAAAATATGCTTTCTGAAGAAGGTGATAGTTTTAGTGCTGTTATTCAAATAACTGCAGGGGCTGGTGGTACAGAAAGTTGTGATTGGGCAGAAATGTTGTTTAGGATGTATTCTATGTGGTCAGAAAAACAAGGATTTACATTAAAAACACTCAATTATCAATCTGGAGATTCTGCTGGAATTAAAACGGTTACTGTAGAAGTTGATGGAGATTATGCTTTTGGATGGTTAAAAGGAGAAAATGGTGTGCATCGATTGGTTAGAATCTCTCCATTTGATAGCAATGCCAAAAGACATACATCATTTGCTTCGGTTTATGTATATCCGGTTGCTGATGATTCTATTGAAATAGAAATAAACCCTGCTGATATAGAAATTACTACTGCTAGATCAAGTGGTGCTGGTGGTCAGAATGTTAACAAAGTTGAGACAAAAGTTCAGTTGACACACAAACCAAGTGGAATTCAAATTTCTTGTTCTAACTCTCGCTCACAACATGATAATAGAGCGACTGCTATGAAAATGTTAAAGTCTCAATTATATGAAATTGAACTGCAAAAACAACAAGAAGCAAGAAACGATATTGAGGCTGGTAAAATGAAAAACGAATGGGGAAGTCAGATTCGTAACTATGTAATGCATCCTTATAAACTTGTAAAAGATGTTAGAACGGCTCATGAAACCGGTAATGTAGATGCTGTTATGGATGGAAATATCAATGCATTTTTAAAAGCATTTTTAATGTTAAACGGACAGAAAGATCATTAATCACTATCCTAAAATTTATAAATGATAAAAATATATCATAATACTCGTTGTAAAAAATCTAGAGAAAGCCTAGAGATTCTTAAAGAAAGTGGTCAAAAATTTAAGATTGTAGAGTATCTAAAAACTACGCTATCTTTTAATGAATTGAAGTCAATTATTGATTTATTAGACATTACACCTATTGAATTAATTCGTAAGAATGAAGCCATTTGGAAAGATCATTACAAAGGAAAAATCTTAGGTGATGATGAAATTATTTATTTAATGATAGAACACCCAAAACTAATTGAAAGACCTATCGTTATCAACAAACAAAAGGCAATTATTGGCAGGCCTCCTGAAAATATAAAACAGGTACTTTAATCATTTTTCTTTAACAGAATATTAACTACCACTCTTTAAACTTAGTAAGACATTTACAGTCGAAGTTAAAACTATCGACTCTAATGAATAAAACTAATGTGCTTTTTGCAATTTTTGCAATTACTCTCTTAAGTGCTTTTAGTCAAAAGCCTAAAAATCCTCAAATTACCATTAAAGGCGTCATTATCGACTCTAACACCAAAGAACCTCTAGAGTACGCAACCGTGGTTTTAAAGGATGTTAAAACAAAACAACTTAGCGGAGGTATTACTGACGAAAATGGAAATTTTAATGTTAAAGCAAATCCCGGAACTTACGATATAAGTTTTGAGTTTATTTCTTTTAAGACGGTTACTATATCCAATAAGTATATTGATAAATCATTAGATTTTGGAACCATTAAACTTTCGGAAGACTCCAACACATTAGACGAAGTTGTAATTATTGCAGAAAAATCAACTGTAGAAATACGCTTAGATAAAAGAATTTATAATGTAGGGAAAGACATGACCGTAAGAGGAGGATCTGCCTCTGATGTTTTAGATAATGTTCCCTCTGTTGATGTTGATGTAGAAGGGAATGTAAGTTTAAGAGGTAATGAAAATGTTAGAATATTAATTGACGGAAAACCCTCTGCGTTGGTTGGGTTGAGCGGAACGGATGCTTTACGTCAATTACCAGCAGATGCTATTGAAAAAGTTGAGGTGATTACCTCACCATCTGCTAGATATGATGCAGAAGGTACCGCTGGTATTTTGAATATTATACTCAGAAAAGGTGTTGCAACTGGCTTAAATGGTTCTATAAATACCACCATAGGAAATCCGACCGAATATAGAGTTGGATCAAATATTAACCTTAGAACCAAAAAGATAAATTTTTTTACCAATTTAGGATACAGAAACAGTTCTGGGCCTGGAGAATTTTTCACAAATCTTTCTACTCTTGAAAACGGAATTATAAACAGCTCACGAATAGAAGATAGAAAGTTTGAAAGAAACAGAGATGGGTATAACATCAATTTAGGGTTGGAATATTTTATAAATAAAAAAAGTTCAATCACTGGAACATATTTTTTTAGGGATTCAGACAACAAAAACCTATCTACTAATAACATTCGTGTTTTTGATGCAAACGGTTTATTGAACGCATCTGATATTCGTGTGCAGGATGAAGATGAAATAGATACAACATCACAGTTTTCATTGAACTACACCAACAATATCAACAGTAGTGGACATAAGTTAACAATAGATTTTCAATATAGTGATAGTCAAGAAATAGAAACAGCTTTCATTAATGATTCGTTGGCTTTAGAAAATAATATAACTACAGAAGACTCTAAGAACACACTCATACAGTCAGATTATGTCTTACCTATTGGTGAAAATACACAATTTGAAATAGGGTATCGAGGAGAATTTGAAGATCTAACCTCTGATTTTTTAGTGACAAGAACTCCTGCTCTTGATTATAATCCTTCAAATAACCTTGTTTTTAAACAACATGTAAATGCTATATACTCACAATTTGGAAGTAAAATAAATAAGTTTTCTTATTTATTAGGCTTACGAACAGAGATCACAGATGTAAAAGTTAGACTTACAAATACCAATGAAAATTTTGATTACAAATACACAGAATTGTTTCCTACTATCAACATAGGATTTGAAAGAACAGAAGATCAAAGCTTTACAGTTGGCTATAGCAGAAGACTAAGAAGACCAAGGTTTTGGTATTTGAATCCTTTTGAATCAAGAAGTAGTCAGAATGTGATTTACAAAGGAAACCCTGGATTGACGCCCACATTTACGAATTCTTTTGATATAGGATTTTTACAAAAAATAGGAAAACTCACACTAAATTCATCCATCTATTTTCAACATTCAATTAATGCTATCCAAAGAGTTAGTCGCGATGAAATTAGATCACTAGATGGGGTAAATCAAGTCATAACAATCAGAGAACCGATTAATTTGGCAGTAGAAGATCGGTACGGTTTTGAGCTAACTGCGAATTACAACCCATCAAAAAAAGTAAGATTATCAGGAAGTTTCAATGTGTATCAACAAAAATCTAAAGGTCTTTATGAATATGATAAATTTACCATTGATGAAAGCACAGGAGACATCACTTCTACTCCTGAAATACAAGATTTAGGAAACACAAATAATAGTTGGTTTACAAGATTTAATGCTACTATTTCACTTCCTTGGAAGATTCAGATGCAAAATAGACTTTCTTACAGAGGACCAAGAAATACTGCTCAAAGTGAATCAAAAGGTATTTTTTCTGCCAACATAGCTCTAAGTAAAGATCTTTTTAAAGAAAAAGCAACACTGGTATTAAATGTAAGTGATCTCTTTAATTCAAGAAAGAGAAAATCAACAAACTACAACCCAAGTATAGTGAACCCAACTAGTATTAGTTATCAAGAATCGCAATGGAGGGTTCGTCAAATATCATTAAACTTTACGTATAGGTTCAATCAAAAAAAGAAGCAACAACGCGATAGAAGAGGTGGTGATGACTTTGGTGGTGGTGATGACTTTGGAACACCTTAGGGCTATTCGTTAAAAAGGCAAACAAAAAAAGGCTCACTATTAGTGAGCCTTTTTTTGTTTGTATAGTAAAACTACTTTCCTTCTGCAGCTTTTTTTGCTTCTCTTTTTAATTTAAAGTTTTCCCAGATAGTACCACCTAACCAATATGGAACCACAAAGGTTAATAAGAATATCAACAACCAGAAACCAGCTGTAAAAATAAACATGAATAAAACCAATCCTGAAAACTGAGAAAAATCTAACATTTTGTATTTTGACTTTGATTAATAACGCAAAAATAATGGATAATTTTAATTGAAACTAACATTTTACTAAATATTTCAATAAGAAAATACTCATAAATATTACTAACTGATTGTTGTGGATTTCGTAAATTTGTAATGTACAGTAAAACATACATCATGAAGTTTAGAATTGAGAAAGACACGATGGGTTCAGTTAAGGTTCCTGCTGATAAGTATTGGGGGGCACAAACCGAAAGATCTAGAAATAATTTCAAGATTGGACCAGCCGCTTCAATGCCATTAGAAATAGTTTATGGCTTTGCATATCTAAAGAAGGCTGCTGCCTATACCAATGCAGAATTGGGTGTTTTAACAACAGAAAAACGTGATTTAATTGCGTTGGTGTGTGATGAAATTTTAGCTGGCAAGTTAAACGATCAGTTTCCATTAGTTATTTGGCAAACAGGTTCAGGAACTCAATCTAACATGAATGTTAATGAAGTAATTGCCAATAGAGCGCATGAAATTGCTGGAAAAGTAATTGGAGAAGGAGAAAAAACAATTCAACCAAACGATGATGTAAATAAATCTCAATCTTCTAATGATACATTTCCAACTGGAATGCATATTGCTTCCTATAAAAAAATTATAGAAACAACAATACCCGGAATAGAACAATTAAGAAATACTTTACAGAAAAAATCAGAAGATTTTAGAAGTGTCGTAAAGATTGGTCGAACACATTTAATGGATGCCACTCCCCTAACACTAGGCCAAGAGTTTTCTGGTTATGTAGCTCAATTAAACTTCGGATTAAAAGCATTGCGTAATTCTTTAGACCATTTAAGTGAATTAGCCTTGGGAGGAACTGCTGTTGGAACTGGATTAAATACCCCAAAAGGGTATGATGTTTTAGTGGCGAAATATATTGCAGAATTTACAGAGATGCCATTTATTACTGCTGAAAATAAATTTGAAGCCTTAGCAGCTCACGATGCATTGGTAGAAACTCACGGAGCCTTAAAACAAGTAGCCGTTTCCTTAAATAAAATCGCCAATGATATTCGCATGATGGCCTCAGGGCCAAGATCTGGAATTGGAGAAATTATAATCCCAGCAAATGAACCTGGAAGCTCTATTATGCCCGGAAAGGTAAATCCAACTCAAGCAGAAGCAATTACGATGGTGTGTGCTCAGGTGATGGGTAATGATGTAGCGGTGACTGTAGGAGGAACTCAAGGTCATTATGAACTAAACGTTTTTAAACCAATGATGGCTGCCAATTTAATACAATCTGCGCAACTCATTGGAGATGCTTGTGTTTCTTTTGATGAGAATTGTGTAGCAGGAATAGAACCAAATCATCCAAGAATTAAAGAATTATTAACCAATTCTTTGATGCTAGTTACTGCCTTAAATACTAAAATAGGATATTACAAAGCAGCTGAAATTGCAACTACAGCGCATGCTAACGGAACTACATTAAAAGAAGAAGCTGTGCGCCTAGGTTATGTTACACCTGAACAATATGATGAATGGGTTAAACCAGAAGATATGACTGGAAGCTTAAATTAGGGTTCTATTTCTATAAATACCTTTCTTTAAAAATTTTTATATGATGCTGTTGGTGACCAGAAATCAGGTATCCAATAGCCCTTACAGATATGACATTTCCTGAGGCAGTTCCTTTTCTTAACAAAGCTTCGTCAGGAAAGCTTTTGAATAATGATACTGAACTCGCTCTAACAAGTTTAAATTCACTCAACAAGTCTTCTAAATCTCTTGCATTTGCATTCACATTTTCAGTATAAAAAACATGATCAAAACCTTGTAATTCTGTAGAGTCATTTCTAGCAAAGCGCAAAGCTCTATAATTAAATATACGTTCTGTATCTATAATATGAACTAATAGCTGTTTAAGTGTCCATTTTCCTTCAGCATAAATATACAGTTGTTTTTCTTTAGGAGTAGCAGTCACTAATTCCTCTAAATGATTCCCAGTATCAATTAAATTTTCAATAATAGACTTCCCATTGGTTGATAAATCATCAATATAAATCTTAAAATAAGAATGGTATTCATTTGACAACAACATAGAGTTTTCTTTTTTTAATGTAAGTTTGTTTTGCGAAAGTAAACAATCAATATGACAACCTTATTCATCAACATTAAAGAACTTATTCAAGTAAGAGATAAATCTGTAGATAAAGTTTCTGGAAAAGACATGAGTGTTTTACCAACAATTAAAAATGCCTTTCTTTTGATTGAAAATGAAATTATCTTAGATTTTGGTTCGATGGAGAAGTTAGGCATCACTAAAGCCGATACAATAATTGATGTAACAGGAAAGTTAATTTTGCCAACTTGGTGTGATAGTCATACCCACCTTGTTTTTGCTGATACTCGAGAAGAAGAATTCGTAAACAGAATTAATGGCCTAAGCTATGAGCAAATTGCTCAAAAAGGTGGTGGAATATTGAACTCAGCAAAAAAACTACAAAACAAGCCCGAAGACGAACTCTATAATGATGCAGCGCTAAGGTTGTCAAATCTAATTAAAACTGGAACAGGCGCCATAGAAATTAAGTCTGGCTATGGTTTAACTCTAGAAAGCGAACTAAAAATGCTGCGAGTAGTAAAAAGGTTAAAAGAAAATTTTCCGCTTCCTATGAAAGCAACTTTTTTAGGAGCCCACGCGATACCGAATCTATTTAAAGAAAAAAGAGAAGCCTATATAAAATTAATTATAGATGAAATGCTTCCTGCAATAGCAGCACAAAAGCTTGCGGATTATATCGATGTTTTTTGTGAAAAAGGGTATTATTCACCTGAAGAAACAAATCAAATTTTAAAAGCAGGTTTACAATATGGTTTAATACCTAAGATTCATGTTAATCAATTTAACGCAATTGGTGGTGTTAAAGTTGGTGTCGATAATAATGCATTATCTGTAGATCATTTAGAAGTTTTAACAGATGAAGATCTTGTCTATTTAAGAAATTCACAAACAATGCCTGTATCACTTCCTTCTTGTTCTTTCTTTTTGGGAATACCGTATACAAATGCTAGAAAAATTATTGATGCTAATTTACCGATGGCATTGGCTTCAGATTACAACCCTGGCTCAAGCCCTTCTGGAAACATGAATTTTGTAGTTTCTTTAGCTAGTATTAAAATGAAAATGACCCCTGAAGAAGCTATAAATGCTGCTACTATTAACGGAGCCTATGCCCTTGGCTTGTCTGACACTGTTGGAAGTATCTCTAGAGGTAAATTTGCTAATTTCATAATTACAAAACCAATAAAGTCTTATCGTTTTTTACCCTACAGCTTTACGGATAATTCCATTGAAAATGTATATATAAAAGGAATTAAATAATAGTAAATTGTCGTTTTTATTAAATAGTAAAATAGCTATCAGCTATTTTATTATAACTAGAATCCAATAAATTTTCTGTTATTTGTCTTTAAAACATCAACCAACTTGTACCACAAAATTATCTCTTTTTTAGGCTTTCTTTTCCAATCTAGAAATAAGCATGGTGTTCATTCCCCTTTTGTATTTAATTTAATAACCAAATGCTTGGGTAAGAAACTTCCTAACAAGTATTTAATTTTATTTTCTAACTATAAAAAAGAGCTCCGCATACATACGTCGACAATAGATATAACTGATTATAATGCAGACTCTAAGATTATTTATTCAAACAAAAAAAATGTATTAAAAATTGCTAAAGACACCATAGTTTCTACTAAAAGAGCTAAACTATTAATGAATTTAATACACTATTTTAATCCTGATAATATATTAGAAATTGGCACCTCTTTAGGATCAAGAACTGCTGCTATCTCAATTTCAGCTCCAGATTCAAAAATAACAACATTAGAAAGTTGCAAAGAGACAGGGTATATTACTAAAAAAATGTTTAAAAAATGCAATTTCAAAAATAGTAGGCTAGTCATTGGAAGTTTTGATACTTCTTTACCAAAAGAGCTGAAAAATAATAACTTTGATTTTATTTATTTTAATGGAAATCATACTAAAAAAGCAACTTTAGACTATTTTAAATTAAGCCTAGCGTCTGTTAACAATGATTCTATGATAGTTGTAAACAACATCCATAGCAACAAAGAAATGGAGCAAGCTTGGGTAGAAATTAAAAATCATTCTAAAGTAACTGTCACCATAGACACCTATCAATGGGGGATTGTCTTTTTTAGAAAGGAACAACAAAAAGAGCATTTTATAATTCGTCTGTAACAAACATGTTATATGAATATCAAATCTTAAAAAATAATTATGTTTTCCTATCATCTATTGCTAGTATTTTTTTGTGTTGTTTATCTTATAATAATTAGCAGGTTTTTAAAAAAAGCAAAACTAAAAAACCCCAAATTAGATGTAAAAAAATGGTTTCTTTCGGAATCATTATCTATTCCTGGGTTTCTGATTTTTTCTCTTATGATTATAAGATTATTGATGACGTTATTTTAAAATTCAAATATTGTAAGCTTCATCATAAAACTTTATATTTTTTAATCTTAAATTTACGCTATGAAAATTTACACAAAAACTGGAGACAAAGGAACAACTGCTTTATTTGGAGGCACAAGAGTTCCAAAATATCACTCGAGAATAGAAGCATACGGAACGGTTGATGAATTAAATTCTTATATCGGTTTAATAAAAGACCAAGCAATTGATATTCCTACAAAAGATGTTCTCATAAAAATACAGCATGACTTGTTTACACTTGGTTCGATGTTAGCGACACCTATAGAAAAAGAAGTGCTAAAAAGTGGAAAAGAGCGCTTAAATATTCCGAAAATAACTCCAACGTCAATAACATATTTAGAAAATAACATAGATGAAATGAATAATAAGCTTCCTCAAATGACACATTTTATTCTTCCTGGAGGACATACAACGGTGTCATTCTGTCATATTGCTAGATGTGTTTGTCGAAGAGCAGAACGATTATCTGTAGCATTACATCAAGAGGAAAATATAAATCAAGTCATTTTAACCTATCTCAACCGACTTTCTGACTATCTTTTTGTGCTGGCACGGAAATTGTCTCAAGATTTATCAGCTCAGGAAGTCAAGTGGATTCCGGAGAAATTATAACTAAGTTCTTTTTTTATTAATTTATATTTCAAAAAAACTTGCTGTTTTCAGTAAAAAAATTACTTTTGCAGAAAATTAAATAGTATTGAAATGTATTGGACTTTAGAACTTGCGTCTTATTTAGCAGATGCACCTTGGCCGGCAACAAAAGATGAGCTTATAGATTATGCTATTAGAACAGGAGCTCCTCTTGAAGTAGCAGAAAATTTACAGGAGATTGAAGATGAAGGAGACTCGTATGATTCTATCATAGAAATTTGGCCAGACTATCCTACCGAAGAAGATTATCTTTGGAACGAAGACGAATATTGAAAATCAAAATCAAACAAACAAAAAAAAGTCTCTATTGAGGCTTTTTTTTTGTTTACTTTTAAAGTCTTTTATCTATAATAAAAGAAAAATAAAAAACATAGCTTAAAGAATGAGTATCCTAAATTCAGTAATTAAATTATTTGTTGGTGATAAACAACAAAAAGATCTAAAAATACTACAACCTATTGTAGAAAAAGTAACTGCTTTTGAATCATCGTTATCAGTATTAACAAATGACCAATTAAGAGCTAAAACAATTGAGTTCAAAGAAAAAATAGCAGTAGCAAATAAGGTTTTTAGTGATAAAATAGCCGCATTAGAAAAAGAAGCTCTAGAAACTGAAATAGACAGACAAGAAGCTATTTTTTCTGAAATAGATAGCTTAAAAGATGAATCTTATGAAGCATCAGAAGCTATTTTAAATGAAATTATGCCAGAAGCTTTTGCTGTAGTAAAAGAAACTGCCAAACGTTTTGTTACCAATCAAGAAATTGAAGTTACGGCGACTCCCTTTGACAGAGAGCTTTCTGCAACAAGAGAACATGTTATTTTAGAAGGAGACAAAGCTTTTTGGCAAAACTCTTGGGATGCCGCAGGAAAACCAGTGATATGGGATATGATTCATTACGATGTTCAGTTAATTGGTGGGTCTGTATTGCATCAAGGTAAAATTGCGGAAATGATGACAGGGGAAGGAAAAACATTGGTTTCTACCCTACCTGTATATTTGAATGCATTAACCGGACAAGGAGTTCACTTAGTAACGGTAAACGACTACTTAGCAAAAAGAGATAGAGCTTGGATGGCTCCAATGTTTGAATTTCACGGATTAAGTACCGATTGTATTGATTTTCATCAACCAAACTCAGAAGAAAGAAGAAAAGCGTACAACGCAGATATTACCTATGGAACCAACAACGAATTTGGTTTTGATTATTTGCGTGATAATATGGCTAGTTCGAAAGAAGATTTAGTTCAAAGAACACCTAACTATGCAATTATTGATGAAGTAGATTCCGTTTTAATTGATGATGCAAGAACTCCACTAATAATTTCAGGGCCAGTTCCTCAAGGAGACCGTCATGAATTTAATGAATTAAAACCTCTGGTAAATGATCTTGTTACCCAACAAAATAAGTATTTAGTCGGAGTACTCGCAGAAGCTAAAAAATTAATTGCTGATGGAAACACCAAAGAAGGAGGGTTTTTACTATTGCGTGTATACAGAGGAATTCCAAAGAACAAAGCACTCATCAAATTTTTATCACAGGAAGGTGTAAAACTACTGTTACAAAAAACAGAAAACACCTACATGGCAGACAACAATAAACTGATGCCAGAAGTAGATGAAGAATTATGGTATGTGATTGAAGAAAAAAACAATTCTATTGATTTATCAGATAAAGGAATTGGGGCATTGTCTACCAACACCAGTGACGACGACTTCTTTGTATTACCAGATTTAGGGGTAGAAATTGGAGCTATAGATGCCACCGAAGAAACTTCAGAGAAAAAAGCTGAACTGAAAGAAGGCCTATACAAAGACTTTAGTATCAAAAGCGAACGCATTCATACCATGAATCAATTGCTTAAAGCGTATAGTTTATTTGAAAAGGATGTAGAATACGTTGTGGTAGAAAACAAGGTAATGATTGTTGATGAGCAGACAGGTAGAATTATGGACGGTCGTAGATACTCAGACGGTTTGCACCAAGCTATAGAAGCAAAAGAGAATGTAAAAATTGAAGATGCTACACAAACCTTTGCTACGGTAACATTACAGAACTACTTTAGAATGTATCGAAAGTTGTCTGGGATGACTGGAACTGCAATTACAGAGGCAGGAGAACTTTGGGAAATTTACAAGTTAGATGTTGTAGAAATTCCTACGAATAGACCTTTACAAAGAGACGATAAAGAAGATTTTATTTATAAAACTACACGTGAGAAATACAATGCAGTGATAGAGGATGTGGTTAAATTGGTAGAAAAAGGAAGACCTGTTTTGGTCGGTACTACTTCTGTTGAAATTTCTGAATTATTAGGTAGAATGTTACAAATGCGTAAGATTAATCATAATATTCTTAATGCAAAATTACACAAACGAGAAGCAGATGTTGTGGCGGAAGCTGGTAATCCTGGTATTGTAACCATTGCTACAAACATGGCAGGACGTGGTACGGATATAAAATTATCTGATGAAGTAAAAGCATCTGGTGGTTTGGCTATTATTGGTACAGAAAGACATGATTCTCGACGAGTAGATAGGCAATTGCGTGGTAGAGCTGGACGACAAGGTGATGTTGGTTCATCTCAATTTTATGTTGCTTTAGATGATAATTTAATGCGTTTGTTTGGCTCTGAAAGGATTGCTAAAATGATGGATAGAATGGGATTAAAAGAAGGCGAAGTAATTCAGCATTCTATGATTTCTAAATCTATTGAAAGAGCACAAAAAAAGGTAGAAGAAAATAACTTCGGAATTCGTAAACGTCTGTTAGAATACGATGATATTATGAACGCACAGCGTGAGTTTGTATACCAACGAAGAAGACATGCGTTAGACGGTAATCGTTTGCAAATAGATATTGCTAACATGATTTTTGAAACCTGTGAAGGCATCGTAAATACAAATAAAGCGGCGAAAGATTTTCAAAATTTCGAATTTGAATTGATTCGATTTACCTCTATGACTTCTCCGTTTAGTGAAGATGAATTTAATTCATTAACAGAACAAGAACTCTCAAACAAATTATACGACGTTATAACGCAACATTATAAGGAGAAGGTTGAAAAAAATGCACTCCTAACCTACCCTGTGATTAAAAATGTATTCGAAAACGAAGGCGATAGATATGAGCGTATTGTTGTTCCTTTTTCAGACGGAATTAAAACCTTACAGGTTGTTACAAATTTAAAAGAGGCATACGAATCAAAAGGGAAGTCATTGGCTACAGATTTTGAGAAAAACATTTCCTTAGCCATTATTGATGAAAACTGGAAAGATCATCTACGTCAGATGGATGATTTAAAGCAATCTGTTCAGAATGCATCCTATGAACAAAAAGATCCCTTGTTAATTTATAAGTTTGAGGCGTTTGAATTGTTTAAAGTGACCATAGATAAAATAAACCGTGAGGTATTGTCTTTCTTATTTAAAGGAGAATTACCAAATCAGGCAAATAGTCAAATTTCTGAAGAACGTAAAAAAACAAGACAGAAATTAAACTTAAGCAAGGCAGATGTTCAAAACACCACCGAACAAGCCATTAGCAATTCTCGTCAGCAACAAACAGAACCTGTAGAAACAATTGTAAGAGAGCAACCTAAGATTGGTAGAAATGAACGTGTTACTATTAAAAATGTGATGAGTGGCCAAGAAAAAGTTGTCAAGTTTAAGCAAGCAATCCCTCTTATAGAAAGAGGAGAATGGGTGTTGACTAAAAATTAAAATATATCAAAATAAAAAAGCCACTTTAAAAAGTGGCTTTTTTTATGTAATAAATTTATGGAGCTACAGTCCTTGAAAATCAGAATCCATTTTCAAATACTCTAAAAATTCTTGTTTTGTTTCTTTGTTCTTAAATTTTCCACCAAATTCTGCCGTAACAGTACTGCTATCGATGTCTTTAATTCCTCTAGAATTTACACATAAATGTTTGGCATCAATTACACAGGCTACATCATCAGTTCCTAAAGCTTCTTGCATGGCTTGCACTACTTGCATTGTTAAGCGCTCTTGTACTTGAGGTCTTTTTGCATAGTATTCTACAATACGATTCATTTTAGACAACCCAATTACTTTTCCGTTTGAAATATAAGCAACGTGTGCTCTCCCTACAATAGGTAATAAATGATGCTCACAGGTAGAATACACAACAATATTCTTCTCAACCAACATTTCACTGTAATTGTAATTATTTTCAAATGTAGAGGCGCTAGGCTTGTTTTCAGGATTTAACCCCATAAACAATTCATTTACAAAAGCCTTGGCAACTCTTTTAGGCGTTCCTTTCAGACTATCATCTTCCAGATCCATTCCTAAAGTGGTTAAAATGTCTTTAACACTTTCTTGAATTCTTGCTATTTTTTCAGTGTCTGAGATATCAAAAGCGTCTGCACGCAAGGGAGTCTTTGCTGAGGTTCCAACATGGTTTTCCCCTATCTCGTCTATTCTATCATCATTTATTTTCATCAGTTGCTTTCTGAGTATTAAAATTAGTTTGCAAATTTACAACATTAAGCAATATGTTTATTGCATTTTTAGAATCAATTCTTCTAAAGTACAAACTGATTGAGAACCATCGTTCATATCTTTTAGTATAAATTTATTTTGTTGAATTTCAGAGATCACAAATGAAATTTCGCGGGTAGAAACATATTTCCATTGTTTCTTTTGTTGCTTATTACTTGAAGCTGTATCTGGATAAATTTCAGATTTAATTCCAGCATTTCGCAACGCTTTTACAGCTCTCAATTGAGTTAAGGTATCTTGTTCAGTGAAGTTTAAAAATAATACCTTAGGTTTTGGTAGTGTTACAGAATCAAACAAGCCAAGTTCTTCTAAGACTAGATATATTCTATCTAAACCAAATGAAATCCCTACACCACTTACATCTTTTAAACCAAAAATCCCTGTTAAATCGTCATACCTTCCACCCCCACCTATAGAACCCATCTCAACTCCTTTTGGTGCTGAAACTTCAAAAATAGCTCCCGTATAATAGTCTAAACCACGAGCCAAGGTGACATCAATTTCTAAAGTAGCAGCTTGTAATCCTAATTCATTAATAGCATTGGTTACAAAACGCAACTCTTCAACTCCTTTTTTTCCTTCTTCTGATGCTGACAATAAAGTTTCTAAAACAGCCAACTGATCTATATTTGAGCCTGATAGCTTAAAAAGAGGGGTTACTTTTTCTATGGCTTCTGCAGTGATTCCTTTTTCTAGCATTTCTTTTTGAACGCCAGAAGCTCCTATTTTATCTAGCTTGTCTAGGGCAACCGTAAAATCAATCAACTTATCTTGGGCACCAATAACCTCGGCAATTCCAGCTAAAATTTTTCTGTTGTTTATTTTAATGGTGGTGCCTGTTAGTTTTAAATTGCTAAAAACCGTATCATACAATTGAATAAAATCTACTTCTTGTAGTAACGACTTGCTTCCCACAACATCAGCATCACATTGAAAAAACTCACGAAAACGCCCTTTCTGAGGACGATCGGCTCTCCAAACTGGTTGAATTTGATAGCGTTTAAAAGGAAACGTAATTTCGTTTTGGTGTTGTACTACATATCTTGCAAAAGGCACCGTTAAATCGTAACGCAATGCTTTCTCAGAGATTTGAGATGTTAGTTTCAGACTGTCTTTTTGTTGTAGTAGGGTACTGTCTGTTTTTTTTAAATAATCACCAGAATTTAGAATCTTAAAAATCAAGCGATCTCCTTCTTCTCCATACTTACCCATTAGGGTCGAGGAGTTTTCAAAACTAGGAGTTTCAATGGGTTGAAAACCATAGGTTTCAAAAGCAGTTTTCATCGTATTTATGATGTACGTGCGATTGGCTACTTCTGTAGATGAAAAATCTCTGGTTCCCTTTGGAATGCTTGGTTTCATAAAAACAATATTCAGTTATCTATTAAAAACTAAAAATAGTATTTTCAGCTTCGAGTGCAAATATCCGAAAAATCTCGGGAAGTACTATTCTGTACTATTTGTTTTATTTTTTATTTGCAATGAATAAATACTCGCATTTAATTCGAATCCCAACAAAAGTATGATGGCATTTAACCAAATGAATAACATTAATATTAAGAGCGTTCCAATAGAGCCATACAATTCGTTGTACTGAGCAAATTCATTGACGTAATAACCGAAAAGGTAAAAAGTAAGAATAGATAAAATGGTGGTGAATATAGTTCCTGGAGAGAAAAATCTAGAATATTTTCCACTTTTTGTTCCGTATTTATACAAGATTGAAACGATGGTAAAAATCATCGCTAAAAACAATGCTCCTCTTCCAAATTGTAGCCATAAGGTCTCGTCATCAATCCAGCCTTTACTGTTAAATCCATCTAGTAATAACTGATAAAAACCTGTTACAGCTACTGTAATCACTAGGAATAACGCCATCAATAAAGAAACAAACATCGATAGAAAATAAGCTCTAAAAACATTTCTATTCTCTTTTACATGGTATGAATATTCAAAACCACCAAAGATGGCGTTCACACCGTTTGTCATTAAAAAAATAGAAACTAAAAAACCAAACGATAATAATCCGGCTTGTTTGTTTTCTATAATATCTAGTAAAACGGTATCTACAGCATCAAAGGTTTTTGGTGGTAAAATTTCTGAAATCAAGGTCATTAAACCATCCTGAAAACCATCAATAGGAATGTATGGAATTAATGTTAACACAAATAGCATAAAAGGAAAAATGGCCATAAAAAAACTATAGGCAATTCCGCCAGCTCTGGTGGTTAATGCTCCTTCTACAATACCTATAATGTACATTTCTAAAACATCATAGAGCGACATACCTTTAAGACCTGGAATTTTTATTTTCTTCCCAAATCTAACCAGTACATTAAGTACTGGTATTTTTTCTAGTTTATCTTCTATTTCTTTACTCAATGATGTTTTTCATGTTTATCTAATAATAGCGTCATTAATTTATGATATGACTAAACGAAGTACATATGCATTTCTATTTTATAATAAATTTTTCTGTCAAATAACTACCCCCTATTTTGCCTCCAATACGTATAATATACATGCCGGTTGAGACTTGTGACATATCTAATCTAACCACATAAGAATCAATAGATGATTTTACAATTTTTTTGAATTTTAATTGCTGACCTTTTAAATTGTAAATCGCAATGTATGCAGGACCATCATAAACTGTGGTAAGAACAGCCTCATATTGCTTGTCTCCTTTGTCTAAAATAGTAAGTTTGGTATTGTTTAAAGGTGAAAAGTCTGAGGTATTCAGCATGCTCACAATATTGACGGTGTAATCTTCTGTCTCTCCATAGTTTGTAGGAGCACACGCGTCTTCAGGTACTGGATTATTCCAGTTGGTTTTTGCTCTCATTGTAAAACTACCTAGGTTAGTAGATGCAGGTATAATAACATCTATTGTCTCTGTATATGAACCTCCTGTTTCACCTGGCGCAATTATAAAATTAGCAACTATTTTTTCGTCAGCTGTAAAATCGTTGTCATTGTTAAAGTCTATCCATACCGTTACATTTTGATTTCCGTAACCAGTAGTAATTGTTAATGGGTATGTATTTCCGGGAACTAGATTGGCGGTTAGATTTGTAAAATCTCCATATCCCTCACATCCTGATATATTGTTAATATCTGCAATTGAAAAAAGTTGAATTCCGTCTCCTAAAGAACAGTTCATCGTAGGAGCACATATCTTGTTTTCAACCTCAGTTGTGACCGTATTGTTGCTGTTAAACTGGTCTCCACCGAGGTTAACCGATGCCTCAATAGAATATACTACCAATGATGAAAGATCTGCAGTCTGAGAAAAATTGTATACAAGGGTTTCGTTTGGATTCACTATGTCTGCTACTGTTTCTAAAACTGGTACTCCACCGTCTATCGCATATTGTATTTCAAAGAAACTTTGAGTATCTGCTCCATAATTTTTGATGGTTACAGAAACCTCTTCGTCTGAAAGACCGATGCCACTCTCTGGTGAATCAAAACTCACTATTCCTATATCATTATTAAATAAGTGACGAACCTCCTGATTCTTTTCATCATTAATAGAATATTGGTCTGTATCTAAAATAACCTTAACTCTTATGTTGTAGGTCTGTCCTTGAGTTGATAGATCAAGTGTTTGATCAAATCTATATTCTGCTACTTCACCAACATTAATTGTTTCAGAAAAAGTTTCTGTTGCTACTAAAACTCCATCTAAATAAAGTTCAATTGGGAAGTCCGATTGATTTTCTGTACCTAAATTCCTAATCTTTACTTCAACGGGTTCTGAATTGGTAAAAATGTCGTTTTCTAAATTTATAATATCTGCTACAGATAGGTCATTTTCAAATCCTGCTGACAACCTAAAAGACCCAATACGTGATTGCCATTCGTTGGTTAGTTTAAAATATTCTGCTGTATGCCAAAAAGTAAATCCATCTGGGTCCATGGTTAAGTGAGAATAATCTCCAAATCTATTGGAATATGTTTGAACTCCAACACCATCTACTATTACCATTTCTGTTTGAGTCATCTCACCTAGAGGATCACTTTCATACCTTCCAGTATAAGAGATTCCAACTGGTAATGTAGGACTACCCATATTAAAACCAAGACCAATATTTCCTTGAATATCGATAGCGGAAGAACCCATAAATCTACTATTCCCATCATCAGGAGCGTAGGTACCCTCTTGATATACGGTCCAAGCATCTGTCGTATTATTTCTTAATTCAACCCAGCGAATTCCTGCAGTGTCATTACCATCTACATCTACATTAAATGTGATTACCCAAGAGTTGTGATTTTCAAACATTCTGTAATTAGCTGCGTAAGAAATAACACCACCAATCATATCTATCTTCTGACCCGTTTCTGGTTGCACGAGGTCTCCAGAACCAAAAGGAGCAAATACAGAATCAAATGCATTTAATGGAACCTCTATAGGCTGAGATATTGTTGAGTTTGTTGCCGAAACCCAATCTATGTTTACTTCCCATATTTTTAAATGATCAAATGTAATTGATTCGTCCCACCCATCATCTTGTAGGTAAGTTATATACCCTGGTGAATTTTCAGGATAGTCCAATCCTAGCATGTTAGCTGTAGCAAGGCTTTTTACTGTTCCGGGGTTAGAGACAAGACCTGGAGGAGAAAACCCAACAATTTGAGGATCCTCTCCACCATTTAGAATAACATCTCTTTCCAACACATAAACAACTTCTCCAGATTTGTTAGCAGTAAGGTAGTATCCATCATGCCAAATAGAATAATGGGGATAATCTGGAAAGTTATCAAATACAAATTCATACACAAAATAAGCTCCTGTTGGGTCTGAAGTTTCAGATACCCCAAGAACTAAGGAATTGCTTGCTGATCCAAACTGACTAACAAAAAAGCGATCCGCTAGCTGATCATACATAATAATTGGATCTCCTCCGTTGGTTCCATTTCCTAAGAAGGATCCTAGAGCGGTTGGGCCAACCAATAAATTTCCTGATTTATCAAATATCTTCAATACTGAGTTTACTGCATTGATATAATGGTTTGGTCCAACAGCTCCACTAGGGTCTGGAGGTGTTGCTCCACCTGATTCGTTAATAGAAATTCCATCAAAATTTTGCTCCAGCATATATGATGGAGTATCTCTCCCCTTTTCAGCCTGTCTCATAGGGTCATTACCATCAAGCGGCAACCCAGTAAGATCAAGTTTTTCATTGGCTCTTATATTATTGGGAATAATCTTTATTTCATTAATTCTGTATTGTCGCTCTTCTGAACTTGCAAAGTCTTTTAAAGGAATTGTCTTTCCTACAAACCTTCCTTGGGATACTAATGATGCATTTTCTTGCGCATGATTCTCAAGTGAAAAACAAAGAAATAATAGAACAAGGGGTAGTAATTTTTTCATAGCTTTTGGAATTAAAAAATTTTTATAGATTTAAAACCACCAAATTACGAAAATGTTTTAGTAAAAAGCTTTCATTTGAATTCTTTTCGTCTGTGAATAATGATACTATAGTGTCAAATATTTAAAAATGAGAACTCTAAGACTTTTTGAAAAACAAGGGTTGAAAGAGTACTGTAGGACAGGATAAAATTGTTAGAAGTATCTCTTTTGTTTTTTTACTCATTTTCTTAGATATCAACATTGATTCGTGGCAACGTTGATTCGTGGCAACGTTTTATTTTTTAGCTGCTAAACGTCTAAAAAAACGCTACATCTAAAAAGCTTTTAAGCTTAAATCCATATTGTACACCGAGTGAGTTAAAGCTCCAGAAGAAATAAAATCGACGCCACATTCTGCATATTTTCTAATGGTTTTTTCATTGATACCTCCAGATGATTCTGTCAAACATTTGCCGTTGATTAAACGAACTGCTGCCTTGGTATCTTCAAATGAAAAATTATCAATTAAAATTCTGTAGACACCGTCGTTTTTTAAAATTTCTTCAATTTCATCTATACTTCTCGCTTCCACAATAATTTTAATATCTAAGTTTTTCTCTTCTAAATAGTCCTTTGTTTTTGTGATGGCCTCAGAAATTCCGCCTGCAAAATCTATATGATTGTCTTTAATCATAATCATATCATACAATGCAAACCGGTGGTTTACACCACCTCCTATTTTTACGGCCCACTTCTCTAAAGCTCTGATGCCTGGAGTGGTTTTTCTAGTATCTAAAATTTTGGTGTTGGTTCCTTTTAATAGATCAACAAAAAAAGCTGTTTTAGTTGCAATGGCGCTCATGCGTTGCATGGCATTTAATACAAAACGTTCTGCTTGAAGGATGGATTGAGATTTTCCGGAAACATGAAAAACTACGTCTCCATGGTGTACTTTAGCACCATCATTAATAAACGTTTCTAGGTGTAAGTCTGAATCAAGATATTCAAATACTTTTTTAGCAAAGGCTACCCCTGCAATAATACCAGTATCTTTTACTAAAAGCTTCGCTTTTCCTTGAGCATCTGAAGGAATACAAGACAGTGAGGTATGATCTCCATGACCAACGTCTTCTCTAAACCCATTTTTAATGATAAGGTTTAATTCGTTTTCAAATTGTTCTGGAGAAATCATATTTTTTTGTTCTTACTAGCAAAAATACGATTAAATGAGAAAAATGATGACAATAATTGTAATTTTGAAAAATGAAAATAAAACTGCTTGTTATTGGTAAAACAGATGATAAAAATCTGGTGCAACTGATAGAAAACTATCAGAAACGGTTGCAACATTATATTGGTTTTCAGTTAGAGATGCTTGCAGATATTAAAAATGTAAAGAATTTAAGTCAGTTGCAACAGAAAGAAAAAGAGGGCGAACTTATTCTTTCTAAACTTCAGAATACAGATCAATTAATTTTATTAGATGAAAAAGGAAAAGAATTTAGATCTTTAGAATTTGCTAATTTTTTACAAAAAAAAATGAATTCTGGCATCAAGCAATTGGTGTTGGTTGTAGGTGGACCTTATGGGTTTTCTGAAACTGTTTATAAAAAAGCAATGGGAAAAATATCATTGTCTAAAATGACTTTTTCCCATCAAATGATTCGTTTATTTATTGTTGAACAATTGTACAGAGGTTTTACCATTCTAAAAAATGAACCTTACCATCACGAGTAGCTATTCTCCTATTTTTTGAGCTGCATTATAGATAAGAATAATCTCCATAATCAATACTGGTACCAATAAAAAAGAGGATAAAAGAGAAAAAATAATGCTAATAAACATAGCTCCAT
>Ga0209712_10001338_pt1 | contig 21080 bp, 20 predicted proteins | sample ArcOceMetagenome_FD_187443 | JGI IMG/M metagenome (GOLD analysis project Ga0209712, IMG submission 187443) | Marine eukaryotic phytoplankton communities from Arctic Ocean - Arctic Ocean - Greenland ARC118M Metagenome (SPAdes) (version 2) | ecosystem: Environmental > Aquatic > Marine > Oceanic...
GCTTATTAAACTCCCTAGAAAGCAAAGAATATTACAGCGCCTATATTCCCAACCCAAGGTTAACCGCCATTGAGCTTAAACGTGCTGTGGCTAAAGAATTAGCCATTAAAAAAATAGATGACGTGAAAGACCGTGATTTATTAGATGTGATTAATCAGCGTTTATTAGAATTGGCCAGCGCGGGTAAAAGCGTGGTACTGGTAATTGATGAAGCACAGGCTTTACCCGAAGACAGTATTGAAGAATTAAGGCTGCTTACAAATTTAGAAACCGAACAGAAAAAGCTCATGCAAATAGTATTATTTGCCCAGCCAGAGCTAGATGAAATTTTATCCCAGCATCATTTTCGTCAATTGCGCCAACGCATTACCTTTAGTCAAACTTTGGAGCGTTTGAATAAAGATCATATCCATCAGTACATTAATCATCGCATGAGTTTGGCTGGCTACAATGGCGAGCCGGTTTTTAATAATGCGTGCATTGCTTTATTGCATAAAGCCACACAGGGCTCCCCTCGATTAATCAATATTGTATGCGGCAAGGCTCTCTTGATAGCGTTTAGCCAAGGCCAGCAAAAAGTGGAAAAACGCATGGTGAAAACCGCACTGGATGACACAGAAGGTGTTTACCATAAAAGCAATTGGCTATTTGGTTAAGGTGAATTATGAATACTCTTAATGCAAGACTAAACAACATAGCTAATCGCGAAGTGAAAAGATCATGAGTGTTGTAAATGATGTACTTAAAAATTTAGAAAAGCGCCAAGTTAAAAAAAACATGCAAGGTAGTAACGCATTTGTGGTGCAAGAAAGCTCTAAAGAAAATTATTTATTCTGGGGCATGGTGTGCCTGTCCTTTTCTTTGGTGATCAGTGTGTCTGTATTTGCTTATGTGTGGATGCATTCGTCCGGCGCTCAGCCATTACCGTATGACATGCTACTGCCTCAAGAAAGTGCTTTACAGAGTAATCATGGTTATGAAAAAGCCAAGGCGTTGACACCAGTACAGATTGAGCAAACACAGGGAAAACCAAAGCCTGCTGCTAAAGCATCTATGGTGACCAAAACAACAAGCACACAAGCATCAGAAACAGCCATTCAAGCCATTAACCAGGGTAATACTGAGCAAGCCAAACTGTCGCTGGCTAAGTCCACGCCGGACGTTCAAGACCAAGTGAAGCTTCGGCTTATGCTCAAAGATAATCCTCAGCATGTATTAGCTTACATTCAAAAAAATTATCACTATCAAGATAACCCCGCACTGATTGCCATGGCAGCACAAGGCCAGCAGCGCTCAGGCAAACATAAAAGTGCTGTGGTGCTCTATCGCAAGTTAATTCGTTTGCAACCCAATAACGCAAAATGGCGATCGGGCATTGCTATCAGTTATGAGATTTTAGGCATGGAAAAAAAGGCAGAGAGCGCTTATAAATTGGCATTATCCATGCCCAATTTACCCACGGCACTAAGAGCCTTTAGCGAGAGCCGTTTAAAAAAATTATTATGAGACCCTTTATATTTAAAGGGGCCATTATGGATGTGATCGATGTTTTATATTGAGTGTTTATCATGAGTTATTCGCCGCCGCAAAAAGTGCGCATCGGTGACCTGCTGGTTGAGCGAGGTGTACTGACTCAAGAACAGCTTATGATGACATTGGATGAGCAAAAGCGTTCTGGTAAAAAACTGGGGCGTACGGTGGTGGATTTAGGATTTATTTCTGAAGACAGCCTCTTGTTAGAGTTATCCACTTACTTTGCAATGCCCTATATTGATATAGCACGTTTTCAATTTGACAGTGAAATCACTCGCCGCCTGCCTGAAAGTTTAGCCCGTCGTTACCGCGCCATTATTCTAATGGAAGAGCAGGACCAATATTTTGTGGGTTTTGTAGACCCATTAGATATTCTGGCCGTGGATGAAATTCAACGGGCATTGAAGTGCAACATAACCCCTGCATTTGTAAAAGAGCAGGACGTATTAAACGCCATAGATCGAATTTATCGTCGTACCGAACAAATAGCGTCTATAGCAGGTGAGTTAGACGATGAACTCTCCGAAAGTGATTTAGATTTAGAATCCCTATTAGCCGAGTCTGATGCCAGCGAAGCCCCGGTGGTGCGTCTGCTGCAAAATATCTTTGAAGATGCAGTACAAGTGGCTGCGTCGGATATTCATATTGAGCCGGATGAAAGTGTATTACGCGTGCGCCTGCGTATTGATGGTGAACTGCAAGAACAAGTAATGAAAGAAAAGCGCGTAGTAAGCGCGCTGGTGAGTCGCCTTAAAATTATGTCAGGTTTGGACATTGCAGAAAAACGCTTGCCCCAAGACGGCCGCTTTAATATTCGTATTTTAAACCGCAGTATTGATGTGCGTTTATCCACACTGCCAACACAATATGGCGAAGCTGTAGTCATGCGTTTACTGGATCAAAGCCAAGGTTTATTAAGCTTAGACAACATTGGCATGCCGGATAAAATTAAAGAACGTTTTGCCACAATAATTACGCGTCCTCATGGAATGGTATTAGTAACTGGTCCAACCGGTAGCGGCAAAAGCACCACCCTTTATGCCTCGTTAAATACCCTGAATGATCCACATAAAAAAATCATCACCGCAGAAGATCCTGTGGAATATCGTCTGCCACGCATCAATCAGGTGCAAATCAACAGTAAAATTGATTTAACCTTTGCCAAAATATTACGCACCGCGTTACGACAAGACCCTGACATTATTTTAATTGGTGAAATGCGTGATACAGAAACCACAGAGATTGCTTTAAGGGCCGCCATGACGGGTCACTTAGTATTATCGACGTTACATACTAATGACGCTATTTCTTCAGCCATGCGTTTAATGGACATGGGTGCAGATTCTTATTTAGTGGCCTCCAGTTTACGGGCGGTTATTGGTCAGCGCTTGATTCGAAAAATATGCCAAAACTGCAAAACGGTTTACACCTTAACGCCGCAAGAGCGCAGCTGGTTACAAGGCATGGGTGAAGACCCTGACAAGCATACCTTTTATGCCGGCTCCGGTTGTCACCATTGCTCAAATACCGGTTATACCGGTCGTACTGGGGTGTATGAATTATTAGAGTTAGATGACGCCATGCTGGATGCCTTGCGTAAAAACGATACGGCATTGTTCACGCAAGAAGCGAAAAATTCAGACCTGTATTTACCGCTTTCATTATGTGCCTTGGATTATGCCATCGAAGGGCGCACCTCCATTCAAGAGGTGTTTAAAATCAGCGCCAGCTTAGACGATGCCACCGCGCTGACAAAGGCTTAAAATGGCGTTATTTCAATATCAGGCTCGGGATAAAAAAGGCACGCTGCACAAAGGTGAGCAAGAAGCCGCAAACCGTGAAGCGGTGGCCAATCGCTTAATGGATGACCGCATGACACCGGTTTCCATTACCGAGGTGCAAGTCAAAAAATCCTTCGATCTTAATGCTGAAATTTTCAAACATCATCCAAAAATTACGATGGATGATATGGTGCTGTTTTGTCGCCAAATGTTTGCATTAACACGCAGTGGCATTCCAATTATGCGGGCGGTATTTGGTTTAGCTGAGACCTCAAGAAACACCACTATGGAAGAAATATTAAAAGATGTGGGCAGTTCATTAGGCCGAGGTAATACATTAAGCATTGCCTTAAAAAGCCATGAAGCACATTTTACTCCGCTGTTCATTAGTATGATTCACGTGGGGGAAAGCACAGGTAAATTAGATGATGCTTTCAAGCAACTTGTGGGTCATCTTGAAATGGAACGGGATACCCGCAAAAAAGTCACCACGGCCTTGCGTTATCCCATGCTAGTGGTGAGTGCTATTTTTATCGCCATTATGGTGGTGAATGTTTTTGTGATTCCAAGTTTCGCAAAAGTGTTTGCTAAGTTTGGTGCCGACTTACCGCTGGCCACAAAAATATTATTAACCACTTCTGACTTTTTTTTAAATTATTGGTGGTTAATTATGGCTGTGGTCATAGGGGGCATAGCAGGGTTCATCAAATACATTAAAACAGAAGAGGGCGCCTATAACTGGGACCGTATAAAACTGCGCTTGCCTTTGATCGGCAGTTTATTAAATCGCATTGCCCTTTCCCGTTTTACTCGCACATTTTCCATGCTGTTTAGTGCTGGTGTGCCTATCTTACAAGCGCTGGATGTAAGTGCTGAAGCCATTGGTAATCGTTACATTGAAAAAAATGTAAAAGAAATGCGCCAAGGCATAGAGCGTGGTGATTCGTTAGCGCGCACCGCCAATGCGTCAGGCATGTTTACGCCATTAATTTTACAAATGATTTCAGTGGGGGAAGAAAGCGGCGCCGTAGACAAGCTCTTAGAAGACGTGAGCGATTTTTACGACGAAGAAACCGAATACGACGTGCAAAACCTAAGTGCCGCCATCGAGCCCATTATGCTGGTATTTATGGGCGGGATGATTTTGGTATTGGCCTTGGGAATATTTTTACCACTTTGGGATCTCGGTGCCGCAACACGATAAGCCTATTTTATTGCTCGATTATTAATAATACCGAGTGCAAACAAGTTGCCCTAAACCCTCTACGAATTCCCTGCACGTCGGCCATTTTTGGCTACACTTCTAGTATGAATACATTAAATAAGCCTCGCTTTTTTCACACAGGTTTCACACTCATTGAATTGGTGGTGGTTATTGCCTTGCTGGGTATTTTGGCAGCGGCCGCATTGCCGCGCATGATGAAAAGCTACGATGGTGCCCACGAAAGCAGTGTCACGGCCACAGGCGGTGCGTTTGCCTCGGCGGTTATGTTATTGCGTAGCCAGTGGGTAACTAATGGCGCCAAAGGCAGTGTCGATGCTGTTGATGGTTATGGAGAGGATAACGTGGCCACCAGCTCAGAAGGCTGGCCCACAGATGGCAATAACGGAGCTGCATCCAGCCATGGTAGCAATGTGCAGGGGGACGATGAACGCTGCGCACGCTTGTGGCAAAACCTATTAGTAGTAAACGCCCCTAAGGTCAGTGCGAATGTTAATGACCCACTGGATTATTTAGCGCAAGCCCCGTCAGGCTCTATATGCCGATATACCTATTTGATGAACGATCAAAATAGCAGAATCGAATATAACCTGAGTAATGGCTCTGTCACCACGATTTTATGACTATACTTTTTATTAAATAAGCCGATAACAGTTAAACCGTTTTATCTTGGATGGAAGCTAACAAACACACAGTGTGCGTTGGTGGAAAAACAAATATGGAGAGCAGTATGATCCGTGAGACTTTATTCAACCCTTCAACTAATAATGGGTTAAAACAAACTAAGCAAAAAGGCTTTACCTTAATCGAATTGATTATGGTAATTGTTATTTTGGGTATTTTAAGTGCGTTTGCGTTGCCGCGTTTTGCAGATTTTACAGGTGATGCAGAGCGTTCGTCGGTTGAAGGGGCAAGAGCATCGGTGCGTTCAGCTTCGGCAATTGCTCATGCGGCGTGTTTAGCTTCTTCAGGTTGTAATGCCAGTGCCTCTTCTGGCGAAACGGTAACCATTGAAGGTGAAGTTGTAGATATGGTATTTGGTTATCCGGCTCAGGCCGATATTTCAGGGGTTTCAGGATTGAATGATTATACAACTACAGATGCAACAGGTGCTGGCTATGTAATAGTGAGTGATTCAGCTGCAGATGGTAGCCCATGTTTTACTTATACAGAATCAGCAGCAGTGAACACCTTGCCTACGATCAGTGTGCTTGATACTTATGATGATAATACCGGTGGAGCAGCGTCAACACATACTTGTCCATAATATGAAAAGAGTAAGGGGCTTCACATTAGTGGAGCTAATAATTTCGATAATTTTAATTTCCATTTTATCGGGGGTCGGGGTAGCGCTATTTAGCTCTTCTGATCAATACGCAGCGCGCTTATCCATGGAGCAATGGTTAAGCGCGTTTCGCTTTTCTCAACGCCTGGCTTTACTGAAACAAGATGCCAGCAATGTTTTAAATGTCACCTTAACGCAAGGTTCTGGCAGTTGGACGAGCAATATCAATTTGGCCGCCACCCAGTTAGATGTATTTGAATTAGACCGAGACAATATTAACGTGCACATGAGCACCTCGGATTTTGTTTCAGCATGCAGTGTTTTGCCGTTATTAAGTTTTCCTGCCACGTATTATTTTAATGGCTATGGAGATGCGGTTAACAGCAGCTCGGTGCAAATCAGCAGCAACACGCGCTTTTGTTTTGTCGGCCAAGAGAGTGCGGAACTATGTTTAAGCCCAAGTGGATACGCATATGCAGGAAGTTGCCAGCCCTAACATGAAATCCCCACACGCCCAGCTGTCATACAGTCACCGGCAAAAAGGCGTCACCTTGGTGGAGTTGATTATCACCATAGTGATCATCGGCATTGCCATGTCAGCATTGGTCTCCGCTTTAACCACAGGCATTTCTCGCAGTGCTCAACCCATGTTAGAAGGCAAAGCGCTTGAGCTCTCCCAAGCTTATCTAGATGAAATTCAAGCCATGCGCTTTGATGATCAAAGTGCCATTGGCGGCGGATCTGTTTTAGCGGCCAGTAATCCATGCACCATTTCGAACGAAAGCCAAAGCCGAACAATGTTTGATGATGTGGATGATTACCACGGGGTAAACGACTCCCCGCCGGTTTTAATTGAATCCAGTATTGATATGAGTGCTTATGCAAACTATCAAGTTTTAATATCTGTGGCCTGTGCTGGCACCGAATTAGGTTTAGCAGCCAATGAATTGGTAAAACGCATTAATGTAACCGTGGTATTACCCAGTGGTGAAAGCCGAGATGTGGCTATTTATAAAGGAAACTTTTGATCATGAGTTTCTCTTTATTATTTAAAAAAAGTCTTTTCAAATTTTTTACTGGGCCAGTAAAAACTACGTGTTTAAAACAGCACGGCTTTACCATGATCGAGCTGATTATTGTAATTGTTATTTTATCCATACTTTCTATCGGCAGTGTGCAATTTATTAGTTATAGCGCACAAGGGTATGTGGATACCGTTAGGCGTTCGGTTTTATCGTCCACCGCCACCATTGTTAATGAAAAAATATCACGCGCATTACGAGATGCTCTACCCAACAGTATTCGAGTCAATGCTGATCAGTCGTGTGTGGAATTTATCCCCATTGTCTCAGCTTCCCGTTATGTGCAAGCGCCTATAGTGGGCAACCCAGATGTGCAAACAGAAGTGCATGCCGTGCCATTAGATGGGGCTCTTACCCAAACGGGTTTTTTAGCTATTTATCCCGTGGTCAGTAACATCAATGTGTTGTATGACAACAGTATTAGCCCAGGGGTAATCAGCTCGCTTACCGCCAGTATCACAAGTACCAGTGCCGGTGCGGATGTTTTTACGTTTAGCGGTGCAGGCAGCTTTCAATTTTTACAAGCCAGCCCACAAAATCGCTTGTATGTAACGGCGCAACCTCAGGCGTTTTGCCAAGTGGGCACGGAGTTATTTTATTACCGTAATTATGGATTTGTGGGCGACATCAGTAACTTAAATGCAAGTTTACCTTCTACTGTCCCCAATCGATTATTGGTGGCGAATAATTTATTAGCATCGGCTTTACTGTTTTCATATGTGCCCAGCTCGTTAAGGCGTAATGCTATCGTAAGTTATGAACTGACCTTACAAGAGAGCAGTAACTTAGGTGAAACCTTGGTGGTCAACCAAGAAGTGCAGGTGCGTAATGTGCCGTAATACAACCATCAATAAACAAAAAGGCCTTGGCTTGCCTTCTGCGTTATTTTTAATTGTGGTTATGGTGCTCATTGTTGCCGCCATTAATCAACTTAACGAAATGAACGCGCTGGCGTATGGTCGTGAATGGTTATCCATGCGCGCATTCTATGCCGCTGAAAGTGGCGCACAAACCGCCGCTGTTTATGTATTAAATTCAGCGCAAGCTCTGCCCACTTGCGATGCAAGTTTTATCAGTAGTCTAAATTTACCCGCTTCTGGGTTGTCTGGTTGCAGTGTCAGTGTGTCGTGTGACCCGCAAACAGTGGCCAGTCAAAATTATTACACGCTAACCAGTACCGGAACCTGTGGCAGTGGTATGGATCAAGCAACACGTGTGATTCAAGTGAGGTTGCAGGAATGATGTGCGCCTCAAAAAAAATAAAGGTTTTTTTATTTGTACTGGCCTTACTGCACAGTTCAGCAATTTGGTCTGTGTGTTCTCCTTATATGGGTTTGGCATCGATTAATGAAATCAGTAAGGAGCACAATTGGAAAGATAATGCCGATGACTTTATTGAAGTAAAAAAATTGGACAATCAACTTAATAATAATGTTATGGATGATTGGACCGTTGAAGTATGTGAAACCATTCTGGTTATATTTACTTCATGCTCAGGTGAGGTCTCGCTTTCAAGTGCCGATGTCACATCTAAGTTTTGGGTGATGAGTGGTTCACCCTTTCCCTCTAGTTACATAGATTGGATAGGCGGTTTGGATATTGTTTTAAAAGATCAAGATGGTTATGTGGTGGATTATGTTTCTGTAAATGGGGTAACTGAACAATATGAAGCATGTTCTTACCCATATGATACTGAAGCCAATGGCAGTGCATCGACCCGACGCATGAGGCGTTTGCCTGATGGTGTGGGGGATTGGGATGTGCCACCCGGTAACTCTCAATCACCAACAGAAGGAGAGGATAATACCGATAGCTCTCCACCGGTTGGCGCACCATCATTAAGCTTTCTTGAAGACGTAAGTGTCGGTCAAGGGCAAACCGCAACGCTTACTTTTGTTCTTGATTCCACTTACGCAAGTGATGTAGATATTAATTACGCAACAGTGAATGGCATTGCAATTGATGGGACTGATTACACCGGAGAGTCAGGCAGTATCACGATTCCATCAGGGCAACTAAGTGTCACGTTAGATATTGATACCTTAGTAAGCGGTAGCCTCGTGGATCAATATTTTTTTATTACCATTCAAAGCGCAACTAACGCAAATGTCATTGACCAAATTGCACAAATTACTATTACCACAGCGGTAAATGCCGATCATTTTCAAATTAATCACAGCGGTCAAGGGATTAATTGTGAAGCAAGCTCTATTACTATCCGTGCGATAGATGGCGCTGGCAGCGTGTTAACGTCATATACCGGTACGATTGATTTATCCACATCAAGCAATCATGGTGACTGGACAAACTTTTCTGGCAGCGGCGCATTTACCGCTATAGGCAGTAATGCTGGTACTGCTCAGTATGAATTTGTTGCGTCGGATAATGGCGAAGTAACCTTGAATCTATTAAACACACATGCCGAAACAGTCAGCATTAATGTGATTGATGGAGCGGGTATTACCGAACAAAGTAATTCGGCCACCGGGGCAGACGACCCTAATTTAATTTTCGCGCTTTCCGGTTTTAAATTTATTTATGGCAATGGCTCTGCACCCACTACGGAAATTATACCCGTGCAAACATCTGGCCGACCACTTAATCAAAGCTTGGCCTACCAGCCGTTGAAAATACGCGCAATCACCACAGATCTAGATACGGGTGTGTGCACAGGTTTATTCACTAATAACCAATCCGTTGAATTGGCATTGGAGTGTAATGACCCAAGCAATTGTAATAGCAGCACAGCATCTCAGTTTTCCGTTGATGGTAGTAACCTTGAAAAAAATGCCAATAACAATGTTTCAAACTATTCGCCATTCACCTTAACTTTTTCATCCAATAGCACCGCCGATTTAAATAACAGTATTTACAGTGACGCAGGTATCGTCACGCTGCACGCTCGTTATCAACAACCAGGCGATAATATTGTGGGAAGTTCACAACCTATTACTTTTATGCCTGCAGGCTTTTGTACCACCACAACAGACTCGGACTACGAGTGCGCAGGGCCCAGTTCAGGCACAGAGTATTGGAATTGCAGTCGTTTTAAAAAAGCCGGTGAAAATTTTGCATTAACGGTTAATGCGCAAGGTTGGCGCAGCGATGCTGATACGGATATGTGTGACAATAATTTTGTATTGCCTAACTTTAATAGCACGGTGAATTTAACGTCTAGTGTGTTGTCTCCAACGGGAGGTGACTCCGGAACACTGTCGCTTAATAATGTGTCCCTTAGCTCAGGCTTATACAGCGGCAATGTGTATTGGAGCGAAGTAGGAGTGCTTAATATTATCGCTGGGGGCAATAGTTATTTATTCAATACTCTACCTTCAAACACGTCTCATGAATTTGGACGATTCTATCCAAATGATTTTTTAATTTCGAATCCCGTGCAAGGCAGTTTTATTAATTCTAATACGGACTTTAGTTACATTGGTGAATTGGATCTCTCTGGCGATGGCGGCATTCAATATAATGTGCCGCCTAGTTTTGATTTTGTTGCGCGCAATGTACAAGGGGCGACGGTTAAAAATTATCTGCAAGGCAGTTTCAATAAAAATCCAGCCCCTGTGACCGGAGTATCGTCTTCCATTATGGGGGCTGATGGCATTAATGCCTTAACAGTAACAGCCAGCTTTAGTAATCCATCACTGAGTTACGACGGGGCGAATAGCTTATATACAGCTACACTTAATGTGGCAGACCACTATGTATATGACCGGGATGCAAACGGCCTTATAGCGCCTTTTAATAACGATATTAGCTTAGATATCAATAATGTATTAGACAGTGATGGGGTTAGCTCGGCAAATACGATTACCCTTAACCCAGTGGGAGGGGAGATTCGCTTTGGCCGCCTATTTATTCATAACGCTTATGGGCCTGAAACTTCAGCTGTGGAGCAAGTATGGCAAACCGAATTTTATGATGGCACAACATTTGTGCTGAATACGCTGGATAGCGGAACCGTGTATGACTTAGTAAACGTGAATACCATTACCGTGACGGACGTGGGCAATAGCAGTGACCCATTATTAACAACAGACAGCAGTATCAGTGGCGAGCTTGCCAATAGCGGTAATTTTAGCAGTGGCCGTTTGAATGCAATTTGGAGCGCCACGGTTGCTCAGCGTTACGGGACATTAAACTTTATTTACACGGCGCCAACCTGGTTAACCTATGATTGGGCAGGGACTGGGTTTGTAGACCCAGATGCTAACGTGAGTTTTGGTCAGTACCGTGGCATTGATAAAATTATTTATTGGAAAGAAATAAATTATTAGAGGAAGAGTATATGGATCCTCATGGTCTCTTTGATCTGAAATTTGAGAATCAAATTTTGTATATAGCAATAACCGGCCAATGTAATAAAGAAGGTTTTGAGCAGGTGTTTATTGAGATCAAAGAATTGGTATCCCAAAAAATGCCTACAGAGTTTTCGATTTTGGTTGATTTGACCGATTGGGGTTTGAGTGAGCCGGGTGTTGCTGATGCTTTTGAGGATATGAGGCCTTGGTTAATTGAAAGAGGTCAAAAGTATGAAGTATTGGTTGTGGGACAATCAAATCTTAAAAAAATGGAAACGTTAAAATATTTTGTAGGATATGACGAACGTTTATCTGTTCATTATTGTGCATCAGTGACAGAGGCGGAACAGTGGTTGAAAGTTAATCACATGTTATAGGAAATAGATAATGGACTTATACCGAGATAGATTTGAGCTAAAGGTGGTTGATAATACGTTATTTTTTCATGTAGACGGTGCTATGGATGAAGGTTTATTAAAAGCCATTTTTGTAAAAGTATTACACCTTATTACCCACGAATTGGAATACCCTTGGGCCAGTGTGTTGGATCTTACTGAGTGGGGTTTGTATACGCCGGAAGCTGAAAAAGATTTAGTTAAGTTTCAGCATTGGGCCTATAAAAACGGCCAGAGAGCCGAAGTTTGTATTACGGCAGGCAATACATTTAAAGAGAATATACGAAAGAAAATGTACGCGGGCCAAGACTTAGGTGTAGAGCATGTTTTTGTTGTTAGTGCTGACGATGCAAATGAATGGTTGCTTGAAAAAGGCTACCTTCAACAACAGGGTGTAGTGTAGTAAAAACGCGGGTTAATTCTAAATACATTGTGTAGTGAAACAATTATGAAGATCCACTCACTGCCTTATGGCAGTTACAGCTTAGATGTAAAAGGCAGAACCGTTGTTTTGACCATTACCGGCGTAGTGGACATTGAAGTGGCACTGCGTTTAATGTTGGATTTTAAGATTAAAGTTACCGAATTAAATGAGCCTTATTGGGCGTCGCTTGTAGATTTAAGCGACTGGGGCTTACACCCTCCTGAAGTGGTCCACTTTATTGATGAGTTTGAAGACTGGGCTAAAAATAATGGCCAACTTGCCGAGGCTGCTGTGGTAAATGAAAGTGTGTTAAAAGTCATGGCGCGGGATCGTTTGGTGGGAGAGCATCGCATCCTTGTTCATCAAGAATATTTTCAAGATAAAAAAATGGCCATCGATTGGTTAAAAAATCTGTCCTTGTATGAAGATTAAAAGAGCCCATTTTAAAAGCCCGTTTAAGTTTTACCTTAAACGGGCTTTTTTAATGGGTGAAATTTTTTTAACTAATTTTCACCCTTATTGCGCTGCTTTACTCGTTAGTCTTCGATTTCAGCTTCAGTATTTTCTTCCATACCTAGTTCTTTAATTTTACGAGTTAGAGTGTTACGACCCCAACCTAAAAGAATAGACGCATCACGGCGGCGACCAGCTGTGTGCTTAAGTGCTGTTTCAATCATGATGCGTTCAAATACAGGTACTGCTTCATCAAGAATGGCTTTTTTGCCTTGAGCCAATTGCTGGTCAGACCAGTTACGTAACGCTTGCTCCCAGTTATTACTGGTTGTGGCTTTTTCTTCTTGATTTAATAATTCAGGCGGAAGGTCATTGATATGCACTTCACGACCGGATGCCATAACCGTAATCCAGCGGCACGTGTTCTCTAACTGACGAACGTTACCAGGCCATGGCAATGTGCATAAATAATCTTCGGTATCGTTCTTTAATACTTTGGCTTCTACACCCAGTTCATCAGCAGCACGGTTTAAAAAGTGGTGCAATAAACGTGGTACATCTTCACGGCGTTCGGCCAGTGATGGCAGGTGTACTCGAATTACATTTAAGCGGTGGAATAAATCCTCACGGAACGTTCCAGCTTTAACCAAGCCTTCTAAGTCTTGGTGGGTTGCCGCAATAATGCGTACGTTTACTTTTACCGGTGTGCTGCCACCAACACGGTAAAATTCACCGTCGGCTAATACGCGCAGTAAACGTGTTTGTGTATCAGCTGGCATGTCGCCGATTTCATCTAAAAATAATGTACCGCCATCCGCTTGTTCAAAGCGACCTTGGCGTTTACCACCAGCACCTGTGAACGAGCCTTTTTCATGGCCGAATAATTCGGACTCGATTAAATCTTTAGGAATGGCCGCCATGTTCAATGCAACAAAAGGGTGTTCACTGCGTGGGCTGTGTTTATGTAATGCGTGGGCTACCAGTTCTTTACCAGTACCGGACTCACCATTAATTAAAACGGTAATGTTACTGTGGCTTAAGCGGCCAATGGCACGAAACACTTCCTGCATGGCAGGGGCTTCACCAATGATCTCGGTGTTTTCATACGCTTCAGTTAGGCCAGGCTCAGCGGCGGTGGCGTTTTCGTGTTTATGATTAATGGCGCGCTGGATTAGGCTAACTGCCTCATCAACATCAAAAGGTTTAGGCAGGTACTCAAATGCACCTGTTTGGTAAGAGTTTACCGCGCTGTCTAAATCGCTGTGCGCCGTCATGATGATCACAGGGATATCAGGCTGCACTTCATGAATTTGTTTTAGCAGTGTTAAACCATCAATGCCTGGCATACGCACATCGCAAATGATGGCGTCAGGGCTTTCACGGTTTAAAGTGGCGATAATTTTTTCACCATTTTCAAACGATGAGGTTTCAATATTTTCTTGCTCTAGGGCTTTTTCTAATACCCAGCGAATAGAGCGATCGTCATCAATTATCCAAACCTTATTCATCATTGTTCCGCCTATTCTAAAATTTTTAAAAGGTTATAAGTTTTAAACTATTAAATTGCTTGAGCCGTAGAGGCATTCTTGAAATCATCAAGAGTGAGCTCTAGCGGTAAATAAATTGAGAATTCTGTGCGCCCAGGTTTGCTGTCGCATTCAATAATACCGTGATGCTGATTCACGATGCTTTGCGCAATGCTTAAGCCAAGGCCTGTGCCTTCGGCGCGCCCACTGATCATTGGGTAAAATAAACTTTCACGAATGTGCTCAGGAATGCCCGGGCCGTTATCAATGATGCTTAAGTGCAATACAAGCCTGTGTTTGGTGTGGCCAATAGTGAACTGGCGAATGGTACGTGTACGCAACCGAATGGTGGCAGGAATGGCTTGCTCACCTGTGGTTTTGTTTTCCATCAAGGCTTGCATGGCGTTACGCGTAATATTCAGGGCCACCTGAATCAGTTGTTCTTTGTCGGCTAAAAATTCTGGAATACTTGGGTCGTAATCGCGCTGCAGTGTCACGTCGCCATCGGCTTCAACACTGATCAAGCTGTATATGCGTTCCAGTACTTCATGGATATTGGTTTCATTACGCTCGGGTAATTTATTGGGCCCCAGCATTTTATCCACTAGGTTACGCAGGCGGTCTACTTCTTCAATGATGATGGTCGTGAATTCTTGTAAGTCTTCTTTTTCTAACATGCGCGCTAATAATTGCGCGCTGCCACGAATGCCACCAAGGGGGTTTTTAATTTCGTGAGCCATGCCTCGAACCAAGGCTTGGGTAGCGGCTTGGCCGCTGATTAATTCTTCTTCACGACTGATGCGCAGTAGGCGATCACGTGATTGCATTTCGATTAGTAGGCAGGGTGTGCCATCAAACTCCACAGGCGTGATGCTGTAGTCGAGCGTATGGATCTTGTGGTCAAACAGTCGCACCTCTGCTTCGCGCATGGTGAAGCGATTGTCTGAGCTTAGGCAGCTTTTAAGTGTGTCCAAGCCTTGTTTCTCATCAAAGAAAAACAGTTCAACAGGCTCACCAGCACAACGGCGGCCACTGACTTGTAATAAAGCCTCTGCGGCTGGATTTAAATAACGCACAGTCAGATCTTGGTCGAGCACCAAAATAGAACTATCTAAGTTATTTATCAGTTGTTTATAAAAAACAAAATCCGCCATGGGTATTAACTTCTCTGTATATCTGGACTGAATCTAGGGGGAAATAGCCCTGCCACCTTGTTTAGCAAAAACTAAGCCAGCTTAAAAACGCACTGTTTTTGCGGGCTTACGGGTGGTATTGGGCTGTTGTCGGCTGGAACTCGCGCACTTTAAGTGCGGATGATCTGGCTAATATTTATGATAGCACCATATTGGTGCGATAGCGTAAGGAGGGTGGTTTATTCAGGGTTATCTTGATGCAGGTCGTTTAAAGATCGAAGGTCGTGTCACATGGAAGCGGCGTTTTTCACTGCTAATAAGCAGTCGGCCTTTGTGTTTGATTTTAGCTTGTAGTAAATGTGCGCCTCGATTGATGTTTTCGAGAGAAAACTGCAATTGTGCACCGCTAGCCACCGGGCTACCGTCCAATAAAAGTGTGATTTCGTGGTCTTTTTCTAGTGGGGGTTCCAGTTCGAGTTTGACTGAGGCATTACCCGCTGCACCACTAGTGAGCATGAAGTCTTCGGTGGGCTTAGTGATGCTTAAGCGTTTATAGCCTTTGAAAACCGCTTTGCTGCCTTCTTCATGGCTTTCTGGTGTTGCTTCTTTTTTTGCGGGGTCTTCTACGTGTTTTAAGCTTTGCAGTGTAGGCAACTTGGCTTTTTTACTGTTGGCAGGTGGCTCGTCTCCATAAACACGAATGCCTTCAGAATTGATCCACGTATATACCTCTGCATGTGTAAACGAGCAGGCGAGTAGCAGGGCAAAGGCGAAGCGTTTCTGAAACATGAGAAACCCGTTTAAATGAAAGAGGGCTACCTTACCTTAATACGGCGATCAGTGTGAATTATGTAGTTCGTGCAGTTCACAGTTTAAACATGAATTCTAAGCTTTGGTTTGTATGTGAGGGCGCTGGGCGGCTTTTTCTGAGAGTTTATCGATGGCCATAAAAGCCAATGCTTGTTGAGTTTGTTTTTTAGCGGCTGTTTGTGCAATCTCGCCAGTGATCATGGTCGCACTACTTTCTTCTTCTGCAGGGGCGAAAGCATTTTTTGCAGTTTCGAGCAGGGCTTGCTGCTGTTGATGAGTCACATAGCTGGCTAGCTTTTCTCTGGATGCTGCGGAGATATCTGGGTTGTTTAATGCGGTTGTCGCCATAGGCTGGCTATGCACTTTTGGTGCCTTCTTGGCGCCAGCTGAACCGGTGCTTTGAGATAAGGCCTGAGTCTGTTGTTTGGGTAATGCAGTGCTGCTATTGATATTCATGGCGCGCCCTCTAATCTGTACAAATTATACTCTGTTAAATTGTAAAGTAGTGATAAGGCTTAGAGTAATGCGTTATATGGGCTGAGGAGGATACTGTTTTTTATTATCGTTAATGTTTGAAAATTTATACGCAGCGGGTCGATTTATGCCCTGATAAATCAACTCTTCCGCCATTTATAGTAGCCATATAGACCTAATTCTGCGGGGATATGAAAGTTGTGCTGACTCTATTTAGTGATTAGACACAAAAAAGCAGCCCGGAGGCTGCTCTTTTTAACTACTTATAATTTCGAAAAATTATACAGAGTAGTAAAGGTCGAATTCTACTGGGTGAGTAGTGTGTTCAACCAGGTATACATCTTCCATTTTAAGGTCGATGTAAGCTTCGATCATGTCTTCTGTGAATACGCCACCTTGAGTAAGGAAGTCAGTATCTTTCTTAAGTTCAGCTAGTGCTTCACGTAAAGAACCAGCTACCTGAGGGATAGCAGCGGCTTCTTCAGCTGGAAGGTCATATAGATCTTTATCAGCAGCATCGCCAGGGTGGATCTTGTTTTTAACACCATCGATACCAGCCATAAGCATTGCAGCGAATGCAAGGTATGGGTTAGCACATGGATCAGGGAAACGAGCTTCAACACGCTTACCTTTAGGAGATGCAACGTATGGGATACGGATAGAAGCAGAACGGTTACGTGCAGAGTACGCAAGCATTACAGGAGCTTCGAAACCAGGGATAAGACGCTTGTAAGAGTTAGTTGAAGGGTTAGTGAACGCATTCAACGCTTTAGCGTGCTTGATGATACCGCCGATGTAGTAAAGAGCAGTTTCAGATAGACCAGCATAGCCGTCACCAGCGAACATGTTTTCGCCGTCTTTCCAGAAAGACTGGTGAACGTGCATACCAGAACCGTTATCACCAACAACTGGCTTAGGCATGAAAGTAGCAGTTTTGCCGTATGCGTGAGCTACGTTGTGAACAACGTATTTCATCATTTGAACTTCATCAGCTTTCTTAACTAGAGTGTTAAATTTAACACCGATTTCGTTTTGGTTAGCTGTTGCAACTTCGTGGTGGTGTACTTCAACGTCAAGGCCGATAGCTTCCATTGTGTTACACATAGCAGCACGCATGTCGTGAGAGCTATCTACTGGTGGTACTGGGAAGTAACCGCCTTTAACACGTGGACGGTGACCCATGTTGCCGCCTTCGATAGTAGATGCAGAGTTCCATGCACCTTCTTCAGAGTTTAGCTTGTAGAAGCAGCCTGACATGTCAGCGCCGAATTTAACGTCATCAAAGATGAAGAATTCTGGCTCTGGACCGAAGAATGCTGTGTCGCCAAGACCAGTAGATGTTAGGAATTCTTCAGCGCGCTTAGCAACAGAACGTGGATCACGCTCGTAACCTTGCATAGTAGCAGGCTCGATGATGTCGCAACGTAGGATAAGAGTTGCATCTTCAGTGAACGGGTCAAGGAATGCAGTAGTGTCGTCTGGACGAAGAATCATGTCTGATTCGTTGATGCCTTTCCAACCTTCGATAGAAGAACCATCGAACATTTGGCCAGTTTCGAAGAATTCTTCGTCTACGTAGCGAGCAGGAATAGAAACGTGTTGCTCTTTACCTTTTGTATCGGTGAAACGCAGGTCAACCCAACGTACGTCGTTATCTTTAATCAGCTTTAAGGTGTTCTCTGACATGATGCTCTCCAATGTTGAGACGTTGTATGTCTATATAGTTATTAAGGCTAACCCTTAAATCAAAAAACTTAAGGGCCGCACATTTTGTATGATCCGATCTTGTCTGAACTCAACAGAGCAAAACTCATGCCAGACAATAGCAGCCAATAAACGTGGGCTTTCAGCGCAAAGGGAATCAAAAATGTAAATATGAATGACTCAAAATAGTGCACTTTAAATATAAGTGACCACTATTGGTGCGCAAGTCCGTGTGCTGTTGGTATTTTGTACCGATAGCCTAAATTAGCTTGCACATTATAGGTTCAAGTGGCGCAACAAGGTAGGTGAATTATGCGCTATGACGATACATTTTTAGGTAGTTTTACGTATTGTGTGTTTTTTAAACAATTAAATTGGTTTTTATGAGAGTTTCCATAGCTTGTGAGGCCTTAGATGGCTATAATCTGCGCCTAAATTTTTCGGGCTCGTCTTTATAGGACCAACTTTATGATTGAGAACCTACGTAACATCGCCATCATTGCTCACGTTGACCATGGTAAAACAACTTTGGTTGATAAACTGCTTGAGCAATCTGGCACCCTTGATCGTAAAGAGCTGGGTGGCGAACGCGTCATGGACAGCAACGACCAAGAAAAAGAACGTGGTATTACCATCTTGGCGAAAAACACTGCCATCAAATGGAATGAGTACCGTTTCAATATCGTAGATACACCGGGACACGCCGACTTCGGTGGTGAAGTTGAACGTGTAATGTCTATGGTTGATTCTGTACTACTTATCGTAGACGCAGTTGACGGCCCTATGCCTCAAACACGTTTCGTAACACAAAAAGCATTCGCACGTGGCCTTAAGCCAATCGTTGTTATCAACAAAATCGACCGTCCTGGTTCTCGCCCTGATTGGGTAATGGATGAAGTATTCGATTTGTTCGACCGTTTAGGTGCGACAGAAGAGCAACTAGATTTCCCTGTAATTTACGCATCGGCTATTAACGGCATCGCCGGTACTGACCCTGATGAAATGTCTGAAGACATGACTCCGTTATTAGAAGCCATTGCTGAAAACGTACCTTCTCCGGATGTTGATCCTGAAGGCGATTTCCAAATGCAAATCTCTTCTCTTGATTATGATTCGTTTAAAGGTGTTGTTGGTATCGGCCGTATTACTCGCGGTACGTTAAAAACTAACGCACAAGTAACGGTTATTGATGCTGAAGGCAAAACTCGTAACGGTAAAGTTGCTGAAGTTAAAGGCTACCACGGTCTTCACCGTGTTGTAGTTGATCAAGCAACGGCTGGTGACATCGTATGTATCACAGGTATCGACAAGCTTGGTATCTCTGACACTCTATGTGTTCCTACAAGCGTAGAAGCGTTACCGCCTCTATCTGTTGATGAGCCAACAGTAAGCATGACTTTCCAAGTAAACAACTCTCCGTTTGCTGGTAAAGAAGGTAAGTTTGTAACGAGCCGTAATATTGCTGAGCGTCTAGAAAAAGAATTGATCCACAACGTTGCATTGCGCGTTGAGCCAGGCGATAGCCCTGAGAAATTCCGTGTAAGTGGTCGTGGTGAGCTTCACCTTTCTGTATTGATCGAAACTATGCGTCGTGAAGGTTTTGAATTAGCGGTTGGTCGTCCTGAAGTTGTTCAGCGCGAAGTTGACGGCAAAATCGAAGAGCCTTTCGAGCAAGTTGTTATTGATGTTGAAGAACAGCACCAAGGTCCTGTTATGTCTGAGATGGGTGACCGTCGCGCAGAGATGACTAACATGGTTCCAGATGGCAAAGGCCGTGTACGTTTAGAATTCATCATGCCAGCACGTGGTTTGATTGGTTTCCGTGGCGACTTCATGACCATGACTTCTGGTTCTGGTATTTTGACTAACGTATTTGATCACTACGGTGAAGTGAAAGCGGGCCCTGTTGCTACGCGTCACAACGGCGTATTGGTTTCTATGGTTACTGGTAAGGTTCTTGGTTTTGCTATCTTCGGTCTTCAGGATCGTGGTCGTATGTTTGTTGTACCTGCACAAGAAGTTTACGAAGGTCAGATCGTTGGTTTGCACTCTCGTGATAACGACTTGGTTGTTAACCCAACTAAAGCTAAGCAGTTAACTAACGTACGTGCATCAGGTACTGATGAAGCCATCAACCTTGTGCCACCTGTTAAGCATACTCTAGAGCAAGCTCTTGAATTCATCGAAGACGATGAGCTAGTAGAAGTAACACCTGAAAGCATCCGTATCCGTAAGAAGCATCTTACTGAGAACGAGCGTAAGCGTGCTAACTCTGCTAAGAAAAACAAATAATTAAAGCTATCTGCGTTGCTAGTGCGGCGTTAAAAGCAGATTGAGAAATACTCATTTACTATATGTAAACTCCGTTTTCTCAATCTGATTTTGCCTTGCGCTAGCTGCCTCGATGACGCTTTAATGAAAAAGGCGATGAAGAAATTCATCGTCTTTTTTTGTGTCTGTCATTTATTTATATATGGTATTTTTAGCGAGACTTTAAGTGGTGAGTATATGAAGGCATTAATACAACGTGTGAAAAACGCCAAGGTCGAGGTCTCTGGTGAGGTGGTTGGTCAAATTGATCAAGGGGTTTTGATCTTTTTAGGTGTGGAAAAAACGGATACAGCCGAACTGGCAGATAAGCTTTTACAAAAAATTTTGAAGTACCGAATTTTTAGTGATGCAGATGGCAAGATGAATTTAAATGTAGATCAGGTTGAGGGCAGCTTGCTGGTGGTTTCTCAGTTCACCTTGGTGGCGGATACCCAAAAAGGCACACGACCAGGCTTTTCAAAAGGTGCGTCTGCGCAATTAGGTGAGGAGCTGTATGATTATTTTGTTAAGCAGAGTGTAAAAAGTATCACGACTCAAACCGGTAAGTTTGGTGCAGACATGCAAGTGAGTTTGCAAAACGATGGGCCGGTAACTTTTATGCTAGAAGTCTGAGGGCT
>Ga0209712_10001339_pt1 | contig 21029 bp, 28 predicted proteins | sample ArcOceMetagenome_FD_187443 | JGI IMG/M metagenome (GOLD analysis project Ga0209712, IMG submission 187443) | Marine eukaryotic phytoplankton communities from Arctic Ocean - Arctic Ocean - Greenland ARC118M Metagenome (SPAdes) (version 2) | ecosystem: Environmental > Aquatic > Marine > Oceanic...
TCAGCCATCAATAATCTCCTGCAATGTGGCCAATGCAACCGCGTGCACATCCGCGTTTGCCGCAGCAATCACGCGACCCCCAAGATGCGCCACGCCACCCTGCCAATTTGATACAATGCCGCCAGCGGCCTTAATCACGGCAATCGGGGCGTGAATGTCGTAGGGCTGCAAACCAGCCTCGATCACCAAGTCGACCTGCCCCGCGGCCAGCAATGCATAGCCGTAACAGTCCATGCCATAGCGGGTCAGCTTTACTGCTTTGGACACCGCCTCGAACGCGCGACGTTCCAACGGCGTGCCCACTTCTGGGAAGGTGGAAAGTAAAGTCGCGTCTGGCAAATGGGTGCGCGCACGGGTCACCAATGGGGTTGTGCCGTGCGGGCCAGTCAATGTGGCGTGGCCAAACCCACCCACAAATCGCTCGCCGATATAAGGTTGATCAATGATGCCAAACTGCGGACCAGCTACATTTGAAACGGCGATAAGAACACCCCACGTCGGTGTTCCGCTGATATATCCACGCGTGCCATCAATCGGATCAAGCACCCAAGTTAGGCCAGACGTCCCCGCACTCGTGCCCATTTCTTCGCCCAAAATACCATCATCAGGGCGCTCAACCTCTAGAATCGCGCGCATCGCGGCCTCTGCCGCACGGTCCGCTTCGGTGACGGGATCAAAAATCGCATCAGGTTTGGATTTATCGTCTGAAACGAGATCAGGCGTACGAAACAAACGTAAGGTTTGGACGCGCGCAACGTCTGCAAGCAAATGCGCGACGCGTACGATATCTTGCTGTGTTGCTTTATCTATAGAGAGCATTTCGCGCTACCGTTTGCTTATTATTGTTCAACAATCGGTAACGCGCAGACCCCCCACTGGTCAAGCAGCCTTAAGCGACTTCGCTCAAAACGCGGGCCAAATCGAATAGGCGGCGACGCTGATTTTCAGGAATAGCATAATACGACCGTAACAATTCCAACGCCTCTTTGTCTGTCAGAACATCGCTTGGCACGTCGCCTTCGCCGGGTTGGGCAGCGGATGCGTCTAGACCCTCAAAAAAGAACGATACTGGCACGGTCAACACGTTCGCGATGTCCCAAAGACGGGAGGCGCTGACGCGGTTCATGCCTGTTTCATATTTCTGGATTTGCTGAAATTTGATCCCAACAGCCTCTGCCAACTGTTGCTGGGTCGTGCCATTCATCCAGCGACGTTGACGAATGCGTTTACCGACATGGACGTCTACATGATGCTTCATGGATCTATTCCTAACTTCAAAAATTCAACTGTTGGTAAAGTGGCAAATCAAAAGGGTCGAGCGCTTCCGGCTCAGTCCTCTGTGCCTCCTCTGCGATAAAACACGCAACGGTTGCAGCGCGCTACCTGACCTTTAGGACAGGTAAAAAGCTAATTTCTCACTTACAGAACCGATTGTGGTCGACAATTACTTCGGATCGGGCCAATAAAATAGCAAAAAGCCATTAAGAACACTAAGCATTTGGCAAAGGGGCATCATATGCGCGCATTTCAGGTAGACAACTTTGCAGACGGTCCGCAACTTGCCATCACGCAACAACCGACGCCGTCAAAAGGCGAGGTTCTTTTAAAAATCGACGCATGTGGTTTAAACTTTGCCGACCTTCTAATGACGAATGGCACCTATCAAGATACGCCCAAACCCCCGTTTTCGTTGGGAATGGAAGTCTGCGGAACAGTCGTTTCCCTTGGCGACAGCGTTGATACCCCAGCAATAGGATCCCGCGTCGCGGTGTTTGGTGGCTCCGGCGGATTGGCCGAATTTGGTGTTTTTCCAGCGGCAAATTGCTTACCAGTCCCAGACAATATGCCCTCTGATGTCGCCGCAGGGTTTTATGTGGCTTATGGTACATCCCATTTGGCGCTGACAGATCGGGCACGCCTGCAAAAAGGCGAAACGCTCTTGGTTTTGGGCGCAGCTGGCGGTGTTGGGCTTACGGCGGTCGAAATCGGCAAAGCACTGGGTGCCAAAGTCATCGCAGTTGCACGCGGCGCTGATAAGCTTGCGGTTGCACGCAACGTAGGGGCCGATCACTTGATTGACAGCACGCAGGGTAATTTCACCGATGCAGTCAAAGCACTGGGCGGGGCCGATGTTGTCTATGATCCAGTTGGCGGCGACGGGTTCAAATCAGCCATGCGGGCCTGCAAACCAAAGGCGCGCATGATCGTCATCGGTTTTGCTAGCGGGGACGTACCGCCAGTGCCCGCCAATATCATTTTGGTCAAAAACATCGACGTGCTTGGGTTTTATTGGGGCGGATACCTCAAGTTTGCGCCGCAAACTGTGATGGACAGTATTAACACGCTGATGGACATGTTTACTGCGGGTAAATTGAAGCCCCACGTCAGCCATGTTTTACCGCTGGATCAAGCCCAAGAGGCGCTCGAATTGCTCCGCTCGCGCAAATCCACAGGTAAGGTCGTGGTGACAATGGGGCCACCACCCGCAAGCTGAATTAAGCCGACACGACCTGCGGCAACTGACCCATGCGGTATGCAGATGTGATCATCGCAACCAAATCATCCAGCGCAGGGCCAGCGCCTGCATCGCCACGGTAAAGATTGATCTCCATTTCGCCCAACGGCGGCAATCCGGCGCTGGCATCAATTTGTGACAGATGGCTGGGCGCAGTCCCCTCAAGGCTTGCATGCACAGCCAAATCCGCGCTGACTGTCGCTTCAATCGCGGTTTGACCGTCGCCTTCAATCGCCATTTCCCACGGCATGCCCGCAGCATCCAAGCTGCGCTGCGCGGTGGTCCGAAATAGGCAGACGCTTGAGAACGCTAACCGCAACGGACGCGCCCGCCCCGCCTGCCCATTTGGCGCGCCGATCCAGATCATCTTGCGCCTCGTCACGGTCTGATGGCCCGGCGTGCCTTCGGGTTCTGTCGTCAGAATTATATCCACCTCGCCGCGGGCATGTTGTGCCTTAAGCAGGTTGGTGTTGGACGATATCAGTTTAATGCGCAAACGCGGGTACGCTTGTGCAAAGCGCTGCAATACCAGCGGAATCGCAGGGTAAATAATGTCACTTGGCACGCCAACCGTAATCTCGCCTTCATAATCCGTCGACGTCATGCGGCCATAGATTTCGTCGTTCAGCGCAAGCATCCGGCGGGCATAGCTCAGCAGTTGTTCACCCATTGGGTTCAACGCGATGGTACGGGCGGACCGGTCAAGCAACGCAATGCCAAGCCCGTCTTCCAATCGCTTGAGCTGCATAGAGACCGCAGACTGCGTCAGGTTCAAAAAACCCGCTGCCCGCGTAACGCCACCCGCATCCGCCACCGCCACAAAGGACCGCAGAGCCGTTAAATCCAAATTTCGCGCCATATCAATTATCCTGATGCATTATCCAAAAAAATTTATTTCACTTAAGTGTTGGAAAGCGCAATACATCAAGCATTCAAATATGAACCACAAATCGCATCACGAAAGGACATGATTTTTCAGATCTAAGCCTCAACTCTTGCACCCCACGCCCTCGCGCCAGCCTTTGGGCACGCCTGACCGTTTGGCGCGCCTTGGGAAGGCAGCGGCGCGATTTGGCTGGACTGGATGCGCATCAGCTTCGCGACATCGGTATTACCGCGCAGCAAGCCGAAACAGAGGCCGCTCGGCCGGTTTGGGACGCACCTTCGCATTGGACACGGTGACCAAACCGCGACATTCCGGCACAATTAAGAGAGTTTTCGCGACTTGCGTGCGTTGATCCTCTTGAAAACTGAGCAAATTCAGCCAATATTGGCTGTAAGGTTGCCGCTGATGGCACCACAGCGCTTACTGGAGGTCTGAAATGGCTCAATTTGATACGATCCGCACGGCGGGCAATGTCCGCACTGCCGAGATCGATGAAGGGCTTCGCGCCCATATGAATAAAGTCTACGGCACGATGTCCGTAGGTCTGTTGCTGACGTTTGCGGCCGCTTGGGCCGTAGGTAATAACGCAATCTTAATGCAAACTCTGTTCACAGGCATGACACGTTATCTCGTGATGTTCGCACCGCTGATCATGATTTTCGCGTTTAGCGCGATGCTTAACCGCATGTCCGCCGCTGGCGCGCAGCTGTTCTTTTATGCATTCTCCGCGATGATGGGTGTCTCGATGTCTTATATCTTCGTTGTATTCACGGGGATTTCAATCGCGCAGACATTCCTGATCACATCAATCGCCTTCGCCGGTTTGTCGCTTTATGGGTATACCACAAGGAAGGACATTTCTGGTTGGGGTGGCTTTTTGATCATGGGCGTTATTGGCCTCGTCGTTGCGATGGTTGTTAACATCTGGCTGCAGTCACCTGCTATCATGTTCGCTGTATCCGCAATTGGTGTACTGATCTTTGCGGGCCTCACAGCCTATGACACACAGAAGATCAAGAACGACTACATCGCACACGCCGCACACGGTGATAGCGAATGGTTGGGCAAAGCCGCCATCATGGGCGCGATCAACCTTTACCTTGATTTCATCAACATGTTCCAGTTCCTGTTGATGTTCATGGGTGGCCGCGAATAATCAAACCTAAAGGTTTGAAACAATAGAGGGGCCGGTGCTAATGCACCGTCCCCATTTTTTTGCTGATTGGCTAACCTACAACCACCTGCACACCATAGCAAAAAGGGCCGCACATTTCTGCACGACCCTTTCAAATTCTAATAAGAGGCGATCAGTTACTTGATCTTGCCTTCTTTGTATTCCACGTGCTTGCGTACAACTGGGTCATACTTACGCACGACCATTTTCTCAGTCATGGTACGGGCGTTTTTCTTCGTTACGTAGAAGTGGCCAGTTCCCGCAGTGGAGTTCAGGCGGATTTTGATGGTGGTAGGCTTCGCCATGTCTCATCACTTTCTTGGGTTTAGGGCCACGCGGCGCGCGGCACGTATATCTGATTAAGCCGTCTTTTACCCTCGTGCGGCCCCGAGTCAACCGCAAAGCGCCGCATCGGCGGCCTGCAGCCATAGAAAAGTGCGGGTGGTCTGTAAGCCGGATTTTGTCTAGGGCATCGCTGCCCCGAGATGATCATTCATCTGGACTGATTGTTACCAACCAGCCTCTAGCTGCCAACCCGGGTCTCTGTGGTCCAAGCACCCACGCCGCAAGCGACACGAGACCCCTATTTGGCATTGCTCCCGGTGGGGCTTGCCGTGCCGTCTGTGTTGCCACATCCGCGGTGGGCTCTTACCCCACCGTTTCACCATTACCTCCATATAGAAGGCAGTCTGTTCTCTGTGGCGCTATCCCTAGGGTTACCCCCGCTGGGTATTACCCAGCACCGTGCTTTTCATGGAGTCCGGACTTTCCTCGAGGTGTTACCACCCCGCGACCATCCGACCACCCGCATCTGCCAGCTACGTGCTAGGCGCGTTTGCGTCAACGGGGAATCGGTTTGCCAAATCAGTAAGCAAAGCCATGTCAGCAGCACACGGCGGCCCATGGGCGTGCGGGCGGTAATGCAATCGAAAGCAGTGCAGCGCCAGATCAGGGTCATCTGTGGCGGTAAAGCCCGCGCGCTGCATAAGCGGCACAAACTGTTCCAATGGTGCGGGATCGACAGCCGTTGGCCACACAGCCAAGCCCATGCGCCCTAAGCGCTGCCAGTCAAACCGCGCACCTGGGTCGATCTTGCGGCCAGGGGCCATGTCTGAATGGCCAATAACGCGGTGCGCCGGAATATTCCAGCGGGTCATAATGCCCGCGATCAGATCGCAAAGGCTATCCATCAATGGCGCAGAAAACGGCGAATACCCATCATTTGACAGCTCAATCCCAATAGATGCGGAGTTCACATCCGTGACCCCGCCCCAACGCCCAGCTCCCGCATGCCACGCGCGCATATCCTCGGCAACCAGCGACATGACCTCGCCATCAGGGGCAATCAGGTAATGGGCGGATACTTCTGTGTCAGGGTTGCACAGCGTGCGACAGGCAGCCGCCGTGTCTGGCATGGCCGTATAGTGAATGACGATGATCGACGGCACAGCCCCCCCCTTGCGCAGCCCAAAGTTGGGCGACAAGAAATTAGAGGGCTGGCAGGTTAGGCCCGTCAGCGGCCTGCTGCTAACAAGAACGGTGCAGGATTCCATCCGCAGGCGAAGCCATCACCATCAGGATCAAGTCCCTTGCGATCGCGCTCCGGTCCACCACTGACCAAGAAATCGCGCTGTGCGGCATCTGGCGACATGTATTTCACGCAGTTGCGCTGAAACCGCGCTTGGGTCCCAAAGATCGACCGTGAATACCATTCTTGACCCATTTGGTTGGGCGCATTTAATGCGTAGTCAACAATATTGGGGCCAGTGTCCGCAGGGCGGGTAGGCAATGCAGTTGGCTGGATTTGCTCGCGAGCAGCGGCTTGAGTCGCACGGCGTTGCGCATCCGACTCGATCGATTCGCGACCGGAGACGGCGCTAAATTCCTGTTCGTCCGAAATAGCACCATTGTTGCTGGCAGGCGCAGCAGCGGCAACCACGCTGGCCGATGGCTTCATCGCCGACATCGGCGCGCCGTTTGGCGCGGCTTGACCAATGCCCGCAGCGGCCAGATCAGACGATCCGATCGCACCTGTTTGCACGGACGCTGGGGCGGCAAATGTCGTGGACCCAGACGCGGCCAAAGCGGCGTCACGGCGGGCACGTTCCATGGCGAAATCGGCAGCGCTGCTAAACCCTGGTCCTGCGTTGCTTGCAGGCACCGGCGGGGTGCAGGCCTGTAAAATGACCATACCAATAACTGCGACGCCCAGCATTTTCACGATATTCACCTACCCTAAACAAACGTATTTACGATCTTTACCACCACTTTTGCGGCTTGGCCACAAATCCGGCAGCCTGTTCCAGCGCATAAGCGACATTCAGTAGATCGCCCTCTTCCCACGGACGACCAATCAGCTGAAGCCCAAGCGGCAAGCCGTTGGCGTCCACACCAGCAGGCACCGCAATACCGGGCAGACCTGCAAGGTTGACCGTCACCGTAAATACATCGTTAAGATACATCTGGATCGGATCAGCATCGACCATGTCGCCCAAACCAAACGCGGCAGACGGGGTTGCAGGCGTCAGGATGGCGTCAACACCAGCTGCAAACACCTGATCAAAGTCACGCTTGATCAACGCACGGACCTTGCGGGCGCGGTTGTAATAGGCGTCGTAAAAACCAGCGGACAGAACATATGTGCCAACCATCACGCGGCGCTGCACCTCGGCACCAAAACCTTCGGCGCGGGTCTTTTCATACATCTCAGTGATGCCATCACCAGCGTCCAGCTTAGCACGGTGGCCAAAGCGCACACCGTCATAACGCGCAAGGTTCGATGACGCCTCGGCTGGGGCAATCACATAATATGCAGGCAGCGCGTATTTGGTGTGCGGCAGCGTGATATCGCGGATGATCGCACCCGCATCCTTAAGCATCCCGGTGCCGTCTTCCCAAAGTTTTTCGATCTCGGCAGGCATACCGTCCATGCGATATTCTTTTGGAATACCAATGACCTTGCCTTTGATATCGCCCGTCAAAGCAGCCTCAAAATTCGGCACTGCCATATCCATGCTGGTGCTGTCTTTAGGGTCGTGACCACACATGGCTTCGAGCATAATCGCGCTATCACGGACGTCTTTGGTCATCGGACCAGCTTGATCGAGCGACGACGCAAATGCGACTACCCCCCATCGAGACACGCGGCCATAAGTCGGCTTAATACCAGTGATGCCAGTGAACGCGGCAGGTTGGCGGATCGACCCACCCGTGTCAGTCCCCGTGGCACCGAGGCAAAGATCAGCAGCAACTGCGGACGCGGACCCACCTGATGACCCACCTGGGGTCAATTCGCGATCATCAAATTTCCACGGGTTCACGGCGTTGCCATAAACGGATGTCTCGTTCGACGACCCCATGGCAAATTCGTCCATGTTAAGCTTGCCCAGCATCACGGCGCCCGCGTCAAACAACTGGGTCGTGACGGTGGATTCGTATTCGGGTTTGAACCCGTTTAAAATACCAGACGCGGCCTGCGACGGGACGCCTTTGGTGCAGAACAGATCTTTGATGCCCAGTGGGATACCACACATATCAGGCGCGTCGCCGGATTTAATCCTGACATCAGCCGCAGCGGCTTGTGCTTTTGCAATATCAGGCGTGTGATGGACAAAAGCGTTCAATGCACCAGCGCCTTCAATCGCGCCGAGATAGGCGTTGGTCAATTCAGCGGATGATACATCCCCCTTGCGCAATGCGTCGCGGGAAGAGGCGATTGTGAGCTTGGATAGATCAGTCATTATTCAACCACCTTCGGCACAGCAAAAAACCCTTCACGGGCATCGGGAGCGTTTTTCATCACGGCGGCTTGTTGGCTGCCATCGGTCACAACATCGGTGCGGCGTTTTAGGCGCTGCGGAGTGACAGAGGTCATTGGCTCAATGCCATCCACGTCAACTTCATTAAGTTGCTCGATAAAGCCCAGAATGGCGGAAAATTCCTGCGCCAATGCTGGCAACGCGTCATCTTCAACCTTGATGCGGGCCAATTTGGCAACGCGGCGGGCGGTTTCGGTGTCAATCGACATGGGCGGGCCTCCGGACGGGGGATAAGATTGACATCGCGTTTACCCGCGCGGCCCCCGCCCTGCAAGGGTTCGACATGGAATTTTGGAGCGTGTTTTCTGCAGGGTCAGCCTGATCAAAAAACCATCAGCGCGGCATGCGGCTGTTATGGGACAATTGTCGTCAATCCGCACCCGCCCGCAGGGTCGGGCCACCCCAGACAAAAGGTGCCCCTTTTGCCCCGGAGTGGGCGACCGCACCACCCCCTAATGGTCGCGGGCCGCCATCGCGTCATGGGCCGCCTGCATACCGCGCTCCACCAAATCGCTGACCTCTGCGGCATGTGTTTGCAACGCGGCAACCACGTCAGGGTCATCAGACGTTTGCACAACTGCAACGCCTATTTCGGTCATCTCGATCTCGGTCACGATAGACTCGGGGCGTTCGAACAAAATATCCAAGGTCTAGCTTTAGATTAGGATTTGTGGGTCACGTTTATCATCGACACGCTGAATCATCCCCGTGACGTGGCTAACTAGCAATTCGCGAAGCTCCGGATTATCAGTCTCTGTCACAGTAAGAATACCGTTGGGCAAGTTTTCGACGGTGCGTGTCAGCTCCTTGTGGTTCTCAAACATGGCGCGCAATTCAGCAACCTCGTGATCTTGCGTATCCACGCCGTTCAACATCGGGGTGCCGATGACATTATGGATAATCTTTTCGCCCATCAGGTTTGACATCGCATTGTGCATGCCGCCCATGGACCGCATGCCGACATACGCGCCGCCTGCGATCAACACGACCGCACCGAGAACCACCAGCCCAACAGTTCGTTTTTGCATTGATCTCATCCCATCAAATAAAACATTTCAAAAGAGGAATATGTTGTTGTTGGCCCGCTATCAAGCCGCATATGCAAAACTTATGCAAATCATATCCGTCTATTAGCGAAGAAATCCCGTATTAACGCCTCTGACGCCGCGGCCCCAATGCCGTCGTAAACCTCTGGCTTGTGATGACATTGCGCATGGGAAAACACGCGCGGACCCTGTGCAACACCGCCCGACTTGGGATCAGACGCGCCGTAATAAAGCCGCCCGATCCGCGCATTGGAAATCGCCGCCGCACACATCGGGCACGGCTCTAACGTCACGTAAAGATCATAGCCCGATAACCGCTCCTGCCCCAGCACCTGACACGCTGCACGGATCGCCAAAACCTCTGCGTGGGCAGTCGGGTCGTTCAGCTCTCGGGTCCGGTTTCCAGCTTTGGAAACAACGCCTTGAGGGCCAACGATCACGGCACCGACAGGCACTTCGCCACGACCCCCCGCAGCAATTGCCTCGGCCATGGCCGCATCCATATGGCTGGTAAATGTCATAGGTTTTCATGCCTTATCGCGACCTTGCCTTGCAACCCCCAAAATGCGCTGCCAGTGTGACACCATGACCGACGATATCTATGACCATGCCTTCGTCGCCGCCCTATTTGACCGCTGTTCCGAGCGTTACCGACGGTGGAGCGCAGTATCTTCATTTGGCTTAGCCTGGCTATGGCGGCGGCAATGTGTGGACCGCCTGCACGGCCAATCCCAGATCGCCCGCATCCAAAATGGTCAGGTTACAAAACAAGCCCAGAAATGCCCGCAAGTCGTTGATCTTATGTCAGGAACTGGCGAGGTCTGGCCACATGTTTTCGACGCATTTCCACGCGCTCAGATCAGTGCTATCGATATTTCACAGAACATGCACGCTCATGCGGTCACGCGTCTGAATCAATCGAGATCCCGCCAGATCAACCATTTTGAAGCCAACGCACTGGACACCGACCTGCCGGCAAGTTCCGCTGATATGGTCGTGGCCACGTTCGGGCTAAAAACTTTCAACGCCGACCAGCAAACTGTGCTTGCCCATCAAATTTCTCGTATTTTGCGCGAAGGTGGCTGCTTTTCCTTGATTGAGGCGTCTGATCCGAAAGGCTGGCTGCTGCGCCCGCTTTACCGTGCCTACCTTGACCGCGCATTGCCCCTGTTGGAGCGGGTTTTTCTGCATGGCGCTCAAGACTTTAACATAATTGGGACCTACACGAAAAACTTTGGCGATTGCCGCCATATGGCCGTTGCTTTGCATGCCGCGGGTCTGAACGTGACGTTCAAACGCCACTTTTTCGGCTGCGCGACCTCTGTGGCGGGTACAAAGCCGATTGCGCCGGACGCCCCCGCCCCGTAAGGCACTATACATGACAAATGACACCCCAAAGGGCGACCGTATCGCCAAAGTATTGTCCCGCGCAGGCATCGCAAGCCGCCGCGTGTCTGAGACAATGATTGAAGAAGGCCGCGTATCGGTCAACGGCAAGACTATCACATCGCCTGCGCTGAACGTGACAGCCGAAGACAAAATCGTTGTCGACGGCAAACGCGTCGGCGCACCCGAAGAACCCCGCATCTGGATTTATCACAAGCCCGCCGGTTTGGTGACCTCGGAACGTGATGAAAAAGACCGCGCGACGGTGTTCGGTGCCCTGCCCGAATCCATGCCGCGAGTCATGTCGATTGGGCGTCTTGATATCAACTCCGAAGGGTTGTTGTTGCTGACAAACGACGGGGAAATCAAAAGAAAGCTGGAATTGCCATCCACTGGCTGGCTGCGTCGTTACCGTGTGCGTATCAACGGCTCTGTGTCCGAGGCACGCCTTGACGAGCTGCGCGCAGGCATCACCGTCGAAGGCATCCATTATCAGCCGATGATCGTGACCTTTGACCGCCAGCAGGGTGCAAACGCATGGCTGACCGTGTCGATCCGCGAAGGTAAAAACCGCGAAATTCGCCGCACGATGGAAGCCATCGGCGTGGTCGTAAACCGCTTGATCCGCGTCAGTTATGGCCCGTTCCAATTGGGTGACCTTAAGCAAGGTGACGTCGAAGAAGTCAAAAGCCGTGTCGTCCGCGACCAGCTTGGCCTTGGCGCCCGCCCAGAGCCCGCGCCCAAACGCCGTGTGGTCAATCGTCCAAAGCGCAATGCACCTGCGGGGAAAAAGCGCTTAGGTTGAACCTTGCCGCTAGCCCCGCGTTGTGCATGTAATGTGGCAACAAATTAACTGGGGAAAACGACAGTGGCCGACCTATTAACACTCGAAAATGCGATAAACCTGATCATGCTCTGCTTTTTGCAGGCGGTTTTGGGTTTTGATAACCTGCTTTATATCTCAATCGAGAGTAAACGCGCACCGGTAGCCCAGCAGAAATCTGTACGGATGTGGGGCATCTTAATCGCTGTCGCATTGCGGGTCGTCTTGCTGTTCACCATGATCCAACTGATCGATACGATGTCTGCGCCGTTCTATATCTTTGACTGGACAGGCGTGATCGAAGGCGGCGTGAACTTCGCCACCTGCGTGTTCATCATTGGTGGCATATTTATCATGTATACGGCTGTAAAAGAGATCGGTCATATGCTGTCGTTTGACCATTTGGATCACGACGTTTCAGGCAAAACGGGCAAGTCCGCAACGCAAGTCGTCGTGATGATCGTGATCATGAACTTGATCTTCTCGTTTGATAGTGTGCTTTCAGCGCTGGCGATTACCGATGTGTTCCCGATCTTGGCTATAGCGATCATCCTATCGGGTTTGGCCATGCTTTTACTGGCTGATGGCGTCACAAAGTTTTTGGAAAAGAACCGCATGTACGAGGTCCTTGGCCTGTTCATCTTGCTGATCGTCGGTGTTGTCTTGCTGGGTGAAGCTGGCCCAGCTGCGGGTCACGCGATGCACAACGAGGCGTTGAATATCAAAGTGTTTGGCAAGGAAATCATCCCGATGTCCAAATCGACTTTCTACTTCTCTGTGGTCGTTCTTGTGGCCGTGGAAATCATTCAGTCAGGGTATTCACGCAAGCTGAACGCCGAGCGCAAAGCGTTGCAGAAACATTCGTAATTGCGCGCATTCGTGCTTAACTGCTTAGCTTAGGGGGATGATATGTCTAAATCTATCCAACGCGGCGCATATGTCGTTCTGATCGTCTTGCTATTTGGCGTGACGTCCGGCTGGTTGGGGGCGCTATAATATGGCCAAAAATTTGGTGGCAGATTTAGCCCTGACGGGTCCGGCGGATCCGATCTCATGACTGATGACCGCGAGGTGGACGCAAGCGCTGGTCGTATTGGCGTGTTGTTCCCGCCTGCAATTGTGCTGGTGGCAACGACGATTTCGGACGGGCCTGTGTCTTTAATAGTGGGACTTTTGGGTGCAGCTACGCTTGTCGCATCTGCATGGTTGCTTGGCGAAGGGCTGCGCGCCGAGGCGGCATATAACGCCCGCAGGGTCGCCCGCCGTCCAGCCATCCCGCGCAAGTTTATGGCGTCAGCAATGACTGGCGTCGGTGTCGCGCTGGCTTCATATGCCCACCATGCAAGTATTCCAGCGGCCTTGTTATACGGCGTGGCAGGTGTTGCCGTTCACGTCACCGCATTTGGGCTAGACCCGATGCGTGACAAACGCATGGAAGGCATCGATACATTCCACAAGACCTCGTCGCCCACGTTGTGGACGAAGCTGAGGCGCATCTGTTGCTGATGAAAGACCAGATCAACGGGCTTATTGATCGCAAGCTCGACGTTCGTGTAGGCGCGTTCCAAGCCACCGCCCGCAAGATGATCCGTACAGTTGAAGAAGACCCGCGTGACCTGACAGGTGCCCGCAAATTTCTGGGCGTTTATTTGATGGGCGCTATGGACGCAACAATCAAGTTTGTCGATGTTTACCGCCGATCAAAAAACAAAGAGGCCCACACTGATTACGAGGCGCTACTTGGCGATCTTGAGTAAAATTTTGCGGCCCGCACGAATAAGATGTTGCTAGATGACAAAAGCGACATGGATATCGAAATCAAAGTGCTGCGCGACCGATTGCATCGCGAAGGCGTGAGTGCAAATAAAGAAGGAGACATTACATGTCTGAGATTACACGTAAAAAAGCCGAGGCCACACTGGCCGATGTCGCAAAAGTGACTGCCGTTGTGCTGGCAGAACCCAAAGGCGAGCTGGTCACGATGGCTGCTGCTGACAAGCCAACAACCGCTGAAATTAAGCGTCGCATGGCCGAAGTCGACATGTCCAACACACATTCAATTGTGTCGTTTGGCTCTGGCGCGCAAGCAGAATTGCAAGAGATTAGCCAAGCCATGCTGGCTGGCGTGCGCAACAAAGATGTTGGCCCTGCAGGTGACAGCCTGCGCAATATCGTCAGCACAATTCGCGGGTTTTCCGTGTCCGAGCTGGACGTGCGTCGCCAGCGGTCTTGGTGGGAAAAACTGTTGGGTCGCGCAGCCCCAATGGCAAAATTTGTTGCAAAATTTGAAAACGTTCAAGGCCAGATCGATAATATCACCGATGATCTTTTGCGTCACGAACATGTCCTGCTCAAAGACATCGAAAGCCTAGATATGCTTTACGACAAAACGCTGCAGTTCTACGAAGAACTGGCGCTGTATTTAGCGGCAGGTGAAGCCAAGCTTGAAGAGCTGGATACCAAAGTCATTCCAAAAAAGGAATTGCAGGTTTCCAAAGCCGCCGAGAATAAGGCCGTCATGATGGCGCAAGAACTGCGCGACATGCGGTCTGCCCGTGATGATCTGGAACGCCGCGTGCATGATCTTAAACTGACCCGTCAGGTGACGATGCAATCCTTGCCGTCAATCCGTCTGATGCAGGAAAATGACAAGTCGATGGTGACCAAGATCAATTCGACGCTTGTGAATACGGTCCCTCTTTGGGAAACGCAATTAGCACAAGCCGTCACCATCCAACGCTCTGCTGAAGCCGCAGAAGCGGTGCGCGATCCCAACGACTTGACCAACAAGTTGCTGACATCAAACGCCCAAAACCTGCGCGATGCCAATAAGGTTATCCGTCAGGAAATGGAACGTGGTGTGTTTGACATCAATGCCGTGAAAGATGCCAACACCAACCTGATCGCTACGATCAACGAAAGCCTTGAGATCGCCGATGAAGGCAAGCGCAAGCGCGCTGAAGCAGAAGCAGAGCTGAAAAAGATGGAGTCGGAGTTGAAGACAACGCTGGCGTCAGCCAAGGCCCGCAAGACCGGCACCGGCGATACTATCGGCACAGCGGCGGGCGAATAAGTGACAATTAGGGGCGGTTCTTTTTTGCTGATAGGGCTTTTGGCTTTGTCTGCGTGCACGGTGCCAGCCGCACCGCGCGTGCAGTCGGCAAATATCCGGATCGCCCCGCTAGCGTCAGTCGCCGCCCCATCGGCGCGAAGCGACGCGCTGCGCACCTATTACACACGGATCGAAGACCGTCTGGTCAGCCGCGGTTTACTGCGGGTTGACGGCGGCGGACCCGATACGCCGTTTACCGATACGCAGCTTGCGCGCAATTTTGTGCGGATTGCATTGTTTGACGAATATGTCAGCGACGGTGGCATTCTGCGTGCGCGCGCCACCGCGTCGAACCTCAGCAGATGGTCCGGTCCCGTACGTATGTCGGTTGAATTTGGCGACACGATCCCTGCGGATCAACGCCTGTCCGACCGTATTGAAGTTGCTAAATATGCCAATCGCTTGGCACGCGTCACCGGGCATCCAATTGCGATGTCAAACGCAAACCCAAATTTCTACGTCATGTTCTTAAATGAAGGTGACCGACTTGGATCAGAGGCCCGTTTGCGCCAATTGGTCCCCGGTATCGCTCCAAGCTCAATGCGTGCGATCCTTGATTTGCCGTCTAATCAGCTTTGCATCGTCGTTGCATTTTCCGAGGCTGGAAAATCGACCTATAGCAAAGCGATTGCCGTTATTCGCGGCGAACACCCTGATCTGCTGCGCAAGTCGTGCATTCATGAAGAGTTGGCACAGGGCCTTGGGCTGCCTAATGATAGTCCGGCGGCGCGCCCGTCAATCTTTAACGATGACGAAGAGTTTGGCCTGTTGACCACACATGACGAGATGCTGCTGCGTATGCTTTACGACCCACGCCTGAACAATGGTATGGACGCCGTCGAAGCGGCACCGATTGTGCGCCAAATCGCAACTGAATTGACGATGGGCAGCGCAAGCTAACCCCACATTTGACCAAAGGAGCCAGAACACATGGGCATTTTCGATTTTCTAACCGGTGAGTTCATCGACGTCATCCACTGGACCGACGACACCCACGACACAATGGTTTGGCAGTTTGAAAGCGAAACCCACGAGATTAAATACGGCGCAAAGTTGACCGTGCGTGAAGGACAGGCCGCTGTTTTCATCCACGAAGGCCAGCTTGCCGATGTGTTCACACCGGGTATGTATATGTTGGAAACCAACAACATGCCAATCCTGACGGCGCTGAACCATTGGGATCATGGATTTAAGAGCCCGTTCAAATCCGAGGTGTATTACGTCAACACGACCCGTTTTGCCGACCTGAAATGGGGCACGAAAAACCCGATCATGTTGCGTGACCCCGAATTTGGCCCGACACGAATTCGTGCGTTTGGTACCTATACTGTCAAAGTATCTGATCCCGCCGTGTTCTTGCGCGAAATTGTCGGCACCGATGGTGAATTCACGATGGACGAGATTAGCTATCAGGTCCGCAACATCATCGTGCAAGAATTCAGCCGCGTGATTGCATCGTCCGGCATTCCTGTGCTGGATATGGCTGCAAACACGGCTGATCTTGGCAAACTGGTTGCGACATCTATTTCCACCACCATGGTGCAATACGGCCTGACCATCCCAGAACTTTATATCGAAAACATCAGCTTGCCTCCTGCCGTCGAGGCAGCTTTGGACAAACGGACGTCGATGGGGATCGCCGGTGATCTCGGCAATTTCATGCAGTATTCCACATCTGAGGCGATGACTGCTGCAGCGTCCAACCCAAATGGTGGGGGCGGCATGGGTGCCGGTCTTGGCATGGGAATGGGCATGGCAATGGCCACACAGATGCAGGCAGGCCCTTGGGGTGCGTCCCCAACGCCGCCCCTCCACCGCCGCCGCCAGTTGAACATGTTTGGCATATTGCCGTTGCGGGCGACATCACTGGACCATTTTCCAAGGCTGCGATGGGCCGCAAGGTCACCGACGACGGCATGACCCGCGACAGCATGGTCTGGACTCAAGGCCAAGACGGTTGGATGCGCGCTGAGGATGTATCTGAACTGGCGCAGTTGTTCACCGTCATGCTTCCGCCACCGCCTGCTGGATAAGTGACATCCGTGGATCAAAGCGCCAATCGCCCAATGACTGCTGAACACCGCTTCCCTTGTGACACCTGCGGGTCCGACCTGCGCTTTGATCCGACCGCTCACCAATTGCAGTGTGACCATTGCGGCAATGCGCGGCCAATTGAAGGCACCCAACACGCGCGTGGCGGCATCAAAGAGCTAGATTTTCGTGCCGCTACCGCCAATCAACTGTCAGAAGAAGAGATTGAGAAAACTCGGGTTTCAACCTGCCCAAATTGTGGGGCTGTGACCGAATTTGACGCTGATATGCACGCCGCTGAATGCCCGTTCTGCGCAACCCCTGTGGTCGGAGGCACAGGTACACATCGCCATATCAAACCGCGCGGATTATTGCCCTTTGCGATGGATGAAACCGCGGCACTTGCTGCCTTAGCCTACTGGCTTGGCAGCCTTTGGTTTGCGCCGAATGGCCTGATGGATTACGCCCGAAAGGGCCGCAAGATGAACGGTATCTACGTGCCTTATTGGACGTTTGATGCCGATACCAAAAGCCAGTATAGTGGCCAACGTGGCACCCATTATTACGAAAACCGCACGGACATGCGCGACGGCAAAGCCAAGCAAGTCCGCGTACGCAAAACGCGCTGGCGTCCTGCATCTGGTCGCGTTGGTCGGTTCTTTGATGACGTATTGGTGCTTGCATCTAAGAGCCTACCAAAGAAATACACCGATGGGTTAAAGCCATGGGATTTATCGGCGTTAGAGCCCTACAAACCTGACTATCTGGAAGGCTTTCGTGCCGAAGGGTATCAGGTTGAGCTGACCGACAGCTTCACCGAGGCCCGTGATTTCATGGACCGCATGATCCTGCGGGACGTCAAATATGATATCGGCGGTGACGAACAGCGCGTGTCGGACGTAGATACCGACGTGGCTGATGTGACGTTCAAGCATATCCTGCTGCCCGTCTGGCTGGCGGCCTATAAATACAGGGATCGCGCGTTCCGGTTTGTCGTGAATGGCCGCACAGCGCGCGTGCAGGGTAAACGGCCCTATTCGGCTTGGAAAATTACATTTTCCGTGTTGCTTGGCCTTGTTGCGCTTATTGCAGTATATGTTATCGCTAACAATCAATAGGGAGCGGCGAGAAAAATGATACTTTGTGCAGGCGAAGCCTTAATCGATATGTTACCGCGCGAGGCCACGACTGGCGGCGCTGCCTTCGCCCCACATGCTGGTGGGTCAGTGTTTAACACAGCCATTGCATTGGGTCGCCTGAATACGCCAGTGCAGTTTTTCTCAGGTCTATCATCGGATTTGTTTGGTGACATTCTGCGCGCTGAGTTGGCGGCTTCAAAAGTTGACAGCAGCCCCGCCCACATCGCGGATCGCCCAACTACATTGGCCTTTGTCACGCTCACCGATGGCCATGCGTCCTACGCATTTTATGATGAAAATACGGCTGGGCGCATGTTGCAGCCCGCTGACTTGCCTGAAACGCAGGCTGACGCGGTATTCTTTGGCGGGATTAGTCTTGTCGTTGAACCTTGTGCCACTGCCTATGCCGCGTTCATGGGGCGCGTGTCGGACACGGCTGTCACAATGATCGACCCAAATATCCGCCCTAGCTTTATCACCGACGAGGCCGCATATCGCGCCCGTCTAACAAACATGTTCGCATCCGCCGACATCATCAAAACATCCGATGAAGATCTGGAATGGATCAGGGGTGGCACCGATGCTTCAGCTCTTTTTGAGGGCACCAAGGTGCAGGTCATTTTACTTACCCGTGGGTCCGAAGGTGTGACCGTTCTGACCCGCGATGGCACCGCCGATGTGCCTGCCAAGAAGGCAGATGTCGTCGATACCGTCGGCGCAGGTGACACGTTCAGCGCCGGATTTCTGGCCAATTTGCACGCCTCAGGCCTGCTGACTAAAGCAGCCCTGCCCCGTGCCGCGATGTCTGATCTGACACAAGCCGCCGCCTTTGGCGCAAAAGTCGCGGCCATTACCGTGTCGCGCGCGGGTGCTAACCCGCCTTGGGCATCCGAACTTTGAGAGCGCTGATCCAACGCGTCACCCACGCCAGTGTGACGGTGGATAGTCAAACAATAGGTGCGATTGAACAGGGTCTTTTGGTCCTTGTCTGTGCAATGAAAGATGACACGCCTGTGCAATCGACGCAGCTTGCGGCCAAAATCTCAAAACTGCGCATATTCAAAGACAGTGCAGGCAAGATGAACCTGTCGTTGAAAGACGTTGGCGGATCCGCGCTGATTGTGTCTCAGTTCACGCTTTCGGCCAACACCTCGCGCGGCAACAGGCCAGGGTTTTCCATGGCCGCCCCACCTGCCGAAGGCCGTACCCTGTACCAACAGTTTATCGCCGACATGCAAGCGCTGGATATCACGGTAGCCATGGGTGAATTCGGTGCCGACATGGCGGTTGAGTTGGTCAATGACGGCCCTGTCACGCTTTGGTTAGACACCAACTGACCGTAACTTGGTCACGACTGTCCCAATTGCGAAAAGTGCGGCGGCCAAGCAAACGATCGTCGTCCCAACAGATGTATCCAACATCAATGCAACCCGCAGCCCGCAGCCCGCCAACCGCAGAAATCACCCCCCAGCACAGCTGCCAAACCCGCCATTTGTTCAGGTGTCCGCGCAAACCCGCGCGCCGCAGCAGCAGGAATAATCAACAATGCGGTGATTAGCAAAGCCCCAACCACTTTGATCGCAACTGCGACCACGGCGGCCAGCAATAGCGTTAGGATCAAGTACTCACGGCTCGGGTTAATCCCCGATGCGCTGGCTAGATCGGGGTTCAGCGTCGCGGTCAAAAGCGCTGTCCAATGCGACAATAAAACCCCAATTGCCAATGCTGCTCCGCCCCAAATTATCGCGACATCCACGCGTGTCACCGTCAGAACGTCACCAATTAAATATGCATCCAATTCAACCCGTTGTCCTGGGATCAGCGTGACCGCCACAAGCCCCGTCGCCAATGCTCCGTATGACAAAACACCCAATATCGTATCGACCGCTTGGCCGCGCCCCCTTCAACCCGTAGATCAGAACGGCCATTGTCAGCGCGACAAGCCCGACGCCAGCAAATATCGACCAGCCGAACATTAACGCCATTGCCACACCAAGCACCGCCACATGCGCAGTTGCATCGCCAAAATAAGCCATCCGTCGCCAAACGACAAAGCACCCTAACACCCCGGCGGCCATCGCCACCCCAAGGTCCGCCAACCCTGCACGGATCATAAAATCATCCAGCATTACAGAGTATCCTCGTGATCATGATGGTGGTGGTGTTCATGCCGGTAAAGCGCGAGCGCGCCACCGGTGCCGCTGCCAAACAATTTGCGGTATGCGGGCGCTGCCGAGACAACATCTGGCGTCCCTTCGCAACACACATGCCCGTTCAGACAAATAACCCGGTCAGACACGCTCATTACGACGTGCAATTCATGGCTGACCATAAAAATGGCGCAGCCAAGGTCGCGGCACACATCTTCGATTTGTCGGTAGAAACGTGCTGACCCGGGTTGGTCCAACCCTTGTGTCACCTCGTCCAGTATCAGAACATCGGGCTTACCAAGCAGTGCGCGTGCAAACAGAACCCGTTGGAACTGACCGCCCGACAATTGGCTCATCTGCCGATTGGTCGTTTCCGGCACTCCCGCTGTCTGCAATGCTTGCATCGCCGCGCTCGTTTCGACCTGCTTTGACAGATCCAAAAACCGGCGCACTGTCATCGGCATCGTGGGGTCGATGTGCAATTTCTGCGGGACATAGCCAATCTGCAAACCTGCCTTGCGCGTCACGGTCCCTGCTTGTGGGGATAACGCCCCGATTAACACCCGCAGCAATGACGATTTGCCTGACCCGTTTGGCCCGACGATCGTCACTATCTTGCCAGCGGTCAGCGCAATACTCACATTTTCCAGAACCGTATTTTGCCCGTGTCGCAGCGTGATCCCTGACGCCGAAAGCAGCGCCGTCATGGCTGCACCTGAGGTTGGCAAGACGGGCAAAGCCCTTCGGGCTCGATCACTGTCTGTTCAATTTGAAAACCGGTTTGCGCCGCTGACTGGACAAATTTGCCAGACTGGGCCTGTGCCTCGGCCACGGTGCCGCAGCAACGGCAGATCATGAACACTAGGTTATGTGCGTCTTGGGGATAGGCACAGGCGATAAACGCATTGAGCCGTTCGATCCGGTGCACAAAACCTTGGTCAACCCAAAA
>Ga0209712_10001340_pt1 | contig 21020 bp, 20 predicted proteins | sample ArcOceMetagenome_FD_187443 | JGI IMG/M metagenome (GOLD analysis project Ga0209712, IMG submission 187443) | Marine eukaryotic phytoplankton communities from Arctic Ocean - Arctic Ocean - Greenland ARC118M Metagenome (SPAdes) (version 2) | ecosystem: Environmental > Aquatic > Marine > Oceanic...
CGATCTATACTACTGCGTATAATTTTTCGAAATTATCGGTAGTAAAAAGGAGCAGCCTACGGGCTGCTTTTTTTATGGGTAAACAAAGGCGTTGAGCACAACACTCGACCCATGACCCAGTTGAGTACCATCGATACTACTGCGTATGACTTTCAGAAATGAGCAGTAGTGAAAAGGCGAAACACAAGACACAAATAACAGGGCCATGCTAACCCCTTCCCAATTTCAATAAATAGACCTGCAAGTCAAAACAAAACCCGCTACAGTAGAGACCATAACAGAGAGTCATCTATGAAAGTCTTATTACTGCTTATTACCCTATTGCCACTGACAAGCCTCGCCCAAGTGTATACCTGGATCAATGAACAAGGGGTGCGCGTATACGGAGACGAACCTCCAGCCAATGCTGACAAAGCTAATCTACCGGCTTTGCAAGAAGTAAAAATGCCCAAAATGGTGCAAAAACAAGAAAAGCCGCAAGAAGAAGAACTTGATGGTTTTAAAGGTTATCGATTATTAGAGATTATTAGCCCCAAAGAAGACCACATGATTACCTCAGGCTACGCTGGAAAGGCCACTATTCAGCTTCATATTCAGCCTGAACTGCAACCTAAGCATGAAATCACGTTGCTGCTTAACGGTCAGCCCGTAAAAACCGGGGCACAACTTCAATTCCAACTAGACAACCTAAACCGCGGCTCTCACCTATTACAAGTCCTAATCAAGGATCAAGGAAAGCTACTTATCTCCAGTCCCAAGCGTCGCATACACGTACAGCGTCCATCCATCTTGAATCGCCCTCGCACCTAATAAGAACACCGAGCACCATTATGGTGCTATAGTATTCAGTAAAGTCCAGTCTCGCACCTTTAACTAGCCGAAAACCTCCCTATTCATGGGGCTGCTTGGCTATATCAGTGCAAAAACAATATGGCTTGCTTCTTGCTACATGGCCACTACCTAGGAAAAGTAATTTATGGCCGATTTCGTTTTTTATAAGCAACTCATTAATCATCTAGACAGCTCTATCTTAGTGCTGGATGAAGCATTAACTGTGCGCTACCTAAACCCAGCAGCAGAAGCCTTATTACAAGTAAGCGGCCGCCGCTGCGTGGGTATGTCAGCGGAAGCGGTGTTCCTTGATATTCACCAAGATTTGCAAACCTTGGAGAATTCCTTAGAACAAGAAACGTCATTTACCAAACGTGAAGCTGAAGTGCGCCTAATGAACCAGCAAGTCATCACCTTGGATTACAGCGTCAGCCCTGTAGAGTTTGAAAAAACCATTTGTTTAGTGGTTGAGATGCACCCTCGAGATCGCTTATTACGCATTAGCCGTGAAGAAGAGTTGATCACGGCTCAAGCCACCACCCAAGCATTAGTAAGAGGCATGGCTCACGAAATTAAGAACCCTCTCGGGGGAATTCGAGGCAGTGCACAATTGCTTGAGCGAATGTTAGAAAAAGACGAATTAAAAGAATACACCCATATTATTATCGAAGAAGTAGACCGTCTAAGAAACCTGGTGGACAAAATGCTTGGGCCCAATAAATTGCTTGAGCGTATTGAAACCAATATTCATGAAGTATTAGAGCGCGTTCACAGCCTTATCAGTGTTGAAGCGGATGGCGCCTTAAAATTACGTCGTGATTATGACCCAAGTATTCCTGAATTCTTAGCTGACAAAGAACAATTAATACAAGTCGTACTGAATATTACACGTAATGCTATGCAAGCATTATTAGCGCAACAAGATGAACACGAATTTCCGAATATTACACTTAGAACACGTGCCATTCGTCAGTTTACTATTGGCCATACCAAGCACCGCTTAGTATTGCATTTAAGTATTATTGATAATGGTCCGGGGATTCCAGACAACATCCGAGAAAGTTTATTTTTTCCTATGGTCAGCGGACGAGCAGAGGGTACAGGATTAGGGTTATCCATTGCACAGTCCATTATTAATCAACACCAGGGCATTATCGAATGCGATAGTGAACCTGGTAAAACGAAATTCTCTATCTATCTGCCGTTAGAGCTCAGTCAAACTGATTACACTGCTCAAACTCAGAAAAATATATTTTAACATTGGGACTTAGCCATGAATAAAGTTTGGATTATTGACGACGATCGCTCTATACGCTGGGTATTAGAAAAAGCCCTCGAGCAAGACAATATTGAAAGCCAATCGTTTGAAAATGGCGACAAAGTCATTAGTGCTCTAAACCGTGAAATTCCAGATGCGATCATCAGTGATGTGCGCATGCCTGGTATTGATGGTTTAACCTTACTAAACCAAATTCATCAAGTTGATCCCAATATCCCTGTGATTATCATGACGGCGCATAGCGACTTAGACAGTGCGGTTACCTCTTATCAAAAAGGTGCGTTTGAGTACCTGCCAAAACCATTCGATGTGGATGAAGCCGTCAGTCTTATCAAGCGTGCCATTGCTCACAAACATGAAACCATGTCTGTGAGCCAAGCTGAACCCGCTGAGCCTTATCAACACACAGAGATTATCGGTGAAGCGCCTGCCATGCAGGAAGTGTTTCGTGCCATTGGTCGCTTAAGCCACTCAAACATCACAGTCCTCATTAATGGTGAATCGGGTACCGGTAAAGAGCTTGTAGCACATGCACTTCATAAGCATAGCCCACGAAGTGAACATCCTTTTGTTGCACTCAACATGGCTGCGATTCCAAAAGACTTAATCGAAAGTGAATTATTTGGTCACGAAAAAGGCTCGTTCACAGGCGCAGGTGGTCAACGCCGTGGTCGCTTTGAACAGGCCGATGGCGGAACCCTGTTTTTAGATGAAATTGGTGACATGCCGGCTGACACTCAAACTCGACTATTACGTGTATTAGCAGACGGTGAGTTTTATCGCGTCGGCGGAAGCACGCCTGTTAAGGTGAATGTCCGTATTATTGCCGCGACTCACCAAGACCTTGAAGGCCTAGTGAAAGCGGGCAGCTTCCGTGAAGATTTATTCCACCGTTTAAATGTCATTCGTATTCATTTGCCGGCGCTATCAGAACGCCGTGAAGATGTGCCACGCCTGTTACACCACTTCTTAAATCGCGCGGCGGATGAGTTGGGTGTTGAAGCCAAAGTATTGAAAAGCGATACAGAGGAGTACTTATGCACTCTTCCTTGGCAAGGTAACGTGCGTCAGTTAGAAAATACCTGCCGCTGGATTACGGTTATGGCCTCCGGCCGTGAAGTGCATATCAATGACCTTCCCCCTGAGTTACTCAATCAAGAAGAGAAAGCAACCACCAGTAATAATTGGGAACAAGCTTTACGCAACTGGGCTGACCAACAGTTAGCGCAAGGCAAGAAAAGCGTATTGGATACCGCGGTGCCAATTTTTGAACGCATCATGATCGAAACCGCGCTGAAACATACCGCAGGTCGTCGTCGCGATGCCTCTATTTTATTAGGATGGGGACGCAACACCTTAACGCGTAAAATCAAAGAATTGGGTATGGAAGAAACCCCAGAAGAGGAAGAAATGGATTAACCGACAACAGTTAGTTCAAAGACTCGAAGCCTAATGAGGCTTCGAGTTATATGATTCATCAAAAAAAGGATAACCGTCCTATTTATAAAAAACCTCTTTCCAGTAAATAATCTTGTCATGCCCACGATATAAACCAAATGTAATGTCGGCTTCTGGGTCTTCGAATCCCGACCCGTTCCAATCGTATTGCAACCAACTGGGGCTGGCATACGGGAAGCGGAATTTACCATAACGTTGATTAATCGGTGCTGACCAAATAACACTGAGCAAACCATTGGTGAACGCTCCTGTATCACTGACCTCACCACTGGCAGAACTATCGCTTGCTTGATAAGGGTCGCTCACATCGCCGACATCCGTAACCGTAATCGCACCCACACCAGAAACATCATAGACCGTACCGCTATCATCACTATTAAGTACAAACTGACTACCATCAAAGTATTCAGTCTGCCATTGATGACTCAGTGATTGCGTTTCAGGGCCGTATGCATTGGACAAAACCAAGCGACCAAAACGTACCTCCTGACCCAGTGGATTGATCGCAAGACTGTTGGTTAACCTCACACCATCATCATCTACATAATCATTAATATTAATTTGAATATCATTCGTAAACGGTGCCACCATGGCATTGCTTTCATGATCGTAACGGTAATGGTCATCTGAACTTAAGCTTACACGGAAAATACCCGTCGCGTTATTGTAACTAGCAACTGGGTTATTAAACCCTGCAGTGATCGTTAAGTTGTTCACGCCATCGGCACCCATAATACCAGTGGTGGCATTTATAAGCGGCAATGGATTTTTATTAAAATTACCAGGCAAATAATTCTTAATAGTAACGCCTTGAGCATTGCGGGCGACAAAATCGAATTGCGGAGCAGCTGCATAGCTAATGCCACCTAGGTTCGATAAATTCAGCTCACCAATATAACTAAACCCCGTATTGGCATTACTAAAGCTACCTTGACTGGAATTATCGACAAAAAAGTCTGCAGGATAAAAACGACCAAACTCATGGGAGGGTGTTGTGACTAAGACATGAGTCAAATAATTATTTCCACCAGCTTCAATATTCATGACACCCACTTCACTCCAATGAATATCACCATCAAAACGCCCAGAGATCAATGAAACTGTATTCAAAGATAATGCTCCAGCATCACCCGCACTTGGTGATATAAGTTTATTGGATAAGCTGACGCTGTTTTGGAAGTTTGGTAGTAAGAAGTTGTTATCGCAAAAATCCCCATCGCCATCCGCCCGCCAGCCTTGCGCCGTCACACTAACAGCGAAATTTTCACCTGCTTGTTTGAAGCGACTACAGTCCCAATAATCTGGCCCACTACACGCAAAATCGGCTTCGCTTGTGGTCGTGCAAAATCCTGCGGGGGTGAATTCCATCACTTGGCTACTGCCAACAATCGCTTCGCCTGCCTGCAATAACCGTGCATATAAAGAAACCGCTCCGGCATCACTGTAGACACTATTGGGTAAGTCAGCCGTACTGTTGCTAGAAAAGTTTAAGGTGATAGGAGTGTAGGCCGTGACCCCAGCGTTAGGATTTTTCGCAAGATTATTACCGTCAATGGTGAATTGCGATGTGCCACTTACATTACATGTACTTGGGTTATTACATTGCAATGCTAAGTCAATGGTCTGATTACCCGTAAATAAACTGGTGCACACACCCGTATCTAAATCGGTGGTAATGGCTCGTATTTTTAAAGGCTCATAGGTAAAGGATTGATTCAAACGTCGACCTGACGTATGTAAAGGAATCGTTTCAGTTGCTGGGGCGCTACCGGTTGCGTATATAAATTTAAAGCCGGATCGTGCAAAACTGATATCGGGATCATCTAAGGCGGTGGCGCCATTACTTGTCTCGGTGACGCCTAGGTCGTCTTCAACATTGATACTCAAGGTCTCAACATGAGTATTTAAATAATTCATGACCACTGCGCCATTATCCAACGCTGAAAACGCATATGCAGCCGAACCCGCATCACTGCCTATGGCAGAAAAAACACCAGAACCTGTATTTAGGCTCCAATCACCGTGTGCAGACGAAGTACTTAAATCAATTTCGCCGTCATAATCTGTAATCTGGTTACCCGCCGAATCTTTTGCAACTATGGTTACCTGCTCAGCTTCGCAATTGACACCTGAGCCACTATGGATAATCGAAAAATGATCCGCGCCTTTGCAAGTAGAAATCTGAAAGACTTCCACGTTCACATTGTCTATTCTAAAAACTTCTTCATTATTGTTATAACAACAATTACCACCAATACCAGGGTCATCAATCACAAACCGTATTTGGGTATTACTGGAAATATATTCACGCAAATTAATACTACTCGAACCGGACACACTGCCTGTAATGGTTTGCAACACCGTCCAACCGCTACCATCATTCACTTGCAGTTCAACCTGATCTTCAGGGTCTACATTGCCAATGGCGGCGTAATCGAATGTCAGAAGTGCATCATCATAGAGTGACAAATTCATTGCCCGACTCAAACTGGTAACCTGAGTGTTCGTGCCATATAAATATAAGGCATCATAATAAATACTCACCGGCCCGTTACTTGGGCCAGTGCCATCGCTCTCGATCCAAGATCCCGAAAAATTAAGTGTGCCGTCGTTATTACTATAACTTCCGGAAGGGTTTGTAATAATCTGAATATCTTCAACTTGTAAAATTTCATCTGCCGGACCAAAGCAACAAGTTGAGCCACTCTGATCTTCTATGCGAAATCGGATGCGTGTGTTACTGGAGATATACGGTGTAATATCAAAACTAAACGGCTGAAAATTACTGATGTCATCTGTGTAAGTGGCCAGCACAGTCCAACTGACTCCACCATTTGAAGAAACGGATACCGATGCCACATCGTTCGCCTCAACAGACGTACTGCGCATTGAAAATCGCAATGTCGCCGTCGAAGCGGCGGATAGATCGGCTTCCCTTTGTATGGTACTTTGAATTAAATTGGGAAAGGAGGTGTTGTTACCGGTTAACTCAAGGCGGCCTCCTGTAATTCTCACATCTCCTGCTGTAGGGCTGCCACCTGCTACTCGATCTGTCTCAATCCAGTTACTCGACCAATTGAGGCCACCATCATTATTGCCATAACTAGCGTTATCGAATCGGTCGCGATAATTATTACCCACCTCTGAAAACTCATCTCTAAAATTGCCTTCACTGACAAACGTCGCGGCAAAGGTTAGATTTGGATCCTCTAATGGAGACTCCGTTAGGGAACCGGATACCGTATCAAAATTAATGCCTCCCTCTTGCTTGTAAATATAACGCATGGTGATACTGCCATTATCGGCAGCCGTAAATGTATAGTTAAATGAACCATCTCCGTTATCAATAAAGCTAGCAGGATTAGCCGCACTGGCTAACGTCCAACTGCCAGAAGATAAGCCATTCGAAAGTTGACGAGCTGACACTGTCATTTCACCTGTGAAAGTGGGCACCAATTGATGAGAGCTGTCATGAATAGAAAGTGTAATATTCTCCGCTACGCAACTCACACCATTACCATCATGGGATATACTGATGTGTTGATCGTTTCTATCGAGAACGGCATCCACTTCAACATAGTCGATAAAAATAAAATCATTATCTGCCAATCCACCTGAAGTTTTAAACTGGATACCGGTATTGTTTGAAATATAGGCGCTGATATCCGCTGTAAAACGACCATTATTTAAATCGGCACCTCTTAAGCGCCCAATTAATACCCAGGACATACCAGAAGACACGTAAATATCAAGACGATCGCCATTTGTGTCAAAACCAAACTCTTGATAATCAAATTCCAAGATCGCTTGTGTATACCCCGCTAGATTCAGTCGACGCTCAATGGAATTATTATCACCACTCATCAGTAAACTGCCCGCAAAAATACTGATATTACTGCCCGGTGCAAAAAAAGACGGCGAACCGTCGTCACCGGTTTCTATCCAATCACCAGACCACAACTGATCCCCATCCTGATTGCTATAACTGGTTGAAGAAAAGTTATCCAAAAACACATCGGCTATTGATAGGTTCGATAAAAGTAGCAAGATGATGATCTGTGAAAATCTCATGGCGCTAACCTTATTTGGATGGCGCGAGTGGCTGCATCAACGCCACTGCCACATACTCCCGTGCTGGTTAGTGTGAAATATGGCTTTGCACGTACTAACATTTGTTCGCAAGCAACACTCACCCGGCATTCACTCAAACCTGCAGTGGTTAAATTCAAGTTATTAATGAACGTACTAGTACAAGTGGGGGATGCTTCGCCCGTTAGCTGGTAAACCGCTGATAGTTGCGCTCCGGTTTCAGCCGCATAAAAGGCGCGCATACCCAACCACTCTCGACCATAAGCGGCGGCACTCATTTCATTTAGTTGATTAATTGCTGCAACAATTAAAATCATAATTAGAATTAAAAAAAGCGCTGAAGGCAGCCCTAAACCCTTTTGAGAGGAACAGTATTTAAACGTGCATTTATGACGATGCATTGATTGTTGATTAAGGCACATTTCGAACTTGTACCTCTTGATTAATAGCGAATATTTCCGTCTGATTAGACGCACCTTGCAGCTCTAGTTCATAACTAACAATGGCATTACGCCTAAGAGATGAAGGTAAATACTGAAACCGCAATGAACCGGGGGATAGTTGATCCGCAACGAGGAGCCGTTCATTAATCGATGAGGGCAAGCGCGTTGGTAGATTAGATATATCACCAACGAATCCATAATTTTGATAATAAAAAAGCTGTGTGCCTACTTGGCAAAACGCATTAGGCTCATCAACTATGTACAAGCGTTTTTGAGGCGATCGACGCTCAAAGCGAAAACTTGCGCCGCCATTAAAAGTAAAGGTCACCTCATTGCCTGTCACCACGGAACTGACGGTTTCAGTGCTGATATAACCTTGAATACCAGAAAGACTGTAAAGTTGATTTACATCCGACACCACTGGATAAATGGCAAGTCGACCATTGCTTCGTAGCAAAGTATTCACATTTACGGCAGTAACATTGGTACTGGTAGTATCAAAGGGCGCATCAATATAAGACGTGGCACCCAGCACAGGAATAAATTCGATACATGATTGAGTGCTATTGACTCTTATGCTGCCGGGCAAGGATTCACGAATTAACCGACTGATCTTTTCGTTAACGATGGTGGCAGTGGACGCCAACACACTGCGCCTTGCCGTATCCACATAACCTTGCGCACTAAAACTAATAAATTGCACACTGCCGATGGACAACACGGATAGAATGACAATGACGATAATGATTTCGATTAAAGTAAACCCAGACAACCTCAATAATCTGGGACGATGCCGCCCTATTGAGGCTGAACCGATTAACCTCATCACCTTAGACATATTAAAAATTGCCCTTATACACAGCAACATTACGTGATTGACCACCCGGAGCAATCACCGTCACTAGAATACGTTTCGCAAGGCGATTTTCTGATAACCCAAGCTCACTGCCCGCACAGGCCACCTGTACACGGACAGAATATTGCGCGTATTGAGACATATCGATACTGGATTCAATTAAAACAGGCGGGGTATCCGTTAGATTATGATAGTCATCCACATCATCAAACTGAGAGCGACTTTGACCTTCATTGCTTAGGGTGCAAGGTGCATTGGCCCCATCCACTTCACCACCACCGACAGGCGTAGCATCATCGAATTGCATCGCCAGTATTTCATCAAGGTAAGCTTGCTGTAACTCCAAAGCTTTGCCTTCCCATAAAGGCGTGGCACTTTGGGAGACCCCTTCGCTTAACGCGGACACCAAGGCTGATAATGCAATGCCAAGCACCACAATGGTAATGATTAATTCAACCAACGTGACACCGGATTGATGAGCGCCGATACGCTTAGGGTAAGCACGATCCTTCATACGCATAACCACTTGGACTGATGCACAATTCAACGGTATTAGCGGCAATTAAACAAATACGCTGATTGATACTAAGTTGTGTTCGGCTTGCATCCACTGCATTGCCATAGCCATCAAAATAAAAGGTCGCTGGGAACACCATTGCCGGTAAAGCACTGCACGCACTACTGAAATCAGAAGAAGAGGATCGGATACTCACCGAATCATAATCAATATTAAACGTATTCAATATTGATGTGCCCTGCCGTGCCGCAACCGTCCAGCTATTGCTTGTTTGGTTCACGACCAAAGCAATCGGCTCGCTGGCACTTTGCTTTAAAAATGCTAATCGCTGAGCAAACCGAAATTGTGAAAGCCATTGGTCCGCGGCTAATTTCACCGCATATTGCGACGGTGCAGAGAATAAACCAATACCCACTGCACCTAGAACGGAGAGTAAAATAATCACAACAATTAGCTCAATTAACGTAAAGCCTTTTGCTGAAGTCATAACACGGTATCAGCTGCAGGTCCCTGCTGTACTGTCATAGGTTAATGGGGCACTGATTACTGGAGCTGTGATTGTTGTACCAGAAATAAACGCAATTGTGTAAGTAAAACAAGGTGTACCGTCGCCCTCTACAGCAATAATTAATGGGTCAGTCGCTGCACCCGCTGTAATCGTATAACCATCAAGCTCTGCGGCTAATTGAATACCGGCTTTATCAGGGTAACCATAAGCCATGGTAACGGTGGCACCTTCAATTACGACACTCGACGCAGCATCGGATGCATTACAACTTGAATCAGCCAAGCAAGCGGCATGTGTAATAGCCGATGCCGACCTTACTGCTCCGCGAGCACCTTCTAAACTGGATGCTTCTGCATCATCGGAAAAATCCGCAAATTTAGGCAACGCAAAGGCACTTAAAATACCTAATATGACGATGACCATAATCAATTCAATTAGGGTAAATCCCGATTGAAATTTCACACTACCTAATGGTTTGATGGTTTGATTCATACTGCTCTCCGTTAACATCTTTTAGGTGGTTAACCCGATTTCCTTCATGACATTATTCAGTGTAGTTGATATTTTTTATTTCAAAACTGTAAGTACCGATCCCGTGCTTAAGTCATATTCTATTCGGCTATTAAAACTATTTAATTGATAAGTAAATGTACATAGGCTTAACTGGGATGCCGTTGCCAAATAGTGGACTTCATCCGCTGGCGTGCTGGACACCTTGATGCCGTTACTGACCAAAAGGGACTCCCAAATAAGAACGCACCGTTGTGCATCCCCAGCTAGGTTAGGATTGTGATTAGAATTAACCCCTAGCTGAGCATCGCTTGGCCAACCTGCTAATGTTGTGGCGATGTCGTTTTTGCCATACCCCCTCACTACATCCACTTCGCCTTTAGCTCCATTTGATACCCACTGACCGCGCACAAGCATGACGGCACTGGATAAGGCGCCGCCTGTGGCCGCCACACTGCTGTAGTGAGCATCATCATAGTTGTCCATCATTCGTGGTAACGCCACCACCGCTAAAATAGCCAGTAACGCAATCACCATCACTAATTCAATGAGCGTGAAACCCTGCCCATTCGAACGGTTGTTAATACGATTCATAGCCTCACCGTGCACTTGCACTTAAATCCCATAAAGGTAAGAAAATACCAAGCGCCAAGACCAGGATCATAATGCCCATGAAAAAAAGCATGATGGGCTCAATGGCACCACTTAAACGTTGTACCTGAAAATCTGTTTCCTCATCGTAAAATTCGCTTACATCATGCAGTAACGTATCTAATGCACCACTTTCTTCACCTACTGCAATCATTTGAAGAATAAGGGGTGTAAACATGCCCGAACTATTGGCTGTTCGAGACAGGGACTCGCCACGTTCAATCCCCGAACGCATCTCTCTTACATTTTTCTCTATGTGCAAATTACCAATAGCTTCAGCACTCACATCAATGGCTTGTAAAATTGGCACCCCTGAGGCAAATAACATTGAGAATGTACGCGTAAAACGAGATAGGCAAATACGATTCAATAACCCACCAATAATGGGCAACCGCAACTTAAGTCGATCCCAACGTAATGCACCCTGTTCTGTTTTTAGATACTGAATCACACCCGCAACTGTGGCAATGGTCATCAGCAACATGAGCCACCAATATTCAATAAAAAAATTGGATGTCCCTAATAAAACCTGAGTGGCAAAAGGAAGATCGCTTCCGAATTTATCAAACACCTTTGCAAAACTCGGTATTACAAACACATTCACAACCACAACTGCGATGATAATGGCAACAATAACCATGGTCGGGTATCTCAATGCGGTGGATACTTTTTTCTTCGTGTCTCGAATCATCTCAAGATAATTGACCAATTGTGCAAATGCTTGATCTAAGTTACCTGTGCTTTCACCTACATGTACCATGCTAATAAAAATAGGGCTGAAATAATGCTCATGATTATGCAAAGCTTGGCTTAGTGTATTGCCTCGACTCAACGCATTACCCACGTCCGATAATATTTCTTTTAACGCTTCATTATTGCTGGTTTCAGACAAACCAAACACCGCACGCATAATTGGGATACCGCTTTTGGTTAAGGCATGCATCTGCCGACAAAACAACACCATGTCATCGAGTGGAATAGATTTTTTAGGTAAGTACTGTTTTAAAACATCTTCTAGTTTTATAGATGGTGTGATTTCCTCAATGGAGACCGGCACTAAGCGGTCTTCAATTAAACGCGCTGCAACAGTTGATTTTTGATTGGCCTCTTGCTCGCCGCGATGAAGCTCACCTCGCTTATCTCTGGCTTTATATGCATATAAGGGCATTCATCACCTCAAGCTTTCAAGTGAGAGTGCGGAATCATCTAAACTGGCTGACACTTTGAATACTTCACTGATAGATGTTTTACCTAAAATGGCCAGTTCTAATGCACAGGTAGAGAGAGGCAAATATAAATCACTGGCTTTAGCCAAACGAATGAATGAACCCGTATCGTTTCGTCTTAATGCATCAAGCATCTCATCATCAAGTTCCAATAACTCATACACACCGGTTCGACCAACATACCCAGTATTGGAACAATGATGACAGCCCTCGCCTTTATAAAAGATGTGTTTTTCAGCATCGGTACCAATGCCTATCAGCCAACTTTTTTCTTGTGGTGATAGTTGGTAAGGAGACTTACAATTTTGGCACACCTTACGAATTAAACGTTGTCCGATTACCGCTCTTAGGCTGGAAGCCACAAGATAGGCATCGGCACCCATGTCCATTAATCGCATGGCAGTAGAGATAGCATCGTTAGTGTGTAATGTAGATAACACCATATGACCTGTCATAGCGGCCCGTAGTGCGATTTCTGTGGTATCGGTATCTCGCATTTCACCGATTAAAATAATATCTGGGTCTTGACGTAATGCGGTACGTAGAATTCTAGAGAAAGTTAAACCAATTTTGGTATTGATTTGTACTTGATTGATGCGTGGCAAACGATATTCAACAGGGTCTTCAGCGGTAATGATTTTTTTATTTTCAGCATTCAGAGAATTGAGTGCCGCATAAAGTGTTGTACTCTTACCACTACCAGTGGGGCCGGTTACCAATACCATGCCATGGGGTCGTGTAATGAGCGTTCTGAAGCGTTTTAATATAGTGGGCGTCATACCGAGTGCGCTGATATTCAACAGCCCCTGACTTTGATCAAGCAAACGCATTACAACCGCTTCACCATATTGAGTAGGCAAGGTTGATAAACGCACATCAATACTGCGATTTAAAATACGAATATTAAATCGGCCATCTTGTGGCAAACGCTTTTCAGCGATATCTAATCCACTCATGATTTTTAAGCGACTCACCAGTGCACTTACCACCCGCCGCTCTTTCATAACCTGCTCTTGTAACTCCCCGTCTATTCTTAAGCGTACCCTTAATACCGCTTCGTCGGGCTCAATGTGAATATCCGATGCACTGACTTGCACCGCGTCTTCAAATATATTTTGTAATAAACGAACAACGGGGGCTTCGCTGGCATCTGATTCGGCTAACAGGGTATCAAGGTCTAGATCACTCTGGCCGAGTTCCTCATCCAGCTCGCCGGCAATAGAAGCTATTTGCTCTGTACGTCGATAAATTCGGTCAATAGCATTAAGTACTTCTTGCTCTTTCACAAAAGCAGGAATAATTTTTTTCTTCAGGGCTCGTTTAACTTCATCAACCGCAAGAATATCCAATGGGTCCATAAAACCCACAAAATATTGATCCTCTTCTTCCATTAATATAATCGCACGATAACGTCGCGCAATGCTTTCAGGCAGTCGTCTTGTTACCTTGCTGTCGAATTGAAAGCGAGAGATATCAATAAACGGCATAGCAAAATGTGAAGACAACTCTAATAACAGTGCATCTTCACTGACAAACCCCAAATCAATAACGGCTCGACCAAATTTACGCCCTGAACGCTTTTGTTCATCTAGAGCCATCATTAACTGCTCTTGAGTAATGATGCCTTTCTCAATTAACAAGTCACCAACACGGACCTTACTGAAATGCTCACTCATCAGATGCACCGTTTAATATGGCTATCCGCTGTGTTACGAAAGAAAATAACGCTGGAGGCAATGGACTCAGTTGTAACGATTGCTGATAAGAGAATAGGGCTTGTTGCTTGTCACCCAAAGCATCGTAACTAATAGCCGCGCCAACTCGCCATTTTGACTCTCTCGGCTCTACTTGAGATAAGGTCAGGTAAAGCTCAAGCGCCGTACCATATTGACGACTGCGCTGCTCCCCCTGAGCACCTAATGCCATCAAACCCACTTTATTGCTCGATTGAGGCAGAATTTTTTGGATGTAAGGCCACACCTTTTCAGGCTGGTTGACCATTAATTGCTTAAGCATATCCTCATCTTTTGTTCGATTAGCAATGCGCGTTTCATTTGACTTGGATGCTTGGGTATTAACAGATTCGGCAATTCTCGTTGATTCAGTCGCCCTCACTTTTGAATTGTTTTCTGGTATAGAATGGTTAACGTTTTCAGTTGTCTTATCTAAAGGAATAAACGAAACAGGTTGCCTTTCAGTTTCATAAGACGTTACACCCACACTTTTAGTTGCAGGTGCTTGTTTTGTATCTTCGATTATTTCGTCTTGTATTTTGACCCTTTCACTGGGTATAAAGTTAAAATCTTCTTGCTTTTGAGTGTTTACAATTTCAGCAGGCATCACCTTTGATGGCAAAACCGGTGTGGGCTCATAATCATCACGTACTTGATTCGGTGTTGAAAGGATAACGGCGTGATCCGTTGCATCTGAGGCTTGATAGGCGAAATCATACACAGCCATCTGATCATTTTTTGGGAATACGTTATAGAAATACGCTGCATAACCTGCAGTACAAAATAGAATTGCGCCTAAAATATAACGCGATAGATAACTAGACACAGGCGAATCTTGTTCACTGATGAATGGTAAACAGTCTTGATAGATTTGCTGGCTACGGCGCTTGTGCAAGTCGGTTAATACATCATTAACAACACTCATAATGACCCCTAAATCAATCCAAAGAACCATTTAGGTCGATAATCAATGCTTTCTGTATCCATAACGGCCTTTTTTACCATGGCTTTTGTTACTGTGTGTTCACCTTTTGAGAAAGCAATTAACAGTGACTTACTGCAAATAATACTGATCAACCTAGGCACACCTTGGGAGCATTGATGCAAGAATTTGATCGCGTCTTCATTAAAAATTGGCTTGCCGTTATAGCCTGCAATGGCTAGACGATGCTGAATATATTGACGAATATGTGGTTTATCCAACTGCCCTAAACGCTGACTAAACGAAATACGCTGCTTTAATTGCCTTAAATGATATTTACTTAACGTCTCATCCAGCTCCGGTTGTGCAAATAAAACAACCTGCATAAGCTTTTCGCTTTCGGTTTCAAGGTTGGTCAGTAAACGTATGGCTTCAATACTTTCATCGGGCAAAGACTGAGCCTCATCAATCACCAGTACCACCCGTTTATTATTCAAAGCAAATTTAATTAAGCGTTTGTTTATTGCCTCCATTAATTCATCATCGGCCAACCAGCTCAGGTCAGGGACCTGTAATTCTTTTGCTAAAGCACGTTTGAGTTCAACTGGATTCAAATTCGGATTTGGAATATACGCACTGTAATATTCATCTTCATCCAAGCCATTCAATAAACGACGGCACAATAAGGTTTTACCTGTACCCACTTCGCCAATAATCTTGATGATGCCTTCGCCACTTGCTACTGCAAACATCAACATTGAAAAGCATTGCTGGTGGGAAGGAAGATCCACGTAATAATGGGTATTGGGCAGCAATGAAAAAGGCATGTCATGTAAATTAAAGAATCGTCTAAATTCTTCAAGCATGATTTTCATAGGATCTTGCTTAATGGATTTTTGGTCTATTGCGATGGCATCAGGGCTCATTTTTCAGCTGCTCCTTGCTGTTGCCAGCTTGGAAAGGTACGTCTAATGCTATCTACTTCTTGATTCCAAGCATTATTCTCTATCACCTTAGGTTGAAGTAAGATGACCAATTCACTTTTTGTTTGTGTCTGCTGGGTTTGTTGAAACAAGGCACCGATTAATGGAATTCGAGATAACCAAGGCACCCGGGCATCCGTTCGGCTTTTCTTATTCTGCAATAAGCCCCCGATGACAACTACCTGCCCATTTTGCGCTTTAATGATGCTGTCTGTTTCGCGAATACTGCTAAAGGCCATGGGTAAATCAAATGTACTCCCTCCCACTTCGATCACCTTACTGCGCTCAACAACCTCTGTGACACTGGGATGAACATGTAAGATCACTTCGTTATTCTCACCAATCTGCGGGGTCACATCTAATGCAATACCCGAGAAAAAGGGTGTCAAACTAATTTCAGGGCTGGTATTGGTTGTAGTCGTTGTGGTCGTTGTGTTTGTACTAACATCGGTTACAAAAAATTCATCTGTACCCACCTTAATCACCGCCTTTTGATTATTGACGGTACTAATACGAGGGCTAGATAACACCTGAACCTCACCTTGACGCTGCAGTAATTGAATGACCCCAGTAAAATCAGATGTGTTAAAACTTAACGAAAATATTCCCGCTAGATTATCTGGATTGGCAATACTCACCGCCGTTTGCGAGCCCGCCACCTCCTTACTTGAATCTGCGTAAGTGGCATTAATACCGGCGCCAAATGAATCCCACTGAATACCTGCTTGAAAGCCATCATTCAGAGTCACTTCAATTATTTTGGCTTCAATGATGACTTGTCGCTGAAGCGACAACTCTGCTCGTTGTAAAAACTCTTCTACGGCGTGTAATTCATCCGGAAACGCGCGCACCACCACTAAGCCGGCCTGTGCATCGACAATGACTCTACGACCATTACCATTACCCACCATCACTTGAATGGATTGTTGAAGGGTTTTCCAAAAATCTGTGCTCGCTTGAGTATCGAGCTTCGTCGCGGTTGCCGAGTTATTTTGGCTATTGGATGAGTTCGAGCTATTTTCCGCTGAGTATATTTGCCCACTTGCCACCGAAATACCGCTACTGCCTTGTCGTGATACATTCAAATAATTAAGACGGAAGACTTTATTTTGTAATGCTTTAGGCAGAATTCGGTAACCATAAGCGGTTTTAACATACTGTAAACCATAGTTATCTTGTACGGCTTTTAATGTTTCTTCTAAGGTGACATTTTTTAGGCTGATTGTGATTTTTTGTTTAACGTCAGGGTGTACAACCATATTCACATCTAACCCATCAACCAAGCCCATGAAAAAGGCTTTGGCTGGATTATTACGTGCACTCACATCAAAACGTTCAGGAATCATTCCACTATTAATATTAGGCGTTAATGCATCGTAAGCGGCTTGCGGAACCTCAAATGACTGAGTCGCATCAGGAATATCTTTAAACGCTTGTTCTTTAATTTCATAGTCTTTCCCTGGTGTACTGGCACAGCCAAGCAAAACTAGGAATAGAAAATATCCGTTTTTTCTAAAGGCCCAAACCATAGTTACTGCCTCACCTTTTTAACTGGATCATTTAATCGAATAACCAATAACTTACCTGCTTTAGATAGGGTTACCTTATTCGTTTCGATCTTAATAACTTTTGCGCGATTAACGTACTCGCCTTCTTTCACTAAATAACCGTTGATAACTGCACTATTGCCGCTTTCTTTCTCTAAAATCTGCCTCAAGTAATAGCGCTTCTTTGTCTTTTTTACTTGAGCAGGCTTATTACCGATTACCGCCCCATAGCCAGGTGGTGCCATTGGGTCATACTGCACAGCCATAACCCACGAGGACCATGGCAAGGCAATAGCCATTATTAATGTAAGAATTATCCTCATAGATTTCATTTACAAACCTAATACCTTATCGCTTGTGCTTAATGTATGAACTTTCAATATCAGTAAACCTTGTGGGTATCGAAGGGTTTTAAATTCAATTTCATCCCAATAAAGCTGCCAATCTTGTTTTTCAATGGATTGAATATATTCTAATCCGTGTATGTATTGCCCCTTCATCTCTAAAAATAAGCTGTGTTCATAGAGCACTTGGTTACTATTTTTATCTTGATTAATCTCGATACTCTTTGGTGAACCGTTCTTAATGGATTCAAACTGTAATTTGCTTTTCTCTAATAACCCTTGAAAAACCATATTCATTTTTTCCGGTTGAATTAGGGCATTCGTTATATTATTAATTTTTTCCTGCTGTTCAGATGCCTGCTCTTTTAATGCAATTAACTTTTCACGATAAGGAAGATTCACATCCACCTTTGATCGCTCTTCGAGTATGGCTATATTTTTCTTACTGGTTTCAATGTCTATTTCAATTTTGGTATTTTCATGCATCGACAACTGAATAGAGTTCCACAATGGCAACCATATCGACATAATATAAAAGGCAATCACCACGCAAGAGCTGGTTAAAGCAATTAAACGTCGCTCCCTCAAACTCAGGCCATTAATTCTGTGATTCAGCGCTTTCCAAAAAGTCTTCAATTGACTTCTCCTGTTGTTCAGAGCTCACCACAAACTTCATTGTGCTTCCGACACGTTTTAGATCAAATACAACAAACTCCATTGACTTAAAAATATCTAGGTCGGATATTTTCTTTATATATTCAGGTAACGCACTCGCCTCCAATGCCTGCCCTTTTATTGACATGGATCGACCATCTTTTTTAATTGAAACATTCGTCAACCAAAGATTGTCTTGTTTTACTTGCGTAAGCGCTTCTAAATAAATCGACAATTTACGATTACTAATGACTTCTTTTCGGCTATTTAAATATTCCAATACATTTTCATTACGCGAAATTTGTGATTCATACCCTTCAATTGATCGCAACAATATATCGTCTACTTTTGGCTCAGGATGTTGCCGGTAAGCAATGTCTAACTGGGCATTCCAAAAATCCGCTTGCTCTTGCAATGCTTGCTTTGAACGAATCTCTTGGGTGCTGACAAAATACAGGACAAGACTTACAACCAAGCCAATGAATACCATGTACCCCAAAATAATATAAATAATGGCCGCAGAATATTCCGCTTCAGTTTTTTGCAGGTCGATCTGATATAAATTAACTTGTTGCATCAAGCTACCCGCCTTAACACAGCACCGATTACAGGAAGCAGGTGAACTTGTTGCTGCATGCTTAACTCAATATTTGTCTCGAGTGAAATAAACTCATTACAATCGAGTTTCAAAACCTTTGGCGTGACAAATTCTTGAAGCGGCCCCTGAAGATCAAGCTCTTCATGGCCATTAGGTAAAATATAAACTTTACTAGCGATGCCTTTACCGAGCTGACTTTCGTAATAGTCTAAAGAACGCTGCACATCGATCACAAAGCGCTCCATCATCATCTGATGAGTTAAATTATCATCTCCTTCATCAATACCAATTAAACTGGATGTCCCTATTTCGATGGAGCGAGATAAGTACATGGCCCCATGGCTGAACATGAGGATTTCGCCGCTATTTTCTTTTAGGCTAAGAATGGCGATGGTACCTTTTTCCATATCAGGCAGGTGTAGGGAAATATTTCTTAGGGCCATCTCTTCAATGTCGATGACTTTTGGGTCAAGACCACATTTACGAATAAACTTCAGCTTACTTTCGATGATGGCGCGATTAACCGCCACCACATACAGCATTTTCATGCGGCCCCGATAGGCATCTTCAGGCAGCGGAAAAATATCGATAACCGTGTCTTCAATTGGTATGGAGATTAAGTCTTTAAGTCGCCATTGAACGGCTTCTCGCATTTCATCTTCTTCTACAGGCGGGGTTTCGATTAGCTCTAACTCGTACTCAGTTTTATCAAGCACGTAGTAACAATCTGCATTCTTTAGTTTATTTTTGCTCACTCAGTACTGAACAAACGGCAACACGCCCGGCCCTTGAATGGCCTCAAACTCCAGTTTCAAGAGCTTGAATTCACCATCCATTATCTCGCCATGACTAATGGCAACCCCATAATCAGTCACAGATAGGCCCACCACTCCTTTTGGCTTTTTCTCCTTTTTTGTAAACCACTTACGTGGGTCCAACGTCCAATTAAACAGATGCCTACTCCTTTAGACGCAACATTAAGGTAAACTGTCCTCCTTTAATCCTAGTCAAACATCGTAGAAACACCACTATGCTGCACGTTGTCTTATTTGAGCCCGAAATCCCGCCAAACACGGGAAACATCATTCGCCTGTGTGCCAATACAGGCTTTCAGTTGCACCTAATTGAACCCTTGGGATTTGATCTAGATGAGAAGCGTGTACGCCGTGCAGGGCTGGATTACCACGAATTCGCTAAGGTGAAAATTCATGAGAACTGGCAAGCCTTCATCGATGAGGTGAAACCCGCTAAATGTTATGCCTTAACCACCAAGGGCAAACGCTGGCATACGGATGTGACGTTTGAGGCTGGGGACGCCATCATTATGGGGCCTGAAACTCGCGGACTACCTGATGACATGCTCGATACTTTGTCTCAGGATGAAAAGATTCGTATTCCTATGATGCCTGATAGCCGAAGCTTGAACCTCTCTAATGCCACAGCGGTCATCGTCTATGAAGCTTGGCGTCAATTGGATTTCAGCGGCGCAAGTTAACCGCTGTATCTGGCAGGCATAAAAAACCGAGCACTTAGCTCGGTTTTTTTATCGCTAGATCACTTTAAGCGATATAGCCCTAGCCCATCATTAATGAGTGGCTTCGGTTTGTGCTTCTTGCTGTGCTTTGGCTTGCTGGATACTTTGAGCGTAGATCGCATCAAAGTTCACAGGCGCTAGCATGAGCGCTGGGAAGCTGCCTTTTACAACAAGCGCGTCAATGGCTTCACGGGCATAAGGGAACAACAAATTCGGGCAGAAAGAACCCAGTGTTTGATGCAACGCACCGCCGTCTAGACCTTCAATTTTGAAGATGCCGCCTTGCTGAATCTCAGCAAGAAACGCCGTTTTGTCATCGTTTTTAGCGGTTACCGTT